>VFQM010002527.1_pt1 | contig 13279 bp, 9 predicted proteins | sample 3512391 | NCBI WGS metagenome assembly VFQM01 (sample SAMN10412369, study PRJNA504923) | tailings metagenome | isolation source: Replicate 1 from Balatoc abandoned mine | place: Philippines
GAGGATATAGAACTTTCGCAAACTTTAGAAGCGCTATTTTATTCTTTAACGGTGGCTTAAACTTATATCCTCACTAACTTAAGGGTAGAACCAGCTCAATAATATACAAAGTCAATTCCTCAATCTTTTCTAGCATAAGGTTGTTCATCCTACCTACTTCCCAACCATTTTCTACGATTTTGGCACCGGAGGGTACATTTGGAAGGTGTTTGTTTTCTTTGATAAATTCCTCCACTTCATTAAGAGGCATCAACTTATAGTTTTTTTCAAAGACATAATCCGCTGGAACACCTACCTGAACTTTGATTTCATTTGCAATTATCTCCCCATGGACAGAAAGTCTCGATGAATAAGCACTACCATTCCAGAACCTCCTGAGTGACATTGCCAATTGATATGCTGTACCTGTTTGCGAAAATCCCACGGCCGTCATAAAATTCATACCAAGGAGATTATTCTGTTCCGGCGAATTGAATCCCTCTATCCTTCCAGCATCATTTCCACCTTTGGAAACCTCTAAGAACGCTGATTTCACCTTCTCAGCAGCAGTAAGATTTTTTGCAACTAGGTCAACATCTACTTTGTTTAAATTCCCAGAATGCCAGATTTTGAACCAGTTGCTCCACCCGAATACATGCCGCCTCAAATAAAAATTATCGGTTGAGTTCGAATTTGCCATCTGCCAACGATAGTTGGCATCCAATTCTGATTGAAATCCAATTGTAAATTTACCGGCCTCAGGCAGATTAATTGCACCCGGACCGACTGCGATATTAAAACCGCTACCATTGATATGGTTAAGGTCTTGTGAATGGGCATTTTTTGATACAATAAGTAATATTGAAATGCTAATCGTTGTCAATAGTCTTTTTTGATGATTCATACCGTTTTACTTGTTAGTTAAGAAATCACATGAAGCAATTTGGCTTCATTTTCAGTTTTTTGAATTTCTGGCAAAAGCTCAGTCCTTGTTCCCCATAAAATGAATCTTCGATAAGTTTTCAGATTTCATCTTCCCCAACTCAAACCCGATCTTCAGCTGCACTGCCGATCGGGCCAAGCTTCTGTCTTCTTTGTACAAAGGATCCCATGAAACTATAACTACTGATCGAATCACTTTTCCCATAGGGATTGTCCGGACGAGGGACAGTTCCCCCGACCAAGATTTACCTGAAAAGTTTCGGCTCTCGTAACCGGCTGGATATTCTGTGGTGATCTGATTATGGGATAGGCTGGATTGCACTCCCCAATTTCCCTTGGAAAAACGCAGGCCTAGTTTGGGGCCTTGACCTGTGATATATGGGCCGGAGACATTATCCGAACTTCGCTTGGCTGTCCAGACACCAAATGCCTGAAATTGATGCGTAAACCCATAACTTAGTCCAACCTCAGCAAAAAAACCTTCCTTAAAAGAAGTCAGCGGATCATACCAAAGCAATAATCCGGTTCGCTCGAGTAACCCAGACCTCTTCAGTTCATTGGGTTCAATCAGTTGGAATTTCCTTTTTTCCGGATCCAACAGTACCTGCACATTCCCCAAAGAATCCAGTTTGAGTTTACTGAATTTCCCTTCAGCTTCCTGAAGATACTCATTGGAAATATGTCTGGCCTTACCCGCAGCCTGTTCCTTGGCTTGAGCCATCAGTTCTTGGGGATCTACTCCATCCTGAAGCAATTTTTCCAAGCCATCCTTACCATAAAAATCCGGAATCTTGGCATTTGCAGGATTCCAGCCTTCTGAGAGCGTACCGCTGAGCGTCTGTCCAATCTTGGGCATGATCCATTCATTGGTCAGTGCCTTAAGGTTTTCCTCACTCTGATCCAGTATTCCATCCAAGCCCTCCAGATCGGACACTTGGGCAAGCTTGGCTTTGGAACTTTCCACACCTTCCAGGATACGATCCACAGCCGCCTTCAACTCCTCTCCTGGAATCTCCTGCTCTTCCAGCATGTTTTGAAGCAACTCTGCCTCCTGATCCAATACCTCTTTTCCTTTTGCTTTCAGCACGCTTACCACTGAGTCCTGAGTGGTACTGTCCTGCGTAGCTTTCTTTAGTTTCTTCACTTCGGATCGCAGGGAATCGTAGGACTTTTTCAAAGCCTGAACCTGTCGCAACTCCTCCAAATAGGGAATCTCCGCTTTGGCAGCTAAGCCCTCCAAACCATTCGTAGGAATCCCCTTAGGCAAGCCTCCTCCGATCTCTGGAACTTTAGGCACAGCAGGCAAGGTCTGGGCAAAAGCGGAAACCCAAATGCTGGCTAAAAAACAGAAAAGGAAAAAGGATTTGAAGGGCATTTGGGGATCAAAAATTAGTTCTTATACTTTCCAATAATTAAATATCTGGCTTAAAATAACAATGTTTAATATAGAACTTCCTCAAGAAGAAATTAAAAATTTGTTTGTATAAAAAGGTGTAGATGCAACCTACACCTAGTCCTAGACTTTCTAATTTTTACTTTTTTCTTTGATGTTGTACCGATGAACCGACTTTTTCAAAAGACCAAACCATATTATTATTAAAAGACCTAGAATGCCAAAGGCAATACTGCTAAATAAGTCAAAATAAGGATTTTCATTGGGAAGCAATATAACGTCAGAGCCCTTTTTATATTTCAATACAACCAATTCACCAATAAAATGATCATTGCAATAATCAGATGGTATTTTTTTAATAAATGTATTCCCTTCATATGAAACTTTCATATGGTTCTTACTCTTTGTCCCTAAACAAGCTCCTAATATTTCAGTTATTTTCATTTCAACTAATACTCCATTGGTATAAGTTTCTAATTCTTTATTAGTTTTATTTATGCCAATTACAAATAAATAAATAAAGAAAATCCCTCCAATTATTAAAATAAATCTCATTTTAATAATCTTATTGGTTTATTTTCGACTCTGGTTGCATCGTTTTGAATCATTTCTGAATCTATATTTAAAGTGTTGCTTTTGGAGTTTGATCTGGTAGCATTAGAAACATTTTGAAGAGAATTTCCAGCAACACTGCTAGAAGTTTGATTTAATCTATTTGCAGTATTCAATTTATCTTGAGCAGAATTAGCAGCCTGAGCCCTTCCAGAACTTGCCGGATCGTTATTCGATATTCTTGCTGTTCTATCGGCATCCCTAGCTAAAGTTTTTGTATTGATTTCAATACCAGCTTCTTTAACTATTTTTCCACCTAAATAATTTGAAGCAACATCCGATATTATCTGAGAAACGGTTACTTCTCCTGTTTCTGAAGTAACTTGTTTTAAAACTGATTCAGTCACATCAATAGTAGTTGAAACTGCGATTTGAGTTGCTTTACCTCCCAGTGCAGAAAATCCGGCTGTTGCAAATCCAGCACCAGCTGAAATCCCAATATCTCCAATTTTAACATTGGTAAAGGCATCAAGTCCACGCTCCCCATTGGCAAAATTTCCTGCCACCTGAAAGCCATATTCTACTCCCCCACCTATAATTGCACCTATCAAATTGGGTAAAATTGGAAATTTACCATCCGGATCAATAAACCTAATCGGATTATTGAAAGCATAATTGTAAGGGGAATGTCTTCGCATCTGATCCGAAAGAGGATCTATGACGCTCCACCTGCCTATTGCGGGGTCGTACATCCTAGCCCCATAGTCGTAGTACTGAAGCCCAGCGTCCTCGATGAGTTCCTTGCCGTTGTAGAGGTACTTATTCTTCTTCACCCCGGCGTACTCGTATCCGATGCCCGTCAGTTCCAAGCCCCATGGATCGTAGTGGGTCTCCTGCACTAGAATAGATCCCTGGCTTAAGATCTTGAAGTTGTCAAACCAAACATCCTGGCCCGTCTCATTCACCACGAATGTTTCAATATAGCCATTTTTCTTGATTGCAATCTTCTCTTCCAGCTCTTCGTGTTGGTTGGCAGCGTTACGTGTCAGAACTTTCTTGCCGACTTCGTATCGGTTGCTGTCCTCATCATACAGCGCATAGATCAGATAGGCCTCAGGAGTCTCCTTCTTCTGTAGGTCTTTGGCTACGATGTCCACCAGATTCAGCACTGCTATTGGGTTTGCACCTCCGGCCCGGCTGGTATTTAGTGCGAGTTCATTCAGCTGATCCATTAGGGCCGCCTTTCCCCCTATTGTCGCAAAACTGGCCTCGTTGACTCTTGCCCTTCTTTTGTCCAGAAACTTCCCGTGGACCGACAGAGTCACGCTATCCCCATCAAAGACTTCCTGTGAGGTTCCAGGACCAACCATCTCGCCACGGCTGGCATTGAGCCAGGCCACTTCCTGACCGCCTTGGGTTACGTTGTGCTTGGGCTCACGCTTCCTCGTTGGCTTGATCTGGGTAAAGGTGCTCTCTTCTTCAGCTGCATTGGATTCCTCCATCGTGGCAATACGTGCATTGGCAGTAGCGTTTCTGAGTACTTGTCGGACATTACCTAGGTGGTCTTTAAGATAATACTCATAAAAGAGGCCGTTTGGCTCAGAAACCACCCGTCCCTCTTCATGGATCAGGTAGTCCAAGGCACCGTTTTGGTACACGTACTCCCCGATATAATCCTGAGTGGTGGTCAGTGCTCCAGAAGTATTGTACACCTTCTGAGTAAGCTTCGCTCCTTCGGAATCATAGGCAAAGCGGATTTTTGCACCGGTGTTGAAGCTCACTTCTACCGGAAGGTTCAAATGGTTGTAAGTGATGTTACTGATCTGCTTATCCAGATTGGATTTCAGATTGCCATTTGCATCGTAGGCATAGGCAGTTGAGCTTCGCTCGATAAAGCCTTTGGAGGTATAGGTTTGGGCTCCCATCCCATCTGTTACCTGGATTAACTTATTACTGTTAGCTTGATATCCATAAGTCAATACATCCACATCACCATAGGTGCTTGCTGTCCTTTGATTCTTTCTTGTCAGTGCTGTGATATTGCCATTGGCATCATAGGTCATACCGCTGACTGTGTACCAGTTGGCCTCACCTGTTGCTGAGTAGTTTGCCGAGGTGAGGCGATTAGCTTTATCATATGTATAATTGTAGGTTCTCACTTTCGGGGTCTCTGTAGTCACTGACTTGCCACTCCAGTCTACTCTAGAGATATTTCCATTCCAGTTATTTATGGTACCTCCTGTTTCATAATAGTTGGTTTGCTTATACCCTTCCGTCAAATCACTTCCCAAAGTCTTAAGCCAGCCGCGAATATTGTAAGTGTAGGTCTGATTGCCATTGGGAAGTTGTGGGAAAGATTTAGTTTTCAATTGCCCTAAATCGTTATATATGTTTTGCACTATCGTTTTTGGGGTATGATTTCCAATTTTATGGCTAATGGCTTCCAACAATCCTGATACGTTATATGTGTAAGTTCTTAAAATTGCATGGCCTGGTGAACTGCTGTTTACATTTAAAGTATGCGTTGTCTGGTCCTCGAAATTATAGGCTGTAGAAGTCCGAAGAGTTCCTCCTAATTGATGCTGAGTCAAGGTTTGAATAACATTCCCATTGTCGTCATAGTAAATAGCAGTTGTATAAAATTCGCCAGTTTCAAGGTTTTTTACCTTTTTACCGGTTTCTAATCCATGTGTCCGAGAACTCGGAGATGATAAAAAAGGAGAACCCGGATTTGAATATGAAAAATCAGAAAGAAACTGATAGTTGTCATAATAATTTACAGTCAAAATCTCTCCTTCGTCAGTAGGCCAAGCTCCTGCAGCACCAGAGGTTGCTGACCCAATTCTTGCGGTAAAAGTTTGATTTCCCGATGCTTTCATTGAAAATCCCGGCTGAAGTGTAATACTGGTTGTGGCAATATATTCTTTATACCCATCATATTTTGGAGAGGTGATAGTTGCTCCTGTTTTGATGTTTGCCGTATTTCCGTTCACCGAAGCGTTGTTGGCGGCAGCCGCATCTATTACAGCCTGAATAGTCACTCTGGTATCGGTTGTACCAACGGTTGTTAAACCTGTCATTACCACCCTGCCCAGTCCGTCGTACTTTGTATAAAGCCACTTTTTTGGGTTCATAGCTGCCATACTCGAATCCTGGATTCCAATGAGACGGTCCTGCTTGTCGTAAAGCATCGACTCTTTTCCTTTACCCGGTACACGTTTCTCTATTAATCGCCCCTTACCATCATAGGTATAACGGAAATAAAGCTCATCTGCTAAAGCAGGGCTGGTACTTGTGGAATTATTCCAACTTGCTGTCATAATTGCATCTACAGCTTTAGGAGGTATTACTATTCTTAACTGTCCGAAATCATCATAAACATAGTAGGTACACAACCAGCCGGCATGTCCGGGGTCTCCGGGGGCAGCCGTACCCTGTATCTTTTTCATGACGACCCTGTCCTGATTGTCGGTGTATTGTACCGTGCGCTTGTTGTCCTCATCATCGGTGATCTCCACCCACAGGGTGTTGGCCTCATAGACTGAACTGGTGACAGGCAAACCACCGGAATTCACCGTGAAGATCCGAACGGCATCCCCGGTGGTGCCAGTGGTATTGGGCCTCCTTGAAAATTTGATCTCCCTCCCCGAGGTCAGGCGCCATGCGTTTCCGGCTGCGGCCTGTTTGTCCACCCGGTTCAGCGGGGAGGGTTCAAACTGTTTTTGCGAATATCCGTAGCTATCACCATATATCGGGCTGGTTTGGGAGGCATGCATACTCAGGCCATTGGTTCGGAACCTGCCGTCCTGAACTCCAGAAGCCTCATAATATGGAAGATATTCATTTACCTGCCTCCCAAACTGATCATACTCACCGGGAGTGATCAGATCCTTTCCCGAAACCGTGGACTGCTTCAATACAGTTTGATTCGGACGTCCCAGCGCGTCGAAATAATTGAAAGTCTTGTATGACGTGCCTGAACCACCTGTGATCATATCATTTTGACTGAGTCCAGGAGCCCTGGCAGAATATTTTTTCACCGAATTGTGATTGTTGATCACCGCCCTTACCGGCACCAAAGATGTCACACAGTTGGTCGCAACATGTTTATATCCGAGATAGTAAGTTTTGGAAACCGACAGCGTAGGTGTGGTGAAATTTTTTGAACTTGACACCAGTGTTGTCTGATCTGTGTCATACCAAGCATATGTAAAGCCCGAGGGGGCTGTGTCGGCAATTAACTGAACTGACCCCGGCCCAAAGTAACTTCCGTCCGGAGCCGAAGCCGTAACTGCCGAACAATAACTCCCAGTAACCGATATTGAAAAACTATCATAGTAATAATTTCCGGCGTCAGAATACTCGTAATAGATGGTATAGTTCCCGGCAACTCCAAAATATCCGGTCAGGGAATTCATTGAGCTTGATGTCCCCGACATCCCCCAGTTGTCCCAATAAAATCCACCGGTCCAAGGCGGTTCAATCTGACTTCCATTGTTGTAGAACCACACCTCAAGATCAACTATTTCCCCAACGTTCACCTGGGTAGGACCGTAAATCATTACGTCTGTTACTCCCTGAGCAAAAGAGTCGGTGCACAATATTCCCAATAATCCCAATAGACAGATAAAGCTTCTCATGTTAAGATTATTGTTTTAAAAGTACGAACCGCTTTACCTGCCCTTTTTCTTGTCCCTCGGGAACCATCAAAAGGACGTCAGACTCAATAAACTCGATGGTATAAATAAGATGGGTATTCGATGTGACCAAATGCAGTTTTGAGTTCTCATCAATATTCCATTTGCCTTCATCGTGATAGCTGCCATTTGCATACTTCCAGTCAACACTGAATTTACCATCATTGGAAAAAAAATATTCCCTAGAAGCCATTGATGCCTCTAATCTTTCAAACTGATCCGATTTCAGCGAATTACTCTTTCCATAATTCATATACATAGCACCCTTCGAAAGATATTTTTCACTGCTACTGACCTTCCATTTCCCCCCAAACTTTTCCGAATAGTCCTGGGAAAAACAAAATCCAGCCAAAAACTGCAAAGCACAAATAATTGCTATTCTAAATACCATCTTATAAATCTTCATTTGCCAAACATATATTCATACTCCACAATCTCCTTTAAAAATCCTCTATCATCTTTAATTGAGATTAGCCTGCCGATACTGTCATACTCGTAATAGTATGTCCTGTTCTTGCTGTCTGTATAGCTTGAAATCCCCTGCAAAGGTAGATAGGTGTAAGTATTGAAACTTGCACTAACGGGATGAAGTCGAAGTTCGTCGATTAAAACACCACTACCACTTATAGTAAAGGAGTCTGACGTTATGTCTCTTTGAACAAGCCTCCACTCACTATCACTCAGGGCAACACTTGCTCCAAGTACAGTCCAGCTTGTGGGCCCTGAGGATGTCCTCTTAGCCCAAAAGGTCAACTTAAAAACATTGGTGCTACTGCCGCCAAAGCCCGACTTACTAAGGGATCCACCTCCAAGGTTGTAATGTTTTTTTCCGGTCTTGGAATCACCGAATAGAGTGTTAGCCTCGGAGTAAGTCCAGTTTAGATTGTCCCCTGTCTCAAAAGAAGTGTAGGCTATAGCCGAGTGCGGTGCATTGACCGCAAAAAGTATAGGATACTCGTTACCATACCCCCATTTTATGTTAGACACATCGTACGCATTCTTAGTAAACATCGAAAGGCGATTGTTTGTATAGGTATTATACACCAAGCGAGACTTAAACTTCACATCTTTCGAATAATTCCCAACCGTACCAGCTGGGAACAAACTTCCTATGGCTCTGCTTGAAAACTTAAAAGATGACAGGGGTATTGGAGTGGATACTTCTAAATAGAAATCCGCATTCTTCAATCCGTTCCCGCTAGCATTGAATTCCGACGAAATTCCTCCAGTGATGGTATAAGTACTACCATTACTTATCCCTGTAACTTCTTCGACAACAGCATTTAAAATATGATTTGATTTAAGAAGGTTGATTGTAGCGTTACCGGTGGAATAATCATGAGGATATTGATAAAATTTCCACTTTTTTCTTGAATCACTCAAATCTTCCGATACTCTCGTAAGTTGTTTATGACTAACATTGTCATAGTAATAAATGGATTTTTCTGAATTTTTCTGAAGACCTTGTTCATCATATTTGTTTACTATAACAGTATCGACATACTTCCAGTTTGACACTATAGAAAAATCTTGATCATACAAACTACCACTTGTATAAGAAGGCAAAAGAATCTTAGCATTTACCGTCACCCCATTGGTAACTTTAACTGTATTAATTCTCTCTTCTACTTTAGTATACCCAGTACCATTCTTTTTAGAAATTATATAACTTTTTAAATAACCGTTCTTATTTTCAATAAATCTCGGTAAACCGGGATATAACTGAACAATATTCGACTCGTTAAAAAAGTAAAAGTCTTTTTTCCCGTTATCACCTTGATTAGAATACAATTCTGTAACTTGACCATATCCTATCTCGTAACCCCCAGCACCAATAGTAGCCGAAAAATTTGATGATGACATTTTAGAGCGATAAAAAACTGTCACGGTACCCGGATACCAGATTTCTTTCCCTTGTTGATCAAGGCCCCCATATGTACATTTATCCACAGTAACGGTATTTGAACTCAGTTGAGAGTATCTACTCCCATTCATTCGTTTCCCGTCAGAGTAATTATATAATTTTTTACCCAAGGAGATATTATTATGATCAAATTGCTCAATTTTTGCTATTCGACATCCAGGCCCAATCTTACCCCCATAGGGGCTATTTGGAGGGTTCTCATCCATTAGCGTAGAGCTATAGTTCATATAATCATTAGATTCAAATGTATAGACAATCTTGGCACCCGTAGGATACACTATAGAGGTTAGCATACTTGCTTGAACATCGGAACTTGACGGCTCTTTATTGTCAAAAGGTGTATTGTTGAGCTGTCCATTATAAAACCCCCAATAATCGGTGCTATGAGAATCTTTATCGGGAAGGCTCAAGGAATTATATACAAATGAATAGGTTTTCACTATTTGACTGCTTGACTTTTCGTAAATACCCTGAAGTTGAAGGCGCTTAGAAATTTTATCAGCATTACCAGAACCACTTGAAAAATATGATTGCTTGAATTCTATTTCTTTATTGTAATCCAAAGAGTTTGACTTAATCGTTATCTTTGAATACTTCAAGGGCAAATTTGCTCCTTCATAATCCAAATCTATCCTTGAAGTTGTGTGAAACTGAATTGTCCCATTGGGAAAATTGATTTGATTCAATAGCAATTGTTCAGTGCTCGTTCTAACTGTAGTAATACTAATCTGATCTGGAGAATGGGGAGCTGCGCATGGTCCACTCTCGCTATCAAACTCTGTAAATTGAGCACTTTTATATTCACCCCTAATCTTTCTGGGGTTTGAAATGTATTGAAAAGTAATTTCGTCATTCACGGGGCTCTTCAAGCTAGTAAGAAACCAGCTAGAAATATAATTCGTTGTAGTTGAACCTCCGGTACTTGGAATCACATCACTTCTGGTGTTCTCGATAGAATTAAAACTAAATACATTTCCAGACGAATCAGTAACCTTGAAGCGTGAATTTATCAATTCAATTTTAATAGGAACTTGGTTAAGTATAACAACTTTGTAATTCCCCGGCGAAGAAGGATCATAGTTTAAAATAAATTTCCCTGTAACCCCTAATAGATTGAAACTGAATACATCAGGAGAACTATCGTTTCCATTTCCAAGGGTAAAACTAGCGGGATTCACTTTGTAAAACCCTTTCGCTGATAAATCATCTATACCACGTATTTCCCTAGTGATTACTCCCGTCGCATTTAAAGCCCATCCCAACCCTATCGCTGAAGCCTCTTCCTTTACTTTTAGTCCCTGAGCATTATAAGAAATCCCAAGTTCGTAACTGATCGAATTCCCCTTGTACTCAAAAAGTGGAATAGAAATATCAGGAATACCAGAATAGGTCGCGTCAGGATAATTTGAAACTTTTGTTAACTCACTTGCCTCAGGTGATGGAGGCACTACAACAGGATCAGCTATTGGGCCTTGTGCATTTGCAATCATAGAAAACAACAAACCCAGCACTGAGATGCAGTAAAATTTATTTCCCATATTATTTAATTATTGAATTGATCTTCTTCTCCAGCTCAATGACATACAGCGTCAGCTCTTCCACTTTCTCAAGCAACTTTATATTCATTTCCAGGAGATTCACTCCGTTCTCCAGAACTTCTTTTTCAGAAGGCACATCAGGTAAATGACCATTTTTATTGATGAATGCTTCCACCTCCGAGAGTGGCCTAAGTGCATACTCGGGCCTAAAAACATAATCTGCCCAACCTGTAGTAGTCACATTAACTTCCTTAGCTCCTATGACTCCGTTCACAGCTAATAAAAATTGAGGTGATGTTGTACCTATTCCCACATTTCCATTTGCATGTATTCTCATTCTTTCTACAAAAGGTCCACTGGCATTTGTTACAAATCGCAAATGGTAGCCCTGACTGGACATCACCAAAGCATCTTTACCTGAAACAAAAAGACCCGCGGCGTTTGAAAATCCATCAGCGTAAGTCCCATAATCTACAATATCTGCCGTGGTGTTAGAAAATTGAAATCGAGCTCGTTGATTAGTAGTAGTAAACACATGAAAGGGATAACTAGGATTTGCAATACCTACACCAACTCTTCCCAGAGAATTAATCACCAAACTGTTTACCCATGATCCCGAATTATGCCTTGCCTGAAAATTCAGAGTGGTCAACTCCCCTGGATCAATATTTACTATTCGATGACCAAAGCCATTTCCAAAAGAGGAAGTTGTCCAAGATATTGACTTACTGGGACCTGTATTGCCGGATAAATTATCAAAACTTAGAGATTGAGATTTTACCGTTTGAACTGCAATCAAGAAAAATAGGAATAGCGATAAAAATGATTTTGTATTCATTTTATATTATTATAAACTTCAGTTAATTTTCTTTCCAATTCCAAATTTTTTGAGTTGAGTTGAATCATATATAAAGTTAATTCCTCAATCTTCTCCAATAGTTTGGCATTCATCTCCAAGAGATTCACTCCCTTCTCCAAAACTTCCTTTTCGGATGGTATATTGGGCAAATGCCCATGTTTGACTATAAAAGCCTCTACCTCTGACAAAGGTCTAAGTGAGTACTCCGGTCTAAAAACATAATCCGCCCAGCCGGAAGTTGTAATATTTACCTCTTTGGCACGAATCGTCCCGTTCACATCTAATTTTTGAGAAGGAGTTTCGGTACCAATCCCCACATTTCCATTACCTCTAATGGTCATTCGGGTGAGTAAGGCTCCTGCTGATTTTCCTGCCCTAAAGTAGATATGCCGGTCATCACCGGAAGAGCTAGTGGGTGCGACGCTGATAAACAGACTTTTCTGTGCTGTACCTGGATCATCCACCAAAATATGAGAGGCAGTGGACGTGGTAAAAAGATCAATAAAACTAAGTCCCCCACTTAATCTTTGGAACCTTACATCACCCAATACATGGAGCTTTTTAGCCGGAAGGTTTGTTCCTATTCCAACATCTCCCGTACCTGTGGTATGAATTTGAGCACGTAGTCCCAAAATCAATGAAAAGAAGATTCCAAGGAAAAATAAAGCAATTTTAAGTATATTCATTTTATTCCAGAGGTTTTTCTCAATTCTCGTAATTCGCTTTCTAATTCCACAATTCGCTTTTGATGTTCAATCATATAGATTGTGATTTCTTCAATCTTTTCCAGAAGTTTTACATTAATCTCACCTAGGCTAATTCCATTTTCCAATACTTCCTTCTCAGTCGGAATATTTGGTAAATGTCCATTATTGGCAATATATACTTCTAACTCCAGCAAAGGAAGCAACATATAATTTTCCTCAAAGACATAGTCAGCCCAACCTGTAGTTGTCACATTTACCTCTTTAGACTTGATTACACCATTGACTTCCAATTTGGAAGTTGGATTTATTTTTCCGATTCCTACATTCCCATTTTGCAGGAAATACATTATTGCAGTGGTATGAGTTTGACCTATATACCAATAATTGAAAACAGAATTTCCTACACCATAACCTCCGAAACCACCCCAGTTATTAGACTTATCGTTGGACAAAAACCCATAGGACATTGCCCAACCTGAGGCATCCCCGGCTCTAAACAGTGATGCACCACTGTTTTCCAATACAAAAGTTCTATTTCCTGAACTCGTTGAAAAAATTGTATCCCTCCGACCAACCCCATATTGAATAAAAAGTGATTTTTATTTAGGGCGGTATTCTTCCCAGTTGGATGGTAGGAGTTGGTAGAGGTTTTTGTGGTTGATGCTTTGGATTCGTTCAAAGACGTCTT
>VFQM010002528.1_pt1 | contig 13278 bp, 9 predicted proteins | sample 3512391 | NCBI WGS metagenome assembly VFQM01 (sample SAMN10412369, study PRJNA504923) | tailings metagenome | isolation source: Replicate 1 from Balatoc abandoned mine | place: Philippines
GAACTTGATCTTGCCGTCCTGCGGCTTGCGACGCTCGGAAATGTCGAGGTCGCACATGATCTTGAGGCGTGTCACCAGCGCGCTGCGATAGGACGCCGGCACCTCGATGTAGTTCATCAGTGAGCCGTCCTTGCGGAAGCGGATCTGCACCTTTTCCTTGCCCGGACGGGGTTCGACGTGGATGTCGGAAGCCCCTTGCTGGTAGGCGTCGACGATGATCTTGTTGACCAGCCGGACCAGCTCGTTGTCGGCGGCGGCGCTGATATCGTCGCCGCCGGCGTCGATGGCCTCGCCTTCGTCGAGGTCGGAGAGCAGGTCGCCGACCGAGCCGATATCGGCCAGCGCACCGTAGAACTGCTCGATCCCCTTGTTGAATTCGGCCTCGGTGGTAACGCGATAGACGATCTTGCCCTTGGGGAAGATGTTGTTGACGATGCGCGAAGCCTTGATCCGTTCCGGATCGGGCGAGACGACGACGATGCCCTCGCTCGTCTCTTCAAGCGGCAGCCAGTGGTTGGCCTCGACGTATTCGCGGCGCAGGTTCTTGAGCAAGTCGAGCGGCTTGATCCGGTCCGGACGGAAGGGCTCGTAAGGGACACCAAAGAATTTCGAGAGCGCCTGCCCGATCGCCGCCGGCTTCACCTGGAATTCCCTGACCAGCACATCCTCGAGCGGCAGACCCTTGCGCCTCGCCGAGCGCTGCGCCAGGTCCAGCTCGCCGGCCGAAATGACGGCATTGACGACCAGATCGTCGTATTTCCCGCGGGTCAGCGACTGTGGTTTCTGCCGCTGCCGGAAAGCGACCGCCAGCGTCTGCGCGAGATTCTGCACCCCCTCTTCGGCAACGGAAGAGAATGGGGCGCCACCCTTGTTGTTGATGAGCTGCACGACCCCGAGCAACTCGCCGCTACCGGCGTCGACGATGGGGGCCACCAGCATCTGCTTCGAGCGGTAGCCGGTCCGCTTGTCGACCTCCTTGAGGAAGGCCATGTGCGGGCTGTAGCGCTTCAGCTCGGCCTCGTCGTACACGTCGTGGATATTGACCAGCTTCTTGTTGGCGGCGACGTAGCCGGCCACGCTCTGGTCCGAGATCGGCAGGCGCAGGTCGGCGAAGGAGTTGAGGCCGGTCTTGACCTTGGAGACGATGCTCTGCTTGTCCTCACCGACGGCATAGATGGTCAGCCGGTCGCTGTCGAACAGCTTGCAGATGTCCTGCGAGAGCTCGAGCATGATCTCGTCGATGTTCGACGTGGCGTGGATCTTGTTGGTGACGACCTGCAGGTTCCTGAAGAAGGCCAGGCGGACATTGGCTTCGTCGGCACCCGCGGTCTCGGTCTTGATGTTGTTGGCCATGGATTTCCGGTTCTGTGATTCAGTGGTTGCCAGTGGTGATCAACTCGCGCTCAGCCCGCCCTCCAGCCAGGCCGAGTGATAGCCGTGCTGGGACAGGATGAAGGCGGCGGCTGAACTGCGGCGGCCGCTCTGGCAATAGACGATGTATTCCTTGTCGCTCTCGAGCGGGCCGATGGCGTTGCGGATTTCGCCGAGCGGAATGTTGATCGCCCCCGGCAGGCGGTCGCGCTGGCACTCTGCCGGGAAGCGCACGTCGAGCCAGACGGCACCGGCGGCGACGCGGCGCTCCGCTTCGGCACGCGAAACCCGCTTGAGCAGCGGTGCACACAGCAGCTCGCTGAAATCCTGCTTGCCCAGTCGCAAAAGGACGCCATTGGTGCGCATGGTCACCGTGGCGTTGCGTTTTTCGCCGGCAACCAGCGCCTCTTCGCCGAAGGCGTCGCCGCCTTTCAGTTCGGCCAGCACGAGCGAGCTTCCGCCGACCTGCCGCGTCACTTCGCAGCGACCGGATTCGATCAGGTAGTAGTAGTCACCTTCGTCCCCCTCCCTGATCACGACATCGCCAGCCTTGAAGCGGACACGTTCGAAGCGGCGCAGGAGGGCGTCGATATTGGCCGGCGGCAGTTGCGAGAAGACACCGGAGGTCAGGCTCTCCATGCGAAAGGCACCGGACAGCAGGTGCCAGTCGGTTGGCTCCGCCTTGTCGGCGGGAGTGCTCGCCTGCATGCCGAGCTGGTCCCAGGTCAGCATGATGTCGAGGAGGTGTCCATCGATGCGCAGCAGCTCCGCATCGGTGATGCTGCGGCTTGCAGCAGCCCCGGGCAGGACGACCGGCAGCGGATGCAGGGCAGCGTCGCAACCGCCGACGACAACCTCGACCGAGCCGTCGCCGTGGGCCAGCTTGAGCTCGCCGGAGAGCAGGTAGATGACCTGCCCGTCACCGCCATCGACCCGGAACGGTGAACTGCCGCGCGGCAGGAACTCCGGGAGACAGAGACCGGCCAGCTCCTTGAGCCGCTCACCGGAAAGCGCCCCCAGCGGCTCGAAAGCCCGCAGACGCTCGGGAGACAGAGGTGCCGTGGCTGCCATCTAGAACTCCAGGACCTGGTTGTTCTGCAGCATGCGCGGTTTGAAGCTGCCGATGTAGGTTTCCAGCTCCTCCATCGTCAGTTCGATCTGGCCCGGCTTCAGATGGGTGATGTGGATTTCGCAATCGCGCTCGAGCTTCAGCAGCTCGGCAGCAAGCAGCGACGGGCAGAGATGCTTGGAAGCCCGTGCCAGTTTCTCTTCGCGATTGGAGAACGCACACTCGATGATGAGGTGGCGCAGATCGGCGATGGCATTGACGATCGGCCAAAAGCGGTCGTTGGTCGTCGTATCCCCCGTGAACACCAGACTGCCGTCGCCGGAAGCAAGGTGGTAGCCGACTGCCGGCACGGTATGTTCGGCGGGGATCGCCGTCACCGCGAGCCCGTCGACCTTGATCGTCTCCCCGAGCCGAAGCGCCTGGAAGCGCAGGAAGGGCGCTTCCGCCGTCGGAATCTCCGAGAAGTCCGGCCAGATCGCCCAGTTGAAGATGTGGTTGCGCAGGATCTGGAGGACGGCCTCGGTCCCATGCACGATGAGCGGCTTGTCGCGCATCTCGCCGACCGTGTCGATCATCAGCGGCAGCGTGGCGATGTGGTCGAGATGCGTATGCGTCAGGAAGACGTGATCGACCATCGCCAGTTCGGCCAGCGACAGGTCGGCGACACCGGTACCGGCGTCGATCAGCACGTCGTGGTTGACGAGAATCGACGTGGTGCGCAGGTGACGTCCGCCGATGCCGCCACTGCAGCCGAGTATCCGGGCTTTCATGCGCTCGCTTTCATGCGTTCATTTCGTCTGGAAGGTGGTCACGCCGTCCCAGCCTTCGCCGGGCGGATTCTGGCGCAGGTAGGCGATGCGCTCGGCGTAATGCTGGTAGAGCGAACAGTCCGGATCCTGCCGTGCCAGATTGTAGAGCTGGACGTCGGCCTGGTCCCAGTCCTGTGCCAGATAGGCGCGACGCATCTGCTGCCAGAGCTTCAGCGCATCGAGCTCATTCTTGCCGAGCTGGTCGAGGAGTCCAAGCGGTTCGAAAATGGCCACCGGCTCGTCCTTGCCCTTGACCCGTACACGATCGATTTCGCGGAAGGCAACATCCTTGACCTCCGCTCGCGTCGTCTCGCCGACCAGGATACCGACGCCGTACTGCTTCGTTATTCCTTCAAGCCGGGAGCCGAGGTTAACCGCATCACCCATCACCGTATAGGCCTTGCGCACCGGCGAACCCATGTCGCCCACCGTCATGGTACCGGTATTGACGCCGACGCCGATGCGCAGCACCGGCCAGCCCCGTGCCTTGAACGGTTCGTCCAGCTGCTTGAGTGCACGCTGCATTTCGAGGGCGGTCAGCACCGCGTGGCGGGCATGCTCGGCATCGACCACCGGCGCGCCCCAGAAGGCCATGATCGCGTCGCCGATGTACTTGTCCAGGGTGCCACGGTTCTTGCGGACCACCTCGGTCATGGCGCCGAGGTACTCGTTCATCAGTTGCGACAGTTCCTTCGGGTCGAGCCCTTCCGAGATCGTGGTGAACCCGCGCACATCCGAAAACAGAACCGTCAGTTCGCGGTTCTGGCCTTCCATGCTGTAGCGCTCGGGATCGCGCGCCATCTCGTCCACCAGCTCCGGCGGCACGTATTGCCCGAACAGTTCGGTGAACTGGCGCTTGCTGCGCGACTCGACGAAATAGCCCCAGGACATGGACAGCGCATAGAGCCCGAGGATCAGGAGCAGGGTTGCCGCCAGCGGAATCAGGAGGCCGGACTGCCACAGCGAGTAGTTGAGCCCGGCAACGGCGAGCAGTACCGACCCCGCCACCAGCGAGGCACGCATCGGCGACAGCAGCGGCAGCAACAGGGCCAGCAGCAGACCGCAGAGCGTGGCCATCAGGACTTCTGCACCCAGCACGTAGGCCGGCTTGAGCTTGATGTTTCCGTCGAGGATGCCGGCGATCAGGTTGGCGTGGATTTCCACCCCGGGATAGGTGGTCGCCACCGGCGTGGCGCGCAGGTCCATCAGTCCCGGTGTCGTCGTGCCGACAAGGACGATCTTGCCCTTGAGCGCATCGACCGGCAGGCGGCCATGCAGCGCATCGGCAATCGAAAGATAGCGGAAGCTGCCCTGCCGCCCGCGATAGGGAATCAGCGTCGCAGCGGCCTCGTCGACAGGAATGCGCAGGAGGCCGTTGGCGGTCTTCAGATCGAGCCATTCAAGCCCGGCGTAATGGTCTCCGCCGGCGCCGCCGTCGGCATAGCCGGGCGTCACCGGCGGCATGTTGAGCAGAACGCGGACCATCGCCAGCGACAGCGACTCGTAGTAGGCCCCCTGGTATTCGACGAGCATCGGCACGCGCCGCGAGATGCCGTCGAAATCGACGAGAGGGACGAAGTGGCCGGCACTGGCAGCGTTCTTCTGGTATTCCGCCAGATTCGCGCCGTAGCCGTTCCACGAGGTGAGCGCCAGATTGCGACCGGCGAAAGTTCCTGCAGGCAACGCCGGCTCCGGCAGCTGGCCGCTGGTCAGCCCGGTAGACATGTTGGTGAAGTAGTAGCCGAGGACCACCGGTCGACCGGCCATTGACTCGGCGAAACGCTGGTCGTAATCGAGCGTGCGGCGCAGTCCCTTCAGTGCCGCCTGGTAGCCGGGATTGTCCCGCATCTCCTTCCTGGACAGGTCTTCCAGGGATTTCAGCCCGGAACTGTCGTCCGGCTCGGCGAAAACGACGTCGAAACCGAGGACTGCCACGCCGTACTGGTCGAACAGGCGGTCGACCAGCGCTGCCATCTTGTCCCGGCTCCACGGCCAGCGCCCCGCATCGGCAAGACTCTTCTCGTCGATATCAAGGATGACCAGACGGTCGTCGACGCCTCCCGGCATCGTCAGCCGCAGACGGGCGTCATAGATGAAGGCATCGAGGACGCTGACCAGCGGAATCTGGTAGACCCGGGCCGCGTGTCCGATGAAAACGACTGTCAGCGCCAGACCGAGAACGATCTGGATGAGGTGTTTTCTCAGACTCTTCATGGCCGGCGTCCCGGGCTGCAGTGCAACACTCAGATCTTCAGGAAGAATTCCATCTTGACCCCGGCAATCTCGATGACGTCATGATCGGCCAGCTGGTGGGCCTGGGCATCGAGCGCCTTGCCGTTGACGACCGGGAACTGCCCGCCTTCGACGTGGGTGATGAAATACCCGTGCGGGCGACGGGCAATGACGGCCACCTGTACGCCAGGCTTGCCCAGGGTCGTGAGCGTTTTCGTCAGTTCCAGTTCGCGGCCGGCATTGGCGCCGTTGAGGATCTGGATCGCAGCCGCCGGCTGAACCTGTGCCGGAGCAGCCGCCGCCGGACTGGCGGCAGCCGGACGGGCGGCCGTCATGCCGGCCTGCGTATCACCGGCACCTTTCGGCGTGGCTGCCGGGGCCGCCGGAGCGGCCGAAGCCGCACCAGCGTCGGCAGCCGAAGCCGGTTCCGGAGCGGGCCTGACCATGTTCGGGCGCAGCACCATGGTCTTCTCGAAATCGGCCTCTTCCGCAACCGGCGCGGCCTGCTCGGCGATGTACTTGAGCTTGTACTTGCCGAGTTCGACGACATCGCCGTTCTTCAGGAAATGCTTCTTGATCGGCTGGCCGTTCACCAGCGTGCCGTTGGTGCTGTTCAGATCCTCGAGGAAGGAATCGTTGAGAATCGTCACGATCGCCGCATGCTCGCCGGAGATCGCCAGGTTGTCGATCTGGATGTCGTTGTGCGGCTTGCGGCCGATGGTCATGCGTTCCTTGGTGAGCTGAATCTCCTTCAGCACCAGACCATCCATGGAGAGAATCATCTTTGCCATTTTCTTCCCGTCCTTACTTGAACCAGTTGAGAAGTTTCCACCACCAGCCTCTGGCTGCAGGAAACTCGCGCAAAACCTTGACCAGGATCACCGACACATTGTCGCGTCCGCCGTTGTCGTTCGCCATCTGTACCAGCTGCGTCGCCGCCAGTTCCAGGTTCGCCCCCAGCGCCTGCAGTGTCAGGGCGATCTCCTCGTCCTCGACCATGTCGTTGAGGCCATCGGAACAGAGCAGGTAGATGTCGCCCGGCTGGACGTCATGATCGTGCAGTTCGGTCTCGACCTCGGGATCGACGCCGAGCGCCCGGGTCACCAGATTCTTGTTCTGTGAATGGCGGGCATCCTCGGCGGTGATCATGCCGGCGTCGATCTGCTCCTGCAACAGCGAGTGATCGCGGGTCAGCGTCTCGAAAGCATCTCCGCGCAGCCGGTACAGGCGCGAATCGCCGATGTGCGCCACCGTAACCCGGTTGTCGTGGAACAGCGCCAGAACCAGCGTCGTGCCCATCCCTGCGTATTGCGGCTGGCTGGCCGCGGCATTGAAGATCGAGGTATTCGACCTGGCGACCCGGTCGAGCACGGCGACGTGGGCATACGGACGTCCGTCGGGCTCGACTTCATCCGGCGAACGGCCGGCAAAGGCCGCATCCAGTTCGGTAGACAAGACCGTCGTTGCCATGCCGCTCGCCACCTCGCCGGCGTTGTAGCCCCCCATGCCGTCGGCAAGGATGACCAGGCCGCGGTGAGGATTGGCGAAGACGGAATCCTCGTTATGCGAGCGCACCATGCCCGGATCGGTCCGGGTGACGATCTCGAGCGATTCGGAGAGACTTGTTCCCACGCGATCTCCTAAAGGTTGATGTCGACGTCGGGCGCCGCCGGGGCGGACGCTGCACCGACATGCATGCACTGGCGCAAGTCGCGCGCCATCGCGTCGCCGGTCTGGTAGCGCTGCTCGATGTTCTTGGCCAGCGCCTTGTCGATGATCGCCACCAGGCAAGGTGGCAGGTCCGGGCGTCCGGCGAGTATATCGGCCGGCGGCTCATTGGCGATCTTGAACATCAGCTGCGCCATCGATTCGCCGGAGAATGGCAGCTTGCCGCAGCAGAGCTGATAGAGCATGACACCGAGAGAGAAGATGTCGGAGCGGCCGTCGATCTTCTTGCCGGCGAGCTGCTCCGGCGACATGTAGCTCGGCGTACCGAGCACCATGCCGGTCTTCGTCCGCGACGAATCGGTGATGCGCGCGATGCCGAAGTCGGTGACCTTGACCTGGTCGCTTTCCGCTTCGTACATGATGTTTGCCGGCTTCACATCGCGATGGACGACATTGTTCTTGTGCGCATAGGCAAGCGCTTCGGCAACCCGGGCGACGATGCTCGCCACCTGTTCCAGCGGCAGCAGCCCGCCGGGCTTCGTCTGCGGCACCAGATCCTTGCCCTTGAGGAACTCCATGGCGATGTAGGCCAGATCGTGCTCCTCGCCGGCATCGAAGATGGTAACGATGTTCGGATGATTGAGCCGCCCGGCGGTTTCCGCCTCGCGGAAGAAACGCGCCTTGACGTCGACCAGTTCGTCCTCGTCGAATTCCTGCGACAGCGCCATCGTCTTGATCGCGACGACACGGTTGATCTTCGGGTCCCGGCCGAGGTACACCACGCCCATGGCGCCCTTGCCGAGTTCCTTTTCGACCTGGTAGCGACCGAGCATGGGTTTCTCGACCTGGCCATTGTCGAGGACCATGGTGCTGGCGTTGGTACGCCCACCGCCACCGCCGAGCATCACGGTTTCCGACATCTGCTTGGCACGGGCAATGCGCTGCGGCAGGTCGCGGAAATCGAGACGGTAATCGGCCATGTAGCGGAATACGGCCTCGGCCTTGTTGAACTGGCGCTTGCGCTCGAAATCGAGGGCGAGGTTGTAGAGGTTCTCCATCAACTGGTCGTCCATCGGGCACTTGCTGAACTTGTCGAAGGCCATGTCCAGTTGCCCCTGCCCCTGGAACGCGAGGCCGAGCATGCGATTCGACTCGGCCGAATCGGCCTCGGACTTTTCCTTGTGGCGTTCGGTCAGGAAGAAATGCTTGGTGGTCAGCAGCAGGTGGCCGACGAGCAGCAGCGAGGCCGAAGCCATCAGCGGAATCCACATGCCGGCGCTGACCATCAGGCCGAAATGCGCGCCCACCAGAGCAGCGAGCAGCAACGCGGTAGCCAGCGCACCGATGCCGGCCGACAGGCGCGGCAACAGCACGATCAGGTACAGGGCGATCAGGGCGAAGGCGCCGAACGAAGCGTAGCCCCCCCAGGCCGGCGTGACGAAGAAGTGTTCCTGCAGGATCGACGATACGGCATGCGCCAGCGTCAGCACCGGTTCCATCCCGGGCGACACCGGCGTCACCTGCGGTGTACCGACACCGCCCGCCGTGGCCCCGATCAGGACGATCTTGCCCTGGTACTTGGCGGCAGGAATCTTGCCGGTCAGCACGTCGTAGAAGGAATCGACCGGGAAGGCGGGCCGCTCGCCACGATCCCGGTAGAAGAACGTGTTCATCTGGGTCATGCCGTCGGTCGGGATGCGCAGCCGGCCGAGGCGCACCTCCTCGCCGAGCCTCGCCTTGATGTCGGCTGGCCCGAGGTTGAGGCTCTTCGCGGCGATCAGCAGGGACAGGGACGGGAAGAAGCTGTCGTAGTAGCGCAGCACCAGCGGTTCGGCTCGGATACCGCCATCGACGTCCGCATTGGCGTTGAGGTGGCCGATGGCAACCGCGCGCGCCCCCAGTGATTCGATCGGATACTGCACCAGCGCGGTCGGCAGGGCATCCCCGCCCGCTTCGTCGACCTGCGGCAGGCGATTCTTCGCCACGTATTCAGGTAGGGGCTTGTCCGGACGACCCTTCGCTTCCCCGAGCCGGAACAGCATCGGCAGCACCACCGAATTGGCGCGCTCAAGGCTGCTAGCAAATGTGCGGTCGTTGTTCAGGCGGACTTCCGCTTCCTGCAGCAGCACGCCCATTTCGGCGAGTTGAGGCGATTCGAGGCCGGCAGCAACCGCCTGTTCGTGCAGGCCGGCGAGTTTGGTCACATAACCGTAGCCGGCATCGATCTGGGGTTCGAAGAAAAGTGCGGTGTTGGCGACCACCTTGGCCTGCGCGCCGGCAAGCAGGTCGGTCATGCGCGCATGGAGGTCGCGGGGCCACGGCCAGCGCCCCAGATTGGCAATCGAGGCATCGTCGATGGCAATGATCGCAATCTGTGCGAGCGGCTCGCGTGAGGAGGACTGCACCCCCCAGTCATACGCCTTGCGCTCCAGACTCTGGACGGCATCGCTGGCAGCGAATCCAAGCATGATCGACGAGACGATCAACCCGAGAAACCAGTCAGCCTTCCAGAAACCGGTCTTGCGCACGCCTGCCTCCATCCTCCGGCCTGTGCCGTCTGGTAATGAACGGGCACCCCGTCCGTCGGCAGGAAACACCGGCAGCGCCGCACCCCATCGTTGTTGTTGCCCCCTGTTCCAGATCATCCAATATTGCGCGACCGGCGGCAAAATCGGAAAAAGAAACAGTCAGGTACCCGGTATTCTTACAGTGGCGCCTGAGAACAGTCAATGTCGGCGCCATGAAATGGCGCCGATCAGGCGACCGACGGCGGCTTTTGGCTCATTCGATGGTGATGTCGATGGTTCTTGCGCGACGCATCTCGATGCCCTTGCCTATACCTACGACCAGGATTGCGCACAGGGCCGATGCCAGCATCGCCACCCATGCCGGCAAGCCGCCGACCATCCCGGCAAGCGCAGGATCGGTCCAGATCATCGCCCCGGCGACCCAGCCGAGCAGGGCAGCGCCGATGACGACGACGACCGGCCAGCGCTCCATCAGGTGCAGGACGAGCTGGCTCGACCAGATGATCAGCGGAATGCTGACGAGCAGACCGAAGACGAGAAGACCGAGATTGCCGTGCGATGCTCCGGCAACGGCAATGACGTTGTCGAGGCTCATCACGAAGTCGGCGACGATGATGGTGCGTACGGCACCCCACAGGTGGCTGGCCGGGGAAATGTCGTGACCATCCTCGTCCTCGGGCACCAGCAGCTTGACCCCGATCCAGAGGAGCAGGACACCACCGACCAGCTTCAGCCAGGGCAGGTTCATCACCAGTGCAGCCGCCATGGTCAGGACGACCCGCAGGCCGACCGCTCCGGCCACCCCCCAGAGGATGCCGCGACGACGCTGCTCGGCCGGCAGGTTCCGGCAGGCGAGTGCGATCACGACAGCGTTGTCCCCGGAAAGGACAAGGTCGATCATGATGATCTGCAACACGGCGACCCAGAATTCCGGGGAGGAGAACGACAAATCCACTGAAACCTCGAATGGTTGCTTGCAACTAAGGAAGGCGCGGATTTTAGCGCGAATCCTTTCGTCTCACCGATGGCACTATAATCCCCGGCATTCCGGACGCATTGACGCATTCATCGACGCACAGATTTCCGCGACGCCCAAATGACAAAACGCCGCCTGCCCGCCCCATCCACTGCTGAATGCACGCCTGCTACCACCGGACGAGAGATCCGGCCAATCGCCAGGCTACTCGCCACCTGCGGATGCGCGATCCCCTTGTTGTTTGCTTCGGTACCGTCGGCCCATGCGGCGAAATGGCTGACTCTTTCCGGTGGAGGAAAGAACGGCGCTGCCCGTATCGAGGTGGACAGCGCCAGCATGGTCAAGGGCAGCGACGGCAAGGTCCGGATCTGGCACCGGGAAACGCATGCCGGACGCCAGCTGCACGAAGCCTGGGCCTTTTCCTTCAAGCGCATGCTGCAGCTGAGCGAATTCAACTGCGAAAAACGCCTGGCCAATCCCTTGCGGCGGCGATGGCTTGCCGAAAACGGCGAGGAACTGAAGAACGAAAATCTGGAAGCACTGGAGGCACAGCCGATCAGCCCGGAATCGGTGACCGAGCTCGTGTTCAATCATGCCTGCCGGAAGACTTCGCCACCGGTTGCCGGCGCCGCGGAGAAGGAGGACGAACCTGCTGCCGATGCGCCAGACGCAAAGAACGGCAAGGCGGTCGCCAAGGAAGCTCCGCCCCCTTCTACCCCCGGCACTCCGCCCCCGTGGTCCTACGATGGCAAGAGCAATGGCCCGGCGCACTGGGGGAAACTGGCCACCGAGTACGCAAGCTGTCGCGACGGCAAACGGCAGTCTCCAATCGACATCCGCTCGCCGATCCGTGCCGACCTGCCACCGCTGCGCTTTTCCTGGCAGGCGGCTGCGCTGGCGATCATCGATACCGGCCAGACCATCGAGATCAATGCCGAAGGAGCCGGCAAGACCCTCGTCGAGGGCGAGGAATACATGCTTCAACACGTGCGCTTCCGACTTCCGGGAGAGGAGATGGTCAACGGCAAGCGTGCGACCATGAGCATCCAGTTCGAGCATCGCAGCAAATCGGGGGAAACGGCCATCGTCGCCGTGCCGGTTGCCGAGGGCAAGGAGAACCGGCTGATACGCACGCTGTGGTCGGCACTGCCGCTGCAACAGGGCAAGCCCGTGAAGATGGCGACAAAGATCGACCTCGGGCAACTGCTGCCGCAGAAGCGTGAGTACAGCTCCTACGTCGGCTCGCTGACAACTCCCCCTTGCACGGAAGGTGTCCTCTGGCTGGTACTGAAGCAGCCGATCACCCTGTCGAAGGAGCAGATAGCGGATTTCGCCAAGGTTTACCGGAACAACGTGCGGCCGGTGCAGGCCACGAACGGCCGTATCGTCAAAAGCAACCGCTGAACCTCCACCAGCTACAAACAAAAAGGGCAGGCCACATGACCTGCCCTTTTTCGTTCCGGAGAACGCTGGTTACAGCATGGCCTTCAGCAGCTTGGCCATTTCCGACGGGTTGCGCGTGACCTTGAAGCCGCACTCTTCCATGATGGCGAGCTTGGCATCGGCCGTATCGGCACCACCGGAGATCAGCGCACCAGCGTGGCCCATGCGCTTGCCGGCAGGGGCGGTAACACCGGCGATGAAGCCGACGATCGGCTTCTTCATGTTGGCCTTGCACCACATCGCGGCTTCGGCTTCGTCCGGACCGCCGATTTCGCCGATCATGATGACGGCGTCGGTTTCCGGATCGTCGTTGAAGGCCTTCATGACGTCGATGTGCTTGAGGCCGTTGATCGGGTCACCGCCGATGCCGACGGCCGACGACTGGCCGAGGCCGAGTTCGGTCAGCTGACCGACGGCTTCGTAGGTCAGCGTGCCGGAGCGCGAGACGACACCGATGCGGCCCTTCTTGTGGATGTGGCCGGGCATGATGCCGATCTTCACTTCGTCCGGGGTGATGAGACCCGGGCAGTTCGGGCCGAGCAGCAGCGTCTTCTTGCCGCCCTTGGCTTCCTTTTCCTTCATCTTGTTGCGCACCATCAGCATGTCGCGGACGGGGATGCCTTCGGTGATGCAGATGGCCAGATCGAGGTCGGCTTCAACGGCTTCCCAGATCGCGGCAGCGGCGCCGGGGGGCGGCACGTAGATGACGGAAACGGTGGCACCGGTTTGCTGGGCGGCTTCCTTGACCGAACCGAAAATGGGCACGTCGAAGATCTTCTCGCCGGCCTTCTTCGGGTTCACCCCAGCGACGAAGCAGTTCTTGCCGTTTGCGTATTCGATACACTTTTCGGTATGGAACTGACCGGTCTTGCCGGTAATACCCTGGGTGATGATCTTGGTGTCTTTATTGATGAAAATGGACATTCAATAACTCCTTGGGTTTCCGTTATTTGACCGCGGCGACGATCTTGGTGGCGGCTTCTGCCATCGAGTCGGCGGAGATGATCGGCAGACCGGAATCCTTGAGGATTTGCTTGCCCAGATCTTCGTTGGTGCCCTTCATGCGGACGACCAGCGGTACGGAGAGGTGCGTTTCGCGCGCAGCGGCGACGACGCCGGTGGCAATGGTGTCGCAGCGCATGATGCCGCCGAAGATGTTGACCAGGATGCCCTTGACCTTCG
>VFQM010002529.1_pt1 | contig 13277 bp, 12 predicted proteins | sample 3512391 | NCBI WGS metagenome assembly VFQM01 (sample SAMN10412369, study PRJNA504923) | tailings metagenome | isolation source: Replicate 1 from Balatoc abandoned mine | place: Philippines
CGCCCACCGGCACGTGGGTCGCCTGATAGAGCAGCACGTCGGCGGCCTGGAGCACCGGATAGGTGAACAGCGCGACCGAAGCGCCTTCGCGGTTCTTGCCGGCCTTGTCCTTCCACTGCGTCATGCGGTTCAGCCAGCCCATCCGGGCCGTGCCGTTGAGCAGCCATTGCAGCTCGGCGTGCTGGGGCACCTGAGCCTGGTTGAACAGGATCGAGCGATCGGGATCGATCCCGCAGGCGACCAGCGCCGCCACCATCTCGCGCGTGTTCGCGGCCAGCTCGGCCGGCACGTGCGGCTGCGAAATCGCATGGAGATCGGCGAGGAAATAGAGGCACTGCCCGCCCTGCGCCGTCACGTCATCCTGCATCCGCACCCAGTTGCGGATCGCGCCCAGGTAATTGCCAAGGTGCAGGTTGCCCGTGGGCTGGATACCGGAAACGACACGCATCGGATTTATTGGACCTCCAGGATTTCATCATCGGCTTCGGTGCGCTTGGGTCGCCGGCGGCGCAGCATGGCCAGCAGATCGGGATCGAGCGCCCCGACTAGATAGGCCGATCCGAAGAACACCGCCATCCCCGCGCCAACCAGCACGCAGAGCGACCAGATGCGGTGCAGCACGGACGCCCCGAAATAAGGTGATAGCACCGGCATCAGGAACCACAGCGCGGCGCCCATGACCGCCGTGGCGATGACTTGCCGCGCAATCCGGCCGGCCAGCTTGGCGGTGAAGTGGAACCAGCCGCGCCGGTGCAGAATGATGTAGAGCAGCAGGCAGTTGAGGCTGGCCGAACAGGCCGTCGCCGCCGCCAGCCCGACAATGCCGTACTGCCGCACGACATAGAAATTGAGGAAGACGTTGAAGATCAGCGAGGCCAGCGCGGTCCACACCGGGGTGCGGGTATCCTCGCGGGCGAAGAAGCCGGGGTTGAGGATCTTGACGATCACATAGGCTGGCAGCCCGGCGACCAGCGCGACCACGATCTGGGCCATGATCACCCCGTCCTCGGGCCGGAACTTGCCGCCCACGAAGAAGGCCGTGACGAAGGCCGGCGCGCAGATCGCGAGCGCAGCAGCAGCGGGCAGCGTCAGCAGCGTGGCAATCTCGAAGGCGTTGGTCTGCAGCCGCTGCGCCTCGCTGCGGTTGCCAGTGTGGATGTGGCGCGAGAGCATCGGCAGGATCGCCGTGCCCAGCGCGATCCCCACGATGCCCAGCGGCATCTGGTTGAGCCGGTCAGCCAGCTTGAGCAGGGTGAGCGAGCCCTGCGGCAGCGAGGTCGCGAAGAAGGTGTCGACCAGCTGGCTTATCTGGTAGATCCCGGCGCCGAAAGTGGCGGGCAGGATCAGCACGCCCAGCCGCTTCACCTCGGGCGTCAGCTTGGGCAGGGTCAGTTTGAGCCGCACGCCCGCGCGGCGGGTTTCCCAGATCAGGTAGATCAGCTGGAGCAGCCCGGCGACCGAGACGCCGATCGCCAGCGCCCAGGCGGCAAACAGGTCATCGCCGCGGTTCATGTACCAGGCGGTGCCCATGGCCGCGATCAGGCTTATGTTGAGCAGGATCGGTGCCGCCGCCCCCGGCGCAAAGCGCGAGCGGGCGTTGAGCAGGCCGGACAGCATCGCCACAAGGCTGATCAGCGTCAGGTAGGGAAAGGTCACCCGGCTGAGCGTGACCGCCAGGTCGAACTTGCCCGGCACCTTCTGGAACTCGCTGGCCAGCAGCCAGACGATCCCTGGCATGGCCAGCATGGCAAGGGCACTGAACGCCACCAGCACCCAGACGAAGACCGCCAGCACGTCGTCGGCAAACTTCTCGGCCGCCTCTTCGCTGCCCGGCTGGCCGTCATGGCCATGCAGCGCGCGGCTGTAGAGCGGGACGAAAGCGACGCTGAACGCGCCTTCGGCAAACAGCCGGCGAAAAGTGTTGGGCAGGGTGAAAGCGAGCTGGAAGGCGTCCGCCGCCAGCCCCGCGCCCAGCACCCGCGCCAGGATCATGTCGCGGGCAAAGCCGAACACGCGGCTGACCGCCGTCAGCCCGCCAATCGTGCCGACGTTGCGGATCAGACTCAAAGCTGGTGCCCCCCGGCCAGCGTTTAGGCGTTGCCGGCCGGAGCCGCGTCGCCTTCACCCTGCTGGGCGGCCAGCTGCTGCAAGTAGATGCCGTTGAAATCGATCGGTTCCAGCAGCAGCGGCGGGAAGCCGGCATCGCGCACGGCATCCGCGATCACGCGGCGGGCGAAGGGGAACAGGATGCGCGGCGCTTCGGCATAGGTGAAGGCGTGCTTCGAGGCATCGTCCAGATTGCGCATGCCCAGCAGGCCGCAATAGGACAGATCGATGATGAAGGCGGTGCCGGCTTCGGCCACCGACTTCAGCGCGATCTTCAGCTCGATCTCGCTCACTTCTTCGCTCAGCTGGCGGGCGCCGATGTTGAACTGCACGTCGATCTGCGGGACTTCGGTCCAGGAATAGCTGTCCGGCGCATTGGGGTTCTCGACCGACAGGTCCTTGACGTACTGCGAGATGATCCCGGCGGCAGGCGCGGTGTCGGCGCCGTTCATGGCGGGGCCTTCAAGGCCAAGGTCGGTGATGATGTTGCCTTCGTCGGACATGATACAGCGTACTTTCGAATGGAAGAGGGTTGGCGGCTGGAAATAGACTGGAAATTGGCCGCGCGCCTAGCATTGCCGGGGTGCGGCGGCAAAGGATTTTGCGCGCCTGTGACCGGCTTGCGCCACTTGCCGCAAAAAATTGCCGTCAGAGCCGTGTCCACGCGTTGTTCATTTGTCTTGGCTACCTATTTAGGCGTAGGGAATTGCAACGCCGCGTCGCTGCGGCAGGGACTGAGCCACGTGGACAAGACCGTCGAGATCGTCATCCTCGCCATGATCGCAGCCTTTCTGGGGCTGCGCCTCTATTCGGTGCTCGGGCGCCGGGCAGAGCACGAAGAGGAAGTGATCCAAGGGCCGCGCCCGGCGGATACCCCGCGCGTCGCTGCCGGGGAATCGGCGGATCGCAGCCCCGCACCGGTGCGCATGCCCGTTGCCGGCGTGACACCGGCGATCGAGCGCGGCCTGCGCGAGATTGCCGCTGTCGACCGCCGCTTCGATATCACCGCCTTCCTAGAAGGGGCCAAGGGCGCCTACCGCATGGTGCTCGAAGCCTTCTGGAAGGGTGACAAGGAAACGCTGGGCGAACTGTGCGACCAGGACGTCTACGAAGGCTTTGCCGCCGCTATTGCCGCGCGCGAAGCTGCCGGTGAAACCATGGACAACCGGCTGGTCCGGATTGAAGAGGCGGTGATCGTCTCGGCCGCCTATGAAGCGCCGATGGCCCGGATCACGGTCCGCTTTGCCGCCGATATCGCTGCCGTGACGCGCAATGCCGAAGGGCAGGTCGTGGCCGGTTCGTTGGACGACGCGGTCGAGGCGCGTGACCTCTGGACCTTCAGCCGCAACGTTACTGCGGCTTCGCCTGACTGGCTGCTTGACGAGACAGACGAGGCCTGAGGCTTGATGCGCGGCCGGGGCATCGCTGCGCTGGCCGGGCTGGCGCTGCTGGCTGGTTGCGGCCGGATCATTCCTGCCCCCGCCGGCGTGGTTCAGCCGCCCGCAGGTGTAGCCGCCACCACCGCGCTTGCAGCCGGCTTCTGGGCTGGCCCCCCGATCGACAGCCTGGGTATCGGGCAGAGCGACGCCGCCACGGCGCTCGCTTCGTTCCGCGAAAGCTGCCCGCGCCTGACCGCTCGCGACGATGCCTCGGGCCTGACCCGTCCGGTCGACTGGCAACAGGCCTGCACCGCCGCCACCAAATGGCCCGAAGGCCAGGCGCTGCGCTTCTTTGCCCAGCATTTCGAGGCGGTGAAGGTGGGCGATGGCAAGGCTTTTGCCACCGGTTATTACGAGCCCGAGATCGCCGGGGTGCGCACCCGCCAGCCCGGCTTTGACGTGCCGGTCTATGCCGTGCCGCCCGATCTGGTGCGCGCCAAGCCGGGTGACGCGCCGCCCAATCCCAATGGCACCATGCCGCTCGGCCGCTATGACGAGACCGGCAAATTCGTCCCCTATTACGACCGCGGCCAGATCTATGACGGCGCGCTGGAAGGCAAGGGGCTGGAGATCGCCTGGGCAGCTGACCGGGTCGAGATGTTCTTCCTGCAGATCCAAGGCTCGGGCCGGTTGCGCGCGCCGGACGGTTCGGTGATCCGGATTGGCTATGCCGGGCAGAACGGCCATCCCTATACCGGCATTGGCGGCGTGATGCGCCAGCGCGGGCTGCTTGGCACGCTGCCGGGGCAGTACTCGGGCTCGATGCAGGGCATCATGCAATACGTCCGCGAACAGCCCGAGGCCGGCAACGCGCTGATGCGCGAGAACAAGAGCTTCGTGTTTTTCCGCGAGCTGACCGGTGACGGACCGCTGGGTGCGCTCGGCGTGCCGGTGCGGCGTGAGAGCAGCGTGGCGGCCGATCCTGCCTTTGTTCCACTGGGCGCGCCGGTCTGGCTCAAGATGGAGCGGCCTGAGGCGAGCGGGCTGTGGGTGGCCCAGGATACCGGCGGCGCGATCAAGGGAGCGAACCGCTTCGATACCTTCTGGGGCGCGGGTGATGATGCCCGCGTGATCGCCGGCGGGATGAGCAGCCGGGGCGAAGCACTGCTGCTTTTGCCGAAGGGTACCTTGGCCCGGCTGGGCGCCAGCTGATGCGCACGCCCCGGGGCTTGTCGGCGGCCGAGGCCGCGTTGTGGGCGCGTGTCGCCAGCACGATCGATCCGCTCCATCCAGCCAGGCCTGCCGCCAAGACCTTGGCCGAACCCCCGGCGCCGCCACCGCCCGTCATAAAGCGCGTCAAGGGCCGGGTTCCTCCGCCCTTGCCGGCTCCGCCGCCCAAGGCCGCATCCGCCCGGCCGCTTGATCGCCACGGCCTCGATGGCTCGTGGGAGCGCAAGCTGACTAAGGCCCAAATCGCGCCCGACCTGACGCTCGACCTGCACGGGCATTCGCTCGATGCGGCGCACGCCCGGCTCGATGCCGGGTTGATGCAGGCCGTGGCGATGGGTGCGCGATTGTTGCTGGTGATTACCGGCAAGCCGCGCCCGGTAGCCGCTGCCGATCGGGGGGAACGCCGCGGCGCGATCCGGGCCAAACTGCTCGATTGGCTGGCGGCCGGTCCCTACGCCAGCCGCATTGCCGCCGTCCGCCCCGCGCACCAGCGCCACGGCGGTTCCGGCGCGCTCTACGTGATCCTGCGCCGGCCTCGCTAAAAAGACGCCCCCCGCGCTCGAAAGCGCGAGGGGCGGCAGGGAGGAACTTGTCAGGCGCGGGTCAGAAGTTGACCGTCGCCGTCACGAAGACCTGGCGCGGGTTGCCGTAGAACGCGGTCAGCGTGCCTTCGCGGCCCAGCGCCGGGATCAGCGCACCGGTGACCGGATTGGTCAGCGGCACGCCGGTCGTGGCATTGCCGGCCATGAAGTTATAGCCCGAGGTCTTGTACTTCACGTCGAACAGGTTCTTGCCATAGACGCCCAGCGTCCAGCTCTTGCCCGGCGCCGTGTAGATCAGCGAGGCATCGACCAGCTGGTAGGCGCCCTGATCGAGGTAGGGGTTGGGCACTTCGAACTGGTAAGTCGTGCTCTTGAACGAGACACCGGCCGTTGCAGTCAGCGATCCCTCGCCCAGTTCGGCGCGGTAGCTGGCCTGGGCGTTGCCGGTCCAGGCCGGGGTGTTCTGGACCTTGCGGAAGGCCGCCACATCGGTCGGGACGCTGGCGATGTTGGTGATGTACTTCTGGAACTTGGCGTCGATGTAGCCGAGCGAGCCCGACAGGGTCAGCGCGCCCAGGTTGGCCCGCGCTTCAAACTCCACGCCCTGCATCCGCGCCTTGCCGGCGTTGGAAACGACGCCGCAGAAGCTGGGCAGGCCCGAAACGGTGCAGGCGACCGAACCCGGGATCTGCACGTCGGTGTAGTCCATCCGGAAGGCGGCGAGCGCCACGAACAGCTTGCGATCGAGCAGCGAGCCCTTGTAGCCGACTTCGTAGCTATCGACCTTTTCGGGCTTGAAGCTCAGGAAGGCGGCGATTTCGGCATCCGAGCGCACGCCATTGCCATCAAGGTCAGGCGCGTTGACGCCGGCACCGCGCGGGTCGAAGCCGCCGCCCTTGAAGCCCTGCGAGTAGGAGGCATAGAGGTTGTGGCCTTCGGCCGGCTTGAAGCTGATCGAGCCGCGCGGGGTGAACTTCTTGAAGGTGCTCTTGCCCTTGAAGTTGGTGCCCGGCGCGCCAAAGGCGACCCCGGCCCCGCCGAACACAGGCGAACCGCCGCCCAGGTAGTTCTGGCGCAGGATCGTTGCCGAACGTTCGTCCCAGGTATAGCGCCCGCCGACCGAGAGGCTGAGCTGGTCGGTCAGATCATAGGTAAAGTCGGCAAAGCCGGCCAGCGTATCGGTGCCGATATCGGCGCTGGTAAAGGCGGTCAGGCCGGCCAGCGTGGTGAACAGCCGCACGTCGAACTGGGTCAGCGCCTTGGCATTGAGGTAATAGGCGCCGATCAGGCCGTTGAAGCGCCCGGAATTGATCAGCAGCTGCAGTTCCTGGCTGGTCTGGCTGTTCTTGTAGATGCCGGGGACGTCAACGTCGGTCGATGCCAGCGCGTCGAAGTCGATCGGCGAGGCTGAATCGTCCTTGCGATAGGAGGTGATCGAGCGGACGGTCAGCGTGTCGTTCAGCTCGCCTTCCAGGAACAGCGAGGTGCCCCAGGCCTTGACGTCCTGCTTGGGCGAAACGAGGCCGCCGCGGGTGTCAAAGACATCGGCCAGCATCGGGGTGTTGGTGAACTGGCTCGGGATCAGGCGGTGCCCGCCGCGCTCGTTCGACTTGTCGTGCGTGTAATCGCCCGAAATACGCGCGAAGAAGCCATCGCCATGGACTTCGACCGTGCCGCGGCCGGCCCAGATGTCCTTGTTGTAGTTTTCACGGCCCGTCGTCAGGTTGTCACCGAAACCGCCGCGCGACAGGCGGGCAAGCGAGCCGCCCAGGCGCAGGGTGCCGTCACCCACCGGGGTGCTGGCGGTGATCACGCCGTCAGCCTGGTTGTAAGTGCCATAGGTGCCGCGCAGCGACAGGCGCGGATCGTTGTCGATCTTGCGGGTGACGTACTTGACCGCGCCGCCGACGGTGTTGCGGCCATAGAGCGTGCCCTGCGGCCCGCGCAGCACTTCGATCCGCTGGACGTCATAGATATCAACCACGGCGGCCTGCGGGCGGTTGAGGTAGACATCGTCCAGGTAGATGCCGACGCCCTGCTCGAAGCCCGAGACCGGGTCCTGCTGGCCGACACCGCGGATGAAGGCGGTGAGGGTGGAGTTGGTCGCGCGGCTGGCTTCCAGCGTCACGTTCGGGGCCTGTTCGGCGACGGCGGTAATGTCGATCGCACCGGTGCGTTCCAGCTGGTCGGCCGAGAGCGAGGTGATTGCGATCGGCACGTCGGTCAGGTTTTCCTCGCGGCGGCGGGCGGTGACGATGATCGCATCGTCATCGGCGGCGCTGGCGCCTTCTTCCTGGGCCAGGGCGGGGGTCGAAAGGCCGGCAAAGGCGCTGGCGATCAGCGAGGCTCGGCACAACAGGGCAGTGGTACGCATCGGTGGGCTCCTCCCAAAAATTCCTCCGCCCGACGCGCGCGGCCTCAGGCTCTGGATGCGTCTTATATAAAAGTTGAACCAACTTTCAACTTCTCTATGCTTGCATCGAGCGAAAGGAAGCGCGAATGGTGGGGAAACGTGGCGCAAGTGCCACAGGGGCGGGTCGCACCGCCCGCCTGATGGGGAGCAAACGGATGGACGCAGCGGCCACTCTGCCGCGCGAGCCGCGCACCGAGCGTGGGCGCCGCACGCAGCGCACCATCCTCGATGCCGCCGCCGCCGAATTCGGCGACAAGGGTTTTCACGAAAGCTCGATCGTTTCGATCACCCAGCGCGCCGGCGTCGCGCTCGGCAGCTTCTATACCTATTTCGAAAGCAAGGAGGCGCTGTTCAAGGCGCTGGTCCAGGATATGTCCGGCCGGGTGCGCGATCACGTCGCCCCGGTCCTGCGCAGTCACCAGGGCAACGCGGTGGCGGCCGAAGGCGTCGCGCTCAAGGCCTTCCTCGACTTCGCGCGCGATCACAAGGAAATCTACCGGATCATCGACGAAGCCGAATTCGTCGCCCCGGAAGACTGGCAGGCGCACTACCTCAACACTGCCGCTCGCATCCTCGAACGCTTGCAGGCCGCGCGCGCCAAGGATGAGCTCGCGGTCGAACCCAACGAGGCCCATGCCTGGGCGATCATGGGCATGAACGTGTTCCTCGGCCTGCGCTTCGGCGTGATGGATCCGCACGCCGACCTGGACGCTGTCGCGGCGACGGCCAACGCCTTGCTGCAGAACGGGTTGGGCTGAAAGCCAACTAACCCTCAACCGTCACCCCGGGCTTGACCCGGGGTCCCGCTGTTCTTCCTTCGCGACGTATCAGATCAGCAAGTTGTAGAGGTCATTCCACTCCGGGTTACTGCGCTCAATCAAGTCGAACTTCCAATCTCGCTGCCAACGCTTGATCCGCTTTTCGTGCGCGATGCAGTCTTCAATGGCGTCGCCACGTTCCGCCCAGACCAATCGGTGGAGCTGGTATCTGGCGCAGAAGTCTGAACCATCGCCATTGCGATGCTGGAAAATCCGTGCGGCAAGATCGGACGTGACGCCCACGTACATGGTGCCGCGATAGCGATCGGCCATGATGTAGACCCAGCCGCCTTTGACTTCACGATCCATCGGGACAGTTCGCAAGAAGCGGGACCCCGGGTCAAGCCCGGGGTGACGAGGGGAAAGTGCGGAAATTAGGTCGATGACTTTGCGCAGCCCCACCGCTATGGGCGCGCCACCATGTCCAATCGCCGCACCTTTGCCATCATCTCGCACCCTGACGCGGGCAAGACCACGCTGACCGAGAAGCTGCTGCTGCAGGGCGGCGCGATCCACCTGGCGGGTGAGGTCAAGGCGCGCGGGGCGGCGCGGCGGGCGCGGTCGGACTGGATGAAGATCGAGCAGCAGCGCGGCATCTCCGTCACCAGCTCGGTCATGACCTTCGAACGCGACGGCGTGACCTTCAACCTGCTCGACACCCCGGGTCACGAGGACTTTTCCGAAGACACCTATCGCACGCTGACGGCGGTGGACTCCGCGATCATGGTGATCGACGCGGCCAAGGGCATCGAGCCGCAGACCCGCAAGCTGTTCGAGGTCTGCCGCCTGCGCTCGGTGCCGATCATCACCTTCGTCAACAAGGTCGACCGCGAGGGCCGCTCGGTGTTCGAGACGCTCGATGAAGTGGCCGATGCCCTGGCACTGGACGTTTGCCCGATGGCCTGGCCGATCGGCATGGGCGGTGAGTTCAAGGGTGTGCTCGATTTCGCCACCAATCAGATCAGCCGCCCGGAAGGTGACAGCCGCGAGTTCCTGGGCAAGCGCGAAGGTGCCGAGGACATCCCGGCTGATATCGCCGAAGAGATCGAGCTGGCCCAGGCCGGCTATCCTGCCTTCGATATCGAAGCCTACCGCAATGGTGACCTGACCCCGGTCTATTTCGGCTCGGCGCTCAAGAACTTCGGTGTCGCCGAATTGATCGAGGCGATTGCGAAGTATGCCCCGCCGCCGCGCCCGCAGCCGAGCGATGCGGGCGTGATCAATCCCGATGGCAAGGAAGTGACCGGCTTCATCTTCAAGGTCCAGGCCAACATGGACCCGATGCACCGCGACCGGATTGCCTTCATGCGGCTGGTCTCGGGCACCTTCAAGCGTGGCATGAAGCTCACCCCGTCGGGCAGCGGCAAGCCGATCGCGATCCATTCTCCGATCCTGTTCTTCGCCCAGGACCGCGAGATTGCCGACAATGCCGAGCCGGGCGACATCATCGGCATTCCCAACCACGGCACGCTGCGGGTCGGCGATACGCTTTCCGAGACCAATAAGGTCCGCTTCACCGGCCTGCCCAACTTCGCCCCGGAAATCCTGCGCCGCGTCGCGCTGAAGGACCCGACCAAGACCAAGCAACTGAGGAAGGCGCTCGACGATCTCAGCGAAGAGGGCGTGATCCAGGTGTTCTATCCAGAGATTGGCGCACAGTGGATCGTCGGCGTGGTCGGCCAGCTGCAGCTTGAAGTGCTGATCAGCCGGCTGGAGGCCGAGTACAAGGTTGAGGCTGTGCTCGAGGCCTCGCCCTTCGATACCGCGCGCTGGCTCAAGGGCAGCGAAGCGGCGCTGAAAGCCTTCGCCGATTTCAACATGTCCAACCTGGCCAAGGACCGCGACGGCGATCCGGTGTTCATGGCGCGCTCGAGTTGGGATGTCGGCTACCAGCAGGAAAAGAATCCGGAGCTGGTGTTTTCGGCGACTAAGGAGCGGTAACTCCTTTGCACGTCATCCCCGCGAAAGCGGGGACCCATCTCCTGACATTGCGAGAGTCGCATGGTCGGCCAGCTTAGGTGATGGGTTCCCGCTTTCGCGGGAATGACGAGTCTGATGATGGCTTGCTGCGACCCGCTACCCGGCCTAACCAACCACCATGGACTTCACCGACCACATCACGCCCGATCACGCGGCGATGATCGCCCGCCAGGCCATCTTCTTCACCGCCACGGCGGCGGGCGAGGGGCGGATCAACCTCAGTCCCAAGGGCCTGGCCGATACCTTCAAGGTGCTGGGGCCGAACCGTGTCGCCTATCTCGACCTGGGCGGATCGGGGAACGAGACCCACGCGCACCTAGCTGCGGACGGCCGCATCACGATCATGATGTGCAATTTCGAGCAGCCCGCGCTGATCCTGCGCATTTACGGCCGGGGCAAGCCGGTCCTGCCGCAGGATGCCGAGTGGGCGGAGCTCGCCGGGCACTTCACCCTGCTGCCCGGCACCCGCCAGATCTTCGATATCGCGGTGGAGAGCGTCCAAACCTCGTGCGGCTGGGGCGTGCCTGTCATGAGCCTCGACAAGGAGCGCGAGACACTGGTCAAGTATCACGCCCAGGCTGACCCGGCGAAGTGGGAGGCCAAGATGGCCGGCCGCACCCGCTCGATCGACGGCCTGCCGACCCGCGCGACCGATCGCTATATCGCCGGGGAATAGCGCCGCCGGTGCAGCTCAAGTTCGCCAGCTACAACATCCACAAGGCGGTCGGGACTGATCGCCGCCGCGATCCCGACCGGATCCTGGCCGTGCTGCGCGAGATCGACGCCGACGTCATCGCCCTGCAGGAAGCCGACCGCCGGATCGGCCGGCGCGAAAGCGTGCTCCCGCGCGAGGCGATCGAGGATTACACCCCGTGGCAGCCTGTCGCGCTCAATCACCGCCCTGATTCGCTCGGCTGGCACGGCAATGCCCTGCTGGTGCGGCGCGATACCATCAAGGTGATCGAGGCGGGCGTCGTCCCGCTCCCCACGCTCGAGCCGCGCGGGGCGATCCGGGCCGACCTGATGGTGGAGGGCAAGCGCCTGCGCGTCGTCGGCATGCACCTGGACCTCTCCGGCCTGCGCCGCCGCCAGCAGGTCCGCACGATCCTCGATCACCTGACCCGCTGCGATGGTGACTGCCCGACCGTGCTGATGGGCGATTGCAACGAATGGAGCCTCCACCGCGGTGCGCTCGGCGAATTCCGCGCGCCCTGGCGGCTGATCACCCCCGGCGCCAGCTTCCCCTCGCGCCGCCCGGTCGGCCGGCTCGACCGGCTGGTGCTGTGCGAGCGCTGGGAGCTGGAAGAGGCGGGCGTGCATCACTCGGCGCTGGCGGCGAAGGCCTCGGATCATTTGCCAGTGTGGGCGCAGCTGACACTGCCTAAAAAATAGGCAGGTGCGCAGGATTCGAGCGCGCCTCCCGCACCCGGCGCAATCCTGTTTCGCCGATTCCGCTGAATCTCCCTGATAATTCCAAACTGGCACGGCCCTTGCTGCACCAGCGAAAGCCGGGATGGGCCCGGCAGGCAAACAGGGGACGGGCATGAAATTCATCATCGCCATCATCAAGCCCTTCAAGCTTGACGAGGTGCGTGAAGCGCTCGGCGCGATCGGCGTCGCGGGCATGACCGTGACCGAGGTCAAGGGCTTCGGGCGGCAAAAGGGACAAACCGAAATCTACCGCGGTGCGGAATATTCGACCAACATGCTGCCAAAGGTGAAGGTCGAAGTCGCGGTGAGCGACGACCTGGCTGACCAGGTGATCGAGACGATCCAGCAGATCGCCAGCACGTCGTCGATCGGCGACGGCAAGATCTTCGTGCTCGACCTGGCGTCTGCCACCCGCATCCGCACCGGCGAAACCGGGGATACCGCGCTGTGAAGGCCGGACCCGACAGGAGGACTTTTCCAATGATCCGCAAGATTGTTTGCGGTCTTGGCGCAGCGGGGGCCAGTGTCTTCGCCGCCACGGCCGCTTTCGCGCAAGACGCGACCGCAGCGGCCACTGCCGCCGCGACCGAGGCGGCTGCAACCGCCACCGAAGCGGCGACCACCGCTGCCTTCACCCCCACCGCTGACATGGTCAACAAGGGCGATGTCGCCTGGATGCTCGTCGCATCCGCGCTCGTCCTGCTCATGTCGGTTCCGGCGCTTGCGCTGTTCTATGGCGGTCTGGTGCGCGCCAAGAACATGCTGAGCGTGCTGATGCAGGTGCTGACCATCGTCTGCGTTGCGGCGCTGGTCTGGTTCGCCTGGGGCTATTCGATGGCCTTCACCTCCACCGGAACGCCGTTCCCCAAGATCGTCGGCGGGCTCGACAAGGCCTTCCTGGCCGGGGTCGATCCGACCACCTTGGCAGCGACCTTCTCCAACGGGGTCTACCTGCCGGAATATGTCTTCATCATCTTCCAGATGACCTTTGCCTGCATCACGCCGGCGCTGATCGTTGGCGCCTTTGCCGAGCGTGTGAAGTTCACGCCGCTGATCATCTTCACGGTCCTCTGGCTGACGTTGGCCTATTTCCCGATCGCGCACATGGTCTGGTACTGGGCTGGCCCGGACTTCCTCCACGCCGCGCCGGACGACAGCGGCCTGCTGTGGGGCTGGGGCGCGCTCGACTTCGCTGGCGGCACCGTGGTTCACATCAATGCGGGTATTGCTGGCCTGATCGGCTGCCTCGTGATCGGTCCGCGCGTCGGCTTCAAGACGGAATCCATGCCGCCGCACAGCCTGGTGATGACCATGATCGGCGCCTCGCTGCTGTGGATCGGCTGGTTCGGCTTCAACGCCGGCTCGGGTCTGGAAGCCA
>VFQM010002530.1_pt1 | contig 13268 bp, 12 predicted proteins | sample 3512391 | NCBI WGS metagenome assembly VFQM01 (sample SAMN10412369, study PRJNA504923) | tailings metagenome | isolation source: Replicate 1 from Balatoc abandoned mine | place: Philippines
CGGTATCGCGGGATGGAGCAGCCCGGTAGCTCGTCAGGCTCATAACCTGAAGGTCGTAGGTTCAAATCCTACTCCCGCAACCAAATTTTAGCCCGTTAAGTCAATGACTTAACGGGCTTTTTGCTGTCTCTAAAAAGAGACGAAATTCGACGTAGGAATCATATCGGAATCAATAGGGCGGGTATTTTCGGTCCGGAATAGGATGGAATCGGCGGCAATTTGCGCCGACCTTTTTTCCCGCGACATCACTCGCTGGCTGGACCTTTGTCGCCAAGCACAAGGTCTACCAACGTCGAGAAGTCCGATATGATGGCTTGAACCCGAGGATGAAGCGCCGCCGGAGAGCCGCCGATCATATCGACGATGACAATCGGCAGGCCAGCTGCTTCGGCAGTTGCGATGTCCACCCCGGTGTCGCCGACGAAAAGGGCCGGTGGCCTCGCGGTGCGTCTGACTGCTTCGAGCAAGGGCGCTGGATCCGGTTTGCGCGTCGATAATGTATCTCCGCAGATGACCGCAGCAAACACGTCCCGGAGTCCGAGCCTTTCCAGGAAAGGGATAGTGAGCTTCTCAAGCTTGTTTGTGCACAGTGCCAGCGCCACGCCGGATGACAGGAGAGCTTGCAGCGCATCTGTCACACCAGGCCAAGCGCGGCTATGGTCTGCGAGGTGGTTTTCATAGTGGTTTAGGAACACTGGGAAGTGGGAGTCGAAAATGTCTTCCGAGCAGCCTCCCGAAGCCGCCAGTGCCCTGCGAACCAACTCGTGAACACCGTCACCCATGAATAGCCGGACCTGATCGACGGTCAGAGCGTTTCGCCTCATCTGCTGAAGCATGACGTTTATCGAGGCGGCAAGATCAGGAGCTGTATCAGCAAGCGTTCCATCCAGGTCAAAGACGACCGTTCGATAGCGAGTTGGGCGGGCCGATGCTCTATGATCTGCATTATGCCTGTTCAAGATATTCACTCCGTCAGGAAACGCGCGACGGCCTGGAATACTACAGCTCGCCGCTGACTTAGGTCGGTTGCGTTAAGGTTGGCTACGGTGAACATGCATCGCGTAGGGCTGCAAGCAGGAGGTCATTTTCTTGCTGCGTTCCGATGGAAATCCGAAGCTTCCGAGTCAGGCGGTCTTCATTGAACCAGCGGACATAGATATTCCGTGCCTGTAGTTCATTGAGAAGGCTCGCGCCGTTGGGCCAACGTGATTGCGCGGGAAGAGAGGCGAGGAGGAAGTTCGTTTGCGACTCAATCACATCAAATCCGAGCAGTCCAAGATCGTGCCGAACCCGACCACGCTCTTGTCGGACATGCTCCCAGCTGACGCTCGCATAGCTTCGATCCAGAAGCGCGGCGACGCCAAGATGTTGCGCGATCGCGTCGACGTTATACGAATCTTTGGTCTTCTCGACCATGGGCGCAATGAGACCAGTGCTGCCGATCCCGTAGGCGAGGCGTAATCCCGCGAGCGCATATCCCTTGCTCAATGTTCGCAGCAAAAGAACATTGGGATGTTCGATGGTGAGTGCGATGGTGTCTTGCTGGAGGGAAGGGTCGACGAAATCGATGTAGGCCTCATCGATCAACAATACGCCGCGGAAAGAAGATGCTAGCTGTTTGATAGCGGAGAGGGAGAACAGAGCCCCTGACGGTGCGTGGGGATTTGTTAGCAGCGCGAGTTGTGCTCCATCTGCATTCCATCGTTCCGCTGTCGCGTCAGAGATTGCCCAGCCTTCCGTCAAGGGGACAGCGCTCAACCCAGCCTGATGGATTTCGGCCAGAACCGAATAGACTCCGTAACTTGGCGTAATGATGCCGATCGGGCGACCTGGGTCGACGAATGTGGTGAGTGCCAAGCGCAAAAGCTCGTCCCCACCGTTTGTCGCGATGATCTGGTTTGGGGTTACGCCGTGAAGTTGGGCTGCCGCTTCCCTGAACCGACGCGACAAGGGGTCTGGATAGCGTTGGAGTGCGCGTGCTGTGATTTCCGCCAGAGCAGCCATGACCGTGGGGCTGGGAGGAAAAGGGTTTTCATTTGTGTTTAATTTGATCGCCGTCTCGCCGGGCTGTGCGCCCGGAATGTATCCCTCTAGTCGCCGCAGATGCATGCGCTCCATTGGTAATCCCTTTGCTGGAGCCACACTGTCATCCTCGGGGTACGAGGCGGCTTCGGGCTGCCGATTGAGTAGCTGTTACGCATGACCATCGAGAGCGACCTGAAGGAGAGGACGTTCCTTCTCCCAGTCTCGCGGCAGGTTCGAGATCGGACTAAGCCCAGTCGCTCTACACACGACGGTTCCTCCGTCTCGTGTTCTCCGGGGCTGTCTGGAATTCCGGTGAATGTCTTCCAACCCATGGGTAGCGGCTAGCAGCCTCATCGTCATACCCGAGGTTAAACACGGTCGGGCTTTTGTGCGGCCTGTCCTTGCGCTCGTAGTAAGTTCCGAACAGGCGGTCCCATCCGAAATTGGTGATCCCATAATTGCCGGCCTCGTCATGGAAGTGGTGGGCCAGATGGAGAGCCTTCATACGCGCGAGAAATCGGTTGCGAGGCTTGTAGGGAAGGTGTTCCACACAGTGGACGAATTCATAAGCGCAGGTGATGAGCAGTCCAGCAGCAAATGCCGCTGTGGCTGCACCAAGGCCGCCTATCAGCCAACCAACCGGAAATGTCGCAAGGGCAATTACCGGCAGGGTCGTGTAGAGAGCTCCAAAAAGAACCTCCAGATGATGGGGGTCCATGTGGTGATCATAGTGGATGCGCTTCCAAACACGGGCGGTGAGCGGTGACTTGAACATCCAGCGGCTGTGAAGAACCCAGCGATGTAGCGCATACCAGACAAGTGGATAAATGAGCCCCGCAATCGCAACTGCGCAGAGGTTCGCGATGAGTGATGAGGGAAAGCTCAACGAAATCGCTATGCTGCCGACTGCGAGGACGAGATAGGCCCAGACAGCAGGATACTGAAAGAAGGCGCGGGTAAGGCTCGCCAAAGTCATTCGGTCCAGTTGGTGGCGGCGCTTCCAGATGCGTTGATTCATACAAAATACTCGCTAGAGGCTTTCAGCCGTTTACTCCGGCTTCTGGGAAAAACGTCCAGCGGCTACTCATAACGGCACATCTGGTTTCTGAACTGCAGCAGCTTTCTCGCTGAGAAGCCGTTGTAACAAGGGCCTTTTGTGGATAGCAGGCGACGCTCCTGGAAGACTCTGTACCCATTGCTCGACCGGATGATCGCTGGGAAGGTCGATGGAGGAGACCCCGCATTGTACGAGAGCAGCGAGTTGATCCGGAAGAATGTGACCACTGGCACGGATATCGCCGGTAAATCCCAGCTTGTTTCGCAACGTACGCGCGAGAGTGAACCCGCGACCATCACGGAATTTCGGGAATTCTACGACGACAAGATCGAGCCTGTCCAAGTACGGCATGAGTTGTTCGGCCGACGTGCCGGCCGGTGCGATGACACCCAAGGGTCGCAGTACAGGCGGCTGCGCTCCGAGTGTCTTCAGCTCGTCTAAATCCAGCACGATATTAGCCTGCTGGTCACGGGCCGGCTTGGCAGGGTCTTGATAGCGCCAGATATCGTTGATGATCTGCGCGTGCCTATCGATGACTGGCATAGACCGCCTCCTTGAATGGGGCGGCACCAAGCCGTCTGTAGGTTTCTATAAATTGCTCGCTGTCGGTACGATTAGCGATATAGGCGTCTATGATTGCCTCAACTGCGTCAGGCACGTCGTCGGCCGCGATGCCGGGTCCAACAATGCTACCGATTGAAGCCTTGTCATCTGCCGATCCGCCAAGGGTAATCTGGTAGACCTCTTCACCGCTTTTATCCACACCAAGCAGCCCAATATGGGCAACATGGTGATGACCGCACGCATTGATGCAACCTGAAATATTGAGATCGAGCGGTCCGATCTGCTGCTGTCTATCAGGGTCGATGAAGCGTTCCGAAATTTTTTGAGCAATCGGAATCGAGCGCGCCGTCGCGAGACTGCAATAGTCCATGCCGGGGCAGGCAATGATGTCAGTGACCAGTCCGACATTGGCCGAGGCCAGACCGGACGTAACAAGCGTTTTCCAGAGGTCGTGGAGGTCAGCCTGTTCAACGTGCGGCAGAACGATGTTCTGTTCATGTGAAACGCGAATTTCCCCGAAGGAGAAGCGGTCGGCCGCAGCCGCTATCGCATTCATCTCATCGGCGCTGATGTCGCCGGAGATCCCGCCCACCGGTTTGAGCGAGATGACAGCGGAGATGTAACCTGCCGTGCGATGTGGGTGGGTATTGGTGTTATACCACGCTCGAAAGGATCGATCCGCTCGTAGGCTTTCTTCCAGCGCCGATGAGGACGGAGGGAGCGACCGGAAGGGCGGTTCATTGAACCGCGCTGCAACGGTTGCGACCAGATCCTCTTCCAGGATGTTGTATTTTTCCGGCATGCTCGCAAATTCTTCTTCGATCATCTCAATGAAGCGTTCGGGCTTCATCTCGCGGATGAGGATCTTGATACGAGCTTTGTAGATGTTATCGCGCCGACCCAGGGCATTATATGTTCGCAGGATTGCTTCAACATAGCGTAGCAAATCACGAACCGGGAGCCAGTCGCGAACCTTGGTTCCCACTACAGGCGTACGGCCGAGGCCACCTCCAGCGAAGATCTGGAACCCCGGTTCTCCTTTCTCATTGCGTCGGGCGAGAATTCCGATGTCGTGGACGCGAACGGCGGCGCGGTCCTGTGGGCTGCCGGTGATGGCAATCTTGAATTTACGCGGCAGGTAAGTGAACTCTGGGTGATCTGTCGACCATTGACGCAGAATCTCCGCATATAGGCGTGGATCGACGACTTCTTCTGCAGCGGCTCCGGCGAAGTGGTCTGTTGTGACGTTGCGAACGCAGTTTCCGCTCGTCTGGATCGCATGTAGGTCAGCTTCGGCCAGCACGGCGAGGATATCTGGTGCGTCGGCCAGGCGTGGCCAGTTGAACTGGATGTTCTGGCGAGTCGTGAAGTGTCCGTAGCCTCGATCAAAATAGCGCGCGACATAAGCCAGCTGGCGCATCTGCGAGGCGCTCAAGACGCCATAAGGCAGCGCGACGCGCAGCATGTATCCATGGAGCTGGAGATAAAGGCCGTTCATCAGCCGCAATGGCTTGAACTCCTCTTCGCTCAACTCCCCGGAAAGGCGCCGCCGTACTTGACCGCGAAATTGCTCTGCTCTGTCACGGAGGAACTGGCGGTCATATTCGTCGTAACGATAGATGCCGGCGAAGGGTGATGTCGAAGTCGTAGAGGGCGGTTCTGGCAGCGGAGCCGCCGCCCAACGCTCGTTGGGTGGCGTTCCGGTGAGGTCGGGGCGCACGCTTGGCCCGACGCCGCGCAACTTTTCTCGGCGAGCCTGGGGGACGGGGGTGCTGCCTATGACATTGACCGCGATGCCGCGAATGTCGACGGCAAGGTTGGAGTCTCGCTCCTGGAGGCGTTCAAGGGAAACAGGCAGAATTTCGTCATCAAGAACCAGAGCGGTATCGAGACGATCGCTCCATTGATCGGTGTGGTCGAGCCAGACGACGACACCGTCGGTCAGGCGATTGGCTGTAATGACGCTTTGAGGCATAGAATTCTCCTGGACAGTGGTGCCGTCAGGCGGCTTGCCTAACGGCGGTCCAGCCCAGATCGCTCCCGACTGCGACGAGAGCATCGACCAGCGCTCGCATGTGGGCCTCGGTGTGGAAAGGTGTCGGGGTAATACGAAGCCGTTCCTGCCCGCGCGCGACGGTGGGATAGTTGATCGGCTGCACGTAGATACCATGCTCGGTGAGCAGGCGCTCACTGATGCGTTTGCATAGATGTGCCTCGCCGACAATGACCGGCAGGATGTGGCTCGGTGTATCTAGTACCGGCAAGCTGGCATCCCTCAGCATGGCCTTCAGCAGCGTAGCATTGGCGGCTTGCCGTGCCCGTTCTTCTGGATGCGCCCTTACGTGCTGAATAGCCGCAAGCGCGCCGGCGGCGAGATGCGGACAGAGCGATGTCGTAAAGATGAAACTGTCGGCCATGCTGCGGATGACATCGATCAACATTGTCGGTCCGGTGACATAGCCCCCCATGACACCGAAGGCTTTGGCGAGTGTTCCCTCGATGATGGTCAGGCGATCTGCAAGTCCGTCGCGTTCTGCAACACCTCCGCCGCCCTGCCCATAGAGGCCGACGGCATGAACTTCATCAAGGTAAGTCAACGCGCCGTGTTTCTCCGCGACATCGCATATGTCGGCGATTGGGGCGATATCGCCGTCCATGCTGTAGACGCTCTCGAACGCCACAATTTTCGGGCGGGCGGGATCGATCCCGCTCATGAGCTCGTCGAGATGTGCGGCGTCGTTATGCCGGAATATAAACCTCTCTGCGCCGGATCTCCGGATGCCTTCGATCATTGAGTTGTGGTTCTGAGCATCTGAGAAAATTGCGCAGTTGGGCAGGACACGGCCAAGCGTGCCGAGGGCCGCAAGGTTGGAAATCCAGCCTGACGTGAAGATCAGCGCCGCATCTTTGCCGTGAAGGTCTGCCAGTTCGGTCTCTAGCGCGATATGCTGGCGATTGGTTCCGGATATATTGCGCGTGCCGCCCGTACCTGCGCCTGAAAGATCGATAGCCTTGTGCATCGCGGCGAGGACGTCCGGGTGCTGGCCCATGCCAAGATAGTCGTTGCTGCACCAGACCGTGACGCGTTGTTTCTCTCCGTCTGGACGATGCCAGAGGGCGGTTGGGAACTCGCCTGATATCCGTTCGAGCTCCGCGAAGGTTCTGTAGCGACCGTCGAGCTTCATCTCGGCCAGCAAATCTTCGAAGGTCTTGTCGTAATTCATGTCCGTACCCTTGGATCGCATGCGAGCTCTCTCCCCATTCAACTGGGTCTCGCCATACACTGTTTGCAGTGTATGTATGTTTTTATGCCATACAATGCAAGAATTATGTAGGTCCGTGGCTTGCGCCGAGGTGTCGCAAGCATAGTTGCGACGCCTTTCCCGGTTTCGGGCACGGGGCCTTGCCGAAGTTAATCCGTCTGCGCCAGGGGCGAGCCCGTCCCTGATTTCGATTGGTCTGACGACGTTGATCCGATGCTCGCATGTCTGGATGCGAGGGACCTTTGACGTCCCCTCATGGCAGTTCTCAAGCCGACGCTCGTTGAAGCGCTGCATCGATCATTTCGTGAAAGATAGGGTTCAGCGGTGTAAGCGGCGAACGGTAATGTGCTTCCAGCAGGCCAAGGCGCTCGAGCGCCCACTTGACCGGAATCGGGTTGGACTCCACGAACATAGCTTGATGCAGTGGAGCAATCCGCCTGCTGATCTCTCGAACTTCCTCGACGTTGCCCGATCGGGCGGCAGCGCACAGTCGACTCATGATTTGTGGGATTACATTGGCCGTGACGGAGATGTTGCCTCTTGCCCCCATCAACATGAGCGCTGCGGCTGTCGGATCATCACCACTGTAGACAGCAAAGTCCTCAGGCAGATCCCGCATGAGCATGACGCCGCGACCGATATCACCGGTCGCGTCCTTGATGCCGACAATGTTCGGAATTTCCGCAAGGCGCAGAACGGTTTCATTCGTCATGTCTGCGATTGTCCGGCCCGGCACATTATAGAGGATGAGTGGAATCTCTACAGTCTCGGCGATCGTACGGAAGTGCTGGAAAATACCTTCTTGCGTTGGCTTGTTGTAATAAGGAACCACGGACAGGGCGGCTATCGCCCCGGCTTCCCGAGCATCGCTCGTGAGCTCGATCGCCTCACTGGTCGAATTCGCACCTGTCCCGGCGATGATCGGTATGCGACCGGAAGCGTGATCGACGGCGGCGGCGATGATGTCGCGATGTTCTGTCATCGAGACTGTCGCGCTTTCACCGGTCGATCCCATGACGACAAGGGCATCGGTGCCAGAAGCGATGTGCCAGTCGATCAAACGGCGATAGGTGGCCCAGTCGATGGCTCCGTCCGCGAGCATGGGGGTCACTAGAGCGGGGATGCTGCCATTGGGTAGCGTGCTTCTGGTCGTCGGGGTGGTGTCGGACATCTGATCCATGTTTGTGACCTTGGGTTTTCGTTTACGCTAAAGGCCGACGTCAAAGAGGGGCTGCTCCTCGTCGAAGACCTGATCCATGGTGCGGGAGGGCTCAAAAGAGCGATTCTGGCTAAGCACGCGGGCTGGAACACCAGCGACAGTCGAGCCGGGTGCAACGGGTTTCAGGACGACTGATCCCGCGCCGATGCGTGCGTTGGCGCCGATCTCGATATTTCCGAGAATAGCGGCTCCAGCTCCGATCAGGACGCCAGATCTGATTTTCGGATGACGGTCTCCGGTCTGTTTGCCAGTGCCGCCGAGCGTGACATTTTGAAGAATCGACACGTCGTCGTCGATGGTGCTGGTTTCGCCTATTACGATACCGGTCGCATGATCGAAGAATATTCCGACGCCCAGATGTGCTGCCGGATGGATGTCCACCTGGAACAGCCGTGAGGCGCATCCCTGTAAATATAAGGCGAACTCCCGGCGGCCCGTCTTCCATAAGGTGTTTGCGAACCGGTGGGTTTGGAGCGCCAGAAAGCCCTTGGCGTGGAGAATGACGTGCAGTGCCTTGCTGGTGGCGGGATCACGATCCAGGACGGCCGCGAGATCGAAGCTCGCGGCGGCCAGAATAGGTGGGCTCTCGACCAGCATGGCGTGCAAAGTTGCCTGGAGCGATGACCCTGGCTGTGGTGACGACAGGACACTCGCGATCCGCTTGACTATTGCGGCGGGTAGATCGTCCGACTGCGAGATGCAGTCAGCGATAACGGGCTCAAGAAAAGCTTCCTCGTTCGAGGCTTGGTCAGCTTCGGACAGGATGCGTGACCAGAGTTGGCGCTCCGTAAAGTCGACGTTGATGAGGTTGCTCGTGGTGTGCATAGCGTCCCCTTATGGGCTTTCAGCGCTCTGGGGGGATGCCAGCTCCCGCCAGGCTTGAACGAAAGCCGTGGCGCTGGCTGCGATTTCATCGAGAGAGCGGCCGGGCCGATAAAGATTGCCACCGATACCGAATCCGCTTGCTCCGGCTTCTTGCCAGGAACGCATGGAGTCGGGTGTTATTCCGCCTGTTGGCAGAAGTGGGATGTCGGCGGCAAAGACTGCGCGCCAGGCTTTGAGGACGGCGGGAGAGATCGCTTCGGCCGGGAAGATCTTCAATCCGTCGGCGCCGGCCTGGAGTGCTGCAAAGCCTTCGGTTGGCGTGGCAACGCCGGGGAAGCAGGCCATCCGCTGAGCATGAGCGGCGCTGACAACGGCGAGATCGGCGTGAGGCATGACTACGAGGCGTCCGCCGGCGTCGCGAACCTGGGTAACGGCGGAAGGTGACATAACGGTCCCCGCCCCGATGAGGGCGTCGGCTCCGAATCGCCTTGCCAGCCGCTCAATGCTGTTCAGCGGATCAGGGGAGTTCAGCGGGACTTCGATCAGGCGGAAGCCCGCCACAATGAGTACCTCCGTAACGGCCTCGGCCTCTTCCGGCGAAATCCATCGCAGAACCGCCACGAGGGGGCAGTGTGCAAGAGCGGCTTTGGGCGTCAGCGCGGAGTTTTGGTCTGAGGACTGTGTGGGTTGACTATGCATTGTATGGCTCCTTTGGGTGAGGCCATACATTTCTCCGCAAAATTTCGCCCACAATCACCCTTTGTTCGCATGCGCACTGCGCGTTTCGTCGCAGGTTAGCTTTGCTCGCAGTTCTGATCTGATTGTGTCTGGATTATGCCTGTGGGCTAGTGTATGGCTTTTGCCCATACTTATATGGCAATCGTGTCTTTGTCTAGGTGCGTCGGCAGCAGGAGCGGGTTTGGGAATGGATGATGCGGTAACTCAGGCGGGGCGGCAGGACGCCATTCCGGGCTATGACGAACAGATCGTTCGCTGGTTCACGCTGGCGACTGTTATCTGGGCGATTGTCGGTTTGTCCGCTGGCCTCCTTGTTGCTCTGCAGCTGACCTTTCCTTCGCTGAACTTCTCCGAATATGCGACCTTCGGCCGCCTCAGACCGGTCCATGTATCGGGTGTCGTTTTTGGCCTTGCTGGCAACGCTCTTCTGGGGACATCGCTTTATGTCGTTCAGCGCACCTGCCAGGTCGGGCTCTGGGGTGGCCGGCAGCTCTCGATGCTGGTTTTCTTCGGCTACCAGCTCTTCCTGGTGCTTGCGCTGACCGGCTATCCGCTGGGGATTACGCAAAGCAAGGAATACGCAGAACCTGAATGGTACGCCGATCTTGTATTCCTGTCGGTCTGGCTGATTTACCTTGCGATCTTTACGGGAACGCTGACTCGTCGGCGTGAACCGCACATTTATGTGGCGAACTGGTTCTACCTCGCCTTTATCATCACAGTCGCGGTCCTGCATTTCGTCAATAACCTTGCTGTGCCGGTCTCCATCGTCGGCACGAAAAGCTACTCTCAGTTTGCGGGTGTTCAGGATGCGCTGATTCAGTGGTGGTACGGCCACAACATGATCGGCTTTTTTCTGACGGCCGGTTTTATCGGTATGATGTATTATTTCGTGCCGAAGCAGGCTGAGCGGCCGATTTATTCATACCGGCTCTCCATCGTCCACTTCTGGGCGCTGATCTTTCTTTATATCTGGGCTGGTCCGCACCATCTTCACTACAGCGCCCTGCCGGATTGGGCGCAGACGCTCGGAACGGCATTTTCGATCATGCTGTGGATTCCGTCCTGGGGTGGCATGATCAACGGCATCATGACGCTCTCAGGCGCTTGGGGAAAGCTACGCACCGACCCGATCCTCCGGTTCCTTGTGGTTGCCGTCGCCTTCTACGGGATGGCCACCTTCGAGGGGCCGCTCATGTCGATCAAGTCGGTGAATGCGCTCAGCCATTATACGGACTGGACTGTCGGGCATGTCCATTCGGGCGCTCTTGGCTGGGTCGCCTTCATGGTCTTCGGTGCGCTCTACTATCTTGTGCCGCGTCTCTGGCGGACGCCGCTCTGGTCGAACCGTTTGGTCGAGTGGCACTGTTGGATCACGACGATCGCCATCGTTCTCTACAGCTCTGCCATGTGGGTGGCAGGTATCGCGCAGGGCTTGATGTGGCGCGCATACGACACGTTCGGGTTCCTGCAATATTCCTTCGCTGACAGCGTTGCGATGCTGCATCCCTACTACGTGGTCCGGGCGCTTGGTGGCTTCCTTTACCTGGTTGGCGCGCTGTTGATGGCATTCAACTTCTTCATGACGATCAATGGATCGAAGAGACGAAGTGCCGAGCCTCCCAAAGTCTGGTCGCCCGACATCGATCCGATGCTCAAGGTTCCTTTCGGCCCGAAAGGTTAAGCCGCCCACCGTCTTCAAGCCGAAAGTCTCTGTTTTCTCATGGCAAAAACACCTGAAACAAAAGTCACCCACGCGACGATCGAGAAATCGACGACGCTGCTGTTCGTCCTGAGCTTTCTGGTCGTTGCGATCGGCGGTCTCGTTGAAGTCGTCCCTCTGTTCCGGCTCGACGAGACGATCAAGCCGGTTGAGGGCGTTCGCCCATACACACCGCTCGAACAGCTCGGACGTAACATCTACACCCGGGAGGGTTGCTATACCTGTCACAGTCAGCAGGTGCGGCCGTTCCGCGACGAGGTCGAACGCTACGGTCACTACTCGATCGCAGCCGAGAGCATGTACGATCACCCCTTCCTGTGGGGGTCGAAGCGCACCGGGCCGGATCTTGCTCGTGTCGGGGGCAAATATTCGAACGCATGGCATGTCGCGCACATGACCAATCCTCGCGACGTCGTGCCGGTATCGATCATGCCGGCCTATCCCTTCCTTCAGGATCGAGAATTGCAGTTCGACGATGTCGAAAGCCACCTCAGGGCTCTGCGCAACGTCGGTGTTCCATACTCGTTTGAGTCAATCCGCAATGCGGCAGCCGATGTGCGTGCGCAAGCAAGCGGCCAGGACGCTGACGGACTGACGACCCGATATCCCGGTGCGCGGGTGGGTGATTTCGATGGCCAGCCTGACCGCATCACGGAAATGGATGCACTGATCGCCTACCTGCAGGTCCTCGGCACGATGGTTGATTTCAGCGACGTGCGCATCGACGAAAAGCAGGAGTAGGGCATGTCGCAATACCTCATCAGTGTGTTCCTCAATGGCTGGCTTGTGATCGCCACGGTTCTGTTCCTCGCGATCATCTGGCGGGTATTCCGCCCGTCAGCACGCAACGAGATGGAGCGACATGGTCTGATCCCCTTCGAAGACGAAGGAGGTTGGAAATGAACGGTCATGAACGCGATCCGCTGACTGGCCAGCTCACAACCGGACACGAATGGGATGGTATCAAGGAACTCAGAACACCTATTCCAAACTGGTGGCTGATCACTTTCGTCGTTACCTGGGTTCTGGCGATTGGTTATCTGGTCCTTTACCCGTCCTTTGCGACGACGAAGAGCTATGCGCAGGGCCTTCTGGGCTGGTCGAGTTCAAGCCAACTCGATCAGGCAACGCGGCAGGCACGCGACATGCAATCCGTCTGGCGCACGCAAATTCTCGCCACCCCACTCGAAAAGATCGAGGCAAGTGAAGAACTGCGCCGGTTTGCGATTGCCGGGGGACAGGCGGCGTTCAATGAGAATTGTGCTGCCTGTCACGGTGTGGGCGCCGGCGGCCAGATTGGGCAGTTCCCATCACTGACAGACGATGATTGGCTCTGGGGCGGGAAGATCGCCGACATACACGCGACGATCCGCCACGGTATTCGTAGCACGAGCGACGACACGCGTGTCAGCGAGATGCCAGCCTTCGGCGACATTTTGAGTGCCGACGAAATCGCCCAGACAGCTGACTATGTGTTGAGCCTTTCAGATCGTTCACGAGACGCGACACGAGCCGGTCTTCCCGGTGCGGCTCTCTATGCTGCCAATTGCTCATCGTGCCATGGCGAACGCGGTGAAGGCGTTCGTGACTTTGGAGCCCCTCGTCTTAACGACGCTATCTGGCTTTATGGCGGTAGCCGGGAAGCCGTCATTCGGCAGATCACAAACCCAAAAATGGGTCAGATGCCCACTTGGGAAAATCGCCTCGACGAAGAAACGATCAGGATGCTCGCGGTCTATGTCCACACACTGGGTGGCGGGGAGCGCTAAATGGCAACGACGATCCTCGACTCGGTGTCGAACCGCAAGCCGGCCCGTCTGCCAATCCCGCAGACGGTGCGCGGGCGCTATCGCA
>VFQM010002532.1_pt1 | contig 13243 bp, 7 predicted proteins | sample 3512391 | NCBI WGS metagenome assembly VFQM01 (sample SAMN10412369, study PRJNA504923) | tailings metagenome | isolation source: Replicate 1 from Balatoc abandoned mine | place: Philippines
CAGCGCCGCAAAGCCCTGATCATCCAGGCCACCGGCACCGGCAAAACCCGCGTGGCCATCGCCCTGGCTGAGTTGCTGCTGCGTACCGGCTGGGCCAAACGCGTGCTGTTCCTCTGTGACCGCAAAGAGCTGCGTGTGCAGGCCGATGATGCCTTCAAGCAGAACCTGCCCAGCGAGCCGCGCTGTGTGATCGGCGAAACCGGCAAGGTCGACCAGACCGCGCGCATCTACATCGCCACCTACCCGGGCATGATGAACCGCTTCGCCCAGCTTGATGTGGGCTTCTTCGACCTGATCATCGCCGACGAAAGCCACCGCAGCATCTACAACAAGTACCGCGACCTGTTCGACTACTTCGACGCGCTGCAGGTCGGCCTCACCGCCACTCCGGTGAAGTTCATCAGCCGCAACACCTTCGATATTTTCGACTGCGAAACCACCGACCCGACTTTCGAGTTCGGCCTCGATGCTGCCATCAATAATGAGCCGCCTTATCTGGTGCCATTCCGCGTGAAGGACCTCACCACGGACTTCCTACGCGACGGCATCCACTACAACGACCTCAGCGACGAGCAGAAGCGCCAGCTCGAAGAGGACCTCGGCGAGGAGGAGGCCAAGCGCACCACCATCGCCGGCAAGGACATCGGTCGCAAAATCTTCAGCGAAGACACCGACCGCATCATCCTGGAAAACCTGATCAACAACGGCATCAAGGATGAGACCGGCTCACTGGTCGGCAAAACCATCGTCTTCGCCCAGCGTCAGGACCACGCCGAGCACCTGGAAAAGCTCTTCTGCAAGCTCTACCCGCAGTACGGCACCAAGGTCTGCAAGGTCATCCACAATGCCATCCCGCACGTGGACACCCTGATCAAGGAATTCAAAAAACCGGATAACGACTTCCGCATCGCCATCTCGGTGGACATGCTCGATACCGGCATCGACGTCCCGGAAGTGGTCAACCTGGTGTTCGCCAAGCCGGTCAAATCCTGGGTCAAGTTCTGGCAGATGATCGGCCGCGGTACGCGCCTGCGCCCCAACCTGTTTGGCCCCGGTAAAGACAAAACCGAGTTTTTGATCTTCGATCACTACGGCAACTTCGATTTCTTCGAGCAGGAGTATCAGGAGCCGGAAGACACCGGCAGCAAATCCCTGCTGCAAACCACCTTCGAAGCCCGCCTGGCGCTGGCCCAGGCCGCCCTGCGTCACAACCATGCCGCCGCCTTTGATGCCGCCATTGCCCTGCTGCGTGCCGACATCAACGACTTGCCCGACACCAGCGTGGCGGTAAAGCGTGAGCTGCGCGCCGTGCACCAGTTGCAGCAAACCCAACAGCTGCAGCAGTTCGATGGCAAAACCCAACATCTGCTGGCCAACACCATCGCCCCGCTGATGTCGGCCCGCGTGCTGCGCGACAAGCACGCCACCGCGCTGGATAAGCTGATCGCCGGTATTCAGTGCTGCCTGGTCGAGCAGGCCACCTGCTTCGAGGACGGCAAAATTGCCCTGCTGGCCGAGTTGGACAAGCTCGCCGTGAATATCCAGGCCGTGCGCCAGAAGGATGCCCTGATCGCCGAAGTACGCAGCGCCGACTTCTGGCTGCAGCCGAGCATCGACAAGCTGGAAAACGCCCGCCAAGAACTGCGCGGCATCATGAAATACCGGCAAACCGGCACTCTGCCGGGTTCAGGTATAGAAACCACCAAAACCAAGGATGGCAACCTGCTGGGTGACGAACGCGCGGTTTATATCAACGGTGCCAGCGAGGCCATGATCTACCGCCGCCGCCTCAAGGACATCCTTGCCGGCATGCTCGCCGCCAACCCGACCCTGCAGAAAATCCACAAGGGCGAACCCATTGCCGAGAGCGAGTTGAAGACGCTGACCTCGACCATCCTCACCAGCCACCCCGGCGTCAGCCTGGAGGTGCTCAACGAGTTCTACGGTCGTACAGCGGATCAACTGCACCTCACCGTGCGCGAAATCATTGGGCTGGATGCACACGCCATTGAGGAACACTTCAAGCAGTTCCTCCATGCCCATCCCAGCCTCACCGCCCAGCAGGTGCGCTTTATGAACCTGCTGAAAAACTACATCGCCCAGCACGGCAGCATCGTGATTGAAACACTCTACGATGCGCCGTTTTCCAGCATCTCCCACGAAGGCATCGACGGCGTGTTCGCCCCCGCCGATGTCACCGAACTGGTGGCCGTGCTCAAACCCTTTTTGAAGAACCCCGACCAGCCCGGCACACCCGCCTGATGGCCGCACAACCTATAGATCGAGACCACTGAATGCTCACCGGCAAAATCCGCAACGATATCGACCGTCTTTGGATGAAGTTCCACACCGGCGGCATCACCAACCCGCTGACCGTAATCGAGCAGATCAGCTACCTGATGTTCGCCCGCATGCTCGACATGCAGGAGGACGTAGCCGAGCGCAAAGCCAACCGCACCGGCAAGGCTTTCGATCGTCTGTTCCCCAATACCCCGGAAGGCCAACTGCTGCGCTGGAAGAACTTCCGCAACATGAGCGGCAAGGAGCTGCACAGCCACCTCAAGCAGAAGGTCTATCCGTTCTTCGCCAAGCTCGGTGGTGCCGAAGGCGAGGGCGGTGAGCGCGAAGGCCTTGGCCATATCAGTGAGTACATGCAGGACGCCGATCTGGAGATCAAGAACGAGTCCGTGCTCACCTCTGCCGTGGAGATGGTCAATGAGCTGCCGCTGACCCAGAGCGACGTGAAAGGCGATATCTACGAATACCTGCTGAGCAAGCTCACCACCGCCGGCATCAACGGTCAGTTCCGTACCCCGCGCCATATCATCGACGCGATGATCGAGCTGATCGCCCCACAGCCCACCGAGGTGATCTGCGATCCGTCCTGCGGCACCGCCGGCTTCCTCGCCCGCACCATGGAATACCTCAACCGCGTGCACTCCAGCCCGGAAGGCACCTTCACCGACGAAGACGGCAACCTGCATTACTCCGGCGACCTGCTCGAACCCTACCGCCAGCACATCAACAGCCAGATGTTCTGGGGCTTCGACTTCGACACCACCATGCTGCGCGTCTCCAGCATGAACATGATGCTCCACGGCGTGAACGGCGCGAACATCCGCTACCAGGACTCCCTGAGCAAATCCATCAAGGAGCACTACCCGCGTCAGGAGCAGGACTTCTTTGACGTGGTGCTGGCCAACCCGCCGTTCAAAGGCAGCCTGGACGAAACAAACACCAACCCCGACGTGCTCGGCCTGGTGAAAACCAAGAAGACCGAACTGCTGTTCGTCGCCCATATCCTCCGCTCACTCAAACTGGGTGGCCGCGCCGCGGTGATCGTGCCGGACGGCGTGTTGTTCGGCTCTTCCAAGGCTCACCAGCAACTGCGCCAGGAGCTGCTCGACAACAACCAGCTGGAAGGCATCGTCAGCCTGCCCAGCGGCGTGTTCAAACCTTACGCCGGCGTCAGCACCGCCATCCTGATTTTCACCAAGGGCGGCAGCACCGAACGCGTGTGGTTCTATGACCTGCAGGCCGACGGTTACTCCCTGGACGACAAGCGTACCGAGCTGAAAGGCGAGGGCAGCAACGACCTGCCCGATGCTATCGCCCAATGGCACAAATACCGGCAGATGGTCGAAGGCAATATCAGCGCCAGCACCATCAATACCCTGTTTGGCGACAAGCGCAAAAAGGCCTTTGTCGTGCCGGCAGAGGACATCGCCGCCAACAAGTACGACCTCTCCATCAATCGCTACAAGGAAGTGGAGTATCAGCAGGAGCAGTACGAGGACCCGAAAGTAATTCTGCAGCGGCTGAAAGGGCTGGAGCAGGAAATTCTGGCGGATCTGGATGAGCTGGAGGGAATGCTGTGAGCCAAGTTTTTCCTGCGCACTGGGATGTATTTCCGTTCAGCTTGGCTGTCAAAGACGCCACATCTGAATATTCGAAGCTTCAGAAATCTGAATACTTGGAGCAAGGCAGGTTTCCAATAGTTGACCAAGGGCAGCAGAAATTTGGCGGCTATACAGATGATGAGTCAGTAGTCTCTTTGGATGGGTGTCCTGCAATTGTATTTGGTGATCACACCCGGGTTTTTAAATTTATAGATGAGCCATTTTGCTTGGGTGCTGATGGTGCAAAGGTACTTGAGCCAAAGGCTGAGTTGGACAAGAAGTTCTTATTCTATTATTTGTCCTCATTGAATATTGAGTCTGCTGGTTATAGCAGACACTTTAAGTTTCTCAAGGAAAATGTTGTTCCAGTTCCACCCCTGCCCGAACAAAAGCGCATCGCCGCCATCCTTGACAAGGCCTACGCCATCCGCCGCAAACGCCAGCAAGCCATCCAGCTCGCCGACGACTTCCTCCGCGCCGTGTTTTTGGACATGTTCGGCGACCCGGTAACCAACCCGAAGGGGTGGCCCAAGAGAACTCTCAAATTACTGGGTAAGTCAGCTACTGGGAGGACGCCTCCGAGTGAAAAAGCTGATATGTGGGGCGAGGGCTTGCCTTTCGTAACCCCGGGTGATTTGTCTGGCCGTGTCGACTCCTCGGTACGAGAGGTAACCCAAGAGGGGGCTGAACATTCAAAAGTATGTCGCACAGGTAGCCTGTTGGTTTGTTGTATCGGGGCCACTATTGGAAAGGTTGGAATTGCTGGGTGTCCGGTGGCATTTAATCAGCAGATTAATGCACAGGAATGGGGGGCGGATATTTTAGATGTTTATGGTTATTTTGTTTTTAAGCTGTTCCCTGATCTGGTCAGAGAGAGAGCAATTCAAACTACACTTCCGATTCTAAAAAAATCACTATTTGACGAAATTGAAATCCCTGTCCCGCTGATAGGCCTTCAGGAGAAATTTTCCGCTATTGCGCAGAAAGTATCGGAGTCTAGCCTCCGCCACGAATCTGGGTTGAATACGCCACTTTTCGAATCGCTATCCCAGCTGGCGTTTTCAGGACAGCTTTAGATAGGGAAATCCCCATGCGCCTCAAGTCCGTCAAGCTCACACATTTTCGCGGCTACCGCGCCACTACCGTCATTCCCGTCGATGAAGCCATGACCGGCATCGTCGGGCGCAATGACTATGGTAAATCGACCATCCTCGAAGCCCTGGCGATCTTCTTCGAGAGCGGCGACGTCAAGGCGGACAAGAGCGATATGAACTGCTTCAGCAGTGCTAGAAGGGAAGGCCCCGCTACGGTGCTATCACCCGAGTGGATGATCTTAAGGCCAATCTGGCCGCCAACTGTCTCCCGGAGGATCTGGCAGCCTACCAGTCCGAGCGGTTCGAAGCGTTTCTGGCCGAGCGCCGTAGGTTGATGGTGCAGAAGATCAAGCAGGATTACTGGGGGTTGTGAGTGAGCGGCAGAATACTCAAGCGCTACGGGCTCATTTTCTAACTGGTATTGAGGTCATGGTGTGATGCCAGGCATGTATGGTGGCATTATGGCGTTGCGGGTTGGTTAAGCAGCAGGTAGGGATTCTTGATGATTTACAGCCGCTTCTCATGTGCAGTATCAGATACCCTGCAGGTGTATCTCCCCGTCCGTCTCTACGAATTAACGCTTAGACACCGGCTGCTCGATCAGTTGGGGGGCTTTTCGCATTTGCTGATGGATGCGCTGACCTTGATGCCCGGGCAGGGTATCGGCTGGGTCGCCCAAGTCTCGGGCTTAAGTGGTCAGCAACTGCAGCCGATTCTGCGGCGTCTGCATGGGCTGGGCTTGATCGATGGCGACGGCCAACTGACCCAGCGCGCCAAGCACCTTATCAAGTGCATGAGCCTGTTGCATGGCCAGACGCGATCCTTGTGGCTAGATGGCCAGTATAAAAAGCACAACTTCTGTGGCACCACCCTGTTGGCTCCCGTTGAAATCAAGGACGAATCAGGCTTTGTTATTCGCCCCTGGCACAGGGGCGAGGGCAAGCCGCGCCCTTGGCCCAGTTTCGATTGGAATGAAGACTGTGAGCGGCAGAAGAACCGGATTTGGCGCCATCCCGAAGAATATCTGGCGCTCGCATTTGAGGATTTTAACGATTGTTTTGCTGAAACGGGCTTTCCCAGCCAGGAATGGGAACTGACGCTGCGCGTGGCTGAGGATTCCCCCTGGGCTATCGCCGTCAATTTGACGGACAAGGACTTGCGCGCCGGGCACGATTGCGAATTCAAGTTAGCCAGCCCGGTATTCTGCCTGTCCACGCGCTACAGCCTACCGCAAGGTGCTCCAGAGCATCTGACACGGATGGTACCGGTAGAGCACTGTAGATTCGCGACCTTCATAGACCTTGAGGAAGCAGAAGACGCTTTCGTCCCGGAGCCAGACCCAGCGTCATCCTGGGTATGGCCGCGGGTGCACCCAGACATGCGTGAGAGGGTGGTCGATCATCTGTTCTCAGATTTGGCGAATGGTCACGAGGACGAGGCATGCGTGTTCAACCGTCAGCACCAGATCGATGAGCGCTGGCAAACCCTGGGCTTTGATTGGAGCTGCATCCAGCGCCGGCTGGACGTGGAAGGCATTCACCCGATACGAGATGGCAAGTGAAGACAATTGACCTTTTTGCCCGTGTGGGTGAGCAAGTTATGCAGGATGCTCAGGTCCATCGGTATGGCGCTGTTTTACTGACCAGAGGTGTCGGTGGTTTGGCAAGGCTCAATCCGACCGCCGTCTGGATCGATGCGGCGGTCGCGGTGATCGAGGCGGGTACCAGCTACCTGCGTTACTGCGCAGCCCAGGAGGTGACCACGCAGTTGCAAGCCTTCAACGAGCAGTTGGAGAGGACTCTGGCGAATGAGCTGAAGATCGGCCAGATAGCGCTAGAGAAGTTGCGCCGCGAAGGCAGTGGTCGGCGCGCCAAGATCGAGCAACTGTTAAAGGGGCAGGAGAGAGCAACGCGGCTTACGAAGGCGAAAATTGGCCAGCAACTCGACTCTTTGACATCTATCCACAAGCTGCTGCAGCAGGAGCGTCTGGCGTTGGGGAGCTTTCAGGAGCTTATCGGTCTGCAGGTCTGCCTCGATAGTTGTATTGATGCCACCCTGGCACTGCTGCTTAGTCCCACAGGAGAGACGCAATGAAGCCACCAGTCAAATCGACACCCAAGAAAACTGTGCCTAAACAAACTCCCTCCAAAAGCAATGCCGGAGGGTTCAGCGTCAATCAAGCCCTGCAGCTGGCCGACAGGTCGGTAGAGGGCTTGAAGGCTTATGCGGACTACAAGAAAGAAAAGGAAGTGACCAAGCGCGCGTTGATCGAGGGCGAGCGTGACATCCGTCTGAGCGAGCACGAAGTGACCAAGGCGCACTTGCTGGATGATCAGCACAGCAGATCTCACGAAGCGCGACTTGTTGAGTTGGGTAACCAGGATATGGACAGCCAGCGCCAGCATGAGCGGGCACTGACTCAATTGCAGAACAAGGCTGACCTCGAGAGCCGGGTTCTTAAGCAGTTGGAGTCCAAGCAGATCACGGCTGAAGAAGCGGCTCTGTTGTTATACGGCGCACAGGAGTAAGGCATGGCGTTTCCTTTTATCGTCGCTGCTGGTCTTGCCGTTATGGCGACTGCGAAGGTAGTTAGCTGGGTTTTGAACAGCATGACTGAAGAGGAACGCCAGAAGCAGGAGCTTGAGCGCGAGAGAACCGAGGCGATCCGCAAGCGTGCCGGTGCTGCAAAGGCACGCCAGGGCAGCGAGCGAGACAAAATCTACCGGAATATGGCCGGCGAGCACGCCCAAGGTCTGCTTAGGGGCATTCGAGAGCATCGCGTGGCGGTCGCGGATCTTCCGGCTGAGCTGAAAAAGCTCGAACAGATCATCAGCACTGAGGTGGCCGACCAGGCCTCTAGCCCATATCGCAAATCTGCCTTGCGCCGTGAATATGCGCGTATTGAGGATGCGATGGTGCGGATGCAGGAGTATCAGAAGTACCTGATTTTTTCCGAAGAGCAGGTGCAGAACCTGCTGTGTCAGGAGAGATTTGAAGAGTTGCTGGAGCTCGATCCGGCAGAGCCCCTGTTGCCGATGGAATGGCTATATCCAGGCAAACTGGTGCTGGTGGCCATGGATGAAATTGATACCCCCCTGCCGCGTTTTGGCCACCGAATTTCCTTTGGTCGCGACGACTTTGCGCAAAAAGCCTTAGCGCTGACGTACACCGATGAGATCCCGGTGCTAATCAAGTCGGCGCACAAGCATGTGGCAGGCCGTTTTTACGGCTGCGTGTCCCGAGGCGCCTTGTATTACCATCACATCATGCCAGGCGAACCTGTGCAGTTTGTGGTCGATCACAAGGTGAGGCAGGTAGTGATCGGAACCTTGTTCGACGGCATGCTCCGTGCCACGCTGCCTATAAATCAGTTGCAGCATCCGGCTGTCCGTTTGCTCTCCGGGCAAAAGGTTTGGGTACACCCGACCCACTATGATTTGTGCCTGACCGGTAATCCGTTCGCGCAGCAACGCTCCAATATTGAGGTGAGCGAATTCAATTATCAGGCGCGAGGCGTGCAGTCCTATCAACAACTGTATGTCGAGGTTGATGAGCAGCATCTCAAGGTTGTTACTGATCAGTGCTTCTTCGAGGTCGACGAACCCTGGACCTTGTTGGGCTATGCCAGTGCCACAGGCGTCATCTCCCTGGCCAAAGCTTCGGTAAGAGTCGAATGCACCCCAGGTAAGGGCAACCAGATGCTTGAGGTGCGGCGAGTTGTGCAGTGCGGCCTACCCCAGGTGGGGATAGACACACCCTTTCGCTTTACCCTTATCGGACAGCAGTTGGCCCGGCGGACCAGTGTTGGCTGGTCGTGTGGCGTAGAGGAGTTTTTACGCTTCTGTGCCCAGGCTGCGCTGGATATGCAGGATTCTCCAGAGCGTATTGCACAAAGTCGCTTCTATCAGCGTTGGGAGCAGGTTATCGCCTATCAGCGCAGATGTGAGGAGGTTTCTGCTTTGGACTATCCGCTGGCGTTGGCTCCGCGCGATGAGGGTGTTCTACGCCTTATGCGGGACAAGATGCCGGAAGAGGAGCGTGAGCTTTTCGATCAGGTGTCGGAGCAGCTGCGTGAAGTCCTTTCCGAAGACAATACTCTCAACCCGGATCACTGTGTTCGTTTGCTGCAATGGGATGCAACGCGTAATGACTTCATTCCGGCCTTACGCAATGAACGGCGTAACCGGCCTATATACACGTGTACAAAGGATTGCATCAGCATCGAAGGGCTTTTTCTTCTGCCAGACGATGCGCTGCCGATGCTGCGGCTGGTCGTTACCATACCCAGTGCAGCACTCAAGCGTCAGGGGCAGGCGCTGGAAGACTTTTTCAATGATCAGTTGGTCAATCCAGCACTGAAAAACATCCTGCTGGCTCCTGAACATTATCTGCCTCAACAGCAGCAACTCAATGCGCCCATCGAATGGTCGGGTGCTTTGGATGAGAGTCAAAAGCGGGTGGTTGAGCTGGCATTGAGAGAGCGCAATATTGCTTTGATCCAAGGTCCACCTGGAGCAGGCAAGACCACAGCAATCGTCGAAATGCTTTATCAACTGTTTCGTCGGCGTCCTAACGTGCGGGTTCTGGTGGTGTCGCAGCAGAACACTGCAGTGGACAATGCTCTGAGTAAGTTCCTTAGTCAGCACGCTGAGACCTTCGATCAGCCCGTTCGTACAATCCGCATCGGCAACCCTGAAAAGATGAGTTCTGCTATTAAGCCATTGGGCTTTGATAGTCAGTACACAGATTATTTGGCAGAGCTTGACGCGCGTGCCGTGCACGGCGCAGTAAGCCTACCGCGTGAGCAGGCCGAGCTGTGTCATAAGTGGTTGTGCATGATCCGGCAGACCACTCAATCCCGAGCTGCACAGGATGAGTTTTTCATCACTTTGCTCGCTGACAAAAACCTAGTGGGCGCTACCTGTGTTGGTTTGGCCACCAATAAAGGAGGCATCGACCAGTTGCAGTTCGACGTTGCAATAATCGATGAGGCTGGGCGCGCAACCGTGCCCGAAATTCTCATTCCCATTCTGCGCTCGGGCCAGGTAATTTTAGTGGGGGATCATTATCAGTTGCCGCCCAGTATCGCTCCTCTGTTGCGGGAGGACGACGCTGCTGAACAGCTCGGATTTCTGCAGGAGAGCTTCCTCGATAATAGTTTTTTCGAGGTCATGTTTGAGCGGTTGCCTGCACAGTGCCGGGAAACGCTGAACTTGCAATATCGAATGGCTCCGGCGATTGGTGATCTGGTTGCAGAGCTTTTCTATACCCGTCATGGCGAGCGTGTTCTGCACAATGGTCGCGAAAGTGATGAGTTCGAAAAGCGTTATGTGCTGGAAAAAAGTATCTATTGGGTGGATGTCAAAGGGCGACAGCAACAGTCGCGTAATTCAAAAAGTAAGGAGAACCCTCAGGAGACAAAGGAGATCGTCAAGTTTCTGGGCGATCTTGCCGAATCAATACAGTCTGAAATTTCGGTGGCCGTTATTACCCCTTACGGCGGGCAGAAGGAGCGGATTCGCGAACGCCTGCGTGCTATCGGGTGGCGAAATGGGCGCCTGGGAACCTTAGAGGTTGCTGTCGATACGGTCGACGCATTTCAGGGTAGCGAGGCTGATATCGTCTGTTATTCAACAGTGCGTACTGAAGGTAGCCTCAACTTTTTACTTGACCGCAAACGCCTAAACGTTGCCTGCTCTCGTGCCCGGTTGCACTTGGTATTTTTCGGCCACAGAGACTTCCTGAGGCGCTGGAAGCCTCGAGGTAAATCCGAAATAAATCTTTTCCCTCAGATAATGAGTTACGCCTATAACCTGCCAATAAAGTTTAGGAATGCCGTAGTGGAAACGGCTTCCGCTGATTAGCCGTCTGCTTTGGTGAGTGAATTTGCCTGTTGCGTCACCGGCTAATTTGACGGTCGTCAACCTGCCCTTGGGTGCCATGCGGCACCCTGTCGCTAAATGCATCAATGGATTCGTGAGGCAGTCGCCCGGTCGAGTAAGGGAAATGAATGGTTTCGGATAACTTTGCCCCGCTGAAGTCTCGCTGGCCCGAGCTGTATCAGCATGCCTCGCTGGCAGAACGCTATGTGTTTGCTGACCCGCATACCGCCGTGGTCAAGTTGCGTTGCTTTGCAGAGGTGCTGGTGGGGGTGCTCTACCGGGATTTGCGCCTGCCCTGTGAACCAAGTGATGGCTTTTTCGAGAAGCTCAAGTCCCCGGCCTTTGTGGAGCTGGTTGGCGACATCGTGCTGCAGAGGCTGCATGCGCTGCGGATGATCGGCAATAAAGCCGCGCATGGCGGGTTTATCGACGCCAGCGTCTCGCTTGCCCTGATTGGGGATGCATATCTGATCGGCCAGTGGTTCTACAAGACCTACAGCGGTGAGTCTGCCAACAGCTATCCGCCGTTCACGGCTCCAGTCGAAGACACGGAGCCGGACAGCCCTGCAGACGACCGTGCCGAGCAGTTGGCCAGGGCGGAAGACGAGTTGAACCGCCTGGAGGCCGCAGAGAAAGCCGCTCGGGCTGAGGCCGCGTCAAGCACACCGGCACCTGATCAGGCCCGGCTGGATGATTTCAAGTGCGCCTCGGCTCAGGTCCTGGACTCTATCGATTTCAGCAGTGGAAACACGCGTCAGCATCTCAGTATTCACGACGCCTTTGCCGGCTATACGCTGACCAGTGGCCAGACGGAGCTGGTCAAACAGATCGAGCGCTTCCTAAGTAGTAGGTCGGAGAGCGTTTTCCTTCTCAAAGGCTACGCGGGCACCGGCAAAACCTTCATCACCAAGGGGCTGACCGAGTATTTCCGGGCCATTGGCCGCAACTACGTGCTCGCCGCACCCACCGGCAAGGCCGCGAAGGTGATCGCCAGCAAAACCCAGTCGCCGGCTTACACCCTGCACAAGACTCTCTATGCGTTCGACGATATGGACGAGTACCGCGATGCAGACACCGAGGGTACCGAGACCTTCAAGTTCTACGCGCAGCTGGCGGTCAACAGCCTCTCAGCCGATACGGTGTACATCGTCGACGAGGCCTCGATGGTGGCCGATATCTACCAGGAGGCTGAGTTTTTCCGCTTCGGTACGGGTTACCTGCTGGCCGACTTTCTCAAGTTTGTGAACCTGGACCATAACGATCACAGCAAGAAGGTGATTTTCATCGGCGACGACGCGCAGCTGCCACCGGTGGGGATGAACTTTTCCCCTGCTTTGGATGCGGAGTATCTGTTGCGCCATCACCGCGTCCGTTGCAGCGAATACGAGCTGTCTGAGGTGGTGCGGCAGAAAGCGCAGAGCGGCATTCTGGCCAACGCTCAGCCCCTGCGACAGTCATTGCAGAGCAAGGTGTTCAACCGCCTGACCATGGACCTCGCCTATCCAGACGTTGAGAAGGTCGAACATCAGGCGCTGTTGCAGCGTTACTTGGACTCCTGCGGTGGCAAGATCAACGGCGAGTCCATCGTAATTGCTCATTCCAACGCTGACGTGGGCGATTACAACCGGTTAATTCGCGAACACTTCTTCCCCGGCTGGGCGCAGGTGCGTCCGGGGGACAAGGTGATGGCTGTTGCCAATAGCAACGCGTACGGGTTCTTTATCTCGAACGGTGACTTCGGCCTGATCCGTGAGGTGCTCGGAGAGGTTGAAGAGCGCAGCGTCAAGCTGAAGCGGAGAAATCCCGAAACCTCAGTGGTCGAGGAAATTGTTGTGCCGCTGCGCTTCAGGGACGTGCTGGCAGGCTTCCGTGACCTTGATGGCACAGCGCATTTTTTCCCGGCCAAGATCATCGAGGACCTGCTCTACAGCAAGGAGCCCACACTCTCGTCAGATGAGAACAAGGCGCTCTACCTCGACTTCTGCATGCGCCACAAGCACTTGCCAAGGCGGACTAAGGCGTTCAAGGATGCCCTGATGGCGGATCCGTATTTCAATGCCTTGAGGCTCAAGTTCGGTTACGCCATCACCTGCCACAAGGCGCAGGGCAGTGAGTGGAACCATGTGTTTGTGAAGTGCAAAAGCCATCAAACCCAACTGGCGGCGGACTACTTCCGCTGGCTCTACACGGCGATCACGCGCACGGCGCGCCACCTGTATCTGCTCGATCCGCCGAACCATCAGCCGTGGAGTGGTATTCAGATGGTGGCCAATCCGGCGCTGGAGATGCTCCGCGCAGCGCCCAGCATGCTCGCGGCTCCGGCTCCGGCTCCGGCTCCGGCTCCGGCTCCGGCTCCGGCTCCGGCTCC
>VFQM010002534.1_pt1 | contig 13237 bp, 12 predicted proteins | sample 3512391 | NCBI WGS metagenome assembly VFQM01 (sample SAMN10412369, study PRJNA504923) | tailings metagenome | isolation source: Replicate 1 from Balatoc abandoned mine | place: Philippines
GGGTGGTTTGCGTGGCGTCGTCGCTGCCCAGCAAAGACAGCACGGCCGACGTCTGCTGCCCATCTGCTGCCTGCACCGCCTGCTGCGCCACACGCCGCGCCAGCGTGGCGGGCTGCAGACTGGGAGAGACATCGCCACGGGCCACCGTGCGCACGGCGCGGGGTGAGGCCTTCACGACGGCGGCAGCCGCAGCAGGCGCGCGGCGACGCGTGGCGGGCGCCACGGCGTCTGCCTTGGGCGCAGGGCTGGAAGGGGTCGAAAGACCGGCGGTCGCAGATGAGGCAGCAGGAGCACGGCGTGATGTCATAGCAAGGTCTCCGATGGGCGCTCCCGGGTGTTGCGCGCGGCACGCTGCGTGGCACTTGATAGGCGATGCAGCCGCCGTGGCAGCGCATCCGGGCGCATGTCACAAAATCGTCAAAACACCATTTTTGCGCGCAGGCACCGCAGCGGTTTGACAGACATCAAGACGGCAGGCATTAGTCGGCCACCCCAAGCTGCCGGATGCAAGCGTGAAGGACCCGATGCACGAATCGGGCTTGCCCAGTGTGCGCTGCGGATCGGGATGGGCTGCAAAGCGCAGCAATAGCCGCAGCTATTGCGAGCATTTGCAACGCCGCAGACCGCCCGAGACCGCAGATGCACACGGCGCGGGAATTGGTGCAGAGGGTTCCCAGGTCACCATTACGTGCAAAAACACTGCCTAGCGCTTAATACATAAGCGCCAGCAGCTATGTTTTCAATAGCAACTCATTCACTCGCTGCCGGACTCCACCAAAGCACCCAGGTTGTCCAGCGTGGCCAGGCAGGCCTGGGCCACTTCAACGCCCTTTTTCACGAAGTGCTCGCGGTAAAAGCGCAGGTGGTCCTCGTGCTCATGAAAGTCGCGCGGGGTGAGCACGGCCGACAGCACGGGCACTTCAGTGTCCAGCTGCACGCGCATCATTCCGTCGATCACGGCAGAGGTCACAAACTCGTGGCGATAGATGCCGCCATTCACCACCAAGGCGCAGGCCACGATGGCGTCGTAACGCCCGCTGCGCGCCAGCTTTTTGGCCAGCAGGGGTATCTCAAAAGCACCGGGCACCTCGTAGTGCACCACCTGGCTGGGCGGCAAACCGTGGCGGGCAAACTCTGCCACCGCAGCATCGCGGGCCTGGTGAACGATGTCCCGATGCCAGTTGGCGCACAGGATGACCACGCGCTCGTTGCGCGGCACTGCGCTGGTGCGGCCCAACTCGGCGTTGGCGGCTGCGGCATGGGAGGGGAAGGACTGATTCATGGACTTATCTCGTTGCGAAGAAAGGGTTACCAGAATCAGGGCGCGCGCGAACAGGGGCACCCGTGCAACACAAGGCACCCGCGTGCAACCCCACGCGCATTGCGCGGCCCACCCGCCCTGTCCCAACAAGGCATAGCAAGCCAACCGCAGCCACGCGCGCAGCACAACACACGGGCACCCCACTGAACGGGAGTCCCATGGCTTCGCGATCTCTTTCATCCGGACTGTGACCGTCGGCTCTGGCATCGCACCAGATCTGCTGACCCTGCGGGGTAGTTCATCGCATGGAGGAACAGCCCTGCAGGCGCTCGCGGGCTCCTGCAACCTTGTCAGGCCACAGATACCGCCGGTGGGGAATTTCGCCCCGCCCTGAGAGCGCTGCCGGGCGTGAAAAAGGTTCCAAGCCCGGCGCAGGCGATTCTAGGCCTGCTCAGGCATGCGGTTACCGTCGGCCGCTTTGACCGCTCTGGCCGTGCGATTTTCGGAGTCTGCGTTGTCAGGCGCTGCATCTGGCTTACCGGGGCCGCTCAAAGCCCCCTTCGGCCCAGGCAGCGGCAGTGGCACTCGTCAGCTTGAAGGTGGACGGCACACGCACACGCGCCAATTCCTCGCCCAGTTCATCCTGCGCGCTCAAGGTGGCCGTGGCGCCCTCTTCGTCCGGCACGATGGCTAGGGCCACCCGCAAGCGCTGGCCTTGCACGGTGATGTGCACGCTTTTGTTGAGCTGGGCATGCAGCTGCTGCTCGTGGCGGCGAATTACCTCGCTGGCGGTTTTGACCAGGGCGTTGAAGGCCGTCACATCCAGGGGCTTGGGGTTCTTCTTGTCGCGCCCCATGGTCCAGGGCCCCACCAGGGCGGGCTCGGCCTCGCCCTGCAGCGTCATCGCTACGGCCCAGCCGTCGTCGTCTTCGTTCTTGATGACACGCGCCGTCCAGCGGCCGTCGCTCCAAAGGCGGGGTTCCTGAATGGCGTCGGGCGTGTCGTGGGTGTCTTGCATGGGCGGAAAAAAGGGCCAAGGAGGCGGAGAAGGGGCGCTGAGCATAACGGCTCGGGGCACGTTGCACTGAAAGCCGCGACCCTGAGCCACCGGGGAGAGCCATTGCACCGCGAAGCACCGAGCTTGCCTGCGGTCTTTAGTCCATTTTTCAATAACTGTTCGTTATTGGTTCAGAAGATCAAAAACCGTCCATTGGACGACTCGCCGCCTCGCGCAGAACGTCCATAAAGGCCTGCGCGGCCGGTGTCGGCGGCTCGCCCAGCCGGGTGATCAGGCCATAGTCGGGCATGCGGTCCGGCAGCTCTACCGGGATGCGGGCCAACAGGCCTTTGTTCACGTATTTTTCAACCAGCGCGGCGGGCTGCAGCGACAGCATGTCGGTGGTGAGCATCAGCTCCAGCGCGAACAAAAAAGAGGGGGTCTCGACCACGCCCGAGGTGGGCGCCAGCCCGGCGCTGTCAAAGATGTCGTCAGACACCTTGCGCACGGCGGTCGAGGCGGGGTACAAAATCCAGGGCCAGTGGGCCAGCTCGGTCAAGGCCAAATCCACGGTGCCGCGCAAGGGGTGGTGCAACCCGGCCACCACCTGCAGTGGCTCGGCAGACAGGCGCTCGTAGTGGAACTGGCTGCGCTGTGCCTCGTCCGTGAAGCGGCCGATCATTAGATCGATCTTGCGCTCGGCCAGCCACACCACCAGCTGGTCGCTGCTCTGCTCCAAAATTTTGAGCACCAGCAAGGGCCGCAGGCGTTGAATTTCAGCCACCGACGCCACCAGCAAATGGGCCGCAGAGCCGGTGATGGCGCCAATCGACAAGTGGCCATGCCCACCCTGCTTGAGTGCGTTGAATTCGTCCACAAATTGGCGCTGTCCGTCGAGCACCGCACTGGCATAGCGCAGGGTAAACAAACCCAGTTCGTTGGGCCGCATGCCGCGCGATAAGCGGTCAAACAAACGCGCCTCCAGGATCTCCTCAATGTCCATCAGGATCTTGGTGGCCGCAGGCTGGGTGACGTGCATCTGCTCGGCCGTCAAGCGCAGGTTGCGGGTGCGCCCCAGGATGTCCAGAAACTGCAAATGCCGAAACCGCAGCCGCGCACAGGCCTGCGCCAAAGACAAGGGTTTACCCGGAAAAACGTCTGTACCCATAACCATTTGGAATGGATCGTAGCAAAAAATTCAGTAGACCCCTGCGAGGGGCAGACCTACCCTTCGGCCTGCGTCACTGACGGGTCTACAAAGGCTCCGCAGGACGTGGGCGGCATACCTGCCGCGACACAGCCATACCAACGGAGACAAGCATGAAGTTCACATCCCTCGCCCTGGCCGCCACCGTGCTGGCCGCTTTGGCCGCCCCGGTGTCCGCGCAAATCAAAGAACATGTGTTCAAGGTGGGCATCGGCCTGAGCGAAGACCACCCACAGGCACTGGCCGTCAAGCACTTTGCGGAAAAGCTGGCTGCCAAGAGCGGCGGCAAGATGAACGCCAAGCTGTTTGCCAGCGGCTCGCTGGGCAACGACGTGAGCATGACATCAGCCCTGCGCGGCGGCACGCTGGAGATGACGGTGCCGGACTCCTCCACGCTGATGTCACTCATCAAGCCCTTTGGCGTGCTGAACCTGCCCCTGACCTTCAATAACGAGCAAGAAGCCGACGCCGTGCTGGACGGCCCCTTCGGCCAAAAGCTGCTGGCCATGCTGCCCGACAAGGGCTTGATCGGCCTGGGCTTTTGGGAAAACGGATTTCGCCACGTGACCAACTCACGCCGTCCCATCAACAAGGCCGATGATCTGGCCGGCCTGAAGCTGCGCGTGATCCAAAGCCCGTTGTTCTTGGACACCTTCAACGCGCTGGGCACCAACGCCACGCCCATGCCGTTCACCGAGCTGTACACCGCCATGGAACAAAAGGCCGTGGACGGCCAGGAAAACCCGCCTGCCACCATCCTGGCCAGCAAGTTCTATGAAGTGCAAAAGCACCTGGTGCTGTCACGCCACATGTACAGCGCCTGGGTGCTGCTCATCTCCAAGAAGACTTGGGACGGTCTCTCGACCGACGAGAAGAAGATCGTGCAGGAGGCCGCGCGCGAGGCCACGCTGTTCGAGCGCAAGACCATCCGCGCCTTCAGCGAAACTGCCCTGGGCGAGCTGAAGAAGGCCGGCATGCAGATCTCTGAGCTGCCCGCCAGCGAGCAGGCCAAGCTGCGCACCAAGCTACAGCCGGTGCTGGCCAAGTACAGCAAGGAGTTTGGTGAAGAGACCACCAAAGAGCTGATGGGCGAACTGGCCAAGGCGCGAGGCGGCAAGTAACTTGCACGCTTCCCGGGGCGCAGCGTACGGCTGCGCCCATCCCCTCTTTTGCAACGCCTCGATCCCATGACAAGAACACCCCGCCGCCCGTTCCGCTCCCGCGACTGGTTTGCCGACCCCGAGCGCTCGGACATGACCGCGCTGTACCTTGAGCGGTTCATGAACTACGGGCTCACCCCCGAAGAACTGCGCTCAGGCCGGCCCATCATTGGCATCGCCCAGACGGGCAGTGACTTGTCGCCCTGCAACCGCATCCATGTCGATCTGGCGCGCCGCGTGCGCGAGGGCATCCGCGACGCAGGGGGCATTCCCATGGAATTCCCCGTGCATCCCATTTTTGAGAACTGCCGCCGCCCCACAGCGGCGCTGGATCGCAACCTGGCCTACCTGGGCCTGGTAGAGACGCTGTATGGCTACCCCATCGACGCCGTGGTGCTGACCACGGGTTGCGACAAAACCACCCCTGCGGGCGTGATGGCGGCCAGCACGGTGGACATTCCGGCCATCGTGCTCTCGGGCGGCCCCATGCTGGACGGCTGGCACAACGGTGAGCTGGTGGGCTCTGGCACTGTCATCTGGCGCAGCCGTCGCCAGCTGGCCGCTGGGGAGATTGACGAGGAGGAGTTTTTGCAACGCGCCTGCAGCAGTGCCCCCTCTGCCGGGCACTGCAACACCATGGGCACAGCATCGACCATGAACGCCGTCGCCGAGGCGCTGGGCCTGTCACTGCCCGGCTGCGCTGCCATTCCGGCACCCTACCGAGAACGAGGCCAGATGGCCTACGAAACCGGGCGTCGCATCGTCGAGATGGCCTATGAGGACCTGCGCCCTTCGCGCATCCTGACGCGCGAGAGCTTTCTCAACGCGCTGTCGGTAGTGAGCGTGGCCGGGGGGTCGAGCAATGCGCAGGTACACATCATGGCCATGGCACGCCACGCAGGTGTGGTGCTGAAGGCCAAGGACTGGACAGAGCACTCCTATGACCTGCCCCTGCTGCTGAACATGCAACCCGCAGGCCAGTTTCTGGGCGAGCGCTTTTTCCGCGCTGGCGGGGTGCCCGCGCTGATGTGGGAGTTGCAGCAAGCCGGCCGCCTCCACAGCGACTGCGCCAGCGTGACGGGCCGCACGGTGGGCGAGAACCTGCAAGGCCGCGAAACCCGCGACCGCGAGGTGATTCGCCCGTTTGACAGACCGCTGCTGGAAAAAGCTGGCTTCCTGGTGCTCAGCGGCAACCTGTTTGACTTTGGCATTTTGAAGACTTCGGTGATCTCCGAAGCTTTCCGCACCCGCTACTTGAGCCGCCCAGGCCAAGAGGACACTTTTGAAGCCCGCGCCGTGGTGTTTGAAGGCGCGGACGACTACCACGCGCGCATCAACGACCCGGCGCTGAACATTGACGAGGGTTGCATTCTGGTGATGCGCGGTGCGGGGCCCATTGGCTGGCCGGGGTCTGCCGAGGTGGTCAACATGCAGCCGCCTGATGCACTGATTCGGCGCGGCATCAACACCCTGCCCACCCTGGGCGATGGCCGCCAGTCGGGCACGGCCGACAGTCCGTCCATCCTGAACGTGTCACCCGAGAGTGCCGTGGGCGGGGGGCTGAGCTGGCTGCAAAGCGGCGACACCATCCGCATTGACCTGAACACAGGCCGTTGCGATGCGCTGGTGGCACCCGAGGAGATTGAACGCCGCCGCCGCGAGCTGCCTGCGCCACCCTTTCCCAAAAGCCAGTCGCCCTGGGAGGCGCTGTACCGCGAAAAGACGGGACAACTGGTGGACGGCGCGACGCTGGATTTCGCGCTGCAATTCCAGCGCATCTCGGAAAACACCCCACGCCACAACCACTGAGCCAGGCGCTGCACAGCGCAGCCACGCCAACCATGGCGTGCGCTGCGCACGCTGCAACTTGACACCGTAAAGGAAATTCCATGACCACCACAACAGCGGCCACCATGGCCGGTGCGGACAAACACGCCCCTACAACAGCCCACCCGAGTCCTTCGATTGCGCAAGTGCTGCCCACCGACGGCCTGCAAGGCACCTTGGTGGGCCGCGTCTGGGTACCAGGCCCCATCCCTGGGCCCTCCGTGGTCGCACTGCGGCCCGAAGGCGTGTTCGACTTGACCGAGCACTACCCAACCATGAGCACCCTGCTGGACCAACCCCAGCCCGCGCAGGCAGTGCAAGGCACGCCAGGCCGGTGGCTGTGTAGTGTGGAAGACCTCGTCCAGAACAGCCTGCCCGGCCAACGCAACGCTGGCGCGCCCTGGCTGCTGGCCCCCTGCGACCTGCAGGTGGTGAAAGCCGCTGGCGTTACCTTTGCTGGGAGCCTGATTGAGCGGGTGATCGAAGAGCAAGCCCGGGGAGATGCCAGCCGAGCACAAGGGCTCAGAAGCCAGGTGATCGGACTCATTGGCGAGAGTCTGGCCGACATCCGCCCCGGCTCGCTCCAAGCCATGGCGCTGAAAGCGCTGCTGCAGGAAAAAGGCCTGTGGTCGCAGTACCTGGAGGTGGGGATTGGCCCCGACGCGGAAGTGTTCACCAAAGCGCCTGTGCTGGCTTCGGTAGGCTGTGGCCAGGATATCGGCGTCCGTGCCGATTCGGCCTGGAACAACCCCGAGCCCGAGGTGGTGCTGGCGGTGAATGGGCGCGGTGACATCGTGGGCGCAACGCTGGGCAACGACGTGAACCTGCGCGACATCGAAGGCCGCAGCGCGCTGCTGCTGGGCAAGGCCAAGGACAACAACGCATCGTGCGCATTGGGACCATTCATCCGCCTGTTCGATGCGGGCTTTAGCCTGGACCAGGTGCGCAACGAAACCGTGCACTTGCGCGTGGCCGGGGTGGATAGCTTTGAGCTGCGCGGAATCAACACCATGGCCAGCATCAGCCGCGACCCGGCCGACCTGGTGGCGCAGACGCTGGCTGCGCACCAGTACCCCGACGGTTTCATGCTGTTTCTCGGCACGCTGTTTGCCCCCATTGAAGACCGCGACCAACCCGGCAGCGGCTTCACCCACAAGCTGGGCGATGTGGTCACCATCCAGAGCGCATGGCTGGGCGGACTGCACAACCGCGTGACGCACAGCGAAACGGCAGCGCCCTGGCAGTTTGGGCTGCGTGCCTTCATCAACAACCTGGCACAGCGTGGCTTGCTGCGCAGCGCGGGTTTGTGAATCGGCCCAAAGCGTCGCCTTCCCACAAATGAATGGCCCAGCCATCACGGAGACATGCCCATGCTGACTTCTTTCGTCGACCGGTGCTGCCGCTGCATCAACCTGCTGATCGCCTTGGCCCTTGCGGTGATGGTGCTGCTGGTGTTTGGCAACGTGGTGCTTCGCTACGCCTTCAACTCCGGCATTTCGGTCAGCGAAGAGCTGTCGCGCTGGCTGTTCGTTTGGATCACGTTTCTCGGGGCCATCGTGGCGGTGCGCGAGCATGGCCACCTGGGCACCGACATGCTGCTCACCAAGCTGCCACCCATTGGCCAACGCATCTGCCTGGTGACCAGCTACGGGCTGATGCTGTTTTGCACCTGGCTGCTGTTCAGCGGAGCCCTGGACCAGGCGCGCATCAACCTGGATGTGGAAGCGCCGGTGACGGGCGCCTCCATGGCCATCTTTTACGCGTCGGGGGTGGTGTTTGCCGTGGCGTCTGGCCTCTTGCTGCTGATAGACCTCTGGCGCCTGCTGTCGGGCCAGATCGCCGACGACGAACTGGTGCAAGTCACCGAATCGGAAGACCTGGCCTCGGTCGAGGAGTTGCACCTCGATCGCGCTGGTGCCCCACACAAGTAATCCGCCCAGGAGACCTACCCATGACTGTTTTCATATTCCTTGGCTCCTTGTTGGCCGCCATGGCCATTGGCGTGCCTATTGCCTACGCCCTGCTGGTGTCTGGTGCGGCACTGATGTGGCACCTGGATTTGTTTGACGCGCAAATCCTGGCACAGAACGTCATCAACGGCGCGGACTCGTTCCCGCTGCTGGCAGTGCCGTTTTTCATGCTGGCGGGCGAGATCATGAACGTGGGCGGCTTGTCCCAGCGCATCGTCAAGCTTGCGCTGACGCTGGTGGGGCACAAGCGCGGCGGGCTGGGGTTCGTGGCCATTTTGGCGGCCTGTATGCTGGCCGCACTGTCGGGCTCTGCCGTGGCCGACACCGCCGCGCTGGCGGCCCTGCTGCTGCCCATGATGGTGAAGGCCGGGCACGACAAGGCGCGCGCCGGGGGGCTGATTGCTTCGGCGGGCATCATTGCGCCCGTCATTCCACCGTCCATCGGGTTCGTGGTGTTTGGCGTGGCCGCCAACGTGTCGATCAGCAAGCTGTTTCTGGCGGGCATCGTGCCGGGCTTGATGATGGGGCTGGCCATTGCCGTGGCCTGGTATTGGGTGTCGCAGCGCGAGAACATCACGCCGCCCACCAAAGCCACCACCGCAGAGAAGCTGCAGGCTCTGAAGGAATCCACCTGGGCGCTGTTTCTTCCCGTGATCGTGATCGTGGGCTTGAAGATGGGCGTCTTCACCCCCACCGAAGCAGCGGCCGTGGCAGCGGTCTATGCCCTGCTGGTGGCCACCCTGGTCTACCGCGAACTGCACTGGCGCGAACTCACGGCCGTGTTTGTGAGCGCTGCCAAGACCACAGCGGTGATCATGTTCCTGGTGGCGGCAGCCATGGTGAGCGCCTGGCTCATCACGGTGGCCAACATCCCCCGGCAGCTGATTGAGCTGCTGCGCCCCTTCATGGACAGCCCCACGCTGCTCATGATCGCCATCATGCTGCTGGTGATGGCCGTGGGCACCGCCATGGACATGACCCCCACCATCTTGATCATGACCCCGGTGCTGATGCCCGTGGTCAAGGCCGCAGGCATCGACCCTGTGTACTTCGGCGTGCTGTTCATCATCAACAACGCCATCGGACTCATCACCCCCCCTGTGGGCACGGTGCTGAACGTGGTGGCCGGGGTGGGAAAGATGCGTATGGACGAGGTCACCCGGGGTGTCATCCCCTTCATGGCGGCACAGTTCACAGTAATGTTCCTGATGGTGCTGTTCCCCTCCATCGTGATGGTGCCCATGCGCTGGTTCACGGGCTAAGCGTTTTCACGCCACAACTCACCGAATCACCCACACGGCCTCTTTTCGGAGCCCCCATGGAATCGAACACCTTGCACCATGCTACCGAGACCCGTTTGCTGCTGGAGGGACTGCTGACGGCCCTGGGGCCATCGGCATTGCTCTGCGGCGCGGACATGCCCGCGCGCAACCACAACGACTACAGCGGCCTGCAGCCCAGCCCGCCGCTGGCGGTGGTGCGCCCTGCCGACACGGCGGGCGTGGCGACCACTTTGCGTATCTGCCACGCCCACGGCGTGCCCGTGGTGCCCCAGGGCGGAATGACCGGACTGTGCGGTGGCGCTCGAGCAGCACCAGACCAGGTAGGCTTGTCGTTGGAGCGCTTGGTCGGCATAGAAGAGCTGGATGCCGCTGCGGCCACGATGACGGTGCTGGCAGGGACGCCACTGGAGGCCATTCAGCAGGCCGCTGCCGCAGCAGGCTTCTTTTGCCCGCTGGACCTGGGGCACGCGGATCCTGTGCCATTGGCGGCAACCTGGCCACCAATGCCGGTGGCAACCGCGTGATCCGCTACGGTATGGCCCGCGAGATGGTGCTGGGCATCGAGGTGGTGCTGCCCGACGGCACCGTCGTAACCAGCCTCAACAAGATGATCAAGAACAACGCAGGGTTTGACCTCATGCGCCTGTTCATCGGGAGCGAGGGCACGCTGGGCGTCATCACCCGCGTGGTGCTCAAGCTGTTTCCACAGCCTGCCTCAACCATGGTGGCAGTCTGCGCGCTGCGCAGCTATGCCGACGTGCTGGCGCTGCTGAACTCGGCCCGCCAGAACCTGGGGCGTTTGCTGTCGGCTTTTGAGGTCATGTGGCCTGACTATTGGCATTTCGCCATGCGCCACGCGCCAGGGGTACGCAACCCGTTCCCAGGTGACGAGACCAACTACGGGGCCTATGTGCTAGTGGAAGCCCTGGGTACCGACCCGGTTCAAGATGCGCCACGCTTTGAGCGCTGGCTGGAAGGCCAGATGGAGGCTGGCGCCGTGCCTAACGCGGCGCTGGCTCAGTCGCTGGCCGATGTCAAGGCGTTCTGGCGCATCCGCGACGCCAGTGGCGAGCTGCACCCCGTGTGGCCGCACCACCTGGCCTTTGATGCGGGGTTGCCCGTAGCGCGCATGGACGAATACGCCAGCCGCGCCCGGCAGGCACTGCATGCGCAGCTCCCAGGGGCGCAATCACTGTTCTATGGCCACATCGGTGACGGCAACCTGCACATCATCGTGTACCAGCCCGGAGCCGACCCGCAACCCAAAGACCAGGTGAATGCCCTGGTGTATGGCCTGGTGCGCGAGTACGGCGGCACGGTCTCTGCAGAGCACGGCATCGGTACCCTCAAACGCGAGTGGCTAGGGCACGCCCGCTCACCCGAAGAGATCGCGCTGATGCGGCTCATCAAGAACGCCATGGACCCCAAGGCGCTGCTCAACCCCGGCAAGGTTCTTTGATTCCTACCAACCGCACTCACCCCACGCCATGACCTCACATCGACTTGCCAACAAGACCGCTTTTGTCACCGCCGCAGGCCAAGGCATCGGCCGCGCCACCGCCGTCGCTTTTGCGGCCCAGGGGGCACGCGTGATCGCGACCGACATCAATGCCCGGGCGCTCGCCACGCTCCGTGACGACATTGGCTGCACAGTGCATGCACTGGATGTTACCGACCCCCAAGCCATCGCAGCGGCGGCGCAGTCTGCAGGCCCCATCCAGGTGCTATTCAACGGTGCCGGGTTTGTGCATGCAGGCAGCGTACTGAGCTGTACTGAAGACGATTGGGCTTTTGCCTTTGACCTGAACGTGCGCTCGCAATTTCGCACTATCAAGGCCTTCCTGCCTGGCATGCTGGCCCAGGGTGGCGGCTCCATCATCAATGTGGCGTCGGTCGCGGGCAGCATCAAAGGGGCGCCCAATCGGTTTGTGTATGGCACCACCAAGGCGGCCATCGTCGGCCTGACCAAGTCCGTGGCCGCAGACTTTGTGGCCCAGGGAATCCGATGCAACGCCATTTGCCCTGGCACCGTGCTGTCCCCCTCGCTGCAAGAGCGCATCAGCGCCCAGGCCCAGGCAACGGGCCAGAGCTTGGCGCAGGTAGAGTCGGGCTTTGTCGAACGCCAGCCCATGGGCCGACTGGGGCGCGCCGAAGAAATTGCTGCGCTGGCCGTGTACTTGGCCAGCGATGAATCGTCCTTCACCACAGGAACCACCCAGATCATTGACGGCGGTTGGTCCAACTGAATTGACTTAACAAGGAGACATGGAATGAAACTGCTACGCCACGGCCCCAAGGGGCAAGAGAAGCCCGCGCTGCTGCACACCGATGGCACGGTGCGCGACCTCAGCGCCGTATTGCCCGACATCGGCCCCAGCACGCTATCAACTACCGGCATGGCCGCGCTGGCCAGCCTGGACGCGTCCACCCTGCCGGTGGTGGAGCCCGGTCGCCTGGCAGTGCCCTGGACAGGCATGCGCAAGTTCATTGCCATTGGCTTGAACTATGCGGACCACGCCGCAGAGGCCAACATGCCCATCCCGCAAGAACCCATCGTTTTCACCAAGACGGTAGATTGCGCTGTGGGCTGCAACCACCCCGTGGTGCTGCCGCAGGGCTCCGTCAAGACCGACTGGGAAGTGGAGCTGGGCGTCGTGATCGGCACCCGCGCGCGCTACGTGAGCGAAGGGGATGCGTTGAAGCATGTAGCGGGCTACTGCACCATCAACGACATCTCCGAGCGCGAGTACCAGCTTGAGCGCGGTGGCACCTGGGACAAGGGCAAGGGCTGCGACACCTTCGGGCCCATCGGTCCTTGGCTGGTCAGTGCCGACGAGGTGGGTGATCCACAAAACCTGACGATGTGGCTGGATGTGAATGGGGAACGCCAACAAACCGGCAGCACCCGCACCATGATTTTTACGGTGGCCCAACTCGTCAGCTACCTCAGCCGCTTCATGACACTGGAGCCCGGAGACCTCATCACCACAGGCACCCCACCAGGCGTGGGCATGGGCAAAAAACCCGCGCCGCAGTTTTTGAAGCCTGGCGATGTCATCACCCTGGGCATCGAAAAGCTGGGCGACCAACGCCAGACGGTCTTCGCCTGGGACCCCCAACTCATTGATGGCTGAGCGCCCCGCACGCGGAATAGCCAGCGTCCCCCATCTTTGGGCGCGTTAAACCAAACTACCGCATGGGCTTTTGCCCCTACCGCGCAGGGGGCAAGCGGCGGTATCTACGCAAAATGATGCGTAAACGCTACGCCCTTGCGGGTTGCTGCGTATTTCCTGGCGCTGCTACCGCGGCCTTGTGCCCCCAACGCACAGGGGCGGAGCCCTCCAAACGCGGGTTATTGGGGTTAAGCCTGAAAATTCCCCCCCAACGCACCCCGAACTGCTTCTAGAATTTGTAAATATGCGTATCAACGCGAAGGACACGACCATGAAAGCAGTTCAGCAGGAAATTGACGAGCGGACCAACCTCACCAGCACCAACAAGTTCGAGCTGCTGCTGTTCCGCCTGGGTATCG
>VFQM010002535.1_pt1 | contig 13234 bp, 14 predicted proteins | sample 3512391 | NCBI WGS metagenome assembly VFQM01 (sample SAMN10412369, study PRJNA504923) | tailings metagenome | isolation source: Replicate 1 from Balatoc abandoned mine | place: Philippines
ACGGCGTCTTCATCATGGGCTTTGTCCCCGGCCAGTCGGTCGAGCGCGTCGTCGCCTATGCGCGCGGCAAGGGGCATGTGCGTTTCGGCGCGCTGGTGCCCAAGAATGTCTATGGCGACCGGTCGGCGGCGGCATTCCGCGCCGCGGTGGCCGAAGCGGGCGGTACGCTGGTCGCGGTCGAAAGCTATGACCGCAGCGCCACCGCGCTGACCGGCGCGGCGCGGCGGCTCGCCAATGGCGGCGCGATGGACGCGGTGCTGATCGCCGATTCGGGCGGCAATGCGATCCGCGCGGTGCCGATCATCAAGGGGACGAGCGGCAAGCAGATCCTGGGCACCGAGCTCTGGAACACCGACGCGTCGCTCGGCAGCACCCCGGCGATGCGCGGGGCGTGGTTCGCGAGCGTGTCCGACGGGCTTTATGGCCAGCTTGCGGGCAAATATCGCACGCGTTTCGGCAAGGCGCCGTACCGGCTTGCGAGTCTGGGTTATGACTCGGTGCTGCTGACCGTGCGGATCGCGCGCGAATGGAAGCCGGGGACGAGCTTTCCGGTGAACCAACTGCTCGCCGCCGACGGGTTCGGCGGTATCGACGGCATTTTCCGCTTCAACAACCGGGGCATTGCGATCCGCGCGCTCGAGGTCAGCGAAGTGGGGGCGGGCGGTTTCCGCGTCGTCGAGCCCGCGCCGACCAAATGGTGAGCGGCCCGAGCGTGGCTTAGCCGCCACAGTCGGGGGAAAAGCGGCACCCATTTGCCACAGGCAGCCTTTACGACGGCCGCGCGTTCACTATATGAGCGGGGCGCGCCATCGCATCGATTCCGCGCGCGCGTCATAAACGACCAGGAGATACAGCTATACCACCGCCCACCATTCGCCGCCCGATGGCGCCCATGCCGCCCAAGAACGGCCCGCGATACAATGAATTCATCGCCTCCCCCAAAGTCCGCGTCATCGACGAGGAAGGCGAAAATCTGGGCGTGATGCTGACGGCTGAAGCGATCGAACAGGCGGCCTCGGTCGGGCTGGACCTGGTCGAAGTCTCCCCCAACGCCGATCCGCCGGTGTGCAAGTTCCTCGACGTGGGCAAGTATAAATACGAAGCCCAGAAAAAGGCGAACCTCGCTCGCAAGAGCCAGAAGACGCAGGAAATCAAAGAGATCAAGATGCGTCCGAACATCGACGATCATGATTTCGACGTGAAGATGAAGAAGGTCTTCGACTTCCTCGAGGAAGGCGACAAGGTCAAGATGACCATGCGTTTCCGCGGCCGCGAAATGAGCCACACGCAGCTCGGGCTCAACGTGCTCCAGCGCGTCGCCGAACTGACCGCGGAAATCGCGAAGGTCGAGGCGCATCCGCGCACCGAAGGCCGCCAGATGCTGATGGTGATCGCGCCGAAATAAGCGCGGGCCACCGGCTCGACGAGATCAGGGGCGGTCGTTCCGACGGGACGGCCGCCCTTATAGTATCAGGCGCCCCAGTCGTGCGTCAGGCTGGTGCGGCCGGTGGTGCGGCCCTGCGCGTCGTAACGGCGCTCCATCATCATCACCTGTCCGCCGCGCGACACCGCGACCAGCGTGGAGCAGCGCGTGCCATAGGTCTCGCCGGGCAGGAACAGCGCGGGGGGGGCGCGCTCGGTCAGCGCGGCCATCAGCGCGCCGAAATCGGGATCGGGCTTTTTCGCCTGATGGCGCAGCAGGCTCGCGAGGCGATCGGCGCGCGGGCAGAGGGTGTCGACGGGCTCGTTGGCGAGTGCGTGGACGCCGCGGTCGAGCGTTTCGATATGCGGGGCGGGGCGGTTCGACAGGAGGCGGGCTTCATCGCCGTCGACCGCGAACAGGTTGAAGGCATTGAAGCGGTCGAGGTCTTCGAGCGCGGGGTCGGCGAAGGCGCCTTCGCCGCGCAGCATGTCGACGACGAGCGCGCCGCGCGAGTCCTTCGCCGGGTCGGGCAGCGCGCCGCGGACGTTGGTCACCACGGCGATGCGGCGCTGCGCCGGCTGCACGCCGAGCCATGTACCGCCCGCCTGCAGGTCGCGGCCCGCGACGATGCCGCTGCCGTCGTCCCACGGCTGGAGGGCGGCGGCGGGGCGCGCGTGGAATTCGTCGCGATTGCCGACGAGGATGATCGGCCAGTCCTCATGGACTCGCCAGGCGAGGGCAACGACACACATTCGGCGCATATCGGGCCTCGCGATGCGCTTGCCAAGCGTCTTGACAAATTGCTTGGTTGAATGTTCAATCAAGAAAGACGGGAGGCCGGGCATGAACGCCGCCGATACGCGAGGCCGCATCCTGATGACCGCGATGGAGCTGTTCTGGGAGAAGGGCTATCTGTCGACGTCGGTCGCCGACATATTGTCGCGCAGCCAGGTCCATTCGGGCAGCCTCTATCATTTCTTTCCCGGCAAGCAGGACGTGCTTGTCGGGGTGCTCGAACTGTATCGCGACGGGATCGACGAGATGCTGCTCGCGCCCAATTGGGACGGGGTCGACGACCCGATCGAGCGCGTCTTCGCGCTGCTCGCGGGGTATCGCACGCATCTGATCGTGACCGATTGCACTTATGGTTGCCCGATCGGCAGCCTTGCGCTCGAGATCCACGAACCCGACCCGCAAGTGCGCGAGTTGATGGCGGCGAATTTCACCAACTGGTCGGCGGCGATCGCCGGCTGTTTCGAGGCGGCGGGCGACCGGCTGCCGCCCGGCACCGACCGCAAGGCGCTCGGCGAGTTCGTGCTGACGGTGATGGAGGGCGCGGTGATGCAGGCGCGCACCTATCGCGACATCGGCTATTTCGACCGCAACATCGCTGTATTGCGCGACTATATCACCGCATTGCTGAGCGCGGCGAAATCTGATAGTTTCGCGTAAGTTTTCTGGAGGGGAGCTGGCATGAATATCGCCGTCAAAACGCCGTGGCATCTGTGGGTGGTCGGGGTCGTATCGCTTCTGTGGAATTGCGTCGGAGCATCCGACTACAGCTTCACCAAGATGAAGAGCCAATGGTATCTGGTCGAGGTCGGCGGGTTCAAACCCGAACAGATTGCGTGGATCGAATCTTTCCCGCTGTGGGCGAACATCGCCTGGGCATGCGGCGTCTGGGGGGCGCTGCTGGGGTCGGTCCTGTTGTTGCTGCGCAGCCGTCATGCGGTCACCGCCTTCGCCGTGTCGTTCGCGGGGCTGGTGGTCAACGGGTTGTACCAGTTCGTAGTTGCCGAACGCAGCGCGAGCGAAATGCTGGGTGGTAGCGCAATCTATTTCACGCTGTTCATCGGCGTGACGATCGTCGCGCTGCTGCTCTATGCGCGCGCGATGGCGGCGAAGGGCGTGCTGCGCTGACAGTCGGTTGCGGGGTGGAATTGGGCGTTTCCATCAAACCCCGTTCCCCGCCGCAGGCCGGGGCCCAGAATGGTGAAAAGCCGACGTTGAGTTTATAAGCTCTGGACCCCGGCCTTCGCCGGGGAACAGATCGATCGTCCCCTAAGGGCCCAATATCGGTCGGTCCGCCATGGGCGCCGTTCGCCGCGTAGCTATTTCTTCATCGCGCCGTCGGCGCTCCAGATGCCGGCGCCGCGCGTTGCGATGAACAGGAAGAGGAAGCAGTAGAGCACGATCGTCTCGCCGCCGTTGGCGATCGGGAAGGCGCCCTGCGTGCCATGCGCGACCCAATAGCCGACCGCGGACATGCCGCTGGCGATGAAGGCCGCCGGGCGGGTGAAGACGCCGATGACGATCATGATCCCTGCCACCAGTTCGATCACGCCTGCCGCCATCAGCATCGGGTTCAGCGGATAGGGAAAGGGAACCGGGAAGTTCAGAAACTTCTGCACGCCATGCGCGAGGAACAACAGGCCCGCGACGATGCGCAGCAGCGCATAGGCCTGTTCGCTATAGCCATCGAGAAATTTCATGACGCTTACCCCCTCGCCTGGTGAATGATGGTTAATGCTACGATTTGGCCTGCAATTATCAAGTCGTCATTGCGAGCGAGCGAAGCAATCCAGGGCGGTTTACGCCTGGCTCTGGATTGCTTCGCTTCGCTCGCAATGACGGTGTTTTCGATTTTTTTCGCGCGTCATGTCACATGCGCCGGCGCTGTATCGTCAAGTCTGCACAACCCAAGCAAGGAGACAGATGATGACCAAGGTAACCGACCCCTTCGCCGCCGCGCCGCAGCTGATGAAACAGTGGATGGGCGTATCGCTTGCCGCGCAGGGCAGCCTCGAGCCGAGCCTTGTCGAACTGGTGAAGATCCGCTCGTCGATACTCAACGGCTGCGCCAACTGCATCAACATGCACACCGTCGAAGCGCGCGCCAAGGGCGAGACCGAGCAGCGCATCTATCTGCTGTCGGCCTGGCACGAAGCCCCGGTCTACACGCCGCGCGAGCGCGCCGCACTCGCCTGGACCGACGCCTTGACCACGGTCGCCCAGGGGCACACACAAAGGGCGGTGAAGGACGAGCTCGAAGCGCATTTCAACCCGGAGGAACAGGTGAAGCTGACGCTGATGATCAATATCATCAACGGCTGGAACCGCATTGCGGTCGGCTTCGACCTCTGGCTCGACACGCCCGCAGCAAAGGCGGCCTGATGCCCGCCGGGGGCATCCATGGCGCTGATGATGCGGCGGACGCGGCGGCCGGTTTCGACCCGCTGCGTCCGCTGCTCACCCGCGTCGCCTATCGCATGCTCGGTTCGGTCGCCGATGCCGAGGATGTCGTGCAGGATGCTTTCCTCCGCTGGCTGGGCACCGACCGCAGCCAGGTGCGCGAACCCGCGGCCTTTCTGCGGCGCACCGTGACGCGGCTCTGCCTCGATCAGATCAAGTCGGCGAAGAACCGGCGCGAGACCTATGTCGGGCCCTGGCTCCCCGACCCGCTGGTCGAGGAGGAGGAAGAGGATGATGTCACGCTGCCGCTGATGCTCGCGCTCGAACGGCTGTCGCCGCTCGAACGCGCCGCCTTCCTGCTCCACGATGTCTTCGGGGTCGAGTATGACGAGGTCGCCAAGACGATCGACCGCGACCCCGCCGCGACGCGGCAACTCGCGGCGCGCGCGCGTACCCATGTCCGCGACGCGCGCCCGCGCTACAAACTCGAAAAGGAGCAGGGGCTCGAAATCGCCAACGCCTTCTTCGCGGCGTCGCGCAGCGGCGACATGGGTGCGCTCGGCGCGCTGCTCGCCGCCGATGTCGGCATGTGGGCCGACGGCGGCGGCAAGCGCCCAGCCGCGATGGGGCCGGTCATGGGCCATGACATCGTGCTGAAGCTGCATCGCAGCCTTGCCGTGCTGTTCGGCAAATATGGCTCGGCGCTGGTCCATACGGGCACGATCAACGGCCTGCCGGGCTTTGTCACCCGCGAGGCTGACGGCGAGTTCCAGACGACCGCGCTCGAGATCGAGGACGGCAAGGTCACCGCCATCTATGTGATGCGCAATCCCGACAAGCTGAAGCATATGCATTAGGGGCTGTGCAACATTGGCGCGTGCCGATAGTTGCGGTACGCACCCTAGATGCTCACCGTCGAAACCCATGAAGCTACCCCCTGGCCCGACCCGCTCGATTGGGAGGTGCGCGCTGCGGACGCCGTCGCCGCTGCGCTCGCGCTGACGCCTTTTGCCGGCCTCACCGATGCCGCGCCGCTGGTCGAGGTGTCGGTGCGGCTGACCGACGATGCCGAGGTCCACACGCTCAACCGCGATTTTCGCGGCAAGGACAAGCCGACCAATGTGCTTTCCTTCCCGCAGGTGCAGGACGACCTGCTCGAAGGCCTCGCCAACAGCGACGACGGCGAAATCCTGCTTGGCGACATCGTTCTCGCCCGCGAAACTTGCGCGCGCGAGGCCGAAGAGAAGGGGATTTCGATCGCGGATCATGCGACGCACCTGATCGTCCATGGCACGCTCCACCTCGTCGGCTACGACCATATGGACGACGCGAGCGCGGGTGCGATGGAGGGGCTGGAGGTGAAAGCGCTTGCATCGCTGGGCCTCGCCAATCCATATGCGGATGAGATTTAACAGGGAAACACGAGACATCATGCCCGACGACCAGGGATCTTCGAACCGATCGGAAGAGGACAGTAGTAGATCCGGCCTGCTTGCCGGACTGAAGACATTATTGTTTGGCGGCGACAAGGAACCGTCGCTGCGCGAGCAGATCGAAGAGGTCATCGACGAGGCGGAGGAAGAGGGGCAGGAGCGACGCGGGAGCAGCGTCGTCGGCGACCTTTCCCCGATCGAGCGCAAGATGCTGCGCAACCTGCTGCATTTCGGCGAGCAAACCGTCGACGATGTTGCGGTACCGCGCGGCGAGATCATCGCCATTCCCGAAAGCGCCAGCTTTGCCGACGTCGTCGCGTTGTTCGCCGAGGCGGGGCACAGCCGCCTGCCGGTCTATCGCGAGAGCCTCGACGAGGTGGTCGGCATGATCCACGTCAAGGATGTATTCGCGGTGCTCGCCGAAAAGCGCGCGCCGCCGCCCTTGCTCGACCTGATCCGCCAGCCGCTTTATGTGCCGCAATCGATGGGCGTGCTCGACCTGCTCGCCGACATGCGCGCGCAACGCACCCATCTCGCGATCGTGATCGACGAATATTCAGGCACCGAGGGTCTCGTCACCATCGAGGATCTGGTCGAGGAAATCGTCGGCGAGATCGAGGATGAGCATGACGACGAACCCGTCGAACTTTTCAGCCCTGGCGCCGACGGCTGCTGGGACGCCGATGCGCGCGCCGAACTCGACGATATCGGCGAGGCGATCGATCCGCGGCTTGCCGAGGTCGAGGAGGACGTCGACACGCTGGGCGGGCTGTCCGCCGTGCTTGCGGGGCATGTCCCCGAAGTCGGCGAAATCCTGCTCCACCCGAGCGGCTGGCGCATCGAGGTGACCGAGGCCGACGAGCGCCGCGTCCACCGCCTGCGCCTGCATCCGCCGGTCGTCGTCGAACTCGAAGCACCCTCGGCGACCGGCGACTAGGGGTCAGGATTGAATTTGCGCGGCGAGGGGTTTAGCGGGGGCCGGATGGAAATTTCCGATCTCCGCATCGCGCTGTTCAGCGGCAATTACAACATGACCGTCGACGGCGCGAACAAGGCGCTCAACCGGCTCGTCGGCTATTTGCTCAGCCAGGGCGCCGCGGTGCGCGTCTATTCGCCGACGGTGCCGAATCCCGATTTCGAGCCGACCGGCGACCTGGTCAGCGTGCCGTCGATGGCGATCCCGAACCGCCCCGAATATCGCATCCCGCTCCATTTCTCGAGCCGCGTGCGCGAGGATCTGACCGCCTTCGCGCCGAACGTAATGCATATATCGAGCCCCGACCGCGTCTGTCGCCAGGCCGCCGCCTGGGCGCGCCGCCGCCGCCTGCCGGTTGCCTGTTCGGTGCACACGCGCTTTGAGACCTATTTCCGCTACTATAACCTGTCCTTCGTCGAGCCACTGATCGTCGCCTGGCTGCGCAAGCTCTATCGCAAGTGCGACGCGCTGATCGCGCCGTCCGAGAGCTTTGCGCAGGTGCTGCGCGAGCAGCGGATGAACTATGACATCGGCATATGGGCACGCGGGGTCGAGCGCGACATCTTCAACCCCGAGCGCCGCGATATGGGGTGGCGGCAGGGGCTGGGCATCGCCGACGATGTGCCGGTGGTCGCCTTTCTCGGCCGACTGGTAATGGAAAAGGGGCTCGACGTTTTTGCCGACGCGATCGACCAGCTCAACCGCCGCAAGGTGAAGCATGAGGTGGTGGTGATCGGCGAAGGACCCGCCGGCGAATGGTTCGAATCGCGACTGCCGCAGGCGAAGTTCGTCGGCTTTCAGGGTGGCGAGGATCTTTCTCGCGCGCTTGCCTCGTGCGACATCTTCTTCAACCCCTCGGTCACCGAAACCTTCGGCAATGTGACGCTGGAAGCGATGGCGTGCGGGCTGCCCGTCGTCGCGGCGCGCGCCACCGGCAGCGCGAGCATCGTCAAGCATGGCGTCACGGGCTATCTTGTCGCGCCCGGGCAGATCACCGGCTTTGCCGACCATCTCCAGCATTATTGCCAGGACCTCGACCTGCGCGCCCGCCACGGTGCGGCGGCACTGGTCGAAAGCCACCAATATCAGTGGGACGCGATCAATCAGACCGTGGCCGATACCTATGTACGGCTGATCCGGCAGAAACAGCGGCGGGGATAGGCGGCCGTGGCGGGCGACCTGTTCGGAGACGATGCGACGGCCGTGCCCGCCGACGGCCCGACCGGCGCGGCACCTCTGGCCGAACGGCTGCGCCCGAGGAATCTGGGCGAAGTGGTCGGGCAGGAGCATCTGACCGGGCCCGACGGCGCGATCGGGCGCATGGTCGCCGCCGGGCAATTGTCGTCGATCATCCTGTGGGGACCACCGGGAACCGGCAAGACCACGATCGCGCGGCTGCTCGCCGAGGCGGTCGGCATGCGCTTCGCCCCGCTGTCGGCGGTTTTCTCGGGCGTCGCGGACCTCAAAAAGGTCTTCGCCGACGCCGAAAAAATGGCGGCGGCTGGCAAGCGGACCCTGCTCTTTGTCGATGAGATCCACCGCTTCAACCGCGCGCAGCAGGATGGCTTCCTGCCCTATGTCGAGCGCGGCACCGTCGTGCTCGTCGGCGCGACCACCGAGAACCCCAGCTTTGCGCTCAACGCCGCGCTGCTCAGCCGCGCGCAGGTGCTTGTGCTCCACCGGCTCGATCAGGGTGCAATGGCGACTTTGCTGACCCGCGCCGAGGCCGAGGTCGGCAAGCCGTTGCCGCTGACCGATGCCGCGCGCGACGCGCTGACCGCGAGCGCCGACGGCGACGGGCGTTTCCTGCTCAACCAGGTCGAGACCCTGTTCGCGGCCGGGATCGCCGAGCCGCTCGATCCGGCGGCATTGGCGCAGCTGCTCCACCGCCGCATGCCGGTCTATGACAAGGACCGCGACGGCCATTACAATCTGATCTCGGCGCTCCACAAGGCGCTGCGCGGGTCCGATCCGCAGGCGGCGCTTTACTACATGGCGCGCATGCTCGTCGCGGGGGAGGAGCCGCTCTATGTGCTGCGTCGGCTTGTTCGCTTCGCGAGTGAGGATGTCGGGCTCGCCGACCCGCAGGCGCTGGTGCAATGCCTCGCGGCGAAGGATGCCTATCAGTTCCTCGGCTCGCCCGAGGGCGAACTCGCGATCGTGCAGGCGTGCCTCTATCTCGCCACCGCGCCCAAATCGAACGCCGCCTATGCCGCGCAGAAAGCCGCCTTTGCCTCGGCGCGCGATACCGGCAGCCTCGCGCCGCCCGCGAATATCCTCAACGCCCCGACCAAGCTGATGAAAGAACTCGGCTATGGCGCGGGCTATGAATATGACCATGATGCCGAGGACGGCTTTTCGGGCGCCGACTATTGGCCGGAGGAAATGGGACCGCAGACCTATTACCGCCCGACCGACCGCGGCTTTGAAAAGCGCATCGCCGAACGCATCGCCTGGTGGGACGAACAGCGCCGCGCACGGGGATGAGCGGCGGTCCGGTAGTGAGCGGACGTTTTAAATCTTCGCCTCAGCGCGCCCGGATGAAGGCGCGGACATCCTCCGACAATTTATGCCGGTCCTCGTCGCGGATATACATCATGTGGCCCGCGCCATAATAGGTGTAGTGGATGCGGTCCTGCGGGATGCCGGTGCGCGAGAGCGCATATTCGGCGGCGAAAAAGGGCGTCGCGAAATCATAATAGCCCTGCGCGACGAGCACTTTCAGCCCCGAGTTTTCGCGCAGCGCCTGTCCGATATAGGGCGCAACGTTCATATAGGCGTTGGTGTCGCGGCCGCCGATGCGCCAGTCCCATTGGCCGCCGATGCTGCCGATCGACTGATACTCGCGGTCGGTCTTGAACCCCAGGCCATCGCGCGCCCAGCTGTTGATCGCGGCGGTGTAGGAGGCGTCAATGCCATAGAAGCTGGGGTCGTTGTCCGGCCCCTCGCCGGCATTGTCATAATCCTTGCCGGTGTAGCGGCTGTCGAGGCGCCCGACGGTGAGGCCGCGGTCGCGGAGCAATTCCTTGTAGAAACGCTGCGGCGTGACGCGCAGGTCCGCCTGTTCGAGATAGGTTTCGGAAAGGCCGGTGAAGCGCGCAAGGTCGCGGCGGATCGCGGCGCGCTCCTCGCCCTGCAATTTCTGGCCCTTGAGCAACGCGGTGGCATAGGGACCGATCGCCCATTGGCGGGCTTCCTCGACGAAGCCCTCGACCGACGGCGCGGTTGCCTTGCCATGATAGAGCGCGGTCGCCGCCATCGAGGGCAGGTTGGTGATCGGCGACAGCTCGTTGCCCGGCGTGTCGGCGCCCGCGGCGAAATCGAGCACGGTCGAGATCAGGATGATCCCGTTGAGCGCGACGTCGTTATAGGTCTCGTTCATCAGCTGGTTGGCGACCGCCGCCGAGCGGGTGGTGCCATAGCTTTCGCCGCCGAGAAATTTGGGGCTGTTCCAGCGGCCGTTGTCATTGAGCCACAGGCGGATGACCGAAGCCACGAGCTTGGCGTCCTGCGTGACGCCGTAATAATCTTTGGGATCGGCCTTGCCGATCAGGTGCGAGAAGCCGGTACCCGGCGGGTCGATAAAGACGACATCGGTGACGTCGAGCAGCGCGTCGGGATTGTCGACGATCGGATAGGGCGGCGCGCCGTCGTCGACCCCGGTGCCGGGTATCGCGACGCGCTTCGGCCCGAAAGCCCCCATCATCAGCCACACGGTGCCCGAGCCCGGGCCGCCGTTGAACAGGAAAGTCACCGGCCGGTTCGGGTCGCGCGGTTCCTTGATATAGGAGGTGGTGACGACTGCGACCTCGGGGACGCCGTCCTTGTTCTTGATGATCGTCTCGCCGATCGTGGCGGCGTAATTGATGCGCTGGCCGCCGAAGGTGCCGCTGAGCTTGGTGGTGCGGACCTGCGGAGCTACGTCGGCGGGTTTTTCGGCCTTGGCCTTGTCGGCGGCGGGCGCATCCTGCGCATGGGTTATGGCAGGCGCGGCAAAGGCGAGCGCCAGGGCGATGAGCGACGAACCGGTTTTCATATATGGTGACTCCCCGTTTTCGGGGCGGACCCTATGCAGCAGGCGCGCAGGCGGCAAGGCCGCTTGTCGGTTGTGGGTGGGCTTTGGTCGAAGGAGGCAATAAACGCCGGGCCGCGCGACCAGATTCATGCCTGGCATGATGACGGATTTGGGGTGGGAAGCGGGCGCTAGGATGCGATATGGTAAAGATGGAGATGATAAGGCTCGGCGAGCACCAGAAGCTTGCCTTCTTGTGAAAACGACGCCGCGAACCAGTCACCCGACAAAAGTGGAAAGTCGATTTCCCCCTCCGTGTCGTCTACTATATATTGCAAACGCAGAACATCTGCGCGGGGGTCGAAGTCGTAGGAGATCTTTGACTTGCCTGTTTGCATGATCGGATCAGCATCCTCTCGCCCCCAGCCAATGAAGTCGGGTCTCGCAGCAATTTCGTAGGGCGCGTAATCCGTCGTCTCGATGTCAGTCGAGGAGTCAACGCTGACCAGCCAAACTTCATCGTGATCGCAGACCAGGAAGCTATTTTCGCGAGGTATCGTAAAGCCGATCAGCCGTTCCGACGGTATTGCCAAGTCTAGTCTTCGCATCGCTCTTCCTAATTGCTCTCCAACAGGCTTAGGGCTGGGGGCGAGCGCCCGCAATCGGTCGCTTCCTGACCATCCGAATTTGCCCGCGGCCTAGCGTCGCGCCGCTTACCGACGCGACAGGATATGGTCCATCACCCAGGCGGTGTGCGCCCCGCTGGTGCCGGTCGAGGGATGGGCGCTGCGACCCGCAAGATGGTCGCGCATCGCCTCGACATGGAAATACTGGATGACCGACGGATGCTCGACGACCAGTTCGACGGCCTCGTCGCCGCGTGCGAGCCGCAGCGGGGCGTCATCGAAGATCGAGAAGAGGATGCGGCCGGTGCTGCCGGTGATCTCGACGCAGTCTTCGCGCCCGGCGGCGCCGAAGTTCCAGCTTCCCGATCCCGTCACGCCACCGCTGTGCAGCCAGCAGCCCGTGATCGCGTCGGCGGCGCTGTAGCGGCCTTGCTGGTTGACCGCGAAGCCCGCGACGTCGGCCACCTCGCCGAACAGCCAGCCGAAGAGGTCGAGGCCGTGGCTCGCCAGGTCGTCGAAATAGCCGCCGGGCGCGACCGCCGCGTCGACGCGCCAGTTGGTCGCCTCGACGTCGACGGGGCTCGCGGGCTTGGTCAGTGTCCAGTGGACATGGCGCACGGTCCCGATCGCGCCCTCGTCGAGCCAGGCCTTGACCTGTCGGAAGCGGGGGAGCGTACGGCGGTAATAGGCGACGAAGAGCGGCAGGTCGCGTTCGGCAAAGGCGTCGCGGATACGGACGCAGGCGGCATGATCGGGCGCCATCGGCTTTTCGATGCAGCAGGGCTTGCCCGCGCGCGCAACCATCAGCGCATAACCTTCATGGCTGTCGGGCGGGGTCGCGATGTAGACGGCGTCGATTTCCGGGTCGTCGATCAGCGCCTCGGCGCTCGCGAAGACGTGCGCGACGCCGTGGCGCGCGGCATAATCCTCCGCCTTGGCCAGGGTGCGGTTAAAGACGCCGCAGAGCGCGAAGCCTTCGACCTGCTGATAGGCGGGGCCGCTCTTGCGTTCGGTCACGTCGCCGCAACCGATCATGCCCCAGCGGATCGTCGTCACGCGGTCACCGCCCCCACTTCGTCTTGCTCGACTTGCCGAAGCGGCCCTTGCGCGTGCCGGGTTTGCCCTCGTTCGAGCGGCCGACGCGCGGGGCGACCTGTTCGCCCGCGGGCAGGCCGAGTTCGTCGGCTTCGAGCCGGCGGATTTCGTCGCGCAGCTTGCCGGCCTGCTCGAACTCGAGGTCGGCGGCGGCGTCGCGCATCTGTTTTTCGAGGTCGGCGATATAGGCGCGGAGGTTGTGGCCGACCATATGCGCGGGCTTGTCCTCGCCGATGTCGATCGTCACGCCGTCCTTCGACGCGACATGCGCGATGATGTCGCCGATGTTGCGCTTGATCGTCGTCGGGGTGATGCCGTGCTCGGCGTTATACGCCTCCTGCTTTTCGCGGCGGCGGTCGGTTTCGCGCATCGCGCGTTCCATGCTGCCGGTGATGCGGTCGGCGTAGAGGATGACGCGGCCGTCGACGTTGCGCGCGGCGCGGCCGATCGTCTGGACCAGCGACGTTTCGCTGCGCA
>VFQM010002539.1_pt1 | contig 13229 bp, 4 predicted proteins | sample 3512391 | NCBI WGS metagenome assembly VFQM01 (sample SAMN10412369, study PRJNA504923) | tailings metagenome | isolation source: Replicate 1 from Balatoc abandoned mine | place: Philippines
AGTCTAATAAATCCAGAATAATCTGACGCATGCGCTTAGATCCATCGACTGCAAAGAAGATATATCGACGGGCCTTGTCATCAAGCTTATCCCCGTATTTTACTTCGAGTTGAGACAGGAAGCTGCTGACCATACGTAGTGGCTCCTGCAAATCATGCGAAGCAACGTAAGCAAACTGCTCCAGCTCGGCATTGGAGATGGCTAGCTCTCTGGCTCTGTTTTCGAGTTTTTCATTCAACTGGCGAAGGGATATTTCATACTGTTTGCGATCGGTAATATCAGTGATCGCTCCTACGATCCTTACCGGGCTGCCTTTTTTGTCCCGGATGATCATCGCTCGGTCAGTCACAAAGGCATAGGAACCGTCTAGTTTTCTAAATCGGTACTCATTGTATATGCTAGTGTTGTGAATGTCTTCGATCGCATCGTCGAGATAAGACTGTGCCCTATTGAGATCATCCGGATGGACATGACTAGCCCAAGTCTGATAACTAAGCTGATCCGGGTCATAATTAACTCCGAATAGCTGCTGAAAACCCTTGCCCCAGTAGAGCTTATCTTTTCTCACATCCCAATCCCAAATCGCATCGGCGGTGACCTCAGCGGCACGCTCAAATCGCTCGTTGGATTGATGGATGAGCTCTTGGCTGGTCTTTCGGATGGTAATATCCTTGAGATAGACGGAAAGTCCGATTTCTGAAGGATAGATGGATATTTCGAACCATTTTTCCAGTTTCCTGAGAAAATGTTCGAATCGGAGCACCTGCTCCGACTCGATCGCCTCGCCGATTTTGGACAGGGCGATATTCTCACCCAAAACCGAGAAGAGACTTTGGACATTACTACCGATCCGCTCCTCTTTGGCTCCTCCAAACAGATCCGATGCGACTCTGTTCCAATAGGTAATCCTGCCGGATCGATCAACTGAGAAAAATGCATCACCGATACTTTCCAAAATGGCATCTTTCTGCTCAAGCGCTTTCTCCAGATCAAGCTGAGCCTCCTTGAGCAAGGTGATATCCTGTATTGACCCAAAAACCCTGCGACAGACACCTTCTCGAAATTCCGCTTGCCCCATAGTTCTCACCCAGACTTTTTTCCCTTGCTTAGTGGTGACACATAACTCCAGGTCATAGGGCGTGCCCTTTGTTGCGCATTCGTCGAAATGACTCGAAATAATCGGAATATCCTCTGTCCTATAAAACCCTATTCCCTCCTCTACCGTGGGGATCTCCGTTTCATTGACCTCAAAAATCTCCTTGGTCACCGAACTCCAATACTGGGTTCCGGTGAGCATGTTGACATCCCAAAAACCAATGCGAGCCATCTTATTGGCACTTTCGAGGAGGTTTTCGAGTTCTGTTTTCTCTGTGATATTTTTGGCTACCGAATAGATCAACTCCTCTTCTGGCACCACGGTACTGTTCCAGTCCAGCCACACGACCTTGCCTTCCTTGGTGATGTATCGATCCACATAGTGAATCATATTTTGTCCAAAGGAGATTTGGGATAGGGCGTTTTCTGACTTTTTTCGGTCCTCTGGGTGCAAGAAAAAATCAAATCGCTCAGCCATCAGCTCCTCCTCGGAATACCCCAGAAGATTCACCGCACCCTTGTTGATTTTCTTAAACTTGCCATCAAATCCTGTAATGCAAATGATATCCTGAGCAGTATTGAATACCTGCAGTAATTCATCCTGGACTTTTTTACGATGGATCTCTGCACCAAGCATCGCTCCCATGGGAAGATACACACTCAGGATCGACTCGATATCTGCATGAGGTGAGGATACACCAAATACTACTGCACCGATCACTTCCTGATTGTAATAAATCGGAAATCCGAATGCCGCACAAAGGCCAGATTGCAAAAGCAGGTTTTTTCTCGGATAGTCCCGCTCATCGCAGTTATGATCCCGGATTAGCGTACGATTTTCTTTCCAGATCTTGCCAGAAAGCCCCTCCCCGGCCTGGAAACTTTGAATATTCTGAGATTGTGATAGGAATCTGAGCCCCGCGTCGCTGGATGCAAATCTCGAAACTAGGTTGACTTTGGTATGGTCCGCATTGGTCAACCAAACCTCACCGACATCGAGCGACTGGAACACAACCAACTGCTCAAGTGCAGCCCTCATGGCTTCCAAAAATCGGTCCTCCTCTGCAAATATGCGCATGATTGCTGCTACGAGCTCCCGCTTTTTCTCCTCCAGCTTCTGTGCGGTGACATCCCGCTGGATCGAAATCCAGTGCGTAAACCAGCCATTGGCATCAGCCACTGGACTGATGGAAAACTGAGTCCAGAATTCCTGTCCGTTTTTCTTGTAATTGATAGTGGTAATCTCGCATGACTCCCAATTTGCCATTGCCTTACGAAGGCGATCCAGTTCCTTTTGGTCGGTCTTTGGCCCCTGTAGGATTCTTGGTGATTTCCCGATCACCTCTTCTTCGGCGTAGCCGGTCATACGAGAGAAGGCCTCATTGACATAAATGATTCGGGGACCAGGTGCAGCAAAGGGTTCCGCCTCGGTGATGATTACGGCATCATTGGCATTGGTGATGACACTTTCGAGAAGCTTCAGCCGCAGTTCTTCTTTGCGCTTTTGGGTCACGTCGTAAAGCAAAACCAACGAAACACGTGTGCCTTTGTAGGTGATCATTTGCGCATTTACTTCTACATCGAGGAGGTTGCCGGCTTTGTCCTGATGTCTGGATATGCCATGATACAACCTAGCTCCCTCATAGAAGACCCAGTTTTCTTTTTCACTCAACTGCTGGAATTTTGGCACTTCTTCAGGCGGTCTCACATCATAGACGGTCATACCGAGCAGTTCCTCTCGGCTGTAGCCATAAAGCGCACAGGTTCGATCATTGATATCCAGGATTTTACCCGTGGCCAATTCCCAGATCATCATAGCTCCGGGGTTATTTTCGAAGAGATACTTATACTGCTGCTCCGAAACTTTGAGCTCCATCTCGATCTGGATCAAATCGCTCACGTTGGTACTGTTGACCACGATTCCATTGATCTGAGAATCGTCGAGCAGGTTGGTACCGATGGACTTGAGCCAGATATAATTGCCGTCTTTTTTCCGAATCCGGTAGGGCTGAGAGTGAATTTTCTTTTGGGTAAAAACCTGCTCAAATTCGGCGGCCAACTGCGGCACATCGTCCGGATGGATGAGCGAAAAGGCCTGAATGTTTGCCAACTCTTCGGGATGAAAACCCAACATGGTCAAGTATGCCGGACTATTGTAGATGTAGTTTCCCTCCTGATCGAGAATCGCTATCATCTCTACCCCTTCGCTGAAGAGTTTTTCAAATCTGCTTTGGGACTCCTTGAGCGCCAGCTGCGCTTGTTTTTCTTGGGTCACGTCTAGGATAATCGAATCCCAAATCACCGAGCCGTCCAGATGGCGCTTGGGGTTGCCCTGACCACGATGCCAGCGGATGCCCCTAGTAGGATGCAAGTATTGCCAATCTGCACGCCAGGGATGCAAGGTCCGGGCTGATTCTTCGATGGATCTTCTGACTAGTACCATGGAATCAGGATGGATTTTTTCCCAAATCAGACTGTTGTTCATCAATGCATCGGAGCTCGAGATACCACAAAAATCTTGAATACCCTCCGAAACATACAGCACCTGATCGGTACCGTCCGGCTTGAGTATATACCTCAAAATGACCCCTGGGATACTGTTACTCACATTATCGAGCTGATCCTCCAATGTCTTGAGTTCGGTGACATCCTGAATGGTGGTCACTTTGAACTGGTCTCCATCGGGAGTGACCAATCGATGGGAAGATACACTAATGGTTTTGACCTGCTCACTCTTAGTCACGACTTCAAACTCATCTGAGGGCTCCATTCCAAGGGTGAAAAATTCATCATGCAGCTTTTGGAGGGAATTCCGATCGGCAGGTTTCACCACCATGGTAAAGTTTTTGCCAATGAGCTCTTCCCGTTCGTAACCGTATATCTGACAATACTCTTCATTGACCTCCACGAAAGTACCAAAGCGGTCTGTGATGCAGACTCCCATGGAAATGGTGTTGAATACGATTCCCAGGAGGCCGTCATCCTTTAGTCGATCGAGATCGCTTTGAAATTCATCGACACAGGCAATCGCCAATCCTAGCTGATCGATAGACTGGGACTGATCCAAAATGGGCGTAACTATCACCTCGCACTGTTTTGAACCTGTTTTTTTACAGGGAAATGCAATATCAAAAGAAAAACACTGCCCACTAAAGCCTGCCTCAAGCTGTGCCAAAAAATGGGTCCGCTCGGTCTCTCCTACTAAGTCCGGCAAGTAAATCCCCGCCTCTATCTCCCAATCGAGCACTTCCCTTAGAATCAGGAGATTTTGGTCTGATATCGATTTCAGTCTTTTATCCTTCGATAAGGTGAGGAAAACATAAGACTTCATTTCTTTCTGCTTCATACTGCACTACCACGATTGGAAAATATTCCCCTATACTTATGCCTTTTTTACTGTAAAATGAAATGTACTTCCCACGCCTGGAACAGAGTCTGCCCAGATTTTTCCTTGATGCTGCTCTACAATCTTTTTGCAAATTGCCAGCCCCAAGCCTGTGCCTGAGTACTGCTGAGTGGTATGAAGACGGGTAAAAATATCAAATATACGATCGGCCTGCGCCGGATCAAATCCAATTCCATTGTCTTCTATGGCTATCTCCCAATGCTCAGGGAGCTCTTTAGAGGTGATCTTGATCTGGAGTGGCACATCGGGCTTACGGTATTTGATCGCATTGCCGATCAGATTTCTGAAGAGGGTCTGTAGAGGAACGTCCTTGGCCAGGATCCTCGGCATCTGTCCATAGGTGATTGTGCCCTCACACTCCTGAAGCAAAGAGGCAAAATAGCTCTTCTGATTCTGAAGGAGTAAATTCAGATCTATTTCAGTGATTTCGGTTTGTTTGGTTCCGATACGACTGTACTCAAGCAGGTCGTTGACCAGTCGGCTCATTCGCTGAGAGGCATCTACTGCAAAATGGATGTATTGGTCGGCTTTTTCATCCAGACTACCCTTGTATCTTTTCTCTAAGAGTTGAAGGAAATTGATCACCATACGCAGCGGCTCCTTGAGGTCATGGGAAGCCACCGAGGCAAAACGCTCCAGTTCGTGGTTTTTATTTTCAAGGGCCGTTCTGGCATCTACGATATCTTGGATCAATCTTCCTTCTGGTATGATGGCAATGACCTTGCCCTCCTCATCGAAAATAGGTTTCAAATTAAACAATATCGTAACCGCGTTTTTGTCTTTGTCCCACACCGCTACTTCATACTGGACAAACTCCCCATTTGCCGCTTTGGCTATGGCTTCTTTGAGCCGTTCTTGGATTTCTTCAGAGATCTGCCACCAAAAACAATCCCAAAACTTCTTCCCAACAACCTGATCCGGGGTAAGTCCCGCAAAATCAATAGCAGTTTGATTGGCCTCTACCAGTGTACCGTCAGTCTCTAAAAAACCGATAAACTGAAAAGTCGAATTAAAAATCCCCCTAAACCTCCTTTCACTCTCTTTCAACTTCTGTTGGATTTTTCTAAGGGAGGTTACATCATTCATTGCCACTACAGCTCCAAGATTAGAACCGGTTAAATCGGTAATTGGGGAACCCGAACAACTGATGTACCTAATATCTCCTGAAGTATGACGAATACAAAATTCAACATCTTGAAAGGTTTCTCCTTTCCAGGCTTTAATTAATGGGATTTCATCCTTAGTCAGCAATCGACTTTGATCTGGAAGGAATAGTTGATAATAGTTTGGCCACTCTTCCTGAGGCACATTCAACCTAGACAATCCATGAAAATCCAATGCAGCTTTGTTAGACAACTCGAGCTCCCCAGAAGAATTTGCAACCACAATCCCTACATCAATGGTATCCAAAACTGCCTGAGTGAAGGCACTTTTTTCATTTAAGTTGTTTTCGAACTCCTTGAATTGAGAAATATCCGTGTGGGTACCATACATTTTCTCAGGCTTTCCATCCGCGGTCCAGGTCATGACTTTTCCTCGGTCCAGCACCCAGACCCAGTGCCCATCTTTGTGTCTCATCCGGCACTCACACTCGAAATAATCTGCTTTACGGTCAAAACAAGCCTGCAGCTTCCTATTCGAAACTTCCAAATCCTCGGGATGGGCAAATTTGACCCAGGTTTCGATCGAAATGGGGCCAATTTCCTCCAAGGTATATCCTATGATTTGAGCCCAAATCTCGTTGAAAACTGTCTCGCCAGTTTGAACATTCCATTCCCAAGTGCCCGCGCGGGTTCCTTCAATTACATAAGAAAACCTATCCTTTTGCTCTTGCAATTGAGCGAGATACTTCTTTCGGGTGGAAATATTCTCGATCTGAGCGATAAAGTATCTAAACTGACCATTTTCCTCCCAGACGGCCGTTCTGGTCAAATTGATCCAGACGATTTCTCCGGATTTGGTGAAGTATCGTTTTTCGATCGTATAAGAGTCGATTTCCCGATTCCGTAGTTTTTTGGCTTGTTCCAGATCCCCAAAGAGGTCGTCGGGATGCGTAATTTCTTGGAAAGTCAAGTTCATTAATTCCTCAGGCGTGTATCCCAACATCCTGCATAAACTCGCGTTGACCCGGATCCACCTTCCAGTATCATTTACCAGCCCCATCCCAATGGCCGCATTCTCAAAAGTGGTCTGAAAATCTTGTGTATCCTTTTGTGCCAGCTCAAATTGGATACGCTCCTTTTGCTTCTCCAGTCCAAGCTTTTGTTGCTTCTGACCAAGGAAATAATTCGCCATCAACAAAACCAGGGAGATTACAAACAATACAATAAAGCCAATGTAATTGAATCTAGCCTTAGCGAAGTAATCGCGGGTAAACTCATCTCTTTCTGCCAAAAGGTCATTGAGTAACTGTTGATAAGCCAGCTCCAAGACCGCAGATCTGCTTTGAATTTCCACGGTTTCATCTTTTATTTTCTCCTGGGCGACGGCGACAGTGAATTGATCAAAGAAAGCCAAATGTCTATCCAGTTGCTCCAACCGGGACTCAAGAGCACCAAACAGATTGGTGTAATTTTCCTCCAAATGGGGGAATTGCACTATTCCGGTACGAAGGGAGTCAAGTTCTACTTCCAGTTCTGATTTGAGCCGGATATAGTTTGATCTGGATTCTGGACTTAAAAGAGACTGAAATTTCCTTTTTTCAAGTACGAGTTCATAATGGGTTTTATACAGGGAATTGAGGCTATTGATCTCCAATTCACTTTGAAAACTTTGGTTTGCAAGCTTGACTTGACTGGAAAAATTTAGAGTAAAGAAGATTGAACTGATCAAAATGATCAGCAAAGAGACAATAAGAAAAGATTTCTTTGAACTCGACTCCGGCATTTTTGGGTGATAAGCGGTCAAGGATTGGGTTAAGCAGAGGAAAGGTAAATATTAAAAAGAACATCTTTTAAAATTCAATTTTAGAATTCTAATAGAAATTGAACTTTTCGAAGACTTGTGTAAACAAAATGTCTTGAGCTTCAAAAAAAGAGAGATGAAAATCTTTTTTATTACTTCACAAGATCAATAACCCTATCTCCTCTTTTAAATTTTAAGAAAAAAATGAAGGCTCAACATTCTGACAAAAATCATCAGAAAGTTGAGCCCTAGATGGTTGACGCTTATTGATAAGCCTGGTATCGAAAAGCTTAAGAAATCGTTGATCCGCTTGCTGTACCTTCATGAGGCATGAGCAACTTCAGCTTGCCATCCTTATCCTCAGTCATCAAAATCATCCCCTCCGAGTCAATTCCCATCATTTTTCTCGGAGCAAGATTGATCAGCATGGTCACCTGCTTTCCGATCAAAAACTCCGGTTCGAAATGCTCCGCAACTCCACTCAATACGGTACGATGTCCCAAGCCGATATCGACCTTCAGCTTGAGTAGTTTTTTGGACTTGGGCATGCGCTCCGCTTCCAACACCGTCACGACTCGTATATCGAGTTTGGCAAAATCGTCGTAGGCGATAAGCTCCTTCATCGGAGTCACTGGAGTGTTGGCAGCTTCGTTCATTTTCTTAGCATCTAGGAGTTTTTGTACTTGTTTTTCTACGGTCTCGTCTCCGATTTTTTCAAAAAGAAGGCCCATTGGGCCAAGAGCACGATTGGCCTTAATCAGGTTTTGATTGCCTGCATTGGACCATTTGCCTTTTTCCATACCGAAAAGATCGAAGAGCTTTTGAGTGGTATGCGGCAAGAAAGGTTCAGATACGATCGCCAGATTCGCAGCGATATTCAGGGCAATATTCAAAATAGTCTTGGTACGAGGTTCGTCGGTTTTGATCTCTTTCCAAGGTTCGGTATCGGCCAGGTATTTATTTCCTAATCGAGCCAAATCCATCACGATGGACAGTGCCTCACGGAATCGGTATCGCTCGATGGAAGCTTCGATTTTAGCAGGAAACTCTGCCAATTCCTTCAATACTTCCTGATCGATTCCTCTCAACTCTCCTCTTTCAGGGACAATTCCATTGAAGAATTTTTGCGTGAGTACTACAGCCCGATTGACAAAGTTGCCGTAGATGGCTACGAGCTCGGAGTTGTTTCTACCTTGGAAGTCCTTCCAAGTGAAATCATTGTCTTTGGTCTCAGGTGCATTGGCAGTCAGCACATAGCGAAGTACGTCCTGCTTGCCTGGAAATTCCTGCAAATACTCATGCAGCCATACCGCCCAGTTTCGTGAGGTAGAGATTTTGTCTCCTTCCAGATTTAAAAACTCATTCGCGGGCACATTTTCCGGAAGCACGTAGCCTCCGTGTGTTTTCAGGATGGCCGGGAAAATGATGCAGTGAAAGACGATGTTGTCCTTACCGATAAAGTGGACCAGTTTGGTGTCCTGATCCTTCCAATACGGTCGCCAGTCAATGCCTTTTTCAGCCGCCCATTCTTTGGTCGAAGAGATGTATCCGATCGGCGCATCAAACCATACATAGAGCACTTTGCCCTGGGCATCATTCAAAGGAACCGGAATTCCCCAGTCCAAATCTCGGGTCATGGAACGGGCCTGAAGTCCGTCACCGGCTTCCAGCCAAGATCTGCACTGTCCGAGCACGTTATTTTTCCAGTCTTCGGCATGGTCTTCCAAAATCCATTTTTTTAGAAAATTTTGGTAGCGTGCCAAATCCAAAAACCAGTGTTTGGTTTCTTTCAAAATAGGCGTTCTGCCACTTAGCTTGGATTTGGGATTGATCAGGTCAGTTGGGCTTAGCGAAGTGCCGCATTTCTCACATTGATCCCCATAAGCATGCTCGTTTCCGCATTTGGGACAAGTACCTTCGATGTAGCGGTCTGCCAGAAACTGACCAGCTTCCTCGTCATAATATTGCTCGGTCGTTTGATCGAGAAACTCACCTTTTTGGTACAAATCGGTAAAAAATCCCTGAGCAGTCTCATGATGAATCTTTGCTGAGGTTCTGGAATAATGATCAAAACTGATCCCGAACTCCCGAAAACTCTCCTTCATCATCGCGTGATAGTGATCAACCACTTGCTGAGGAGTTTTGCCTTCCTTTCCGGCCTTGATAGTGATCGCTACTCCATGCTCATCCGAACCGCAGATGAAGGCTACATCCCGACCTTGAGATCGAAGGTAACGAACGTAAATATCCGCAGGCACATAGCACCCTGCCAAGTGGCCGATATGCAAGGGACCGTTGGCATAGGGAAGCGCGGAAGTAATCGTGTATCGCTTGAAATTTTTATTGCTCATGGGTAAAATCAGATGGGAGACCAAAGACAGAAGACCGAAGCGGGATTTACTTTGCCCTCTAAAATCGAGGCCAAAGATAGGAAAATCGACCGAAGGAGAGTCTAGGCATTTTGAAATTCGCTACGAGCTTCCTCCGTCAAAATCCCATTGTAAATGATACTTATCGCCTGATCATAAATATCGGAAGGGGGTATTTTAATTCCCTTTTGAATAGGTTCGGGAAACTGACCATAAAACTTCGGATCAAGCAGTGACTGTACCGCTGAGGCATACAACATCACAATCAAGCTGACATTAATTCTAGGGTTGACCAAGCCCTGCGCGATGCCCTGCTCGATCAGTTTGGCAAATCTCAGGTAAGCCGATTCGTTGATATAATCAGTCATCGCAGACCAGATTTCAGGAGCATGCTCCCTCAGATCTCCGAAAAGATCGGGATTGATTGGGGCCAAATGGGTAGCAATGACCGTGAGTGAAGACTTCAGCTTGAGCGGAAAAGAAAGGTGGCGATTGTCCAGGATGGCCTCCACTTTGGCTGTCATTTTGGTTTTCAGGATTTCAAAGCAGGCAGCCAGAAGCTCTAGTTTTCCCGGAAAATACTTATAGAGTGTCTTTTTACTCATTCCCAAATCCTGAGCAATATCATCCATGGTCGTCTGACGATAGCCTTTTTGCAGAAAATGCCGATAGGCTACATCCAGAATTTTACTCTCTAAACCCGGTTTTTTACTCATAGTATGGCAAAGATAAAAAGGGAAATGAATTTAGGATTTCGGATTGCGGATTGCGGAATTGCTGCATTTCCAGTTACCCCCGCTTCGCAAGCCCATACTTCCTCCCAAAAACTTTCCAATCTCGGCTCAATCCTTCTAATTTTACCCAGCTTAATTTTTACCAAACATGACGCACGCGGAAGCTTCCTTACGAATTGCCCAACTGACCAAAGAAATCAATCACCACAATCAGCTCTACTACCAGGAAAGCCGAACGGAGATCTCCGATTATGAATTTGATCAACTACTCGAGGAATTGATCCAGCTGGAAACCCAGTTTCCGGATCTCTTGCAATCCGACAGTCCTAGCCAACGGGTGGGTGGTACCGTCACCAAGGAATTTCAGACCGTGGAACACGAGTATCGTATGCTTTCTCTAGGCAACAGCTATTCCATCGAAGAACTCCAGGCTTTTGACGATCGAGTGGCCAAAGGATTGGGACATCGGAATTACGAGTACTTCTGCGAAATGAAATTTGACGGAGTGGCGATCTCTCTGGTCTATGAAAATGGAAAATTGGTACGAGCTGTTACCCGCGGCGACGGCTTCAAAGGAGACGATGTCACTGCCAATGTCCGAACCATCCGAAATATTCCGCTCACAATCAAAGCAGCGAATATCCCAGCCAAATTTGAAGTTCGTGGGGAGATTTTTCTACCTCTTAAAGAATTCGAAAAAATCAATGCCGAGCGGGAAGCCAAAGGCGAAGCACTCCTGGCTAATCCCCGGAATGCAGCTTCCGGTACGCTGAAAATGCAGGACAGCAGCGTTGTCGCCAAGCGCAGACTGAACTGCTACTTTTACCAGCTTCTAGGTGATGAAATTGGAGTATCGAAACACGACGAAGCCATCCACCTAATCGAAAGCTGGGGCTTCAATGTGTCTCCTACTTATAAGAAAGCCAATAACATCGAAGAAGTTTTGAACTACATCGAAGACTGGAGGGAGAAGCGGTTCCTCTTGCCCTTGGATACAGATGGAGTGGTGTTGAAAATCAACGATTACGATCAGCGCGAGGAGCTCGGCTTCACCGCCAAAAATCCCCGCTGGGCCATTGCCTACAAATACAAAGCGGAAAGTGCTGAGACGGAATTGCTGTCGATTACCTACCAAGTCGGTCGAACCGGGGCAATCACCCCAGTAGCGAATTTGGCTCCAGTCCAACTTGCCGGCACGACCGTCAAGCGGGCTTCCCTGCACAATGCCAACGAGATCTTACGACTGGACCTTCACGAGCGGGATTTTGTATTTGTGGAAAAAGGAGGAGAAATCATCCCGAAAATCACCGCGGTCAATCCTTCAAGGAGAAAACACGGCGCTCCTCCCATCCATTACATCACTACTTGCCCGGAATGCGGCACCGGTTTGATCCGAAAAGAGGGGGAAGCCAAACATTATTGCCCAAATGCGGCGGGCTGCCCTCCCCAGGTTTTGGGAAAAATCGAGCACTTTGTACACAAGCGGGCCATGGACATTGATTCGCTCGGCACGGAGCGAATCCGCGCCCTGATCGATCAGGGATTTATCAGCACCTATGCGGATATCTATGATTTGGATCAAAAACAGGCCGATTTGCTTGGCTTGGAAATGAGTCAGGACCAGTATGAACGCGAGGCAACTGGACTGCTTTACATCAGTTTGGATAAGGCTCTTTTCGCCCTGACCGAAGGGATTTCCTTCAAGCAAATTCAGGACTTTCTCTTGGAAAATACCCACCTCCCGCTTCGGGATCGGTTAAGAGCATTCCAAGCTCAGATTCGGGCCTGGAAAAAGAAAGTACCCGCCAACGTGGGTATGGTGGACTTTTTACTCCAAAATCTCGATCAGCACACCGACCTGATGAAAGTCGAAGATTATGTACCTGTGGCCGTGGTGTTGGAGATTTTCCTGGGTAGAAGAATATCCTTTGAAAAAATTCTTGAGGCGAGCAAAAAACACGGTACGGTTCACATGATTCTACTCGAACTGGACCTTGACTTGCCCTCAGAAATCCAGGAACGAATCAAAAAACTCAAAGCGAACACGTTCCAAGAAGGAGTCATTTCCAATATGATGGAGGGAATTTTCAAGTCCAAAGAGCAGCCTTTTGAGAAGGTTCTCTTTGCCTTGGGGATCCGGAATATCGGAGAAAACACCGCGGTATTGCTCGCAAGGCACTTTGGAAGCATTGAAAAGCTTCAGGAAGCCTCCACCGAACAACTTTTGGAAATTAATGGAGTCGGAGAAACGCTCGTACACAGCATTCGGGAGTTTTTTACGCAGCCCGAAAACCTGGACAGCATCGCCCGCCTCAAGAGTCATGGGCTCAAGTTTGAGATCGAGCAAACCGAAACAGTCCAACTCGGAAACGCACTCGAAGGGAAACGAATCTTGGCTTCCGGTAAGTTGCAGAATTTCAAGCGGGATGAGATCGTGGACTTTGTGAAGGCACATGGGGGACAATACATTTCGTCTGTTTCCAAAAACCTCGATTTTATCATCGAAGGAGAAGAAATGGGTCCTAGCAAAAAAGAAAAGGCCCAAAAGCTAGGGATTCCGCTGATTTCGGAGGAGGAGTTTTTGAGGATGGTTGGGGAATAGAAGCCAGAAACTTAACACAAGAAGCAAGACATGACTTCACATACCCAAGCGAATCAAAGGGATGGATTGTCTTTTCAATGAAAATCCACAGCTAATCAACCAATCAAATGGTTGAATAT
>VFQM010002542.1_pt1 | contig 13222 bp, 5 predicted proteins | sample 3512391 | NCBI WGS metagenome assembly VFQM01 (sample SAMN10412369, study PRJNA504923) | tailings metagenome | isolation source: Replicate 1 from Balatoc abandoned mine | place: Philippines
AAGGGAGCATCTCCCCCACTAGCTACTGTTGCCAATAATGCCTGTACATCTCCTTCACAAATTGTTATGCCTGCACCTGTATTAATGGCTGCAACTGGGCCGGCTCCCGAAATACCCGTAAATGATGAAGTTTGACCTGATGCTAGTAACGCTCCGGTAAATTCTGCCTCGTTATTAGCTGCATCTAATGCAGTGGATTTTACCCAAGGGTTTGTGTCACGATCAAATATTCCATCCAATTGCGCAGTGCTAATCTGAACTTCTGTACCCGCAATGTCAAGATTGACATAGCCAGCAATCAGATCAACCGAAACTGCAGAAGAGGAGGTTACATTCCAGTAGCGTGTTAAAAAGTTAGTTGTACTCGCATTATTAGGATGCTTTGCATCAACAACAGAAACACCTATTGTTGAGGCTCCGTTTGATGTTAACACAACAGGCGAATACTCTAAAGTACCCGTATTATCACCAATAGGAAAACTAAAAGTGCCTGCTCCACCAAAAATTTTCCTGACTTCGCTACCTCCGGTAGCAATAATCATTTTAGCAGAAGAAAAAGGACCACCTGCAATTGCATTGGCCAAGGTACCCAATGTTAAAATATTACCATTCAGGTTAAGATTACGAGCAGTAAGGGTTAGGGTATTGCTAACCGATGCATCACCAGATAATGAAGCCTCTCCTGAACTTTGATTAATTAATAAGTTAAAGTAATCCGTTGGAAAAATAGTTTGACTTGCGCCAGTGTATTCAATTGTGTTTCCAGCTGCTGTTGCTGTCAGCGAAGAAATAGAAAATGCACCTCCTAAATTAAGTGTAGCTCCTACAGCCTGTGTAAAATTACCGGTTCCACTTAAGCTGGTGCTAACACCAAATGACCCGTTGTTGGTCAGCGTAACACCATTAACTGTAATAGAAGGAATCGATAAAGTTCCCGATAAGGCCTGATTGTTAGTATCAAAAGTTTGCAATGCAGATCCTGCTGTGAAGAGCCAATTATTCGTTATGCCTCCTCTGAAGGTTATTGCTTCATTGGCCGAATTATTCCAAAAACCGTTGGTATTAATAAGAACGAGCCCTTCAAAAATCTTTGTACCTGTGGTAGAGGTGATTGCCAATATACCACTTGTACCTGTGCCTATTGTTGTTGTGCCGCCAACTGTCAAATCAAAGCCAGCCACAGTGAAGGTAGTACCATCTCCAACAAAAAGATTTCCATTAATAACTGTTGCTACTCCTGTTGAGGTGTTCGTAGCTCCGCTTGTAGAGAGATTGTTAAAGGTTGTACTGCTTGTCCCACCAATTGATTGGGTTGTGCCATCAAAGATTACTGTGCCTGTTCCTGCGACAAAAGATCCACCATTATTTATAAAATTTCCACCAATATTCGTTGTGGCTCCTGCTGAATGACTACCTGAAGTTAGTGTAAATACACCTGCAACATCAAGTAAGGCTGGACTATTGAAGTCACCTGAGGTCTGGGTGAAGTTTGCAACATTTAAGGTTGTAGTACTACCATTAACACTGAGTGCTTGCCCTGCAGTTTTTGCAATGATGATATTGTTAAATGTTTGTGATGCATCAGTTCCGTTTATCGCCTGAGGGCCGGATCCGTCAAATGTTATTGTGCTGGTTGCTGGTGTAAATGTTCCGCCATTATCTGTCCAGTCTCCTGCCACTGTATGTGTGAACGATGCAGCGTTGAGCGTGGCACCGTTTCCAATAGACACCGAGCCCCCTATATCGAGTCCTACAACTGTTGTGGTGGTAGCTGTTCCTGACAAGTTGAAGTTCCCGCTAATAGTAGTAGTACCTGCTTGTAATGTTTTGGTGCCACTGCCAGAAAGACCCAATGTAGAATAATTAGAAGGATGAACTGTTTGAGCGGCTCCTGTATAATTTACTGTGTTCGGAACAGCAGTCGTTGCATCTAACACCGAAATTGTTGAGGTTCCCCCAATATTCAATATTGAACCCGATGCTTGTTGGATAGTACCAGATCCAGCGAGCACTGTTGTTACAGTCAGATCGTTTGTATTAATGAGCCTAATACCCACACCTGTAACTGTAACGCGTGGTACAGTAAATGAACCTGTTAATGTTTGGCTAACTGTGTTAAAGGTGTAAACAGCAGTAGTACCTGTAGTATTAAAATTACCTGTCGGGTTATTTGTAATACCTCCACGGAACACCACGCTCTCTCCTGCCGTATTGTCCCAAGTACCGCCTGCATTGATAGTAACTAATCCAACAAATATTTTACCTGATGGCGTTGCAGAAAATGCTAAAACTCCACTTGTACCTCCACCGATAATAGTTTGACCCGTGACTTGAAAGGTGATACCTGTAACCGTGAAAGTACAATTGTCGCCAATTGACAAATCACCACCTATCGTAATATTTGCCACTGTGGCCGATGAGACCGCACCTGACAATGTTAAGTTCCCGGAAATAGAGGTAGTGCCGGCTTGTAGTGTTTTGGTGTTCGTTCCTGAGAGACCAAGATTAACATATGTATTACTGTGTACTGTTTGTGCTGCTCCTGTATAGTTTACAGTATTTCCTGCTGCAGTAGCCGTTAATGTTGTTATACCTGAAGTACCACCAATATTAAGTATCGCATTTGCTGCCTGAGTTAAGCCACCAGTACCACTAAGCGCATTACTAACGCTGAGCTCATCATTATTGGTCAACGTGACTCCGGTTACAGTAATATTGGGAATTACGAATGATCCCGATAGTGCTTGCGAGTTTGTTTCGAATGTGTAAATACCCGTTCCTGCAGTGAAAGTTGCTGTCGCATTTTTAGTAATGCCTCCCCTAAAATTTATACTTTCGTTAATTGCATTATTCCATGAAGCCCCTGCATTCAGTGTAACTAAACCAACAAAACGCTTTGTTAAAGCTGTTGTGCTTGAGAAAAGTAAAGTTCCGCTTGTTCCTCCGCCAATAGTCGTAGTACCATTAACTATAAAATCAAAGCCAGCCACATCAAAAGTAGCAGCATCTTCAATTAAAAAGCTCCCGCCTATGGTAGTAGCAAAATCAATTGTTGTGGTTGATCCTGAAGCAATAGTTACGTCTCTGAAGGTAGAAGTTGCTGAACCGTCTATCAGTTGATTTGATCCATTAAAAGTTACTTGAAGTGTTGTATTTCCACTTAGAGAGGTAAAGGTTCCATTATTAATAAAATCACCTCCTATGTTTAAAAAGTGCTCCACGGTTCCGCCAACATCATTAACCGTATAAGTTCCCCCCGCAGCAATCGTTAATGAACCATAAACATTAAGTGTCCTTACAGTTGTTCCAGAATTTGTCCTAAGGGTTGCACCGTTATTAATTGTGATCGAATTACATTCATGCGTGCTTGGAGGAGCTGCGCCATCGCTTACAGATACGGTATGGGGATTTCTTATGACAACATTGTCGTCCGCATCGGGTATACCATCGGCATCTGTACCTGAAACGAGTGTCCACGTACCGGCAGATGCCCAATTTCCATTACCATTGCTTTCAAAATTTCCCTGCCCATAACTCTTCCCAGCCACAAGAAGCAAAGCAAGCAACACAAGCGCCCCGTAGAACTTTTGACCCATAACTTTAGTAAAGACTCTTTTCAAAGGTTGGTGGTTAATTAGTCTTCAAATTCAATTTCTGCGTCAATGGCTTATTGTTATGGTCGAATTGACAGGTTACTTTGGGGTAGCAACCTGATCCTTAAAAAACATCAACAGAGCCAGGAATTTGGAATTCCAGCCTAATGACTGTTATTAAAGGATTTTAAGACATTAAGTTAAAGCCAACTAACTGTTTAATTATTAAAATAACTTCAAAAGTAACCCAAAAAACAGTAATAAATCTACTTCAAAAACTGTCCGTTTGAATTAACCTTTAGTAGCATCATTTTTTCCTGGTTCCCCAAAGTTCCTGTTCCCAAAATTAGAATCTTACCATTGGGTAATTCTTCTACTTTTGCGGCTTTATAGCTATCATCTACACCAAATTGGGTAGTCCAGTCCACTTCTCCGGTAAACCTTAGCCTGGCTAACACAATATTGTTGGTTACTACATTACCCAAATTAAGCTCCTGGTTGGCCACCAGCAAATAGCCTGTCTGGCGGGATGGTGCAACCGAAATACCGGTAAATGAGCCTTCAAGGCTGTTGAATACCACTGTTTGGTTTCCTGCGTTTCTATGTTGATTTGGTGCGAAACCTAAGGAGTTTGTCATCGATACAAAATACACCTGACTACCTGTTGCGTTAACTCTGTTGCCAATTAATAGGTAATCACCATTATCAGGATTACTCACCACCTGGTGCAGAAATTCCTGGTCTTCCGATGCTGAAATACGAGCAAAACCAACACTCCCTTCAGTAGTTGCATCGCCATCAGGTTCAATAGGCTGCAAATGGAAGCCGGTTCTAGCGTTATTTGATTCGGGATTGGTGTTAAGAAAAAGAAGGTAGCCGGTTTGACGAGGCACGATTTTAATACCCTGATCTAAACTTCCATTGTTACCAGGATTAGTTTTCCAGAACGGATCAATATTTAAGTTTTGATCTACTTTATAAATGAAAGGATCGGTTAAATCGCCAGCTGCATTAACAAGGCTAGTACTACCGGTAATAAGGAAACCGCTTTCACCATTGAATTGATAAGGTGTAACAGCAGCTACTGCCTCATCTCCTGCATTATTGGCAATTATAGTATTGTCAAAAACAATTGAATCAAGCCCAATTAAATTATCAGAAATCAAAAGTAGTTTAGTATCCCGATTTCCTGCTGCTATGGTTTGTTGTATAGCGATAATAAAATTGCCATCGAAGGTCTTCTCTATGTCTATGGCGGATTCTGCAACAGAGCCGCCAACACCAAAAGTTTTCTTAAGCAGGATATTACCCGCAGTATCAATTTTGGTTACGAAAAATCTATGCTCATTATTTTTATCTGTATTTCCCACCAGAAAAATGGTTGCATCATCGGTTACGACCATATCTACGCCCTGCTGATCGCCTGCATCTCCGTAATACTTGACAAAATAATTTTTAAAATCCGGATCTACAGACTTTTCTGTTTCGCAGCTACAGAGATATATAACTGCTAACACAATTGATACGCTGTTCAGCAGTTTACTCATTATCTTGATTTTTTACGTCTCTTAGTACACCCCTCGTGGTTCTCGCTCTCTTCAACTTTCGCGGCTTATAAAGCGGCTTAATATAACCAATAGTTATCGAGGTCTGATCTAACCTGAAATAATCATCAATATAACCTGCTTTTAGGGCAGGCAAACTTGAATTGAAGATGTCGGTTTGGTCTCTTACTAAAGTATTATCCCTAACAACATTATTAAGGCCAAAGGAATAACGGACATCCACAAAAAGATAATCTAGTTTATATTTCCAACGAAAACCTGCCCCTATATGTGCTGCACGATTAATAACATCTCTTCTAAACCTATTATTAAATTCAAACTCTGAACTTTGCTCAAGGCCTTCGCCAGCTGTGGCACCCGGTGTTCTGTCTATAAATAAAAAGCGTTGGTTAGACGACAGCAACAAATTCCCTGATAATCCTACATAGCCATATGGACTTAAACCTTGTCGCACGTGTGTATACTTTATGGATAATGGCATTTGCAGTGATAATTGATTTTCCGTCATGGTTAAATTATCATCAACAAAAATGTTATCTTCATAATAACCGAATGTATTACTGGAGAAGTCAAGTCCCAGTTCAGCCGTTAACCTGTCGTTATAGTTCCAGATAATGCCACCTCCTGCTGACCAGCGTGGTTTGATTGTGTATTGTTGCTTACTTCCTACATTGATTTCATAATCATGAATCACCCGAGGCATAGTAATGTTCCCAGAAGCATGTGCAAACCATGAAAATATGGGCGTTGCTGTAAATTTTTTGCTTAAGTAAACTACATCAATCGGATCGCGTTCAGGATTGCTGATATACTCGGGATTTGCACTTAATAGATTCAAATAACTCTCCTCTGCCGCTGCAGGGTTCTCAAGAATGAGGTAGGTTTGTGTTAATAACTGGTAAGCACGTACAAGTTGTTCTCTCGTGAAAGTCTTATTGCTGATGCAAGGTTTCAGGATTGCCTCCAGGCCATAAAAATGGCCTGCATTAAATTCATCAGTTGCCAGGGTAAGGGTACTTTCCGGGTCACACTTATCCTGTGCAAATGCAGTAGTTAACCATAGCATGCAGCACATGCTTATTGTCAACCACTTTTTTGCTAGTAGTCGTCTATCAATAAGCCAACACATGTTATTTCTTGTTTAATATCTTTTCCTACGTAGGTTTCCCATTCGTAGCGTGTCATGTTTTTGTCAAGTTTTGAACAAATCTCGTTTTGCAGAATGGCTGGATCAGTCGGCCATATTCTGATTTCAGATTCATAGGTTGTTGTTATCAGGTAGTCAGATCCTTTTGCAAAGGCGATGTCCCAGATAAAGCCATCATTATTATCCATGACCACCGGCAAGTCTTCCGGGTTTTTGATTACCCACATCTGCAAGCGCTTATCGGAACCTGCACTGGCGAGCAATTCGCCATCAGGACTAAATTCAATATCGTAAACGGCTGCCTTATGACCGGTAAACTGACGTCCCAGACTTCTTGACTCTAAACCAAAAAATTTGACAAGTCCTCGTTTGCTGCTGAGGTCTTCTGTACCAAAAGCAATTAATGAGTCTGATGGGTGGAATTTTACTGAGGTTATCCTGCTATTTGCTTCCTCGTAAAGGGTTTCATATGAATTTTTGGCAATGTCTATCAAGTAGAGTTTACCAGACCAGCTACCACCTACTGCAAGGGTTCCTGCCTTATTTATATCCAAGGATTTAATAGCAACCGGTGATGAAATGATTTTCTTCGTTTTCCCAATACCTGTTACAGACCAAACAGCATTAGCTGTGGAGACCAGGAAGCCATCGCCATTAGAGAGCACCTCTGCATCATGCACCTGGGCACCCAGCCTGACAACAACTGGTTTAGCTTTTTCTTTTTGGAGATCGAAAATCTGAACAAATGAAGAATCTCCGGCATTTAACAAGTAACGGTCATCTTTAGAAAGTGCTACGATTCTATTGGGGAAGCGATTCTCCATGCTCGTTGGCGTAATGTCCTGATTGTCTAGATTACCTTTAAAAATCCTTCCATCAGCACCGGCAGCATAAAAGGTGTTGCTGTTGGATGATACTGCCACAGAGTTAATTCTGTTTCTGGATACGCCAGGAACACGCAGTGCATTATAGCTGCTTCCTTTTATGCGTGTAAGTGCTGTATATAGTGCATTGTGTATGAAGGGATCATACTTTTTACCTTCATACCTCGTGTTAAAAATATAGGCTTGTTTTGCTAACAGGCCTGCCAGGTTCTTATCGTCATCCATTTGAATAGAAACCCCTGCCATAGCCCTGGCTTTGGTCAGCATTAATAATTTATCAGCACGCTCATATTCGCGTCTTGCTATTTCAAGGTTATCGGCTGCTTTTCTCCTTTGCACTTTGGCAGTGTCTCTTTCTTGTTGAGCAAGCAATAAGTTTTTTTGTGCATCTTCTTTAGCAGCCTCTTCTGCCAACCTTGCTGCCTGCACTCTTCCTAAAGCTTCTGCCAATTTTTTATTAGCGTCTTCAGCAATGTTCTTTTGTCGTGTAGCTTCCTCCGCCTTTTGCTCTGCCAATATCCTCGATTGCTCTGCTTCCACGGATTTTTGTTCTGCAACAGTTCTTTGTTGATCAGCAACTTCTTTTTGTTGCAAGGCCTCCAGGCGTTGAGTATAACCAAACACCAGGAATAGAATCGAAATAATGGTTGCTCCACCTAAAACGATAGCCGTAATTCTGGCCCTTCGCAGTTGCCTTTTTTGAAGCAACTCCTGGTTTTTAAGTTCGGCTTCATAAGTGATTCTGCTCGAATCAAGAAATACGATGGCACGCTCAAAAGCTTCGTCATAACGCTGAGCCCATGCTCGTGTTGGCTTTTGTTTTTTCTGCCAGTTAAGTGCCAACTGAAGATCAGGTGGCCTCCATAAACCGGTTTTACCGATTTGGTACATGGCCGCGGCATCCGACAAACGCTTATACATTTGGGCAGACTCGTATTCATCGGCCACCCAAACATTGAGGCGAGTCCAAATACGCATTAAACTTTCGTGAGAGAGTTCAATGAGGGAATCTGAGTGCAAAGGAATGTGGGCAGACGGCATTAAGAAGGATCGGCCAGACTTGCGGAAGTGGTCGACAACTCTAATCACATCTTGCTCTTCGGCTTCAGCCAATTCGCTTAGTAAAGATATTTTACTGGGTCTTCTTGTGCCTCTGTTGTCTTGTCGCTTTTCTGTAATGCTCTTAAAAAGCACTTCTGCTATTTCTTTTTCACGCGCATTTAATTCTTCAAATGCCTCGTTAGCATGTTGTGATAGTGCCTGACTTACCTTTCCTACGGCATTGTAATGCCGTATATCCATTGGTTCGGTCGGATCACGGTTAACCAGCCAGTAATCCCACGTTCGCATAAGCGCGTGCTGAATAATAGGTAACTGATCTTGCTCATTACCGACATCGTTCAAAATGCGCTTTACCAATCGCTGTGACACCCTACCTCCAGCAACTGCAATTGGACCTTCTATGGCCATTTTTTTCTGGTCGCGCGTCATCTGAGGCACCAGGTAATTGCTATGGTTAATCAGCGTAGTTAATCCCGGAAATATTGAACATGATCCGATAAAATCGGACCGCATGGTTAAGGCGATATAGACGGGTACTTTTGTTTGCTGTACGGCAGTAAGTACAAGGTTTACGTAGGCCTGTGCTTCGTTAAAAGCTTCATCAGAATTTACGTGTTCTGTATACCTGAAAAGTTCTTCAAACTGATCGACTAAAAAGAAAACGTTTTCGTCACGTTCATCCTGCAGGTACTTGGCTATGTCTACCAATCCATTAGAACTACTTCTGAGTACAGAGTTGATGATGGATCGGTGGATGTCAACATCTGCGGGATCAATTTTTCCTTTTGCTAAAAGATGATCAACAATAGATTGTGTAAGACTTTGCAGGGGTGATGCGCCAGGTCTTGAAGTAATAATTTGCCAATGGGGACCCGTTTGGGTCATAAAGCCTCCGTAAAGTACGGGCACAAGTCCGCAATACATTAAAGATGACTTACCACTTCCGGAGTAACCCATTACCGTTACAAAACGGTTCGCTGATAATTTTAACAGGATTTCGTCTGATTGTCCCTCTCTGCCAAAAAACAGATGGCATTCGTCAATAGTAAAGGGCCTCAGACCCGGGAACGGGTTGAGTGTTCCAGGTTCAATGTCAACCATTGACTCCTGAAGCGGGTTGGAGGGATTATCGATATGGGCCTGCTGTACTTTCATTTCAGCAGAATTTTCGCCTTGCCAACTGCTTGGGGGACAGCAGGAGTCAAAAACTCAGTTTAAAAAATTAACTCAACTTCAAAAATTATAAAAAAAACTCGAAAATCAATGCATTCTGTTAAATATACACTAAAAACTGATCAGCCAGCTTTACATGATCTGACAATAACTCATAAAATTGGTTCTTGTCGAACTTCATCAGCAGGCTATCTCTTGTAGTCCTGGCTCTATTAAAGTTAGCGAAACCCTCCTTCACAACCATTTCACCAATAAATTGACCTTCACCATAAAGTGCCACCAACTCTCCCCCTTTAAACAATTCAAGACCTCCTGATACTACCAGGTAGAAATAGTCATTTAGTTGATCATCTAAAACGATAACCTCTCCTTCTTTTATCTCGATCTCATCGCTGATATCAGCGATGTAAGACAATACAATGCCAGGTACATTTTGGAACAATTCAATTCTGCTCAAGAATAGTACGCGCTCAAAAAGCATTTCTTTTCCACCCTTCTGTAGTATTGAGTGATCTAGCTTACGCTTTCTGGTAAGTCCTAAACGCTTTGTATTTTCATGGTAAGCATGCGGGCTAAACTGGTGCAGGGACCAGGCCGCTACTTCACTTACAAGCTCATCTGGATTAAACAGCTGAGCGATCAGGTCCATTTGAAAATCACCTATTTTTAAAAGACCAATTTGATAAAGCAGACAAGCTTTAGTCCAGCGGTTGGTTTGTGTAAAATCCCGGTTGATCAGGAATTTCAATACGAGTTTGGAATCTAAGCGAACTCGTGGATAAATATCCTCCAACCTGTTTATCCGCTCACTGTCCGATAAATCATCCAGAACAGGAATTACCCTTTGCTTTAGTTGATCTGATAAGAACACATCCAACAATTCAATGGCGTAAGCAATACCCTCTGGGGTACCGCTATCAATATTTTCTTTTACGAGCTGTATGGAGTGGGTATCATACAACATGGTAAGCAACATGTAGATGTGCTCAATATCGTTTTGTATTTCCCAACGGATGGCCTGCGCAATATCTTTGTAAATACCGTTAGTCTCCATTTCCTGAAGAGCACTCAGGTTCCACCGTATGTCGGCCACATCAGACTCAATCGCATATTTTATACGCGATATCTGTGATATACCCGCTTTAAAACCACATTCACCCAAGGCAATAAGGGCTTTAGATACGATTACTTTATTCGGATAATCAATTTTTTGCCAAAGCATATCGCGTGCACGTACACCGCCTATCCTACCCATTACTTGAATAATACGTAACATAATTTGGGTACTTTGCCCACTGCGGTAAAAGGCAGAATCCAAGGCTACTAAAGCCGGTTCACCAATCAGTAGCAATGCATTCAACGCCTGGTTGCTGTAGGTTGAGCTACCTAGATTTTCGATCAAAGCATTGATTACCTCTGCATTGTAGCGCTGCACTGCGGTTTTAATGGCCGTGTTGCGTACTTTATGCTCTGAGTCCATCAGCAGCTCCATTAAAAAAGATGTCGATTCATCTTTAGAGGTATGCAACAGTAACTCAGCTGCATACTGCCTGTCGTTTGGATCAAAAGACCTTGTTAATTTTTGAACACGTGACTTTGTTATTTCACCATTGTTTTCAATAATCATTTGGAGGTCGGCCTTACTCAACACTTGTTTCCCGCTTCCTTGCTCTTGATCGCCTTTAATAACATACTTATCTGAAACTGAAAGTCCCTTCAATTCATTCATACGATGCTGTGCATAATTTCTCGCTGCATCATCTGAATTTCGCATCAGCGTATTGATCCAGCCAGGCACCTGCCCAGCATTAATTTTTTCTAATAGCTTAAATGAAAAAACAGCTTTGGCAGATTCAGGCACTCGCAGTAAACCCTCGAGCGTTGAGGTTAATCGTGCATAACCTCTTTCCAATTTCTCCTGGGTAATGTTAACACTTTCGAGCTTCTCATGAATTTTACCCCTATAACCCTGGTATAATCTATTGACAATAACCAGGTAGATGGCAGTAAGTACCAATAAGAAACCCATAATGTAGGCCACCTTGAAAAATGGAAGCAAGGCAACACCAAACAGTAACAAACCAGCAAGGAAACGTGCTACTTCATTGAAAGTACCTTCTACTTTAGACTGAATGGCGAAGCGAAGACGGCTATCCAAGGGTATAAAAAATAGTTTGAATACCGGGTTTTCAAGCGAATCGCGTAAGGTCCAGCTAAACAAACGTGTTAAGGCAACTGATACAAAGAAAAATACATAACCACTTTGCGAGGCATCATTACCAAACAGAATACCCGTGCCAACTGACGTAAAGGCAAAAAGACCTATAACGGCCGGAAGGATAAACAAAGAGACCCTTAAACCATAATTACTGATAATGCGATGGTTAACAAAAGTCTGCATGGTTAAGCTCAGGATGTAGACAGCACCCATAAAAAAAGCCATGAAGTTAGTAAGCTGGCGTTCGTCAGGATATTGCTGCTGTACTACCTGCTGAAAGGAAAACTGAGACAGAATATATACAGACATCGAGACCAGTAGGAAAACTGATAACACGCGGGTGTAAGGATCTTTAACAATACTTACTAATGAGGTCTCATTACTTTCCACCACACCGTCACTATCATCCCTCGGATCGTCCTTTGCCATTTTAAAATTTGAAGAAATGACAAAAAGAAGAATAGAAACGATGAGGATACTCACCGCACATAACAACAAATAGTTAGTTGTATCCGGTACAAATGGAGAGGTTAGTGGAATGACGAATGAGGCTAATATGGCAGCGATTAACTGACCAGCATCGATCCAGCCAATTATTCTTTTTGATTGCCTGAAGTTGAATAAACGACCGAAGGTTCCCCAATAGCTAAGCAGTAGAATGGCCGTTAAAGGCCCCGACATACAATAGAGTGCGAAGATGAGGGTTTCTTCCAAATCAGTTCTTACATGAAGCAGGTAATACACGCCAACCGTAAATGCTGAAATAAGCATTACTGCACTGATTGTTAAAGTGGTGTACCTTATTCTACTTTGAAAAAATGAGTAAATGGCTGTTGTTAAAATACCGAGTGCACCTGCAATTAAAAAGGCCTTATTCAGTTGATCACCCAAACGGCTTAAGAAAAGAGAGTCAGCGGTAATCTGGTAAGTGGCAATAAAAATACCCATAAAGAAACCAGTGGCCAACATGAGGCCAACCTGCTTGGATTCCTGGCTACCGGACCAGATTCGTGCAAAAAATGAGTTAAACACGATAGGATACTTTTTTAGTTACTTTAAATATAATGAAAGCTTATTGTTAAAAACAAAAAGACCGGCATAATGACCGGTCTTTTTGTTAATCTCTGTTCTTGCATTACTTTATTTTGGTAGAATCTGAAGGATTCTTAACGCCTGCTTTTTCGTTTTTGTAGGCATTGTTTAAGCCATCGATAACAGGTTGCGTAATGTCCAGTGTTTCTCCACCAAACAATACATCGCTGGTTGGATCATATTTTAAAACCACCTGCAAATCGTTTTGCTTAGCATAATCTTTTAAGAAAGCAGTAATTCTATCGTATAGCTCTTTGTTTAGTTTGCCTTCTTCAATAGCCAGGTCTTGCTGAAGTTTTTGCTGATACATCTGCAGGTTTTGCTGCTTTTTTGTGAGGTCTTCCTCTACCGCCTTGGCCTGGCCAAAAGTCATATTATTGACGTTGCGCTGATAAGCCGCCACATCATTTTGAAGACTTTGAGCTCTATTACGGAAATCCTGTTCCATTTGAAGTCCTTTAGCCTCAAGTTCCGTTCTGTTTCAAGTA
>VFQM010002543.1_pt1 | contig 13218 bp, 16 predicted proteins | sample 3512391 | NCBI WGS metagenome assembly VFQM01 (sample SAMN10412369, study PRJNA504923) | tailings metagenome | isolation source: Replicate 1 from Balatoc abandoned mine | place: Philippines
AGATCAGCGGCTCGGTCCAGACCTATGTCGATCACGGCACCAGCGGGGGCGAGGTGCACCGCCAGTTCTGCCCGACCTGCGGATCGCCGGTCTTCACCGGCGTGCCGGCCCAGGTTGGCGGGATCTTCGTCAAGGCCGGGACGCTGGACGATACCAGCAGCTTCAATCCGCAGATCCAGTTCTGGACCGCGAGCAAGCAGCACTGGATCGAGATCCCCGACGTGCCGGGGGTGCCGGGCAACCCGGGTTAGCGCCGCGCCAGCCGGGCCAGCGCTTCATCCAGCGCCTGGAGGAAGCGCGAACGGTCGGTCTTGGCAAAGGGCGCCGGGCCGCCGATCGCCTCGCCTCCAGCGCGCAGGTCAGCCATGATCGCGCGGGTGGCAATCGCGCTGCCGATCGAGGCAAGGGTAAAGGGCTTGCCGGTGGCGGAGATGACCGTCGCCCCCGCCTTCAGGCAGCGGTCGGCCAGCAGGATGTCGCTGGTGATGACCACGGACTTGGCATCGGCGTTGTCGGCGATCCAGTCATCCGCGGCGTCGAAAGCGTCCGACACGGTCACGCGCGCGATCAGCGGGTGATCGGGCACGCGCAGCCGCATGTTGCTGACCACCTTGACCGCGACCTGGCGGCGGAAGGCGACCTTGTAGATCTCTTCCTTGACCGGGCAGGCATCGGCATCGACCAGGATCGTCAGCGCGGTCATGCCGGTTCAGCGCTTGCGCACGAATTCCGCGCGCAGGACCAGGCCCTTGATGCCAGGGTACTTGCAGTCAATCTCCTGCGCATCGCCGGTCAGGCGGATCGAGGGGATGACGGTGCCCTGCTTGAGCGTCTGGCCGGCGCCCTTGACGGTCAGATCCTTGATCAGCGTGACGGCATCGCCATCGGCCAGGAGGTTGCCCACGGCATCGCGCACCTCGACGGCGTTTTCAGCCGCGCGCTTGGCGGCGAGCTCCGAGGCGGGCAGCCATTCGCCGCTATCCTCGTCATAGACATAGTCTTCGTCGTCACCGGCCATTCGGATTCCCCTTCCGCCGGCTGCCCTAGCGAGCGCGCACCACCTCGACAATGGTATCGCCGGCCGCGACCTCCGGCTTGTCCCAGAAGCCGAGCGAAACGCCATTGCGGACCAGCCGGACGGCAAGGCCGGTGGCGATGCTGTCAAGCGGCCGGCCGACCTCGTCGCTGCGGGCCAGGCGCTCGGTCAGCAGCAGGCCGGTATCGGCCGAGGCGAGATCGGCCAGGGTATCGACCGCGTGGCGATCGGCGGCGGCGCGGGCCAGCATGTGGCCGCCCATCCGGATCGGGTTGAGCACCACATTGGCACCGGCCTGGGCCAGCAGATCCTCGTTCTCCTCCAGCCGGGCGGTGGCGCTGATCTGGACCTGGTGGTTGAGCTGGCGGGCCGACAGCACGACCAGCGCGGCGACATCGTCCTGGCTGGTCGAAACCAGCACTGCTCCGGCCGAGCCGATCCGCGCCGCCTTCAGCACGGCGTTGTGGGTGGCATCGCCGAGGATCGCGTTGAAGCCCTCGGCCATGGCAGCCTCGACGCGGGCAGGATCGGCATCGATCACGACGATCGCCTGGGGCTTCATGCCACCAGCGACCAGTTCGCGCGCGGCGAAGTGGCCACCCGCGCCGAAGCCGCAGATGATGGTGTGGTCCTTCAGCGCGTTGCGGATCATGGCGGTGCGTATCCTGTCGATCGAATTGCGGAAGATGAAGTCATAGGCCGTGCCCAGGAAGATCAGCCAGACAAAGACCCGGATCGGCGTGACGACAAAGGATTCAAACAGCTTGGCCTGGTCACTGACCGGCACGATATCGCCATAGCCAACCGTGGTAATGGTGATCGTGGTGAAATAGATCACATCGACGAAGCTGATCGAACCGTCGATATTGTCGCGCAGGCCATCCCGGTCGAACCAGTGGACCGCGAGTGCCACCCCCATCAGGCCCAGGACCAGCAGGATCCGCACCCCCAGCGACTGCCACGGAGTCAGCGCCGGCCGCCGCCGCAGCGGGTGAAAGGCATCGGCGGCGCGCAGGCCCTGATGAGCGGTCTTGGTCACGGCGTCGCGCATAACCGCTTGATGCGCAATTCGTGTCCGCCGCGCAACAGGCGTTGACATGGGCGCGGCCCCGGCCAAGTCTGGCGCCAACAGGGAGAGGAAAGCGACATGGCAAAGGGGTGGTCATGGATGCTCTGGGCGGCGGCGGCCTATAACTGGCTGATCAGCCTGCCGGTGCTGTTGAACACGGGGATCGCCGCGAATGACAAGGTGAGCGCCGTGCTGGTGGCCGCATTCGGCGTGCTCTACGCGATCGTCGCGAGCAATCCGGCACGGCTGGCTTCGGCGCTGTGGGCCGGGGTAGTCGGCAAGCTGGGGCTGGTGGTGCTGCTCGCCCCCTCGATCGCAGCGGGGACGGCGGCACCGGGCATGGCCCCGGTCCTTGCCGGCGACCTGCTGTTCACCGCCGCCTTCCTCGCTTTGCTGCTGGGACCGGCACGGAACAGGGGAGAAGGACAATGACGGGAGACCTTGCGGCCCGGCGGCTGGCGGTGGTGGGGGTAGCCTTGCTGCTGGCGAGCATGTTGACCGGGTTTGCCACCGGCGCGGTACCCAATCCGCGCATGGCACTTTCGGCGCACCTGGCGGGTACGACCAGCGCGCTGATGCTGCTGGCGCTGTCGGCAATCTGGCACCGCGTCACCCTGGGCACGCGCGGCCACGGCTGGGCCAGCGGCCTGTTGGCCTTCGGCGCGGTGACCAACTGGGCGGCGGTGCTGCTGGCGGCGATCTGGAGTGCCGGGGCGACGACCATGCCGATCGCCGCCAAGGGCATGACCGGCGCGGCCTGGCAGGAGAACGTCATCGCGGCCGCGCTGCTGGCGCTCTCGCTGGCGATCCTCGGCGGGCTGGGGCTGGTCCTGCGCGGCCTGCTGGCGCGGGGTGAGTGATCCGTGACGATTGACCGCACCATCATCCGCCTTGGCCCGCAGCACCGCGCTGGCGCGATTGCCACGCTGGCGGCGGCCTTCCAGAGCGATCCGGCGGTAAGCTGGATCATCCCCGATGCAGCCGAACGCGCAAGGCGGCTGCCGAAGATGTTCGCCTGGCTATGGGACGATCACCAGCGCCACGGGATCGCGCTCGGCACGCCGGGGTGCGAGGCGGTGACGCTGTGGCGCTTGCCGGGCAAGGTCCATCACCACGATCCGCTCTGGCCGCCCGAGGTCCTGCGCCTGCTTGGCATCTTCGGGCGGCGGATCCTGCGGGCCAGCACGGTTGGCGATGCGATCGGCGCGCACCTCGCCAAGGGTGAGGACTGGTATTACCTGCGCTATGCCGGGGTGCGGCCGGACTGCCAGGGCCAGGGCCTGGGCGGCCTCACCATCCGCGCCGGGATTGCCGAGGCGACGGCAGCGGGCAAACCGGCGCTGCTGGAAACCGCGACCGAGGGCAATGTCGGCATCTACCTGCGGCTGGGCTTTGCCGTGCACGAGGAGTGGGACGTGCCGGCCAAGGACGGCCCGCACTTCTGGTCAATGTCGCGCCCGGTCTAGAAGCCGCTGGCGAGGAACTCCTCGGCCAGCCCCGCCAGCAAGGCGGTGCCGCGCGGCAGGACGGCCTCGTCCACCATCATGCGGGGCGAATGGATGCCGCAGCACGAATTCCAGTCAGCCCCGTCCTCGGCCACGCCCAGGAAGAACATCGCGCCGGGGACCTTCTCCAGCACATAGGAGAAGTCCTCTGCCCCCATGATCGGTGCGGGCAGAGTCTGCCAGGCACCGGGGCCGAACAGGCCATCCGTCACCCGCTCACCAAAGGCGACCGCCCTGGCATCGCAGATCGTGACCGGGAAGCCTTCGATCACGTTCACTTCGGCCGTCAGGCCGTGGGCCCCGGCGATCCCTTCGGCAAGCTGGCGCAGCGCGGCGTGGAGCTTGGCCCGGTGGCGCGGCGAGAGCGTGCGCATCGTGCCCTTCAGCGTCGCGAAATCGGCGATCACGTTGTGCGCCGTCCCGCCCTCGATCCGGGCGACGGTGACCACGACTGGATCGTGGGCGTTGAACTGGCGCGTCACCAGCGTCTGGATGCCCAGCACGATCTCGCAGGCGACCGGGACCGGGTCCTGCGTCTGGTGCGGCATCGAGGCATGGCCGCCCGCGCCCTTGACCGTGATCTCGAACTGGTCGGCCGCCGCCATCAGCGGTCCGGCCCGCCCGGCCACGAGGCCGTGGCGGGCATTGGGCATGACGTGGAGCGCGAAGGCCGCGTCGGGCAGCGGATCAATTAGACCATCTTCCAGCATGAAGCGCGCGCCGTGATGACCCTCCTCACCCGGCTGGAACATGAAGGAGACCGTGCCCTTGAGCTCGGCCTGCCGCGCTGCCAGCACCCGCGCCGCCCCGGCCAGCATGGCGGTGTGGGCATCGTGCCCGCAGGCGTGCATCGCGCCCTGGATCTGCGAGGCGAAGGGCAGGCCGGTCTCTTCCGGCATCGGCAGGGCATCCATATCGCCGCGCAGCAGCACGTGGCGGCCGGGGGAGCCGCCTTGCAGCGTCGCGACCATGCCCGTGGTTGAAGGCCCCTCGCGCCAGGTCAGCGGCAGGTCGGCCAGCGCGGCGCGGACCTTGTCGCGGGTGCGGGGGGTATGGAGGCCAAGCTCCGGCTCGGCATGGATCGCGCGGCGCAGCGCAACGACCTCGTCCGAGATCGCGCGGGCGGCATCAAGCAGATGACTGTGCAGCATGGGGCGATGATAGCCGCCCCGCGCGGCGCGTCTAGGCCCCGATCTTCGCGGCGATGCGCCGCGCCGCGGCGTTGTGCATCAGGACCGAGACCACCAGCAGCAGGTTGAGCACGACCGCCTGGTAGATCAGGTAATAGAGCGGCGTTCCGGCGAACATCGACAGGCCCAGCACGATCGCGCGCGGATTGGGGCCCAGCACCTTGCACATGAACAGCAGTGGCGGCGCCTCGGCACGCACGGCAGCGGCGATTTCGGCCAGGCGGGCGGGATCGCCCTTGGCCGCATCGACCGCGGCATCGATCCGCAAGGCATGCGGGGTCATCCCGCTGGCGGCGTTGAGATAGGCGGAGACGAAGACGCCGAACAGGCTCTTGCTCGTGGCCGAATCCGCCTGGCCGTGGCTGTGGCGGATCCACGGGGTGCCATAGACATACCACTGGTACTGCCGCCGCTGGACCTCGACATGGTTGGACTGCACCGCATGGCTGATCCCGGCAAAGACCAGCAGGATCCAGCCGGCGCTGCCGGTGAAGAAGCCCGCTTCCTTGGACAGCACCCAGCCCAGGATCAGGTAGAGCACGATATGGCTGGCATAGTCGCAGACGCCATCGACCATTTCGCCGATCGGGCTGGTCCGCCCGGTCATCCGCGCCAGATCGCCATCGGCGCCATCGACCACGTGCCAGCCCATGTGCAGCGCCATGCCCAGCGCCGCGCCGATCGGCCAGGCCAGGTTCGCATAGACTATGCCCGCCGCGACCACCATCAGCCCGCCGAACACCGAAACCATGTTGGGCGTGATCGGCGTATGCGCCAGGCCCCGCGCCAGCTGCCAGGCCAGCGGGTGATAGAGGTAATGGTTGAGCGGATCCTGCAGCTCGCGCGGGCGCTGCGGCCGTGCCGGTCTGCCCTGTTTTACCCCCGCCATTGCCTGTTCCAAGTCGTGCCCCGCTTCGCTGCAAATGGCCCTGCGGCCTTGCTCCCCTTAGCGGTGCGAAGGCCCGGCTAACAAGGGCCTGACGGCGGATTTGCCACGCGCAGGAATGGTGCTATGCTAGTAAGCCTGCATTGCGCAGGTGTAATGTCCGGATGTGGCGCATTTCCAACGGGAAAGCGCCGGATTCGGGGTCGGATCGGGAGAGGACGCGGTGGCTCCGGCCAGCCGCCCGTTCCCGCTATTCGGCTTGACCTGCGCCAAACTTCTTGCTTTTGGCGCGCGATTTCACAATGGGGCGGCCTTGATTCAGGCCGTGCTGCGCCGTTCGAGAAGGATTGAAACCTAATGAAGCCGATCAAGGTCGCCATTATCGGTGTTGGCAACTGCGCCAGCTCGCTGGTCCAGGGGGTTACCTACTATCGCCAGAACAACTCCTCGCAGGGCCTGATCCACGACAAGATCGGTGGCTATGGCGCGGGTGACGTTGATTTCGTGCTCGGCGTCGATGTCGATGCCCGCAAGGTGGGCAAGGACATTGCCGAAGCGATCTTTGCCAAGCCGAACAACACCGCCGTGTTCCAGGCCGATGTGCCGGCCACCGGTGCCAAGGTCATCATGGGCAAGGTCTCGGACGGCGTTGCCCCGCACATGACCACCGTGGGTGAAAAGGGCTTCATCGTCGCTGACGAAGCCGAGGCCGATCAGGCCCGCATCGTCCAGGCGATCAAGGATTCGGGCGCCGAAGTGCTGATCAACTTCCTCCCCGTCGGGTCGCAGGAAGCCACCGAGTTCTACATGAACTGCGCGCTGGAAGCCGGCGTGGCCGTGGTCAACTGCATGCCGGTGTTCATCGCCAGCAACCCGGAATGGGAAGCCAAGTTCCGCGCCAAGAACATCCCGATCGTGGGTGACGACATCAAGGCCCAGGTCGGCGCCACGATCGTCCACCGCGTGCTTTCCAGCCTGTTCGCCGCCCGCGGCGTGACGGTTGAGCGGACCTACCAGCTCAACACCGGCGGCAACACCGACTTCATGAACATGCTTGACCGTCAGCGCCTCGGTTCGAAGAAGGAATCGAAGACCGAAGCCGTCCAGGCCATGCTGGCCCAGCGTCTCGAAGACGAGAACATCCACGTCGGCCCGTCGGACTATGTTCCGTGGCAGAAGGACAACAAGCTGTGCTTCCTGCGCCTCGAAGGCCTGCAGTGGGGCAACGTGCCGATGGAACTGGAACTCCGCCTTTCGGTGGAAGACAGCCCGAACTCGGCCGCTTGCGTCATGGACGCGATCCGCTGCGCCAAGCTGGCGCTGGACCGCGGCGAAGGCGGCGCCGTGATCGGTGCCTCGGCCTATTTCTGCAAGCACCCGCCGCAGCAGTTCAACGATGACCTCGCCGCCCAGATGGTTGAGGAATATATCGCTGACACCGCGCTGGCCGCTGAATAAGCAGAGCCAAGCGGTTCAAGGAGCGGCGCCGGACATTTCCGGCGCCGTTTCTGTTTGAGGGTTTGAGGATACCTGATGGACGCTCTCATCATCGCCGCCGGTCTCGGTAACCGCCTGCGCGACGTTTCCGATTCCAAGCCGCTGACACCGATTGCAGGCGTCCCGCTGTTGGAGCTCGGCGCACGGCAGGCCAAGGCTGCGGGCGTCAACCGCGTGGTCGTGGTGACCGGCCATGAGGCCGACCGGATCGAGGCGGCGTTGCCTGCGATTTCAGAACGCGTGGGTATCCCGGTCGTATCGCAGCGGGTCGCGGACTGGTCCAAGCCCAATGGCTGGTCGGTCATCGCCGGGGCCGACGTGATCGACGGCAACTACCTGCTGATGATGTCGGACCACATCTTCTCGGGCCCGATCCTCACCGAACTGGCCCAGCAGCACGCGCCCGATCGCGGTGTGACCCTGGCGGTCGATTACGCTTGCGACAATCCGCTGGTCGATCCCGATGACGCGACCTGGGTCAAGCTGGACGAACGCGGCTTTATCCGCGCCATCGGCAAGACCATCCCCGAATATGACGCGGTCGATTGTGGGGCCTTCCTGGCCACGCGCGAACTGGCCGAAGCAATCCGCGCCGCGATTGCCGAGGGCAAGGCGGGCAGCCTGTCCGAAGGGATGCAACGCCTCGCCGATGCTGGCCGCGCGGCAACGATGGACATCGGCACGGCTTGGTGGCTCGATGTCGACGATCCGCGCGCCTATGCGCTCGCCGAGGCCCAGGCCCCGCGCGAACTGCCCGAAATCTACGGCTAGTCCTTAGGGATACTTCATCCCGATCCGGCTGGTCAGTCCAGGCTTGGGCACATTTAGCCGGACCGAGCGGAACTGCGGCAGGCCCGCCAGCGTTGCCGGGTTGTTCGAAAAGCCATAGCCCTCGGCCGGGAGGCCCAGGCCCGTCCGGTCAAACCGGCCATCGCGGTTCTCGTCATGGTAGAGCGCCAGGGCATAGACCCCGGGCTTGGGCACGAAGATGCAGCCGCGGGTGGTGCCAGGGGTGGCTTCGACCCGGCCGACATAAAGCGAGCCGCGCTTGACCAGGAACTTCGACGAATCATCGGCATAGAGCGTGATCGCGATCACCCCGTTGCCGTTGCGGACGTTATCGACCACCACGTTGAGCCAGGTCCCGCTGGCCGGACCGGTGCAACCGGCTGGCGCCGCCGCAGGCGCGCTGGCTGCCGTGGGGGCAGCAGCCGAAACCAGCGCAGCAAGGGCAAGGGCCGCGGCGCGGATACGTCGGGGCTGGGTCATCGCTTCGTCATCCTGTCTGGTGGGGAGCCTGGCACAGCCGATTGGCACCTTCCCGCGGTGCATTGCCTGCCAGTTGTTGCCCCCCAATTACGATTCGCCCGCTGAATAGTGGGTGAATTGGGCAACAATTGGGTAACCGCTCAGGATTCGTCAACCATGCGCCCGTTTTCAAGGCGGATCACCTGGTCGGCCAGATCGAGCAAGGCGCCGCGATGCGCGATCAGCACGATTGTCATCTGCCCGCGCAGCCGGCCCAGCGCGGCGGCAATCGCTGCCTCGTTTTCCGCATCGAGCGCCGAGGTGGCCTCGTCCAGAATCAACAGCCCAGGCGCGCGCAGCAAGGCCCGCGCCAGCATCAGCCGCTGGCGCTCCCCGCCCGAGAGGCGCCGCCCGCCATCGCCCAGCCGGGTGTCAAGGCCATCGGGCAGCGCCCGGACAAACCCGGCCGCCGCCGCTTGCTCCAGCGCCGCCCAGAGCTGGGCATCGCTGGCCTCGGGCGCGGCCCAGCGCAGATTGTCGCGCAGGGTCGCGGCAAGCAGCAGGGGATCCTGGTCGATATAGGCCACCTGGCCGCGCCAGGCCCGCTGCGCGGCGGCATCAAGCACTGCGCCATCGATCGTTATCGTGCCGCGATCGGGGCCAAGCAGGCCGGCGAGGAGATCGGCAACCGAGCTTTTGCCCGCGCCAGATGGCCCGACCAGCGCGGTGATCCGTCCCGCCGGGATCGCCAGAGTGACATCGGCCAGCGCCGGCGCGGCCTGTCCGGCATAGTGCAGGGTGACGCCCGCCAGCCGCGCTTCATGCGTCAGTTTCGGGGCAATCGCCGCCGCCAGCGGGGCTTCCGCCGCCGCGCGCAGCGCCGCAATCTGTGCCTCGGCCGCCGCCAGCGCCGGGGCGGCATAGCGCCATTGCTGCCAGGCTTCCTGCAGCGTGCCGAGCAGCGGCAAGGCGCGGGCGAAGACCGCGATCAGCGGCAGCACGGCAGCCAGGGCAATGTGCCCCTGGGTCAGGGCCAGCCAGACCAGCAAGGCCAGTGCGGCCGCGCCGCCGGTCTGGAGCAGGAACTGCCCCAGCGCCTGGCCGGTCTGATAGGCCTGCCGCGCGGCGCCCAGTTCGGCGAAGCCGGCCATGACCTCGGCTTCGGCCTCTGCCTCGCGGCCCAGGATCTTGATCGAGCGCAGCGCGCCGAGCGCTTGGTCGAGCGCACCATGAACCCGGTCCCAGATCGCGCCGAGCGCTTCGCCCAGCCGCGCCGCCTGGCTGCGCAGCCCGCGATAGGCCAGCAGCACCAGTCCGCCCGCCAGCAGCGCGCCAAGCGCGAACAGCGGATAGATCGCCAGCGCAGCCAGCCCCAGGGCCAGCAGCGTGACCACGGTGGTCGTTGCCAGCAGCAGCTGGTTCACGCCCTGGCCAACCCGGTCGAGATTGGTGATCAGCAAGCTCGCCTGATCGGAGCGGCGCAGCCCCTGCAGCAGCCGCCACTCGGCCCCGAGCAAGGCCTGCCAGGCGCGCTGGCGCAGCCCGTCGACCAGCGCCAGCTCCAGCGTCAGCGCCGCGCGGCTGCGGGCCATGACCAGGCCGGCGCGCAGGGCGACCAGCAGCACGAACAGCCCCAGCAAGGCGAGCAGGCTGTGGCCCAGGCTGGCGGCGACGCGGGCCAGCGGCCCGGCCTCGGCGGCACTCGGCCCGGCCAGCGCCGAGAGCAGCGGCACCAGCAGGACCAGCCCGACCCCTTCGGTCAGCGCAGCGGCGATCTGCAGCAGCGCGAGCCGCAGCACCAGCCGGCGAGAGCCCGGATCGCGCAGCCCGGCGTTCACTGGTTATGCCCTTCGACATGGTTGATGTAGCGCGCCAGCATCACCGCGCGCGGGATCGCCCCTTCGCGCAGCAGCCGCTCCTCAACCGGGATCGCGCCGCTTTCAGGCCAGTCTTCCAGGGCGTGGCGGATCTTGGGAAAATCGATCATGGCGTTCAGCCGCTCGTTCTGCGCCAGTCGCTCCACTTCCGCCAGCAATTCGCTGCGGCGGCGGGTCAGCTTGAGATGCCAGTCAGCCCCGTGACGGCCGTGGCGCACTTCAAGCCGCTGCGCCTCGGGCATGATCCCGCGGGCCATTTCGCGCGCCAGCCAGCGGGTCTGGCCATCGCGCAGGAACAGCTCGGTCGGCAGGCCCAGGCAGAATTCGACAAAGGGGCGATAGGCCGTGGGATCGCGCTGGGGCAGGCCGTAGATCTGCTCGAACCCGTGCATGATGTCGCAGTGGTCGTTGCGCTGAAACAGCTCGAACTCGGAGCTGCGGCCCAGCTCGGGCCAGCGCCGCACCGGCTGGCCTGCGCGCCGCGCCCGATCGAGCGCACCCGAGGCCTGCGCATAGTCAGCCCGCAAGGGCGAGGCGATGGCAAAGATATCCGGCTGGCCGCGCACCCGCCGCTGCCAGTGCCACAGCGGTGCGGGCAGGAACGGCAGCACGCAGAGCGCGAGGAACCGCCGCAAGAACGAGCGGCTATCGTCTTCGGCGTGCCGCAGGGCCAGATAGAGCTGCCGCCAGCGCCCGCGCAGCAGGTATTCGGGAAAGCCCCAGCCACCTTCCGCGCTGAAGGTGAAATTGCCATAGTCCGCGCCCAGCACCACATCGCAGCCGGCCGCCCGCGCGCCGCGCCACAGCGCGTGGAAGTGACTGAAATTGGTCTGGTTGATCGCCGCCGATCCGGTCGCGAAGAACAGCTCCGCCATCCCGGCATCGAAGCCGGACCCGGCGTTATCCTCGAAATGAGTGACCAGCCCGGGGTGCTGCGCGGCAAAGGCTTCGACAAAGGGCCGCTCGTCGCCAAAGGCACCGGGACCGGTATGCCCATCCCAGCCCGGCTCGGGCGTGAAGGTAAAGGCGTGCAGCTCGCTCCCGGCCGGCAGCGCGGCCAGCGCCTTGGCCGCGATCTGCGGGGAATCGAGCCCGCCCGACAGCATGATCGCCGGGCGCCTGGCCCCGCGCAGCGCGGCGCGGGTCGCATCGGCCAGCAGGCTGTGCGCGGCCTCCAGGTATTCGGCGTCGCTGCCCAGGCGGACCGGCGGCAGGTTGTAGAGATCGTGATAGCGCCGCTCGCGCAGGCCCGCAGGATCGATTCGCAGTTCGGTGCCAAGCGGGACCCGCTCGACCGCTTCGAACCAGCCGGTCCGGTCATCGCCGGGGTTGAACAAAGCATTGTCGGCCAGCTTGGCTTCGTTGATCCGCTGCGGCACCCCGCAGGCGAACAATGCCCGCGGAACCGAGGCGGCGATCACCCGCCCGGCGGCACGGTGGACATGCAGCGGCGGTGCACGCAGCGGGCTGCGGACCAGGCGCAGCACCTGTGCCTCGGCCTCGAACAGGATCGCGGCATATTCGCCGGTCAGCCGCAGATCGGCCGCATCGCCCCAGGCCAGCCGCGCCGCGCCATAGAGGCGCGCCAGCAGCACCGGATCGGGCCGATCACCGGGATAGTCCGCACCCAGCAGGCCCGCCACTTCGCGCGCATTGTCGATATGGCCGGCGAACAGCACCAGCAAGGGACCAAGTTCGACTGGCGCCCAGGAGCGGGCGCGGCGCTGGTCGGCAAAGGGGAGAAGCGCAGCGGCCTGATAGCGCTCGGCACTGGCCGCGCCGGCGGCCCTGCCCGTGCCGGCGGCCAGCGCCTGAGCAAGCCGCGCAGCAGTGGGGTCGGCAGGCCCGGCCCACTGCCAATCGAGGGCCATCAAGTTTGCAGCAAGGCGGTCAGCATCGCCCCGTCACACTCAGGAGCGCGAATTGACCCCCTGGGTCGTGCCAGGGTTCGGGCGCGGCCCGACATCGGCGAGCTGGCCCAGACGGGTCAGTTCAGGCTTGGTCCAACCCTTTTCCTGGGGCTTGTTCTGCTGCGACATCAATGCAACTCCAACTTAGCCTGGCACTTTCACGCCAGTTCACCGCGCTAACTACATAGTTTCAGCGGCTTTGACTAGAGTCTGTCCGGCCGAACCGCACCAGCGGGCGAAATGGCTGGTCGAGCGCGCCGATCAGGATCTCCTCGCCGCATTCGACCCAGGCGTGGAGATCGTCGAGCCCCCCGCGCGCCGCGCCGGGCAGAACCGCAATCACCAGCTGGGCGCCCCGCCCGCGCCGGGCCAGCATCCAGTGCAGCGCCATGGCGCGGGGCAGGCATTTGCTCTGCCCCGGCAGGCGCAGCGCGGCGCGATCGACCGCCCGCGCCAGCTGGCGATCGGCGGCGGCCACGACGCCCGCACTCGGCCCCGCAGCGACCGGGCCAAGCCAGCGCCGCCACCAGCCAAACCGCAGCCCGGCCACCAGCGCCCGCGCCGCCAGCAGCAGGACCAGGGCCTCGGCCACCAGCAGGCGCCAGCGGATCATGCCCCGGTCAGCAGCCCGGCCGCGCTGAGCTGCGCCAGGAAGGCATCGACATCGCCGGCAATCTCCGCCGGATCGGCATCGAACTGCGCCGCCAGCGCCGCAATCAGCCCGGCGCGGTCGGGCTGCGCGTCAAGCGCCAGCCAGATAGCCCGCGCCGTCCCGGTGAGCGAGAAGAAGTCCCCGCTGGCCAGGCTCATCACCACCACCTCGTCATCGATCTCGGTCTCGGTGAACTGTCCGGCGGCCTTGGCCAATGTCATCGTCCCAACTCCCTGATCCGCTCCGCCGCCAGGACCAGCGAGGCGGCGAACCCTGCCGCCGAGATCGGCCGCACCAGCCGCGCCATGGCCACCTGCCCGGCCAGCCGTGCGCGCAGCGCGAACAGTC
>VFQM010002544.1_pt1 | contig 13211 bp, 15 predicted proteins | sample 3512391 | NCBI WGS metagenome assembly VFQM01 (sample SAMN10412369, study PRJNA504923) | tailings metagenome | isolation source: Replicate 1 from Balatoc abandoned mine | place: Philippines
GGATGCCCCGCTCGAGCTGCCCGGCCACTGCCCTCAGCACCGGCTCGGGCGTGTGCCCGAGGATCATCGGCCCCATGCCCAGGTAGTAGTCGATCAGGCGATTGCCGTCGACGTCGAACAGCCAGGGACCCTCGGCACGCTCGAAGACCAGCGGCGTGGGCGAGATCCCGTGACGGAAGTTGCTCGACACGCCGCCGGGCATGAAGCGACTCGCCGCCTCGATGCGGCGCTTCGATTCGTCGAAGCGCGCCGGCGCCTGCCGCGCGCCATTGCCGCGTTCCTCAGCCATGCAGCGCCCGCCAGACCTTCTCGGCGGTCAGCGGCATCTGCAGTTCGAGCGCCCGCTCGCCGGCGCCCGCGCGCGACAGCGCGTCGACGACCGCGTTGACCACGCAGGGGGTGGCGCCGATCGTGCCGAGCTCGCCCACGCCCTTGACGCCCAGCGGGTTGGTGCGGCAGGGCACCGACGGGTCCATCTCGGTGCGAAAGCGCCCCATGACGTCGGCGCGCGGCATCCAGTAGTCGAGGAAGCTGGCCGACAGCAACTGGCCGCTTTCGCGGTCGTAGACGACCTGCTCGCCGAGCGCCTGGCCGATCCCCTGGACCGCGCCGCCGTCGAGCTGGCCGCGCACGATGACCGGGTTGACCACGCGGCCGACGTCGTTGACCGAGCTGTAGTCGAGCACCGCGACCTCGCCGGTGTCGGGGTCGACCTCGACCTCGCACACGTGGCAGCCGTTGGGCCAGCTGGGGCCCTCGACCGAGCTGGTCGAGTCGATCCAGATCTGCCGCTCGGGCTGGCGGGCGGCGAGGTCGAACAGGTCGATCGATCGGTCGGTGCCGACGATGCGGAAGGCGCCGGCCTGGTATTCGATGTCGTCGGGCGCGGCCTCGAGCGCTTCGGCGGCCAGGTCCTGCGCCTTGCGCACCGTCTGCTTCGACGCGACGCTGACCGCCGAGCCGCCGGTGAACAGCGAGCGCGAGCCGGCGCTGCCGAAACCGGTGCCGCGGTCGGTGTCGCCCTGCACGATGCGGATCCGCTCGATCGGCACCTGGAACACGTCGACCGCCAGCTGCGCGTAGCTGGTGGCGATGCCCTGGCCCATGGCCTGCGTGGCCGAGAAGATCTCGATGAAACCGTCGGCCGACACGCTGACGGTGACCCGCTCCTCGAAGGCGTTGCCGCCGGTCCATTCGAGGAAGGTCACCAGGCCGCGCCCGCGCAGGCGTCCGCGCGCCTTCGACTCGGCGGCGCGGGCCTCGAAGCCGTTCCAGTCGGCGAGCGCCACCGCCTGGTCCATGATCTTCTCGAACTCGCCGCTATCGTAGGTCTGGCCCATCTGGTTGCGATAGGGCATCTGCTCGGGGCGGATCATGTTGCGGCGGCGGATCTCGGTCTGCTCGATGCCGAGCTGGCGCGCGGCCTTGTCGAGCAGCCGCTCGATGATGTAGATCGCCTCGGGGCGGCCGGCGCCGCGATAGGCGCCGACCGGCGTGGTGTTGGTCAGGATCGCGTCGAACTCGAAGTCGATCGTGCGGATGTCGTAGATGCTGGTCTGCACCCAGGGGCCGATCAGCACCTGGATCGCGACCGCGGTGGGCGTGGCATAGGCGCCGACGTTGGCCTGCGAGCGCACGCGCAGCGCGAGGATGCGTCCGTCGGCGTCGAGCGCGAGCTCGGCGTGGCTCTCCAGGTCGCGCCCGTGCGTGGCGGCGAGGAACTCCTCGCTGCGGTCGGCCGTCCACTTGACCGGCCGGCCCAGCTGGCGCGCGGCCCAGGCGACGACCGCGTCCTCGGGGTACAGGCCGGTCTTCATGCCGAAGCCGCCGCCGACGTCGCCGACCACGACGCGGATCTTCTCCGGCGCCATGTCCAGGATGTCCTTGGCCAGCGTGTTGCGCGCGCCGCCGGGCATCTGCGTGCTCAGGCGCAGCGTGATCACCCCGGTGGCGGCGTCGTGGCTGGCCAGCGCGCCACGCGGCTCCAGGGGCGCCGGCACGAGCCGCTGGTTGACCAGGTCCATGGCGACCACGTGCGCGGCGGTTGCGAAGGCCTTGGCCGCGGCCTCGGCGTCGCCGTGCCGCATCCGCGCCGAAAGGTTGCCGGGGGCCTCGTCGCACAGCAGCGGCGCGCCGGGGGCGGTCGCGCCGGCCACGTCGACGACCGCGGGCAGGTCGTCGTAGTCGACGAAGATCGCGTCGCGCGCCTCGATGGCGTTCTCCCGGCTCTCGGCCACGATCGCGGCCACGGCCTCGCCGACGTAGCGGACCCGCTCGTGGGCCAGCAGGCGGCGGGGCGGCGTGGCCCCGGGCGAACCGTCGGGGCGCTGGAAGCCGGTGGGTCCGGGGAAGACGCCGACCCCGGCATCGACCAGGTCCTGGCCGGTGAAGACCGCGACGACGCCTGGCATCTCGCGGGCCGCCGAGGCGTCGATCGAGACGATCCGCGCATGCGCGTGGGGCGAGCGCAGTAAGCAGAGCCAGCCCTGGCCGGGCAGGTTGAAGTCGTCGACGAAGGCGCCGCGGCCGCTGACGAGGCTCGCGTCTTCGATCCGGCGTACGGGTTTGCCGCTGCCGAAGCGGCCGAATTCGGTCGTGTCTGACACGGTCGATGCTCCAGGATGTCCCGCAGGGAATCCGGAGTCTACCGGGCCTGCGCGCCCCGCAGGCTCGGCAGCCCGATGCCGACCGCGTCGAAGCCGCCGTCCACCGCGAGCGTCTGGCCGTTGACGTAGCTGGCCTCGTCGCTGCACAGGAACCAGACGCCGTTGGCGATCTCGTCCTCGCTGCCGTAGCGATTGAGCGGGATGGCGTCGTGGTAGTCGGCGCGGATGTCCGGCGTGTGGACCTTCTTCGCCATGGCGGTGTCGACCGGGCCCGGCGCGATGGCATTGACACGGATGCCGAGGTTGCCGAGCTCGGCCGCCTGCTGCTTGGTCAGGTGGATCACGCCGGCCTTGCTGGTGCCGTAGGCCACGCGCAGCGTGCTGGCGCGCAGGCCCGAGATCGACGCGATGTTCACGACGCTGCCGCCACCGTGGCGCAGCATGACCGGCGCGCAGGCCTGCGTGCACAGGAAGGGGCCGGTCAGGTTGACCGCGATCACCCGCTCCCACTCGGCCGCCGTGTGCTCGAGCATCGGCTTGAACACGGCGACGCCGGCGTTGTTGACCAGCACGTCGATGCGGCCGAAGCGCGCGGCGAGCTCGGCGACCGCCGCGTCGACCTGCGCGCCGATCGCCACGTCGCACTCGAGCGCCAGCGTGCGATCGGGCTCGCCGAGCGCGGCCGTTGCCTTCGCCAGCTCGGGCGCGTCGATGTCCAGCAGGCCGACCTTCCAGCCCTCGCGAAGGAAACGGCGGGCGACGGCCAGCCCGATGCCGCGGGCGGCGCCGGTGACGAGGGCGACCCTGGCGGGCGCGGGCGAGGCGGAGGTGTCCATCGGAAGGGCCGTGGAAGCTGCGCTCATCGGGCGCCGTCGACGAGCCACTGCATCAGCTTCGCCGCCGTCTCGGGCGACAGTTGCTCGTGGGCGACGACCCGGGGGTGGAAGGGCTCGCCCTTGCGCAGCTCGTCGCCGAGCCGGGCTGCCGCCTGCGCGTCGCCGCGGTGCTTCGCGAGCTCGTGGGCCAGGTGCTCGAAGGTGGGCGCATCGGCGTGGCGCGAGCCGGCGCGATGGCAGTTGTAGCAGCCCATCTCGACCGCAAGGGCGGCGCCCTCCGGGAGGTCCTCGGCCAGGGCCGGAGTCGGGGACAGGGCCAGGCCCGGACCCGACAGCCAGGCCGTCAGCGCGAGCAGGGCGATCCGATGCGCGCGGACCGGGCGCGCGCGCACTGGCCGCGCGACGGCGCGCTCCCGGGTCTGCGGAAGGGCGCTCATGCTCAGCCGCGCATCGGCTTCATCGCCGTGGCCCACTTGAGGAGCTCGTCGAGCATGGCAGTGGCCGACTTGTCGATCAGCTCGTTGGACCTGAACGCCTTGTTCTCGTCGAGCAGCTGGGCAACCATGGGCACCATCACGCCTTCGTACATCGGCATCATCTTCAGCGTGGTCACCAGCTGCTTGGCCATCTGCGTGGCGCGCAGGCCACCGGACACGCCGCCGTAGCTGACGAAGCCGGCCGGCTTGTAGTTCCATTCCTTGAAGACGTAATTGAGCGCGTTGTAGAAGGCCGGCGGCGGGTTGAAGTTGTACTCGGGGGTCACGAACACGTAGGCGTCGGCCTCGGCCACGCTCGCCGCCCACTTCTTCGTGTGCTCGTGCTGGTACTTCTGCATCACCGGGTGATTGGGCTCGTCGTAGACCGGCAGCGCGAACTCGGCCAGGTCCACCGGCCGCACGTCGAACTTGCCGTGCGCGGCGGCGAAGTCCGAGAACCATTTCGCTACCGAGGGGCCGACGCGGCCGGGGCGGGTGCTGACGGTGATCACGTTGAGCTTCAGGGCCATGGGGAAGGTTCCTTGTCGTGGTCGGTGGGTCGAATCCCACATCTTAAGCGGCTGGCGTGACGGCGGTAGCCATGGGCGGGGTGGGGGCAGGGGATCGGCGACGGAGGCGCCGGGGCAGGCGCTGCATTGACTCGAATTTCAGACCAGTTCAGACTAGTCCGATGAAGCCGACCCTGATCGCCGCGGAACCCGTCAGCGCGTACGACGCGAAGACTCACCTGCCGCGCCTGCTCGAGCGCACCGCGCGGGGTGAGCGCTTCGTCATCACCCGGCACGGGAAACCTGTCGCGCAGCTGGTGCCCTTCGAGGCGGGCGATGCCGCTTCGGTCCGCGCTGCGATCGAGCGGGTGGCCGCGATTCGCTCGAAGCTCGCACGCCAGGGCGTGAGCCTGGCCAGCGTCCTCGAGGCGGGCGAAAGCGCGCGCGAGCTGGCTCATGCGGACCATCGCTACTGACATCGGGCGCGATCGGCCGTGTCCTTCGTGCTCGATGCGTCGGTGGTGCTCGCATGGTTGCTTCCGGACGAGCGCAGCGACGATGCCACGCAGCTGATCGAGCGCGCCGTGGCTGAACGGCCGCGGGCGCCATCATTGCTGATGCCCGAGGTGGGCAACGCGCTGCTGCAGGCCGAGCGCCGCGGCAGGATCCGTCGCGCCACGCGCCTGGACCTGCTCGACGCATTCATGACGCTGCCGGTCGCGCTCGAGCCCCTCGGCGCGGAGTCCATGCTCCGGGCCGGCGAGCTCGCGGGCAAGCATCGGCTCACGCTCTACGACGCGAGCTACCTCGAGCTTGCGCTGTCGCGCGACTGCGCGCTGGCCAGCTTCGACGCGGCGCTGGTCAAGGCGGCGCGCATCGAGCGCGTGCCGGTGTTGCCGGCAGACTGAGAAGGCGCGGCGCGGCGCGCCGGGTCCGGGACTCGCGCCTCGCCACTCAGATCATTTCGAGGGGCACCGCCCGGTCGGGCGGGGCGAACAGGGCGTCGAGCTCCGCGAGCTGCGCCGCTGCGAGCCGATGCGCGAGCGCGCCGGCGTTTTCCTTCACCCGCTCCGGGCTCGAGGCCTTGGGAATCGCGATCACGTCGTCGCGGCGCAGCAGCCAGGCCAGCGCGGCCTGCGCCTGCGTCATGCCGTGCCGCTGCGCGAAGGCGCGCAGGCCGCGGTGCCGCAGCAGCCGGCCCTGTTCGATCGGCGAATAGGCCATCACCGGCACGCCGCGCTCGCGCAGCCACGGCAGCAGGTCCCACTCGATTCCGCGGCGATCCAGGTTGTAGAGCAGCTGGTTCGTCGCGGCCTGCGCGCCGCCGGGCACGGACCAAAGCTCGCGCATGTCGGCCAGGTCGAGGTTGCTGACGCCCCAGTGCCGGATCTTGCCGGCGCGCTGCAGGTCCTCGAAGCTGCGCACGGTCTCGGCCAGCGGCACCGACCCGCGCCAGTGCAGCAGGTAGAGGTCGATCCGGTCGGTGGCCAGGCGCGCCAGGCTGCGCTCGCAGGCGGCCGCCACGCCGCGGCGCGAGGCGTTGTGCGGGTAGACCTTGCTCACGATGAAGACCTCGTCGCGGCGGCCTTCGATGGCCTCGGCCACCAGCGCTTCGGCGAGGCCCTCGCCGTACATCTCGGCGGTGTCGATCAGCGTGAGGCCGAGGTCCAGGCCGGCGCGCAGCGTGGCGATCTCGCGCGCGCGGGCCGAAGGTCTCTCGCCCATCGTCCAGGTGCCCTGGCCGAGGGCGGGCACGGTCTCGCCCGAGGGAAGTGTCACGGATCTCATGCGCGCTCCGTTCGGGCGCCGCCGGGCGGCGCGCCTTGCAGCAGGCCCGGCCTGCCTCAGGCCTCGTTCTTCAGCCGCTCGTTCGACGGATACAGGAAGCGCTTCGCGTCGGCGTCGGTCTCGGTCTTGAATGCATGGCTCGCGCGCAGTTGCTCGACGCGCGCCGCGGCCGGCCGTGCGCTGATCTCGTCGAGCAGCCGCTTGACGTTCGGATAGCGTTGCCAGGCGCCGTCGTCACCCAGCACGTAGGGCACCATCCGCGCCCATCCCCACAGGGCCATGTCGGCGATGCCGTATTCGTTGCCCGCCAGCCAGCGGCTCTGCGCAAGGCGGTCGTCGACGACCTTCCAGTGCCGGTGGGCCTCGTAGTCGTAGCGGTTCAGCGCGTATTCCTTGGGCTCGGGCGCGACGTGCCGGAAATGGACCGACTGGCCCGAGAACGGCCCGATGCCGGTCGCCACGAACATCAACCAGGCGAGCATCCGCCCCCGCTCGGGAGACGAGAGATCGGTCGGCACGAATCGGCCGGCCTTGTCGGCCAGGTAGAGCAGGATCGCGTTGCTGTCGAAGACGACCGTGTCGCCGTCGACGATCACGGGAACCTTGGCGTTCGGGTTCACCCGCAGGAATTCGGGGGTGTGCTGCTCGCCCTTGCGCGTGTCGACCGGCACCGGCTCGTAGGGCAGGCCGAGCTCCTCGAGCAGCAGCGCGACCTTCATCGGGTTCGGGGCGGTGGTGTAGTAGAACCTGATCATGGGATGAGCAGTCCTGTGGGGCGGGCAGACCCTTATGATCGGGCATTTTCCCGGCCGCGACCCGCCATGAACCGGATCTTTCTCGGAATCGTCCTGATCGCCTTCGGCGCCGCGGCCTGGCGGCAGTTTGGCCATGTGCCGGCGCAAGGGGCGAAGTCGCCGATGGAGGAACTGTCGGCCGCGATGATCTCGTCGGCCGGCGGCGCGGTCGAGCTGGCGATCGGCCTGGTGGGGGTGATGACGCTATTCCTGGGCCTGATGAAGGTGGCCGAGGCCGGCGGCTTGCTGGTGATCATCGCGAAGCTGATCCGCCCGCTGATGACCCGGCTCTTCCCCGACGTCCCGGCCGACCATCCGGCGATGGGCGCGATGATCCTGAACATGTCGGCCAATGCGCTGGGCCTGGGCAACGCGGCCACGCCCTTCGGCATCCGCGCGATGCAGGAGCTCGACAAGCTCAACACGCGCCCGGGGACCGCCACCAACGCGATGGCGCTGTTCCTGGCGATCAACACCTCGGGCGTCACGCTGTTGCCCACCGGCGTGATCGCGATCCGCGCGGCGGCCGGCTCGGCCGACCCGGCGGCGATCCTGCCGACCACGCTGTTCGCGACCGCCTGCTCGACGATCGCGGCGATCGTGGCCGCCAAGCTCTACCAGCGCTTCGCCCCGCTCGGACCGGCGGACCCGGCTGCCGCGGCCATCGACCGGCCCTGGGTGCGCGAGGGCGGCGGGGCGGATGCCGGCGACGCGAGCGCCGGGTCGGGCGGCGGCTCCGGCGGCGCCGATCTCGCGGCGGCCGGCCGGGGCTATCCGCTCTGGGCGTCGGTGCTCGCGCTGGCCGGCATCGTGGCGCTGATCCCGGCCACGATCGTCTGGGGGCGCGTCGTGTCGCCGTGGATCCTGCCGGGCCTGATGGTCGGCTTCCTGCTGTTCGGCGCGCTGCGCCGGGTTGCGGTCTACGAGGTCTTCGTCGACGGCGCGAAGGAGGGTTTCCAGGTCGCGCTGCGGATCATTCCCTACCTGGTGGCGATCCTGGTCGCGGTGGGCATGTTCAGGGCGAGCGGCGCGCTCGACGCGATGGTGGGCTTTCTCGGCGGCTTCACCGCGCGCTTCGGGCTGCCGGCCGAGGCGCTGCCGATGGCGCTGCTGCGACCCTTGTCGGGTTCGGGCGCCTACGGCGTGATGGCCGCGATCATCCAGGACCCGGCCACCGGGCCGGACAGCTACGTGGGCTACCTGGTGACCACGTTGCAGGGCTCGACCGAGACGACCTTCTACGTGTTGGCGGTGTACTTCGGCGCGGTCCAGGTGCGCCGGATGCGGCACGCGCTGGCGGCCGCGCTGACGGCCGACGTGGTGGCGGTGATCGCCACGGTGGCGATCTGCAGCTGGCTGTTCGGCTGAGGCTGAGGCGCGTCCGGGCCTTCGGGTACACTCCAGCCCGCGCGCTGCTTTGCCGGGCACGGCTGGCCGGCGTGCAATTGCTAGGGGTGCCGCGCCCTTCCGGGCGCAGCTGAGACCAGACCCTTCGAACCTGATCGGGGTAATGCCCGCGCAGGGAAGCCACCATGACGACGATCGCCCGCAACACCGCCCTCATTCCGCTTTCCGCCGCCGAGCGCCTGTTCGGCTGGCGCGACCACGCATCGCTCTGGCTGAGCCTGGGCGTCGGCTTGCTGGTGATGCAGGTCGGCTCCTTCCTCGTGCCGGCGCTGGGCACCCAGGCCGCGATGCTGGCCATCGTGGCGGGCTCGGTGCTGGGCGCCGGCCTGCTCGCCTGGACCGCGAAGCTCGGCTGCGACAGCGGCCTGTCGAGCGCGGGGCTGATGCACGCGACCTATGGCAGCAGCTTCGCGCGCCTGCCGGTGCTGCTGAACATCGTGCAGCTGATCGGCTGGACCACCTTCGAGATGGTCGTCATGCGCGACGGGGTGCTCGCGATCGGGCAGCGGGCCGGCGTGGCGCTGCCGCTGGCGCTCGTCACCATCGCGTTCGGCCTGCTGCTGATCGGGCTGCTGACCGGTTCGATGGTCACGCTGGTTCGAAAGTTCATCGGCCGCTTCGCGCTGCCGCTGGTGATCCTGTCGCTGTTGTGGCTCAGCTGGCAGTTCCTGGGCAAGGCGCAGGCCATGGGCTGGAGCGAGATCTGGAACCGCGGCGGCTCGGGCGGCATGAGCACGATGGGCGCGCTCGACCTGGTGATCGCGATGCCGATCTCCTGGCTGCCGCTCGTGGCCGACTTCGCGCGCCACGGCCGCGATGGCGGGAGCGCCCTGCGCGGCACCTGGCTGGGCTATGCGGTGGCCAATGCCTGGTGCTACACGCTGGGCGTGCTGGTCGCGCTGACCACGCCGTCGACCGACCTGGTCGCCGCGCTGTTGCTCGCGCAGGGCGGACTGATCGCGCTGGGCCTGATCCTGATCGACGAGGTCGACAACGCCTACGGCGACTTGTATTCGGGCTCGGTCGCCGGCCACAGCCTGGTGCCCAAGCGGGGCACCCGCGCCTGGGGGATCGCGCTGGCGGTGTTCTGCACCGGGCTCGCGATGGTGCTGCCGATGCACAGCCTGGAGCCCTTCCTGCTGATGCTGAGCTCGGTCTTCGTGCCGCTGTACGGGGTGATCCTGGGCCGCCTGGGCGGGCGCGACGAGGTGGCGAAGCTGGTCGGTGCGTCGCGGGTGAACCCCGGCGCAGTGGCGATCTGGCTGCTGGGCGTGGCCTGCTTCCACCTGCTGCCGCAGGTGTCCACGCAACTGGGCTCGGCGCTGCCGACGCTGGCGCTCACCTTCGTGCTGGCACGCCTCTCGCGCTAGCGCGCGCCTTCGGCAGCGGGCCCGCGACAGTGGACATCCCCCCGGCGGTGGACATGGCCCGGATCGGCGCCGCATAATACACATCCGGAGGTGTATCGCGATGCGTACGAACATCGTCCTCGACGACCGTCTCGTCGAGGAAGCGCTCAGGCTCAGCAAGCTCAAGACGAAGCGCGAGCTCGTCGAGCAGGCGCTGCGCGAGTTCGTGGCTTTCCGAAAGCGGCTCGACGTTCGCGAGCTGAAGGGCAAGCGAGACATCCGGGACGACTACGACTACAAGTCCCTGCGTGCCGGCGAAGGCGAGCGTTGAGCGATGTACCTGGTCGACACCTCGGTGTGGGTCGACTATCTTCGGGGACGTGATGTCCCGCACGTGCGGCTGCTCGACGAACTGCTCGCCAACCCGCTGGCGGTGGGCATCAGCGATGCGATCTACATGGAGATCCTGCAGGGGGCGCGCAACGAGAAGTCCTTCGACAGGTTGCGTCGCCATTTCTCGGGGCTGCCCTGCCATCGGTTCGAGGATCCGGAGGCCGGCCATGCCGCTGCCGCCAGGCTCTACCTGGACTGCCGCGGCAAGGGCGTGACGGTCCGCTCGACGCTGGACTGCCTGGTCGCGCAGTGCGCGATCGAGCATGGGCTGGTGCTGCTGCACAACGACCGCGACTTCGCGCAGATGGGCGCGGTGCGCAAGACGCTGAAACAAAGGCACTTCATCGAATGATCCCGCTCTCCGTACTCGACCTCGTTCCGATCCGCGTGGGCGACACGCCCGGCGACGCGTTGCGCAACACGCTCGACCTGGCCCGGCATTGCGAAGGCTGGGGCTACCGCCGCTACTGGATGGCCGAGCACCACAACATGACCGGCATCGCCAGTGCGGCGACCTCGGTGGTGATCGGCTACGTGGCCGGTGGCACCCGCACCATCCGGGTCGGCGCCGGCGGCATCATGCTTCCCAACCATTCCCCGCTGGTCATCGCGGAGCAGTTCGGGACGCTCGAATCGCTCTATCCGGGGCGCATCGACCTGGGCCTGGGCCGCGCGCCCGGCACCGACCAGGCCACGCTTCGGGCGCTGCGCCGCGACTTTCACTCGGCCGACCGCTTCCCCGAGGACGTGCTCGAACTGCAGGCCTTCTTCGAGCCGGCCCAGCCGGGGCAGCGGATTCGCGCGGTGCCGGGCGCCGGGCTGCAGGTGCCGCTGTGGATCCTCGGCTCCAGCCTGTACGGCGCGCAGGTGGCGGCCCACTACGGACTGCCCTATGCCTTCGCCTCGCACTTCGCGCCCGACGCCCTGTTCGACGCCATCCGCGTCTACCGCGAGCGCTTCCAGCCTTCGGCCCAGCTCGACAAGCCGTACGTGATGCCGGGCATCAACGTGGTGGCCGCCGACACCGACGAGGAGGCGCGCCGGCTCTTCACCAGCATCCAGCAGCGCTTCGTGGACATGGTCCGCAACCAGCGCGGCCAGCTGTCGCCGCCGATCGACGACATCGAGGGCTACTGGAGCCCGGCCGAGAAGGCCCACGTCACGCGGATGCTGGCCTGCTCGTTCGTGGGCTCGAAGGAAACGGTGAAGCGCGAGCTCGAGCGCTTCGTCGAGCAGACCGGCGCGAACGAGCTGATGGCCAGCGGCGCGGTGTATGACCACGCCGCGCGGCTGCGGTCCTACGAAATCCTGGCCGAGATCGGAAGGAGCTGAGCATGTCCACGATTGCAGCGCGTCCCGACCCCGAGTCCGACCCGCGCGTGCGCGCGGTCTTCGACGACATCCGGGCCACCCGCAAGTCCGACTTCATCAACGCCTTCTGGCGCTACATCGCCTTCGACGCCGAGCTGCTCGAGCGCACCTGGGCCGAGGCCAAGGCGGTGATGGCCACCCCCTCGGCGCTCGATCCGCTGACCAAGGAGCTGGTCTACATCGCGGTGTCGGTCACCAACGGCTGCTCGTACTGCGTGCACTCGCACACCGCGGCGGCGCGCGCCAAGGGGATGACCGATGCGCAGCACGCCGACCTGCTGCGGGTGGTGGGCCTGGCGGCGAAGACGAACCAGCTCGTGACCGCGCTGCAGGTGCCGGTGGATCCGGTTTTCGACCTCGGCGCGGGAGCCTGATCCCGGCCGATCCGGCGACAAGACGGGCCCAAGGCCCGAGCATTGGGCGCGACGCCCGCGAGGAGATTGCGATGAAGAAGTGGATGGCGAGCCTGTTTGCACTTGCCCTGCTGGTCGCCGGATTGCCGGCCGGCGCGCAGGCCCTGCAGGGCGGTCCCCTGAAGATCGTGGTGCCGTATCCGCCGGGGGGTTCCTCGGATCGCGCGGCGCGGCTGCTGTCGGAGCGCTTGTCCACCGAGATCGGTGCGCCGGTGATCGTCGAGAACCGGCCGGGCGCGGGCGGCAGGCTGGCCGCGCAGCAAGTCCGCAACGAGGGGGCGTCCAACACGCTGCTGCTGGCCAACCCGGCGATCATGGTCGTGGCGCCGATGGTGTTCGGCAACGTGGGCTACGACCCCATCAAGGACTACCTGCCGGTTTCGCAGGTCACCAACTACGAGTTCGCGGTGGCCGTCGGCACCGCCGTCCCGGTGCGCGAGTTCAACCATCTGCTCGCCTGGATGCGGGCCAATCCGGAGAAGAGCAGCATTGGGGTGCCCGCCACGGGCAGCCTGCCGCACTTCTTCGCCCTGATGCTGGGCGAGAAGACCGGCGTCGATGCGCAGGTGGTCGGGTACAAGGGGTCGGCGCCGCTTGCCACCGATCTGATCGGCGGGCACGTGCCGCTCGCGGTCGACACGCTCGACTCGCTCGAGCCGCAGCACGCGGGCGGCAGGTTGCGCATGCTGGCGGTGTCGGGCGAGAGGCGCTCGCCGGGCGCGCCGGATGTGCCGACCTTCCGTGAGATCGGCATCGACCTGGTCGCAACGGGGTGGAACACCTTGTTCGCGCCGGCTGCGATGCCCGCCGACAAGATCGGGCTGCTCTCCGAGGCCGTGGCGCGAGCCATGTCCGATCAGTCGGTTCGCGCCCGGTTCGCGGCCGCGAAGATGGAGCCGGTCTCGGCGAACGCCGCGCGGACCGGCGCCGCGCTCGCTGCCTATCGGGCGCAGTGGGCGCCGGTGGTGCAGCGCTCCGGTTACCGGCAATGAGAAACGTCCTCTTCATCATGTGCGACCAGCTCAGGTGGGACCATCTGAGCTGCTACGGCCACCCTTACCTGCGCACGCCGAATCTGGACGCGCTCGCCGCGCGCGGGGTCCGTTTCGACCGGGCCTTCGTCAACAGCGGCGTGTGCGGCCCGTCGCGGATGAGTTACTACACCGGGCGCTACCCCGGCAGCCACGGCGCCACCTGGAACCGCGTGCCCCTGCCGATCGGGGAGGTGACGCTCGGCGAGTATCTTCGTGGCTCGGGGCGGAAGCTGGC
>VFQM010002545.1_pt1 | contig 13207 bp, 7 predicted proteins | sample 3512391 | NCBI WGS metagenome assembly VFQM01 (sample SAMN10412369, study PRJNA504923) | tailings metagenome | isolation source: Replicate 1 from Balatoc abandoned mine | place: Philippines
CGCGTCCAGGTGCTCTGGCTCGACGGGAACGTCGCCGCCGTGCGCGGGGACATCGCCGAAGATTCGCGCGTGGTGACCGCCGGGGCCAGCCGCCTCGTGGACGGCGCGCGCGTCAGCGTGGCGCCGGGAGCGACGCCGTGAGCATCGTCAGCTTCAGTGTCCGCAACCGGCAGTTTATGCTGGTGGCCTTCGTCGCGATGCTTGCGATGGGCGCCTTCTCGATGCTGACGATTCCGCGCGCCGAGGATCCAACCTTCCCGATCCCGGTGTATCCGATCGTCGCGGTGTATCCCGGCGCGAGTCCGACGGACATCGAGCAGCTGGTCGTGGATCCGATCGAGGACCGCGTCCGCGCACTCGAAGACCTCAAGGACGTGAAGACCAGCATCGAGGACGGGCTCGCGGTGATCATCCCGGAGTTCGACGTCTCGGTGGATGCCGACCGCAAGTACGACGAGATCCTGCGCGAGGTGAATGCCCTGCGCGGCGACCTGCCCAGCGACCTCGCGGTGCTGGAGGTCCAGCGCATCAACGCCGCGGACGTGAACATCGCGCAGTTCGCGCTGGTCTCGGAGACGGCGCCGTATCACGAACTCGACAAGGCCGCGCGCAAGCTTCGCGACGACCTTGCGAGGCTTCCCGGCGTCAAGAAGGCCGAGACCTGGGGATATCCGCGCCGCGAGGCCCGCGTGTCGATCGACGCCGGTCGCCTCGCCGAGCTCGGCATTCCGCTGACGCGCGTGCTCCAGGCCGTGGGCGGCGAGAGCCTGAACATCCCCGGCGGCTCGGCGGATGTCGGCAACCGCCGCTTCAACGTGAAGACCAGCGGCGGCTATCGCTCGCTGGAGCAGATCCGCGCCACCGTGATCGCGGGCGCACCGGGTGCAACCGTGCGGCTCGGTGATGTGGCCGAGATCGACTGGGACTACGAGACGGTCGCGTACACCGCGCGCTCCAACGGCAAGCGCGCCGTCTGGATCACCGTGGCGATGCAGGAGAACCAGAACATTATGGCCGTGCGCGACCGCATCTGGGCGGCGGCCGATGCCTTCGAGGCCACGCTGCCGGCCTCGATGACCTTCGAGCGGCCCTTCGACCAGTCGAAGAACGTGAGCGCGCGCCTGTCGCGCCTGACGACGGACTTCGTCATCGCGATCGCGCTGGTGATCCTCACCCTGCTGCCGCTGGGCTTCCGCGCCTCGGGCATCGTGATGGTGTCCATCCCGCTCTCGCTGGCCATCGGCATCACGCTGCTCAAGCTGTTCGGCTACAGCATCAACCAGCTCAGCATCGTCGGCTTCGTGATCGCCCTCGGCCTGCTCGTGGACGACTCGATCGTCGTGGTCGAGAACATCGCGCGCTGGCTGCGCGAGGGCAGCGGCCGCGTCAGCGCGGCGATCAAGGGCACCAACCAGATCCTCGTCGCGGTCATCGGCACGACGGCGACGCTGGTGTTCGCCTTCCTTCCGGTGCTGATGCTGCCCGGCACGCCGGGCAAGTTCATCCGTTCGCTGCCCGCGGCAGTGGTCTTCACGATTGCCGCATCACTGCTGGTGTCGATCACGATCATCCCGTTCCTCTCGGCCATCTTCCTCAAGGAGGAGGGCGACGAGCACGGCAACGTGTTTATGCGGGCGCTCAACCGCGGCATCGACGCGACCTACGGTAAGGTGCTGCACATCGCGTTGTCCAAACATTGTCGGACGCTGGCGGTGGCGGCTCTGCTCTTCGTTGCGGCGCTGGCGCTGATCCCGAGCATTGGCTTCTCGCTCTTTCCCAAGGCCGGCACGCCGCAGTTCCTGATCACGGTCGACGCCCCGGAAGGTTCGGCGCTGAGCGTGGTGGATTCTGCCGTGGCCTTCACCGAGCGGGCCTTGGACAAGCGCGAGGCCGTGCAGCAGGTGTACGCCAACATCGGCCGCGGCAATCCGAAGATCTACTACAACGTGCAGTCGCTGGCCGAGCGTTCGACACGCGGCGAGCTGTTCGTGCTGGTGGACGCCTACGACCCCAAGGCCACGCCGGCGCTGCTGGATTCGCTGCGCGTGGAGCTCGATGCGTATCCCGACGCGCGCATCCAGGTGACGGAGTTCGAGAACGGTCCGCCGATCGACGCGCCGATCGCGATGCGCGTGAGCGGCGACAACCTCGATTCGCTGCGAGCGATCGCCGCGCGGGTGGAGCGCGTCATCGAGGGCACGGCGGGCACCCGCGACGTCGTGAATCCGCTGCGTGTGTCGCGCACCGACCTGCGCCTGCGGGCGGACCGTGCCAAGGCCGGTCTCTACGGCGTGCCCACCGCCGAGGTGGATCGCGCCGTGCGCCTCGGCCTCGAGGGATTGGTCGCCGGCCGCGTGCGCGACGTGGACGGCGAGGAGTACGACGTCACGCTGCGCCTGCCCGGACCTGCGCGAAAGGGTCCAGAGGTGCTCGACCGCCTCTATGCCGGCTCGGTCACCGGTGCGCAGGTGCCGGTGAAGCAGCTCGCGTCGCTGGAGTTCGAAACTTCGCCGCCGGTCATCCAACACTACGACGGCGAGCGTGCGGTGACCGTGACCTCGCAGGTGCGCACCGGGTACAACACCGACCGCGTGACGCGCGAAGTGCTGTCGGTGCTCGACACGCTCCCGCTGCCGGAAGGCTATGCCATCACCGCAGCGGGCGAGATCGAGAGCCGGCAGGAGAGCTTTGGCGGCTTGGGTGCCGCGATCCTCGTCGCCGTGTTCGGCATCCTCGCCATCCTCATCCTCGAGTTCAAGACCTTCCGCGGGATGTTGATCGTGAGCTCCGTGATTCCGCTGGGCGTCATCGGCGGACTCGTCGGCCTCTGGGTGACGGGCTACACCCTCAGCTTCAGCTCGGTCATCGGCTTCGTGGCGCTGATCGGCATCGAGATCAAGAGCTCGATCCTGCTCGTGGACTTCACGAACCAGCTGCGTGCGGAGGGTGTCGCGCTCGACGAGGCCATCGAAAAGGCCGGCAAGATCCGCTTCGTGCCAATCGTGCTCACGTCGATGACGGCCATCGGCGGCCTGATTCCGCTGGCCATCCAGGGGAGCTCGCTCTACTCGCCCTTGGCCATCGTCATCATCGGCGGACTGGTGAGCTCGACGCTGCTCTCACGCCTTGTGACGCCGGTGCTGTACAAGCTGCTGCCGCCGACGCAGGAGGAGGTGCAGATGACGGGGGAGTTCGCGGTGGTGCAGGGCTAGGCGCCGTCGCGCGCCCAGCTCGCCGTGATCGCGCGCACCGCATTTCCCCCGAGCACGGCCTGGATGTTCGCATCCGAATGCCGGCGCCGCACCATCGCCTCGGTGAGGTCGAAGAGCCGCTTCGGATGGTTCATCCCGTCGACGTGCACGCCGCCGTCGGCCGCATAGAAGGCCTTGTAGCGATCGAAGTTCGTCTGGTTGGCGATCGTCGGCGTCATCCCGGGGCGGGGAATCGGCATCCCGAGCCCCGCCAGGTCGAGGTCGGAGCCGATGCCTACGTGCTCGATGCCGACGAGCTTCTGCACGTACTCGATGTGATCCACCACGTGCTCGACCGTCACGGGCGCGTCGGGCCGGATCATAAAGCGAATGAACGCGATGCCCATCACGCCGCCATTTGCGGCCAGCGCGCGGATCGCCTCGTCCGACTTGCAGCGGGTGTAGCCGGGCATCAGGCCGCGCGCGGCGGCGTGCGTGAACACCACGGGCTTCTTGGCCACGGCCAGCGCGTCGAGCGTGGTGCGGTCCGCGCAGTGCGAAAGGTCTACCGTCATCCCGACTCGCTGCATCTCGGCGACAATGTCGTGCCCGAAGATCGTCAGGCCGCCGTCGTTGTGCTCGAGGAAGCCCGCGCCGATGCGGTTCTGCACGTTGTACGTGAGCTGCGCGAGGCGCAGGCCGAGGCGATACAGCGTCTGCACGTCCGCGCGCGTGCGGAAGAAGTCGGCGTCCTGCGTCGTGAGCATAATGCCCACGCGGCCGTCGCGACGCGTGCTGGCGAGGTCGGCCGCGTCGTCCACGCGGATGAACCAGTCCGGATGCGAGGCGATGAACCCGTTCCATTCGGCTAGCCATCGCAGAATCCCTTCGTATCCGCTCGCGCCGCGGCCAAGGGCCAGCGTCTTCACGCCCGAACTGCGGAACGCCGCGAAGTCCTGCGCCGTGAACGTGGTGGGATCCTGCAGCCAGCGATCGGCGCGCGGCGTGCCCTCCTCGAGATTGTCCGCGAAGGCGAACTGGCAGAGCATATCGACCACCGCCGACTCCTGCATCAGGCGAATGGTGCGCGCCGAGTACTCGTCGGAGGAATGCGCCGAGAGCCGGTAGCTGCCGCGGTTCACTGCGGGTGCGATGCCGGCGGCGAGGCCCGGGCCGAGCGTCGTGGCGGCTGCCGCGCCGCCGAGGATGCGGAGGAGGTCGCGTCGTTGCATCCGCGAATCTGCGACTGCGGGCCCGCCCGCACAAGATGACGCGCCGCGGCGGGCCGGAGCCCGCCGGACCTACGAGACGCGCGAGGTCTTCCGCTTGAGGAAGTCCATCAGGATGAACTGCCCGAGCGACATCGTGTTCGTGAAGTACGCGCGCCCTCGAGTGATCGCCGACACCATCTTCACGAACTCCACCAGCGCGGCATCGCGCGCGAGCATAAACGTGTTGACGGGAATCCCGCTCTTCCGGCAGGCCGCGACTTCCTGCAGCGTCTCCTGCAGCACGTAGGCGTCGAGGCCCATCGAGTTCTTGTAGATGCGCCCGTCCGGCATCGTCAGCGCGCTGGGCTTGCCGTCCGTGATCATAATGATCTGGCGCATATCCTTCTTCTGCGCCATCAGGATGCGCCGCGCGAGCTTCAGGCCCTCGGCCGTGTTGGTGTGATACGGCCCGACCTGCGCCTTGGCCAGCGCACCCAGCGGGATCTCCTCCGCGGAGTCGTGGAAGAGGATCGTCTTGATCGAATCGCCGGGGAACTGCGTCGAGATGAGATGCGTCAGCGCCAGCGCCACCTTCTTGGCCGGCGTGAAGCGGTCCTCGCCGTAGAGGATCATCGAGTGCGAGCAATCGAGCATCAGCACCGTCGCGCAGCTCGAGCGGTACTCGCTCTGGCGCACCATCAGGTCCTGGTAGTCGAGATCCATCGGCACGTCGAGCGAACCGGTGCGCAGCATCGCGGCCTTGAGCGTCTCGTTGACGTCGAGGTTGAGCGTGTCGCCGAACTCGTAGGGCTTGCTGCCGGCGTCGGCCTCGATGCCCGTGGCAAGGTAGGGCGTGTCGTGCGAGCCGAAGTTGCTCTTGCCGATGCCGCCGAGGATGCCACGCAACGCCTTGTAGCCGAGGAAGACGATGCCCTTGGACGTGAGGTCGAACTGCACGTCCTGCGAGGCCGCCTTGGCGAGCCCGCCCGGCCCGAACACGCTCTGGTGGCCGGCAGGCGCCTGCGGCGGCTGTTCTGCCTTGAGGAAGCCCTCGGCCATCAGCCGCTGCACGATGTCGTCGAGGAGCTTGGCGAGCTTGTCTTCCGAGATGTCGTCGCCGTCGCCGCGCAGGGCCTCGAGCATCTCCGGCGTGAACTGGCCGCTCTGGATCAGCGCATCGAGGATGGCCTGCTTGAGCGCGTCGAGCGAGCGATCGCCGCCCTGCTCCTCGTCCTCGAAGCCCCAAGGATTCGCCGGGCCGCCGCCGGCAAAGCCAGACTGCAGGAGGAAGTCCGCGAGCTTGTCCAGCAAGGCCTGCAGGTCCACGGCATCCGCGGACTCGGGGCTGAACTTCTTGTAGGTGTGGAAGCGCACGCGGACTCTCCTGCTTGGGCTACTGCATCAACACGAGAAGCGTTAGATAGGTGCCATAGGCGGCCAGGAGCAGGCCGCCTTCACGCCGCCCGACGACCGCGCCGGTCCGCATCATCGGGAACAAGGCGAACGAGAGTCCGAGCATCCACCAGAGATCGGAGCCGAGCATCGCGTCGGACACCGCCAGCGGGCTGACCAGCGCCGTGATGCCGAGGATGCCGAGGATGTTGAAGATGTTCGATCCGATCACGTTGCCGAGCGCGATCTCGCTCTGCCCGCGCCGGGCGGCGACGATGCTCGTGGCCAGTTCGGGCGTGCCGGTGCCGGCCGCGACCACCGTCAGGCCGATGATGCGCTCCGTCATCCCGAAGCTCCGCGCGAGGCCGACCGCTCCTCGCACCAGCGCCTCGCCACCGAGCATCAGGAGCGCCACTCCCGCGGCGATCAAGCCGATTGCGCCGAGCAAGCTGCGCAGGCCGCTCCCGCGCTCGCGCCGCGCGACCTCCGCGCTGAGGTCCGCCGCCTCCTCGCCCGACACGGCGACGCGGCCGATCATCACGGCGTAGGCGGTGAACAGCACCAGCGCCACGACGAAGAAACCGCCCTCGAGGCGGTCCAGGTGGCCATCGCGCGCCAACAGCAGGAGTTGGAAGCTCGCGATGAACATAAACGGCCACTCGAGACGCACCGCGCTGCCGTGCACGCGCATCGGCAGGATGAGCGCCGAGGCCCCGAGGACCGCCCCGATGTTGAAGATGTTCGAGCCGACGACGTTCCCGAGGCTGAGGTCGGCCGAGCCCTTGAGGGCGGCCGCGATGCTCACCGTCAGCTCGGGCAGCGAGGTACCCATCGAGACGATGGTCAGACCGATGACCGCCGGAGACAGCCGCGCGGCGCGGGCGATCGTCACCGCACCGCGGACCAGCAGGTCGGCGCCGAGTCCGAGAAGCGCGATGCCTACGGCGACAAGGCCGGCGTCAATGAGCGTGCGCACCTGCGAAAGCTCGCCTCGGGTGCCAGCCCTGTCACGGGGGGCGGCCATCCGCGAGATTACCGGAGCGATGTCCGCCGCCCCGTCCCTCAATCCGTTCCGGACGCTCGTCCGCTATCGGAACTTCCGCATCTTCTGGATCGGGCAGAGCATCTCGCTCATCGGTAGCTGGATGCAGCAGATCGCGGTGGGCTGGCTGGCGCTGGAGCTCTCGAACGACGCCTTCCTCGTAGGCGTCGTCGCCGCGGCCGGGACATTCCCCATCCTGATCTTCTCGATGCCCGGCGGCCTGCTGGCCGACCGCGCCGACAAGCTCAAGATCATCCGCACGGCGCAGACGCTGATGCTGCTCGAAGCGACCGCCCTGTGGTGGCTCGCGTGGACGGGGCATCTCACCATCGGTTGGCTGATCGCGCTGACGAGCATCGGGGGATTGCTCGCGGCCTTCGAGATTCCCGCGCGGCAGGCCCTGTGGGTGCACCTCGTGGACCGCGAGGACCTGCCGAAGGCCATCGGCCTCAACTCGATGGGCTTCAACCTCGCGCGCGTGCTCGGGCCCAGCATCGCGGCCGTGGTCATCGCCAAGTTCGGCATCGCCTGGACCTTCGGCCTGAACGCGCTGAGCTTCCTCGCCGTGCTCATCGGCTTGGCGATGATCGCCATCCCGCCGGAGGCTCGCGACCTCGAGGGCGCGCGCAAGGGAGCGCTCGAAGGGATGCTCGACGCGCTGCGCTACGTGCGCAGCACCAAGCCGCTGCCGGCTTTGATGCTCGTCGCGATGGTCTTCTCCATCCTTGGCGTGCCAGTGATCACGCTGCTACCCGTGGTCGCGCGCGACCTCTTGGGCCTCGGCCCCGAAGGCTACGGCGCGCTGATGGCGTCCCTGGGCATCGGCGCGATGGCCGGAGCGCTGGTCATCGCCGCCACGGGCGGCGGTACGCGGAAGGGACGGTCGCTGTGGATCGCTTCGCACGCCTTCCCGCTGCTGCTCGTGCTCTTTGCGCTGCTGCGGCTGCCGCAACTGAACGGCCTGTTGCTCTTCGCCACCGGCATCACGATGATCGTGAACAACGCGTTGGTGAACTCGCGGCTGCAGGAGATCGTCCCCGATGCGATGCGCGGCCGCGTGATGTCGCTCTACATAATGGTGTACATCGGCGGCTCGCCGATCGGCAGCTTCGTGGCGGGCGCGCTGGCCAAGGCCTTCGGGGCGGCCTGGGCCATCGGCGGCACGGCGGCGCTGATGCTGATCTTCGCGCTGTGGATCTTCCGGCGAGAGCCAGCGCTGACCGCGCACTGAGCCCCGCGTTCCGGGCAGGGCGCGGGCGAAACAGCCACTCTGCGCCTGGCGTAGGAAATGCATCCCCGACCCGAGATGCCGATGTATCCAGCCGTCCGCCTGATCCGCCAGACGCGGTCACTCTGCGCCGCCCTGTTCATCGTCGCACCGACGCTCGCCGGCGCACAGTCCCCGGGATCAACGGATCGCGATCGGGACGCCGCGGCGCTGGTGCGCGCAATGTCCGAGCAGTTGCTCGCGACCGCGCCGCACGCCGGGCTCTCGGTGGCGATCGGACGGGACAGCGGCGTCGTCTTCGCCGAGGGCTACGGCTTTGCCGATGTCGCCGCGCAACGCCGCGTCACGGCGGCCACGCGATTTCGCGCGGCCTCCGTGAGCAAGGTGATCACCACCACCGCGCTCGGGCGCCTGATGCAGGACGGCCGCATCGACCTCGACGCGCCGGTGCAGCGCTACGTGCCGGCATTCCCCGAGAAGCAGTGGCCGATCACCGCGCGGCAGCTCGCCGGGCATCTCTCCGGCCTTCCGCATTACACGCCCGCCGACCGCACGGAGCCGCGCTTCTATTCCAGCGTCGGCGACGCGCTCGCGGTGTTCTCGCACTTGGTGCAGATGTCCGAGCCCGGCGCGACGTATCGCTATTCGACGCACGGCTACACGTTGCTCTCGGCGGCCATCGAAGGCGCGGCCGGCGAACCGTTTCTGGACTACGTGTCGAAGGCGGTGTTGCAGCCGCTGGCGATGCAGGCCACGGCCCCCGACCTCCGCGCTGCGCAGCATCCCGAGCTGACGCGCTTCTACACGCTGCGCGATACCGGCATCGTGGCATTGGAGCAGACGGAGGACCCGAGCTACAAGTGGGCCGGCGGCGGATTGACCTCGACGCCGAGCGACCTCGTGCGGCTGGGATTGGCCTATGTGAATGGATTCCTGCGCGCGGATGTCGTCGAGGAACTCTGGCGCAGCCAGCGACTCAAGAGCGGCAGCGAGACTGGAGTCGGGTTAGGCTGGCGCAACGGCCGCGATGCGGCTGGCCGCCGTGCCATCGAGCACGCGGGCTCGATGCAGGGGACGCGCTCCGTCGTGAGCATCTTCCCTGAGCAGCGCATCGCCGTCGCGGTGATGGCGAACCGTGAATGGTCGAGTCACATCGAGTCCACGGCGCATATGCTGGCGCTCCCATACCTCGACCCGCGCCCGCGCGGCCGCGGCCTGACGGGCAGCGCCATCGTCAGCGTGGAACTGACGTCGCCGAACTTCCCCGCGCGACGCGTGGAGGGCCAGCTCACGCTGCGGGACGGTCGCGGGACGCTGGTCGCCGATGGCGTCACGTACCAGCTGTTGCACGTCGCCGCGGGCGACGTATACGCACTCGTCCGCGCGGCGGGCATCTACCACACGACCATCAGCGTGGCGAACGGTCAGGTGACGGGTCGCGCGCTGAGCTACAGCTCTCCGCAGCTCGGCGCGGCGACCGCCTTCCTGAGCTTCAGCGGATCATTCCGCTGACGCACCGCGCCGCGCCGCCCGCCCGTACTGACCACCCTCGGAGCGCGAGAGCTTGCGGCGTGCGACCAACGCCTCCAGCACCAGCTCGCAGCTCGAGACCAGCGCGTCATCGTCGCCGTGAGGCAGGCTGGACGAACGCACGAGGTCCACGAGGCCCGGCACCGCGGCGAAGCCCGCCTTGGCCGCCGCAGCCGTGGCTTCGTCGCTGACCTGCAGCGCCGCGCCTTCGTCGAACCAGATGATGATGTCGTCGAGCGTCAACACGGGCTCGCGCTCCTTGAGCGTCGCATCCGCGGCGCGGCGGATCAGCTCCCGCGCGATCACCGCTCCGCCGATCAACTCGCCCTCGTACTCGAGCTCGATCTTGCCGGTGATGGCCGGCAGCGCCGCATAGAGATCCGCGAGGCGCGGCACCACCGCCGGCTCACCCAGGCGCACCGCGCGGCGCTCGGCGTTCGAGACCACGTTCTCCATCAGCGTGATGCTCAGGCGCTGCGAGACGCCCGACCGCTGGTCGATTCGCTTCTCCTTGCGCGCCTCGAAGGCCACGCGCTCCACCACCTCGGACACCAGCTCGGGTACGCGCACCGGCAGGCCATCGCGCTTCGTCCACGCCTCCTGCTGCGTGATCTCCATCGCGAGATCGACCGTCGCCGGATAGTGCGTCTGGATCTCCGAGCCGATGCGGTCCTTGAGCGGCGTGATGATCTTGCCGCGGGCGGTGTAGTCCTCGGGATTCGCGGTGAAGGCCAGCACGACGTCCAGCGCGAGGCGCACGGGATAGCCCTTGATCTGCACGTCGCCTTCCTGCATCACGTTGAAGAGGCCCACCTGCACCTTGCCGGCGAGGTCGGGCAGCTCGTTCAGCGCGAAGATGCCGCGGTGCGCGCGCGGCAGCATCCCGTAGTGGATGCTGAGTTCGTCGGCGAGCAGATGCCCGCCGCGCGCGGCCTTGATCGGATCGAGGTCGCCGATGAGGTCGGCCACCGTCACGTCGGGCGTCGCGAGCTTCTCGACGTAGCGCTGGTCCGGCGCGAGCCAGGCGATCGGCGTGTCGTCGCCGGCCTCGCGCAGGCGCTCGCGACCATACTTGCTGATCGGCGCGAAGGGATCGTCGTTCACCTCGCTGCCGGCGATGACGGGGATCGCGGGATCGAGCAGCGTGGTGAGGGCGCGCAGGATGCGCGACTTGGCCTGCCCGCGCGTACCGAGGAGGATGAAGTTGTGCCGCGAGAGCAGGGCGTTCACGATCTGCGGCATCACGCTGTCTTCGTAGCCAAGCACCCCGGTGAAGAGCGGCCGCTGATCCTTGAGCCGGGCCAGCAGGTTCGCGCGGAGCTCGTCCTTCACGCTGCGGCCGCGCTTGGGAGCGGCGCCGAACTCGGAGGCGCGCAGGGCGCCGAGGGTCTGGGGCAGGGACTTCGTCACGATACGCCTGGGGTTGGAGGCCAGCCCACTAACGCGCGACGGGCCGCCAAGGTTCATCGCCCGGCGGCCCGTCGCAGGATTGTCTCGACCGCTCAGTCAGCGGCGCGGATCTCCACCTGACAATCGTAGAACGTCGGCCCGCCACCCATGTCGGTGAGCTTCTGCGAGGTCACGGCGTTCACGTTGCGGCCATCGGGCGAGAGCTTGGCCCACCAGATGCCCGGCGCCCAAGCCACGCCCTCGCGGATGCCCTCGCGGAGCTTGGCGCGGGCCACGAAATGGCCGCGATCGTTCACGACCATCACCATCTGCCCGTCGCTCAGCCCGCGGCGCTCGGCGTCGCGCGGGTGCAGTGCGACCTCCGGCTCCTTGGCGGCGCGCTGCAGCGGCCCGATGTTCACGAAGGTCGAGTTCAGGAACTGATGCGCCGGTGAGGAGATCAGCGTGATTGGATACTTGGCCGCCAGCGCCGGCACCTGCTCGGGGAACTCGTGCGGCGGCGTGAACGCGGGCAGAGGATCCAGGCCCATATCGGCCATCCGCTGCGAGTAAAACTCGCACTTGCCGCTCGGCGTGCGGAAGCCGCCGTCGGCGAAGGGCACGTAGGGCTTGGGGAGGTTGAGGCGCATCCAGCCCTTGGCCTCGAGCGCCTCGAAGCTCAGGCCCTGCAGCGCCACGGCCTGCGAGTCCAGGGCCTGCTTCACCAGCGTCACGTCGTCGTCGCGCAGGCAGTCGTGCTCGACGCCCATCGCGGCGGCGAGCCGGCGGAAGATCTCCGTGTTCGGCAGCGCCTGGCCCACCGGCGCGATCGCCGGCTTGTTGAGCGACGCGTACAGATGCCCGTAGGAGAAATGGATGTCCCAGTGCTCGAGCTGCGTCGTCGCGGGGAGGATCCAATCCGCGTAGTCGGCGGTGTCCGTACGGAAGTGCTCGAGCACGACGACGAACAGGTCTTCGCGCTTGAACCCTTCGATGACGCGCAGGAAGTCCGGCGCGATGGCGGCAGGGTTCGAGTTGTAGACCACCACGGCCTTCACCGGCGGCCCGCCCACGCCGGCGTCCGGCTTGGTCAGGGCGTCGCCGAGCAGCGACATATTGATCGTGCGCGTGTTGGCCGGCGCGAGGTCCTCGCGATGCAGTGCGGCGCGATTGAACTGGAAGTTCGCGCTCGACGAGAGCTGCACGCCGCCGCCCGGGCGTCGCCAATGTCCGACGACGGCCGGCAGGCAGGCGATCGTGCGCACCGCCATCGCGCCGCCGCCGTGGCGCTGCAACCCATAGTTGATGCGCACGAACGCCGCCTTGGCCTTGGCGTACTGCTGCGCCAGCGTCACGATGCGTGCGGCAGGAATCCCGCAGATCGCCGCCACACGCTCGGGCGGATACTCGCGCACGCGCTCCCGCAGCTGGTCGGCGCCGAGCGTGTGCAGCCGCAGGTACTCGTCGTCCTGCAGGCCTTCGGCGAAGATCACGTGCATCATCCCGAGCGCCAGCGCGGCGTCGGTGCCGGGGCGGATGCCGATCCACTCGTCGCACTGCTCGGCCGTACGCGTGCGGATCGGGTCGATGCAGATCACCGGCACGCCCTTGGCCTTGGCCTCGAGGATCTTCGGCCAGAGATGCGGATTGCTCGTGAGCGTGTTCGTGCCCCAGAGCAGCACGAGGTCGCTCTCCGGCACGAGTTCGGCGTCGGCGCCGATGCTCGCGCCGACGGTCATCCGCATCCCCATCATTCCGGCGGTGGCGCAGATCGTGCGGTCGAGCTTCGACGCGCCGATCAAATGGAAGAAGCGCCGGTCGATGCTCTCACCCTGCAGCAGGCCCATCGTGCCCGCGTACGAGTACGGCAGGATGCTCTGCGGCCCGTGCTCGGAACGGCGGATCTCGTTGAGCCGGCGCGCGATCGCGTCCAGCGCCTCGTCCCAGCTGGCCTCGACGAACTGTGCGCCCGGCCCCTTGGGCCCCACGCGCTTGAGCGGCGTCAGCACGCGCTCGGGATGGTACGTCCGCTCGAGGTAGCGATTCACCTTCGTGCAGAGGAAGCCCTGCGTGAAGGGATGATCCTTATCGCCCTGGATGCGCGTCGCGCGACCGTCCTCGACCGTCACCAGCGTCGCGCAGGTGTCGGGGCAGTCGTGTGGGCAGGCGCCGCGGACGACGGTCGCGCTCACGCGATCACCTGCATCGTCGCGGGGACAGCCCC
>VFQM010002547.1_pt1 | contig 13200 bp, 12 predicted proteins | sample 3512391 | NCBI WGS metagenome assembly VFQM01 (sample SAMN10412369, study PRJNA504923) | tailings metagenome | isolation source: Replicate 1 from Balatoc abandoned mine | place: Philippines
ACCCCATCGACATCAAGCTGCGTGCCAAGGGCACGTTCTTCCCCGAACGCATGCCTGCCATCCTGGGCTGCGACGGCGCGGGGGTGGTGGAGGCGGTGGGTTCTGGTGCTTCCCGATTCAAGCCGGGCGATGCGGTGTATTTCTGCAACGGCGGCATCGGAGGGCATCCCGGCAACTATGCCGAAGTCGCAGTGGTGGACGAGCGCTTTGCCGCGCGCAAGCCGGCGAGCCTGGACTTCAACCAGGCTGCTGCCGCGCCGCTGGTGCTGATCACGGCGTGGGAAGCGCTCTACGACCGCGCGCGCATGGCCGCCGGCCAGACCGTGCTGGTCCACGCCGGCGCGGGCGGGGTGGGGCATGTCGCCATCCAGCTCGCCAAAACGGCGGGCTGCCGCGTGCTCACCACCATCGGTTCGCCGGACAAGGCCGCGTTCGTCAAACAGCTGGGTGCGGACGAAGCCATCCCTTACCGCGACACCGATTTCGTGCAGGCCGTGCTGGAACTGACCGGCGGGCAGGGCGCGGACATCGTGTTCGATACCGTGGGCGGCGCCATCTTTCAAAACAGCTTTGCCGCCGTGCGCGCCTACGGCGATCTTGTCACCCTGCTGCAGCCGGGGCCGGAAACCGACTGGAAGATCGCGCGGCTGCGCAACCTGCGCGTCGCCCAGGAGCTGATGCTCTCGCCCATGTTCTACGGCTGGGTCGAGGCACAGCAGCACCAGGCGTGGATACTGGAACAGTGCGCGGCGCTGTTCGATGCGAACAAGCTGCGTGTCGAGGTTAATAAAGTGCTTCCGCTGGAGGACGCCGCCGAGGCGCATCGCCTGATCGAGGCCGGCGGCATGACCGGCAAGCTGGTGCTGGCCATTAATTAAGGATCGACGGCATGAGCGATCCGGACAGCGAACTGATTGCCGCTGCCCGCGCCATGGTGGGCGAGATGAAGCTCGGCAAGGGCGCTTCCGCCGGCAGCGTGGGCGCTGCGATCCGCACCATGCAGGGGGTGTATTCACCGGCATCTGCATCGATCTCGAATGCGGCCTCGGCATCTGCGCGGAGGTCTCCGCCATCACCCAGATGCTGGCGCGCCGGCAGACCCGGATCGATGTGGTGGTGGCGGTCACCCAAGAAAAAATCCTGCCGCCCTGCGGCCGCTGCCGCGAAACCATGCGCGAAACCATGGCACAGATCGACATCCGCAATCTCGACTGCAAGGTCATCATCGGCGATGGCGAGACCGTGCGCCTGCGCGACCTGCTTCCGCATCACTGGCTTGGCAAGGGCGAAAACAGCTGATCCTGAACGCTATGGGGCACTCTGCGCCTTTCTCCAGGCCGCCGGCGGCATGCCGACCAAACGCTTGAAGGCGCGCGAGAACGCAGCTTCTGAATCGTAGCCAACCTCGAGGGCGATCGCTGCCACGTTGCGATTGGTTTCCCGCAGCAGCCGGCTGCCGAGCTGGATGCGCCAGTTGGCAAGGTAGTGCATCGGCGGGGCGCCCAGGTATTGCATGAAGCGCTCGTGCAGCGCGGAGCGCGACAGGCCGACTTCGCGGGCGAGTTCATCCACCGTCCAGCCCTGGTCCGGGCGCTCGTGCATGAGTTCAAGCGCCTTGCCGACGAAGCGGTCGCGCAGGCCGGCAAGCCAGCCGGTCGCATCGGCGGGCAGATAGTCGAGGTAGCGGCGGGCGGCATCGACGAACATCATTTCTGCCAGGCGCTCCAGCACGGCATCGCCGCCGGGCCTGGGGCTGTTGGATTCGACTACCGCCTGTTCGATGACGCGATTGGCCCAGCCGCTGGCGCGCTCGGCCGGCAGGTGCAGGATGCGCGGCAGCGCTGAAACCAATGGATTGAACGGGCGCAAATCGCAGCCGAGGAAGCCGCACACGGCAATCGTGTCGGCCTCGTCGACGGGCAGGGGCGCACCCGCATCGACGACGCCGTGATGATAGGCGATGGGCATGGGCTTGGGCACGTTGCGGGTGGAAAACACCCATTCGGCCGTGGTTCGCACCGGCTCGACGTTGGGGGCGCTCGACAGCACGTGCCGGTCGCCCTGCGGAAACATCACGATGTCCCCTGCGGATAGTCTTACCGGCGGCTCGCCCGTGACAGCGGCCCAGCCGTTTCCCTTGGCGATCATGTGGTACATGATGACGTGCTCGCTGCCCGGCATCACCGCCTCGGCAATCTCGCCGGCAGGCGGCGACTCGGTTGACCAGGGGTCGCGGCAGCTCACGTAATAGAACACCGCGCCGCGTACCCGCACAACGCGCAACAGATCGGAAAGCGTGTCTCTGCCCATGGGCCAGGCCTTTCTGCGGAGGGTCGATCAAGAAGCGTGGACGCGAAATCAACTCATCCACCAATTCCGGACGCTCGAGCATATTTGCCCGACGCCGGGTGAAGTGTCAATGCAATTCCTTCATGACAATGCAGACACTGGCTGATCGGCTGTGAGCACCGCCACTGTCCCTGGCCATTTGAAAAGGAGACGCATCATGAAGACACCCCAGGCAAACATCGTGGTTGACGTCAGGCAGGCGCTCAGCCCGCAAACCGGCGTCGATCTGGTCAACGAGCTAGTCCGTGAACTGGGCGTGAGCCGTGCGTGGATAAGCCCGCGCACCTCGCGTCTGGTGCTGGTGGATTTCGATCCCCGGCAGACCGACACGCAACACATCCTTCATACCGTCACGGCGCGTGGATACGATGCGTGCCTTGTCGGCATGTGACCACGGGCCATGTCATGGCGAGCTGGTCTTGAGTCAAGTCAACTTCAGGAGAAATGCAATGAACACGGAACTTTGTACCCCTTCGACACCGGGCAGGGCGACCATCCCCGCTCAACCGAATGTCGATTTCAGCGCGATCAAACAGCGCCAGCAGGCCACCTGGGCCAGCGGCAACTACGCCATCATCGGCACGACGCTGCAGATCGTGGGCGAGAACCTGGCAGAAGCGATGGACCTGCGCGCCGGCGAGCGGGTGCTGGATGTGGCGGCCGGCAATGGCAACGCCACGCTGGCGGCGGCGCGCCGCTTCGCACGGGTGACCTCGACCGACTACGTGTCGGGGCTGCTCGAAAGCGGGGCCGAGCGCGCACGGGCCAACGGCCTGGATATCCGCTTCCAGGTGGCCGATGCGGAAAACCTGCCGTTTGCAGACAGTGCGTTCGATGCCGCACTGTCTACCTTCGGCGTGATGTTCACGCCGCAGCAGGCCCGGGCGGCGCAGGAACTGACGCGTGTGGTGCGCAGCGGCGGCCGCATCGGCCTGGCGAGCTGGACGCCCGAAGGCTTCATCGGCGACCTGTTTCGCCTGATTGCCGCCTATGTGCCGCCGCCGGCAGGGCTGCAATCGCCCATGCTGTGGGGAACCGAGCCGCGCATCGTCGAGCTGTTCGGGCCGGAGTCGAGCGAGATCCGTTGCGAGCGGCGCCACTACAGCTTTCGCTATGAATCGCCCGCTCACTGGATCGAGGTGTTTCGCAACTTCTACGGGCCGACGCACAAGGTCTACGCCGCGCTCGACCCCGATCGCCAGGCGAGCCTGAGCCGAGACATCAGCGAACTGCTCGAACGCCGGAACCTTGGCGGGAAGGATTCGCTGGTCGTGCCGAGCGAGTACCTCGAAGTCGTGATCAGGCGGAAATAGCCGCATGCGGGCAATGCGGAGGGTGGCATGCCAGCCGCCTTTGCCTGCAAACGCAAACAGGAGGCAACATGAACATGAGTTCAGACGTGCATACACTCCAGGAGCGGCAGGCCCTGGAAACCTTCAAGCGGCATCTGGCCGCTTTCACTGCCGGCGATCTCGAAGCCGTGCTGAACGACTTCGACGAACATTCCGTGGTGGTCACGCCGGATGGCGTGTACGAGGGCCTTGGGCAGATCCGGGCGCTGTATGGCGGCCTGCTGGCGGAGTTCGGCGCAATCGACCACGGCGACTCGCCGGGACTGACTTTCGATGCACTGCATGTCCGGCACGACACGATCTTCATCGCATGGCATGCCGAGTCGATGAATCAGATCTTTCCGTTCGGGACCGATACCTTCATCTGCAAGGACGGGAAGTTCGTGCGGCAGTCGGTCGCCTACAGCGCACCGCGGCCGAAGTGAACGAGGCGGGTCTGCAAGACCCGCTTCCGGAAAGTTACAGCGACTTGTCGAGGTAGGTCCTGACGTAATTCACCAGATCGTCGTCATAGCCGGTGAAGAAGTGGTCCATCTTCGGCGCCATGGTCTGTGCCGACTTGGCGTTGACGAGCGTTTTCTTGCGGCCGTCGGCGCCTTTCACCACGGCCGGAAGGTCGTCGCCGCCGTAGAGGTCGTAGATCGGCAGCTTCACGCCGTCATAGCTGTCGGACGAGATGCCCATCGACACCCACACGGCGAAGGGCGAATCCGGGTTCTTCTGGAAATAGCCCTTGGTCATGGCCGAGCCGAGGCTGTGCGAAACGACGGCGATTTTCTTGTTGCCCTTGCCCTGCAGGAATTTGGCCGCGGCCTTGATGCGCTCGGCCGCTTCCGGGAACAGCGGCTGGTAGGCCTTGCTGTCGGCTTCGACGGCAAGGATGGGCATCTGGATCGACAGCGTGGTGTAGCCAAGGTCGGCCAGCCGGCTCCTCAGCACGCCGATGAGGCCGTGGTCGGGGTGCACGCCGATGCCGTGCACGATGACCAGTCCGGCCTTGGCGTTGGGCGTTTCGGTATAGAGGCCGAGGAACTTGTGGCCCTGGGCTTCGATGTAAACCGGATCGCCGACGACGACGCCGGGAACGATTTCGTCGGCCCATTTCTGCTCGCGTGCATAGTCGGAATTGGCGGCCCAGGCCGGCTGCAGGACGAGGGCCAAAAGCAGGAACAGGTATCGCATGGTTTCTCCTTGGTTTTCTTGATGGCGGGGGCACCCGAAACGCCGCCGTGACGGGCGGGCCACACGCGCCTTTGTCGTCGAATACAGACAGGCTAAGCATCGGCCGGGTTCCCGCTTTTGTCAAACCGGCGGACGCATTCCGTGGCGCGCGCGGCAAACCCATGCATGAAAAAGGGTAAATGCGGCACGCGCGATGTCGTATAACGGTAGAACAGCTCGGCGGCCAGGGCCGCCAGGGAGAACAAGGCAGAATGCTGAGAACGTTCAAGAATCACTACGAGTCGCTTTTTCATGCCTCGCCCAATGCCTACATCCTGCTGACACCGGACCTGATGCTGGTCGACATCAACGACGCGCATTTGCGCCTGACCGGGTTTGAACGCCAGGCGGTGCTGGGCAGGCAACTGTTCGAGGTTTTTCCTGTGCCGGGAGATGAGCAGGAGCGGCTCTTGCGCGATTCCTTTGCGCGCGTACTGTCCGGCAAGACCGAAGACAAGATATATCCGCTGCATTATCCGATCGTCCACCGCAACGAGAATGGCGAGGTCTGGGAAGACAGGTACTGGAGCGTGGTGAATACGCCGCTGTTCGACGAGGCCGGCAAGGTCGCCCTCATCCTCAATTACGTTGCCGATGTAACGTACCTGTTCCTGGCGGATGATGCCGGGCGCAGCCGCTTTGCCAGCCTGCAGGATATCCGCCGCGCGCACCTGGTCCTGGAAATGAGCGCAATGGACAGCGAGCGCAAGCGATTGCGCACCCTGATGGAGCAGGCGCCGGGCTTCGTGGCCATAGGCAGGGGGCCCCTGCATACCTTCGAACTCGCCAACAAGGCTTACTACCAGCTGGTCGGCCACCGCGAACTGCTTGGCAAGCCGGTGCGCGAGGCCTTGCCGGAACTCGAGGGCCAGGGCTTCTACGAGCTGCTGGACCAGGTGTACCAGTCGGGCAAGCCCTTCATCGGCCGCGCCATGCCCATCCTGTTCCAGCAGGAACCCGGTGCGCCGCTGGTCGAGCGCTACATCGATTTCATCTACCAGCCGATCTTCGAACAGGACGGCACGGTCTCGGGCATTTTCGTGCAGGGCCACGACGTAACCGAAGCGTACGAGCTGTCTCAGCAGCTGAGCCACCAGGCGGAGCACGATTCCCTGACCGGGCTGCTGAACCGGCATGCATTCGGCTTGCAGCTGGAACAGGCGATCAGCGACTTGTCCGGCAGGGACTCGGTGCATTCGCTGATGTACCTGGACCTTGATCAGTTCAAGCTGGTCAATGACACCTGCGGGCACCGCGCCGGCGACGAGTTCCTGCGTCTGATCGGCATGATCCTGAGGGCGAACACGAAGCCGATCGATACCCTGGCCCGTCTGGGCGGAGACGAATTCGGGCTCCTGCTCGAAAACTGTCCAGCGGAGACGGCCGGCCGCATCGCCGAAACCCTGCGGCAGACGGTAAGGGATGTCGAATTCATCTGGCAGAACCGCGTGTTCGGCGGCAGCGTCAGCATCGGCCTGGTTTCCTTCGGCGACCCGGCCACGAATCCGGCCGACGCGCTGAGCGCGGCCGACTCGGCCTGTTTCCTGGCCAAGGAAAAGGGCCGCAATCGCGTACAGGTCTACCGGCAGGAAGACAACGAGCTTGTCGCCCGCTGGCGCGAGATGGACTGGGCCGGGCGCCTCAGGACGGCGCTGAAGGAAGAACGGATCGAACTGTATGCGCAAAGGATCGAGCCCTTGTCCAATGGCGCGGGAAAAGCGACGCACCATGAAATCCTGATCCGGCTCAGGGGTGATGATGGGGTGATGGTGCCGCCCATGGCCTTCATCCCCGCAGCCGAGCGCTATGGGCTGATGCCCAGCATCGACCGTTATGTCATCGAGAAGGCATTTACCTGGCTGGCGGAACACAGCCGGTCGGGCCAGGTTCCCCTGTTCCTGTCGATCAATCTCTCGGGCAATACGCTTAACGACGAAAGCATTTCATCCTTCATCAGCGAAGCGGCCTATGCGCTGGGCGTGCACCCCGCGCAGGTCTGCTTTGAAATCACCGAGACGGCGGCGGTCGCCAACCTGACGCAAACCGCCAGGCTGATCGGAGAAATCAAGGAATTCGGTTTTCGTTTCGCGCTCGACGATTTCGGCAGCGGCATGTCTTCCTTCGGCTATCTCAAGTACCTGCCGGTGGACTATCTCAAGATCGACGGCGTGTTCATCAGGCACGTGCTCGCGGACGAGGTGGATGCCGCCATGGTGGAAGCCATCGCCCGTGTGGCTGGAGTCATGGGCATCCAGACGGTGGCGGAGTATGTCGAAAGCCGGGCAATCCGCGATCTGCTGGCAAGGTTTGGCGTGGATTACGGCCAGGGCTACGCCATCCACAAGCCCGAGCCGCTCGACTCCATCAGCCTCGTTCAGTAAGCCGCACGCGGGGCGCTACGCAATTTCCGCTGTTGGCTCAGCCCACCGCCACCTTGGGCAGGCGGTCGAGCGCCGCGTGGATGGCTTCTTCCGGGTAGGCGTAGTCTTCCAGCTCACCGGCGAAGTACTTGTCGTAGGAAGCCATGTCGAAATGGCCGTGCCCGGAAAGGTTGAAAAACAGCACCTTGGGCTCGCCGCTCTGCTTGCAGCGCATGGCTTCGTCGAGGCAGGCGCGGATAGCGTGGCAGGACTCAGGCGCGGGGATGATGCCCTCGGCGCGCGCAAACATGACGCCGGCTTCGAAAGATGCGAGTTGCGGAATGGCCACGGCTTCGATGAGCTTCTCGTGATAGAGCTGCGACACCAGCGGCGAGTCGCCGTGGTATCTGAGGCCGCCGGCATGGATGCCGGGCGGCACGAAGTCGTGGCCCAGGGTATACATCTTCATCAGCGGGGTATAGCCGGAGGCATCGCCGAAATCGTAGGCGTAATGGCCGCGGGTCAGGGTGGGGCAGGAGGTGGGCTCGGCCGCGACCAGGCGCAGGTTCTTCGCCCGGGCGTCGCCCGCGGCCTGGTCGGCGAGGAAGGGGAAGGCGGTGCCGGCGAAGTTGGAGCCGCCGCCGCAACAGGCGAACACCATGTCGGGATAGACGCCGATTTTCTCGAACTGCTTCTTGGCTTCGAGGCCAATGACCGTTTGATGCAGGCACACGTGGTTGAGCACCGAGCCGAGCGCATAGTTGGTGTCGGGGCGTGAGGCGGCTTCCTCCACGGCCTCGGAAATGGCGATGCCCAGGCTGCCGGGGGAGTCGGGATGCTCGGCCAGCACCTTGCGCCCGGCCTCGGTCATGACGGTGGGCGAGGCGAACACCTCGGCGCCCCAGGTCTGCATCATGGAGCGACGGAAGGGCTTCTGCTGGTAGGACACCTTGACCATGTACACGCGCACCTCGATGCCGAACATCTGCCCGACCAGGGCAAGCGAGGAGCCCCACTGGCCGGCGCCGGTTTCGGTGGCCAGGCGCCTGATGCCGGCCTGCCTGTTGTACCAGGCTTGCGGCAGCGCGGTGTTGGGCTTGTGCGAGCCGGCGGGGGAGACGCCTTCGTACTTGTAGTAGATCTTCGCCGGCGTGCCCAGCATCCGTTCCAGGCGGTGGGCGCGGAACATGGGCGCGGGCCGCCACATGCGGTAGGCCTCGCGCACTTCGTCGGGAATGGCGATCCAGCGCTCGGCCGAGACTTCCTGCTCGATCAGCGCCATCGGGAAGATGGCCGTGAGCGCCTCCGGTCCCACGGGTTTGCCGTCCGGGCCGAGCGACGGGGCAGGCGGCCTGGGCATGTCGGCGACGACGTTGTACCAGTGGGTGGGGATGTCCTTCTCTTCCAGCAGGATCTTGGTGTCCGACATGGCTTGCCTCCTCGGGAACGCGCTGTTGTGCGGCTATGCTACTCCCGAATGCCTTGCGTCAGCCAGGGCTCATGTTTCCAGTGCCTGTTCCAGCGATTTCAGCGCGGCATTCGCGATTTCGGTCACGGCATCCACCACCTGCATGGTCTGCTCGCTGGAAAACGGCGATGTGCCGGCTTCCAGGCCGACGAACTTGAGATGCTTGGGCAGTTCGTCCATGCGGTCTGCCAGCGCCAGGGTCTCGGCGAGGCCGAAGCCGTGGCTGGAGGTGTGGTGCATGACCAGGCCGTCGAGTGAGCGGCCTTCCAGCCGGTGCAGGGTGCCGGCGGCCGCACCGCCCTTGACGGCATCGACCAGGATCACGGTGTCGGCGCCGCGCATGTGTTCGATCAGGCGCGGGCCGGGGCGGTCGAGCGCCACGACTTCGATTTTTTCCGGGTCGAAACGGCCCATGAGCGCGTGGGCGGCGAGGAAACCGAGGTTGTCCGGCTCGGTGGGCGAGCCGATGCAGAGGATGCGGACGGGCGGATGGATGTGTGCGTTCATGTACGGTCGATGCTCAGTTTCAAAAAATGCGTGGCGCAGGAAATGCAGGGATCGTAATTGCGAATCACGGTTTCCGCATGGTGGCGAATCTTCTCTTCAGGCTGGTCGAGGCCGAAATGGTTCAACGAGGCGCGCAGGTCGGCCTCGATGCGCGCCTGGTTCTGGCTGGTCGGCGGCACGATGCGGGCGCTGACGATGCTGCCGCTGTCGTCCAGCTCGTAGCGGTGCCAGAGAATGCCGCGCGGCGCCTCGCTGGCGCCGAAGCCCACGCCTGCCCGCGGCGCGGCTTCGAGGTAGGGCGTATCGGTTGGTGCGTAGGCTTCGAGCAGGCGGATGGCCTCGACCAGGGCGGCATGGATTTCCAGTGCGCGCGCGACGATGCTGTGGAAGATGTTGAACGAGGGGAAGTGCATGCCGCAGGCTTGCACAAGCTTGAGCGTCGACGCGGGCAACAGGTCGATGTTGAGGTTGAGGCGCGCCAGCGGGCCGACCAGGTAGTCCTGCCCGCGATGATGGCAGTGCAGGGCGGTGGAATGGGGCGCATGGCTTTCCTTGAACTCGCTGTCGAACTCGGCGATGTCGATGTCGAGTCCGCGGCTGGAGACGATGCGCCCCCGGGTAATGGGATATTCGCCGGCGCGGCCGAGCGATACGCATTCGAAATCCTGGGTTTCGTTCGGCAGCGGCAGTGCGGCTGTCCACAGCACCAGCGCCTCGGCTTCCGGCAGCAGGGCTTGCAGTTCTGCGTGCAGCGCGGCCGCAGCGCTGCGCGAAGGCGCATGCCAGAAGCCGCCCACGCGCACGCCGACAGGATGGACCGAGCGGCCGCCGAGGAAGCGGATGATGGCGTTGCCGGCCTCCTGGATTCTCAGGCCGCGACGCACGATGTCGGGATGTTGCCCGGCCATGTCGATGGCGTTGGCGAAGCCGAGGAAGTCGGGCGCCGCCAGCAGGTGGATGTGCAGGCCGTGCGACTCGATCCACTCGCCGCAGTAGAACAGCCGGCGCATGTCGCGGATCCAGGGCGTGGGCTCGATGCCGAGGATGGATTCCAGCGCCTGCACCGCGCTCATCTGGTAGGCCACCGGGCAGATGCCGCAGATGCGCGCGACCATGTCCGGCACTTCCATGTAGTGGCGGCCTTCGAGGAACTTCTCGAACAGTCGCGGCGGTTCGAAAATGCGCAGCCCGAGCTCGCTGATCTCGCCGTTGACGATGCTGAGGTCGAGCGCGCCCTCGCCTTCTACGCGGGCGAGCACCGGAACATTGAGGTTGACGGTGCGGTTAGTCATCTTGTTCTTTGTAGCGTTGGCCGATGTCCGCAAAGGGCTGGGCCGTGGAGGTGATGAACAGGAAGCGGCGGGCGACATCGCGCCGTGAAAGCCCGGACTGCTCGAAATGCTCCGCCATGGCGGCGGCGTTGGGCAGTTCGGCCGGGCCGAAGCAGCCATAGCAGGCGCGGCCCACGCCCGGGCACAGCGCGCCGCAGCCGGTACGGGTGACCGGGCCCATGCAGGGCGCGTTCTGCGTGACCGCGACGCATGTGTAACCGCGGCGCTTGCATTCCACGCACACGGGCTCGCCCGGGTTGGCCGGGGTGACGCCATTCAGCAGGCTGGCGGTGGCGCCCAGCACCTGTTCGGTGGTGACCGGACAGCCCCAGATTTCGAGGTCGACCTTCACGTGCGCCGAGATCGGGCGCGACTCGGGCAGGCACTCGATGTATTGCGGGCTGGCGTAGATGTCGGCCACCCAGCTCGCCGACTCCTTCACGCCGTTGCGCAGGGCCTGCAGGCCGCCGGCGGTGGCGCAGATGCCGAGGGTGACTAGGTATCTGGCCGAAGCGCGCACGGCGCGGATGCGCTCGATGTCGTGTTCCGTCGAGATGCTGCCTTCGACAAAGGCGATGTCGACTTCGGCGAACTGATCGATCCAGCCGGCTTCGGCGAAGTGCAGGATGTCCACCCTTTGCGCCAGCGTGACCAGGGATTCACCGGCATTGAGGAAGGCGAGCTGGCAGCCGTCGCAGGAGGCGAACTTGTGCACGGCGATGCGCGGGCGACTCATAAGCCGCCCCTTTCCAGCAGCGCCTTCACTTCCGGGTAGGAAAACACCGGCCCGTCCTTGCAGACGAAATGGCCGCCGAGCTGGCAGTGCCCGCACAGGCCGAGCGCGCATTGCATGTTGCGCTCCAGGCTGACGTGGATGTCGGCTTCGTTCATGCCGCGTGCCTTCAGCGCCTTGGCAGCCGCGACCATCATGCCTTCGGGCCCGCAGATCATCGAGATGGCATGGGCGGGCTCGAACTCGGCCTGCGCCACCAGGTCGATGGGGCTGCCCACGTGCCAGGGCCACAGCGCTTCGGTCGAATTGGCGGCGAGCAGCACCTGGGTATCCGGCACCTGTGCCCAGCGCTCGTAGGAGGCGCGCCAGATGAGGTCGTGGCTGTGCTTCACGCCTTGCAGGATGATGAGGCGGCGAAAGCGCTCGCGCCGCTTCAGCACGTAGTGGATGACCGCCATCACCGGCGCGCAGCCGAGGCCGCCGGTGACGATGAACACGTCCTTGCCTTCGGCTTCGGCGAGCGGCCAGCCGCGGCCATAGGGACCGCGCAGGCCGACTTCGTCGCCGGGCTGGAGCTGCGCGATGCCATGGGTGACGCGGCCGACGGCGCGGATGGTGTGGGCGAAATTCGTGCGTTCCTCCGGATCGGAAGAAATCGAAATCGGCACCTCGCCGGTGCCCGGCAGGTAGACCATGTTGAACTGGCCCGGCGCGAAGCGGTAGCTGTCCTGGACGGCGGCGTCATTGAAGCGCAGGCGCAGGGTGAAGATGTCGTCGGACTCCTGGATGCGCTCGACGATTCTGGCGGTTTGGGGGACGTGAGGAGAATTCATCCTGGGAAAAACCTGTTAACCGCGGGGAACACGGGGGCAAGCCGGGAGTAATGCCTGGTTGCGGCAATCGAGCATGGGGTGAAGGGTTCAGCGTTAAAAGTCTGGGGCTTTCCTCGTGAACCCCGTGTTCCCCGTGGTGCAAATGCAGTTTTCCGATTCATTTCAGCAGCGCGGCCGCCTCCTCGGTGATGTCGATGCCGACCGGACACCAGGCGATGCAGCGGCCGCAGCCGACGCAGCCCGAGCGGCCGAACTGGTCGTGCCAGCTTGCCAGCTTGTGGGTGAGCCACTGGCGGTAGCGCTGGCTGATCTCGGGCCGGAGCTGCTTGCCGTGGATGTAGCCGTGGCGCTCGCCGAAGCAGGAATCCCACTCGCGGATGTGCAGGCTCTCGCTGCCGTCGAGCCCGGGCTGTTCGACCTCGGCGTGGCAGAAACAGGTGGGGCAGACCATGGTGCAGTTGCCGCAGGCGAGGCAGCGCTCGCCCACCTCCTGCCATCGCCCATGGTCGAGCCGCGCCATCAGCGCATCGCGCAGGTTGGTGCCGGGAATGGCGCGGGTCTGGCTTTCCGCGGCGCGGCGGACGCCGGCCGCCGCGGCCTCGATTTTTTCGGGCTGGGCTTCCTGCAGGGGCAGCGCGGCGAGCAGGCGTTCGCCGGCCGGGCTGCCGGCCTGGGCGATGAAGCCGTCATCAAGCTCGGTAAGGGCAAGGTCGAAGCCGGACCTGGCTTCCGGGCCGTCGCCGGTGGAAGCACAGAAACAGGTGCTGGCCGGATGGGTGCAGTTCACCGCGACGAGCAGCATGTCCTCGCGCCGCGCGCCGTAGTGCGGATCGGGATGGGGCCCGCCGAGAAAATGCCGGTCCTGTATGGCGAGGGCGGCGAGGTCGCAGGCCCGCACGCCGATAACGGCCAGCGGGCGCTTCGGCATCTCGTCGACTTCGACGGCAAATCCGGATTCGGTCCGGGCGATGCGCCACAGCGGTTCGCTCGGCGCAAATACGAGCGGCTTGAGCGCCTGCGGGCCGTTGGCCCAGGCAAAGCACCGA
>VFQM010002549.1_pt1 | contig 13199 bp, 13 predicted proteins | sample 3512391 | NCBI WGS metagenome assembly VFQM01 (sample SAMN10412369, study PRJNA504923) | tailings metagenome | isolation source: Replicate 1 from Balatoc abandoned mine | place: Philippines
AGCGTCATTGCGAGGAGCGTAGCGACGAAGCAATCCAGAGCGGTCCATCACCAACCGTGGTTTATTTTGCACCCTGCGCATCGCCCCGCTATCCACGCTGCCGGGAGAGAGAAAACGGCCATGCAACTAAATGTCGGATTATTGGGCGGCGGCAGCTGGGGAACCACCGTGGCTGCGCTGATTTCACGCAATGCGCCGGTCATGCTGTGGGCGCGCGATGCCGCGACGGTCCATGAAATCAACAATGAACGCCAAAATAGCCGCTATCTGGAGGGCTATACCCTTCCTCCCAGCATGCGGGCGACCGCCGACATGGGCGAAGCGGTGCGCGGCGCCGATGTGCTGGTGATGGGTGTGCCCAGCCAGAATTTTCGCGCCGTTCTGATGGATGTACGCCGGCATATCCGCCCGTGGGTGCCGGTCATCAGCCTGACCAAGGGGTTCGAACTCGACACCGGCAAGCGGATGACCGAAGTGATTATGGAAATCCTGCCCGGCCACCCCGTCGGCGTGCTGACCGGCCCTAACCTGGCGCGCGAAATCTTGCAGGGTCAGGCGGCCGCGTCGGTGCTGTCGATGGAGGATGAAATCGTTGTGAAGGCGCTCCAGCCGCTGTTCCACTCGGGGCTGTTCCGCGTCTACACCAACACCGATCTGCTCGGCTGCGAGCTGGGCGGTGTGCTCAAAAACGTTATCGCCATTGCCGTCGGCATGGGCGACGGGCTGGGCGCTGGCGACAATACGCGCGCCGCGCTGATGACGCGCGGGCTCGCCGAAGTCACGCGGCTGGGCGTGGCGATGGGCGGGCGCCCCGAAACCTTTGCGGGCCTCGCCGGCATGGGCGATTTGATCGCCACCTGCACGAGCACGCTGTCGCGCAACCGCTCGGTCGGCGTCGAACTCGGCAAGGGGCGGCATATCGACGATGTCATTGCCGAAATGCATATGGTCGCCGAGGGCGTGAAGGCCGCGCCCACGGTGGTCGCGCTCGCGCGGCAATATGGCGTCACCATGCCGATCGCGCAGGACGTGCTCGACGTGACGCAGGGCCGCAAAACCGCGCTCGAGGTGTTCAGGGGGCTGCTGCGTGCGTCAGTCGGCGACGAAGCGCACCCGGGCTGAGGTGAAATCGCACGTCTGTTGTTTTTTTCAGCCAGACGGGGAAGAAAATCGGCGCTGCCGACGTTTCCTGAATGAGCGCGCTGCAGCGCGCCCAACCAGGAGACGGACGATGAAGAAACTGATGATCATGACGGCATTGCTGGCCGTCCCCGCCAGCGTTGTTGCCGCTGTTCCATACAGCAAAATGCCTACCGGCTTTGAAGTACCCGAAATTCGCGAGCGCCCGATTGCCGGCATCTTTAACCAGAGCTGGTATAATTACCGTGCCGACATTCTGGAGGCCGAAAAGGAACTTGGCAGCGACCTGAAGCGCGCCACCGACCGCGAAGACCGCCTTGACGCATGGGACGAATGGGCCACCGAAGTCATTGATGCCGACAAGGACTATGTCAAAGAAATGCGCGATCGCGGCTATCGCGCGGGCCGCGTGACCGTGGGTTAAACTGGACCCTTCCCTCCTCTTCATCCTCCCCGTCGCGTCGCGATGGGGAGGATTTTTTGCGCGCAAGCCACCAGAAAAGATGAGGGACTGTTTCTGATAAGCCCTACCGTGTCTTTACCGCCATCCTCCGTCGCGCGCGGCCATTTCCGCTGCGGCGTCGGCCGGTTCGCCCGCCATCATTGCCGCTGCCGCTGCCGCGAGCGATCCTGACGAAGCCTGACGATAGTCGTTTGCCGCACGGCCGGGCTGCGCCCGTTCGAGCCGCCAGGCGCCGCCGTTGCGGCATCCGATGCCGCTCACTTCGCTGCTTTCAAAGCTGCGGCACCAGCGACCATCGGACGCGCGAAAGGTGAGGCCGATCCGGGTGTCGGCATCGCCCTGCGCCGATGCAAGCTGCCCGTCTAGCGCTTCGGCGAGCGGGCCTGCCGCGACCAGCGCACCGCCCTCGACCGCCACCGGTCCGGTCGGCGCCAACAGCTGGTTCCCCACTCCCAGCCCCAGCACCAGCGATGCAGCAATCGCGCCCCAGTGCGCCGGGGCGAAACGCAGCCGCTGCACCTCGGCCTTGGCCGCGCGGCGCGCCGCCAGACTGTCATCGACCTTGCCATCCAAAGTTAGCAGCGCGGTCAGCCGGTCGGGCAAAGCCTCGTCCAGCACCGGCGCATAATGGGCGGAGAGCCGGGTACGCAGCGACCGCTGGCGCGCGATCGCGGCAGCAAGTTCGGGATCCTGTTCGGCCTGCTGCGCCAGCCGCCGCGCTTCCATTTCGTCGAGTTCGCCATCGACAAAGGCGGCGATCGTCTGTTCATCATGCGTCATGCCGTGTCTCCCAGCAAATGCATCAGCGCCTCGCGCCCGCGCGCCAGCCGCGACGTGACGGTGCCGATCGGCACTTCCAAAATGTCAGCGGCTTCGCGATAGGCATAGCCCTCGACCAGCACCAGCAGCACCACTTCGCGCTGTTCGTCGGGCAGGCGCGCCATTGCGCCGTCGATGTCACCGCGCACCACGCCCGCCTCAACCGTGTCGGCCCCGTCACCGGCGATGGCCAGTATGTCATCGGCGTCAATGGCCTCATGGACCCCGCCCCGGCGCTGCGCTGCGCGGCGCTGGTCGATCCACAAATTGCGCGTAATACGGAACATCCAACCATCCAATCCCGCTTCACCTTGCCACTGTGCGCGCGACATCAGCGCGCGCTCGATCGCTGCCTGGGTCAGATCATCGGCCGCTGCCGCATCCTTGGCCAGCCCGCGTGCGAACCGCCGCAGGCGGGGCAAGAGGGCGACGATTTGCTGCTCAAAATGCATGACCGCTTTTTCACCCGGCAAGGAAGAAACGCCAGCTTCTTATCGTTTCTTCCATGACATGCTAATTTTTCTGTGGTGGATGATATGGTGATGAGACGGGTTGTGGCTTCGTTTTTGGTGGCAGCCATGGCGCTGACCAGCGTCGGTGCGCCCGCACAGGTGGGTCTGCCGCCGGTCACGGTGCCCGACACGACGCGCATCCTGCCGCCACTGCCGCAAATTGGCGCTGACCGCATCGTGCGCGCGCCCGACACACTGGTGCGGCTGCGGCTCGACCGCATTACCGATCTGGTGCGCAGCAACCGCGACCGCATTGCGCTCGACAGCGACGGTGAACCAGCGCTGCGCGGAGTGCTCATCGCGATCGGGGCGGACGCCGAAATGATTGCGCGGGCCGATGCTGCGGGCTTTGTGGCGGTGGACCGCGAACGGATTGACGGGCTTGACCTTGATGTCGTGCGCTTTCGCATCCCCGATGGCCTCAGCCTCGCCCGTGCCGAGCGTGCCCTCAACAAATTATTGCCCGGCGCGGGCATCGACGTTGACCATCTTTATTTCCAAAGCGGAGCGGGGGCAGGGCGCGTGCTGCCGGTGGTTGCGCTGGCGCAGCCCGGCGGCGCGGGCGGCGCGCCATTGGGCCTGATCGATGGCGGCGTTGCGGCGCATGCCTCGGTGGCTGGCCGCGTCGACCAGCGCGGCTTTGCCCGCGGCGCACCCATGGCTAGCCGTCACGGCACCGCTGTTGCCTCTTTGTTGGTGGGCGCGGCCAATCCGCGCGGCGCGGCGGCGGGAAGGGCGCTGCTCGCCGCCGATGTCTATGGCGACGATCCGGCGGGCGGGAATGCCAGCGCCATCGCACGGGCCTTGGGGTGGCTAACGCAAAATCGCGTGGCGGTGACCACCATCAGCCTGGTCGGCCCCGACAATAAATTGCTCGCCCTGGCCATCGCCCGGGCACAGCAACGCGGCATGCTGATCGTCGCGGCGGTGGGTAACGACGGCCCCGCTGCCCCGCCGGCCTATCCGGCATCGTATCGGGGCGTGCTCGGCGTCACCGGCGTCAATGCGCTCGGGCGCGTGCTGCCCGAAGCTGGGCGGTCGGCGCATATCGACTTTGCGGCGCCGGGCGATGCGGTTCTAGCGGCGACCGGAGCAAGCCAGAGCGAGCGGGTGCGCGGGACATCCTTTGCTGCACCACTTGTCGCTGGTCGCCTCGCCCACCATTATCCGCGCGCCGACCCTGCGCGCATCGAAGCCGCCGTCACAGCGCTGATCGGCGAAGCGCGCGACCTGGGGGGCAAGGGGCGCGACAAAGTTTATGGCCACGGGCTGGTGTGCGGGGATTGCGCGGGGCGCTAGGGTCGCCGCTATCCACCGACCACCCTATTTTCTTCGTCCCGGAACAAGTCGAGGATAAAAACGCCTATATAAATCATAAAGTTGATTATTATTTTCTATACCTCTGGAAGAAATTCCTGCTCCTCATCGTCCTTCCTTCAGGCCCCCATTGGGCCGCAAATTGAAGGAGAGATTCAATGGCACATCGTAGCATCATTGCCGCCACGCTTGCCGTGTCGGCTTTCGCATTCACTACCCCGGCCTTTGCCCAGCTGCTGGGCGGCAGCGGCGGCAATCTGGGTGGAACGCTGGGCGGCCCCATCGGTACCGTTACCGGCACCGTGGAAAAGACCGCGACGGCTTCGGGCGAAGCCCGCGCTGATCGCCGCTCTGGCCGCGTGCAGTCGAGCGGCAACGCATCGGGTAGCGGTTCGGCCGACGGGAGCGGAAGCTTGCTTGGCGATTCATTCGGCGGCAGCGCGAGCGGTTCGGGCAATGCTGCGAGCAGCGGCAGCGCGGATGCCCAACTGATCGGCACCGATTATGTCGGCCAAACCGCACGTGGCGCGGTCGGGACGGCTCGCGGCACGGCGGCAAACGCCACTGGCACTGCGCAGGGTGCGCTCACAGTAACGAAGAATCGCGCCGGTCAGACCGCCAGCGGCCTTGCTGGCAGCGCCAGCGGTGCAGGATCGCTCGCCGGCAACGGCCTGTTCCAGGGCAGCCTAGGTCAGCTCGCCGCCTCGGGAACAGGCGCAGCGAACGGAAATGGCATGTTTGCGGTTGAACCCGGAATGCCCGTCACCGACCCCAGGGGCAAGGTCATAGGCTATGTCCAGCAGGTCAGCGCCACCAAGCGCGGCGTCATTGAAACCGTCACGGTCGAGGCGGGCAACCGCGTCGCCACGCTGCCGGCGGCCAGCTTTGCCGGGTCCGGCGACCTGCTCGTCAGCGGCATGACCAAGGGCGAGCTCGGCCAGATCGCCAAGCAGCAGGAGGCCACGAGTGAAGGGCAGGCTGCCCAGCCCGCACCGATGACTGATCCCGCTCCCGCTGCGCCGGCGAAGGCCGCCAGTGGCGACGCGCGCGCCGAGCGTGGCAACGTCCGCGAAGACTGACCCCTCCCGCGGACTGGACTTGGGCGCGCTGGTTCCGGCCAGCGCGCCCATTTTTTTACGCCCGCTCGAAAATGGCGGCTATGCCCTGGCCGCCGCCGATGCACATCGTCTCCAGTCCGTAACGCCCGCCGCGCCGCACCAGCTCGCGCGTAAGATTGGCGAGGATGCGCCCGCCGGTTGCGCCGATGGGATGCCCCAGCGAAATGCCGCTGCCGTTGACGTTCAGCATGGCCATGCGGCTGTCATCGTCGCTCCAGCCCCACCCCTTCAGCACCGCCAGCACCTGCGGCGCAAAGGCTTCGTTGAGTTCGACGACGTCGATATCGTCCCAGCCAAGGCCGGTGCGCGCGAACAACCGCTCGACTGCGGGCACTGGCCCGATGCCCATGCGCGACGGGTCGCACCCCGCTGCCGCCCAGCCGGTGAGCCAGGCGATGGGCTCCAACCCCAGTTCGGCGAGCTTGTCCTCTGCCACCACCAGACAGGCCGCCGCCGCGTCATTTTGCTGGCTGGCATTGCCCGCCGTCACCACACCGCCCTCAATGGGTTTCAGTTTGCCCAGCACTTCCATGCTGGCGTCGGCGCGATAGCCCTCGTCATGATCGAAGATGAGTGCATCACCCTTTTTCTGCGGGACTGCCACCGGCACCAGCTCGTCGGCGAACAGTCCTTCGGCCCACGCGCGCGTCGCATTTTGGTGGCTGCGCACGGCATAGGCATCGCACGCCTCGCGCGTAATGCCATAATCCTTCGCCAGATTTTCCGCGGTCTCGATCATGCCCGAAATGACGCCGAACCGCTCTTGCGGCTGCGACATCAGCCGCCCCCGGGTAAGCCGGTCGTGCAGCACCATATTGCCCGCGCGCACGCCTTGCCGGATTTGCAGCGTATAATGTTCGGCGTTCGACATGCTTTCAACGCCGCCCGCGATGACGCAGTCGGCGACGCCCGTTTGCACCATCATCGCGGCATCGACGACCGATTGCAGCCCCGAACCACAGCGCCGGTCGACCTGATAGCCCGGCACATGCAGCGGCAGCCCCGCTGCCATCGCCGACCAGCGCCCGATCGCAGGGGCCTCGGCATTGCCGTAACCTTGACTGAAAACGACATCGTCGATGCGCTCGGGATCGACGCCCGTGCGCTCCATCAGCGCGCGGATGATGATGGCGCCCAGCTCGCCCGCGCTGATGCTCGACAATGCGCCGAGGAATTTACCCACGGGCGTGCGCAGGGCGGCAACAATGGCGGCGCGGCGGTGGGTCATTTCTCTACCTTCCAAAACAGGTTGCTGAACTTACCGTAGCCCTGAGCCTGTCGAAGGGCGTACCACGCCCTTGGGCATCATTGCATGGACGCGCCACGTGCTTCGACAAGCTCAGCACTACGGTCAACTTCTCGAACGATGGTCACCCAACCCCCACGACGCCAGCATCCACCAGCCGCGCAATTGCGCCGCTGTCCAGCCCCAGCCGTTCGCTGAGCACCGCTTCGCTATGCTCGCCGTTGCGCGGCGCGGGGGCAGGGGGCAGGCGCTCGGCGTGCGGGATGGTCGCAAAGGCTCCGGCGGCGGGATAGGCAAAGCCGCTGGGGTTCGTCGCCAGTTCGGCAAAGATGGGATTGCTCCCTACCAGCCGCGGGTCGCGCACCGCGTCAACCATCGACTGATAGCGGCCGTGGACCACGCTGTGCGCATCGAGCCGCGCCGCGACATCGCTATGATCGAGCGCGCCGATCGCCTGTTCTACAATCGCAAAAATGCTTGCGCGGTGGGTAAAGCGCAGCCCGTCATCGCCCGCGAATGTCACCCCGAGCGCGCTTTCCAGCGCCGTGATCCGTTCGCCCAGGCCCAACGCCGCAACCAGCCCTTCCCACTGCCTTTCGTTGATCGCCACCAGCATCAGCCTTACGCCGTCGCGCGTAACGAAATCGCGCCCGATGGTGCCGAACACGGCGTTGCCCAGCCGCTCGCGCTCAGCTCCCGTATAAAGCACTTCGGCGACGCGCCCCATATTGGCAACGGTGCCGATGGCAACGTCGGTCAGCGGCAGCCGCACCTCACCGCCAAGTCCGGTGGCCTCGCGCCGCCGCACCGCCGCCAGCATGGCAAAGGCAGCATAGGCCCCGGTCAGCAAATCCCATGCGGGCATGACATGATTGACCGGCGCTTCATCGTCCAGTGGCCCGGTCAGCCCCGGATAGCCGACGGCGGCGTTGGCGGTGTAATCCAACGCGACCGACCCATCGGGCCAGCCCATAATGCGCACCGTCACCATATCCGTGCGCCCGGCGGCCAGTCTGTCATGCGCCAGAAAGCCTTTGGCGGGCAGGTTGGTGACCAGATTGCCGGTGCGCTGCGCCAGTTCGACCAGCAATTCGCGCCCTTCGGGCCGCGCCAGGTCGAGCGCGAGCGACTGTTTGGCGCGGTTGAGATTTTCCCACGACAGCGAATCATTGTTCGCGGTGACCGGCCAGCGCTTGAAATCCTGCCCGCCGCCGATCTGGTCAACGCGGATAACGCTCGCACCCATCTGTGCGAGGTAAAGCCCCGCCGTGGGGGAGGCGACGAAGGAGGACACTTCGACGACGCTGAGGTCGGGGAGGAGATTATACACCGAAAATCCTTGCCTGAACCCCCAATTGCTCCCCGGCGAAAGCCGGGGTCCAGGGCTTCGAGGAGCGCTGCTGGCCACCCTGGGCTCCGGCTTTCGCCGGAGAACAGCATTGAACCAATGTTGGCAAAACCCTTCCCATCACTCCCCCTCCGCCAGCAACCTTCGCGCCTCGGCCCCCTGCCAGTCAAGCGCGCCGGTCACCCGCCAAACCTCGCGTCCCTCGGCGTCAAACAAAATCGTCACCGGCAACGGACTGTTGTAATCGGCAAGCAGATTGTTGGCGGGGTCGAGAAAGGGCTGGAGCTGCGTCAGGCCCGCGCGCTGGAACCAGGGATCAACCACCTCCGCCCCTTGCAAATCCTGCGCGACTGCCAGCACGGTCAGCTTGCCTGCACGTTCCGCCGCCAGCCGGTCGAGCGATGGCATTTCCTTGATGCACGGCCCACACCAGGTCGCCCACAGGTTGAGCAGCAACGGCTTGCCCCGGAACGCCGCCAGCGTCACCGCCGCATCATCGGGCGCGGTGAAGGACGCACCGCTCGCTGCCTTACCCGCATGGCTGCGGTCGATCTTGAACGCGGCAGGCGGCTGGGCCAGCGGCGCAGCGGCTTGCCCGCCAGCACCCTTTTGCCTATCGCAGCCGCCAAGGAGCAGCAGCCAAGGCAGCGTTGCGAGCAGGATCAGGCGAATGGGCGATACTCCGGACCGGAACAGCATGTGGGGCGGCCGCTTTGCGGGCGGGCCCGATGCCGTCATGCGCGCGATAAATGCCTCCATCCCCATCGACAAGCGTTTGTGGCGCGAAGACATTGCCGCTAGCCGCGCGCACGCCGCGATGCTGGGCGCGGCAGGCATTATCAGCGCCGCCGACGCCGCCGCGATCGATGGGGGGCTAGCGCAGATTGCTGATGAATATGCGCACGCTGGCGTGCCGGTTGATCTGGCGCTTGAAGATATTCACATGACCGTCGAGGCGCGGCTCGGCGAGCTGATCGGCGAACCCGCACGCCGCCTCCACACGGCGCGCTCGCGCAATGATCAGGTCGCGACCGATTTCCGCCTGTGGGTGCGCGGCGCGATGGACGAGGTGGATGCCAGCCTCGCTGCGTTGCAACGCGCGCTTGTAACCCGCGCTACCGAACATGCCGATGCGATCATGCCCGGCTTCACCCATTTGCAGGTCGCGCAGCCGGTGACGCTGGGCCATCACCTGCTCGCCTATGTCGAAATGCTCGCCCGCGACCGCAGCCGTTTTGCCGATGCACGCGCGCGGATGAACCAATCGCCGCTCGGTGCTGCCGCGCTCGCGGGCACCAGCTTCGCTATCGACCGCGAAGTAACCGCCGCCGCGCTCGGCTTCGACCGCCCGATGGCCAACAGCATCGATGCCGTGTCCGATCGCGATTTCGCGCTCGACTATCTTGCCAATGCCGCCATGGCTGCGCGGCACGTGTCCCGTCTTGCCGAAGAAATCGTCAACTGGGCGAGCCAGCCGTTCGGCTTCATTGCGCTGCCCGATGCCTGGTCGACGGGCAGTTCGATCATGCCGCAAAAGCGCAACCCCGATGCCGCCGAGCTGGTGCGCGGGCGGGCGGGCCTGCTGCTCGCGGCGTTTCAGCGTCTTGCGGTGATTGTGAAAGGATTGCCGCTCACTTACTCGAAGGACTTGCAGGACGATAAGGCGACGGTGTTCGAGGCGCATGATGCGCTGGCGCTCAGCCTCGCCGCGATGACGGGCATGATCGAAACCATCATCTTCCGCACCGACAGGATGCGCGCCCTAGCCGGAACCGGCTTCTCGACCGCGACCGACCTTGCCGACTGGCTGGTGCGCGAAACCGGCGCGCCCTTTCGCGATGCGCATCATATCGTCGGCGCCTGCGTCTTGCGCGCCGAAGCGTTGGGGGTCGATCTCGCCAATCTGCCGCTCGCCGAGGCGCAGGCCATCGACACGCGCGTTACGGCACAGGCACTGGCTGCGCTCACCATCGACGCCTCGGTCGCCAGCCGCACCAGCGCTGGCGGAACCGCGCCGGTGCGGGTAAGAGAGTGTGTCGCGGTCTGGCAGGCGCGGCTCGCTGCGGAGAAGCCCGAATGACACGCAACCATGGTCTCGTCCTGCTCGCCTGCGTCCTGCTCGCTGCATGCGGCAACAAAGGCGATTTGCAGCGCCTTGCCAGCGCCGCGCCGCCGGTGGTTCCGGCGGGCAGCGACGCGCCCGAAAGCCCCGACCAGCAAACCAGCCCCGACGTCGAGGCCAAACCTGCGCGCAGCGACGAACTGCTGCGCCGTTCCGAAGAGCGCCCGACCGACGAATTCGATCTCCCCCCGCAATAATCCGCCAGAGCCAAGACCGATTATGGACCATTTCCACCTGAAGGACGGCGTCATGCACGCCGAAGATTTGCCTTTGCCCGCCATTGCCGAGGCAGTGGGCACCCCCGTCTATGTCTATTCGCGCGCGACGCTTGAACGCCATGCCGATGCGTTCATTGACGGGCTGGCGGCGATCCCCAAAAAGCACATTGCCTTTGCCATCAAGGCCAACCCCAATCTGGGCGTGCTGCGCGTGCTGGCGCGCAAGGGCTTTGGCGCCGACGTCGTTTCGGGCGGCGAGCTGGAACGCGCCATCGCGGCGGGCATTGCCCCTGCCGACATCGTCTTTTCGGGCGTCGGCAAGACGCGCGCCGAACTCGCGCTGGGGCTCGAGCGCCAGATCGGCCAGTTCAACATCGAGCATGAACCCGAAGGCGAAGCGCTCGCCGCCATTGCTGCCGCGCGCGGGCTGCGCGCCGATGCAGTGCTGCGCGTCAATCCCGATGTCGATGCAGGCACCCATGCCAAAATCTCGACCGGCAAGGCAGAAAACAAGTTCGGCATCGCGCTCCATGAAGTGCCCGCCATCTATGATCGGCTGGCGAAGCTGCCCGGCCTTAACCTGCGCGGGGTCGCCCTCCACATCGGCAGCCAACTGACGAACTTGGATCCGCTCGAAGCGGCGTTTGTGCGCATCGGCGCGCTGGTCGCCGAGCTGCGCGCGGCAGGGCATCGCATCACCCATGTCGATTTGGGCGGCGGGCTCGGCGTGCCCTACACCCGCGACGAGCATCCTCCGACGCCCGCCGATTATGGCGCAATGGTCGCGCGCGTGACGGCCGATTGGGACGTTACCTTGATGTTCGAACCCGGCCGCGTCATCGTCGGCAATGCCGGTGTGCTCCTCACCGAAGTGTTGTGGGTCAAACCCGGCGCGACCAATCCGTGGGTCGTCGTCGACGCGGCGATGAACGACCTTGCGCGCCCGGCGCTTTACGATGCCTATCATGACTTCGTCGCGGTAAAGCCCACCGGTCAGCGCATGATGGCCAACATCGTCGGCCCGGTATGTGAAACCGGCGACACCTTTGCCCGCGACCGCGACGTTGACGCCGTAGCCCCCGGCGACCTCGCCGTCTTCCGCACTGCTGGCGCTTATGGCGCGACCATGGCCAGCACCTACAACAGCCGTGGCCTCGTGCCCGAAGTGCTGGTCGACGGCACACGGCACATCGTTGTCGCCGACCGTATTCTGCCCGAAACCATCATGGCGGCAGAACGGGTTCCCGACTGGATTGATTAAGAGAAGTGGACAGAAAACCGAAGCCCTGAGCTTGTCGAAGGGCGTTGCGCAGTACCACGCCACGTGCTTCGACAGGCTCAGCACTACGGTTTCATCCGACGGGTTCTTATTATGCACCAGCTCCCCATCTTCCTGAATCTCAAGGACCAGCCCGTGCTGGTCGTTGGCGAAGGCGAAGCGGCTGAGGCCAAAGCGCGCCTTGTCACCCGCGCGGGCGGGCGCATCGTCGCAAACCTCGCCGATGGCCCGCGCCTCGCCTTCGTTGCGCTCGATGAGGAAGACGCCGCCGCCACCACCGCTGCCGAACTCCGCGCCGCCGGACTGCTCGTCAATGTCGTTGATAGCCCGCATCTGTGCGATTTCACCACGCCTGCGATTATCGACCGCGCACCAATGACCATCGCTATTGGCACCGGCGGCGCATCGGCGGGGCTCGCCAAGGCGCTCCGGCAACGGCTCGAGGCGCTGATACCGGCGCGCCTGGGCGATCTTGCCGGCGCGCTGGCTGCCGCGCGGGATGCGCTGCGCAGTCGCTATCCGGATAAAGACGCGCGCCGCCGCGCCATCGATGCCGCGCTTGAACCCGGCGCGCCGCTTGACCCCCTGGGTGTTGGCGGCGAAGCGGGCGCAGCCGCCGTCGCCGACTGGCTGGCCTTGCCCGACAACGACGCGTCGGCGTCCCGCATCGAAACCATCGCGCTCACCAGCGCCGATCCCGACGATCTGACGGTCAAACAAGCCCGCTGGCTCGCCAGCGCCGATTTGGTCGTCCACAGCGCCGACGTGCCCGATGCCATCCTCGCGCGCGCCCGCGCCGATGCGGCACGGCTGGTGGGCAGCGCCGCACCTGATGGCGTCAGCGGGTTGGTAGTCATACTCCGTCGCTAGCTGGCAATGCGCGCTGCTACCTCGGCGGCGCGGCGCTGCTTCGCTTCGGCATAATCGGCCTCGCAGTCGTTCAGCACCTTGCCATCGCCCGATGTGCACAGGCGGCGCATCATCACCGTGACCGGATGGTCATGCCCGCAATAGCGCGGCGCCTTGGCGATGCTGTACGCGGTGTCGCCCCAATAGTTGCGCCGTGTCAGCGACGCGCCATTGTCGACAAGCAGGCGCGCTGCGAGCAGCATTTGCTCGCGGTTGTGCCCGGGGTCCCATTCGCAGCGTTCGAGCAACAGATTAAGCGCGCCATTCTGCTGGTCGTCGAACGGGGTTTCGGGGTCCCATCCGGCGGCGATCATGCCGTGCAATTGCTTTACGTCCATGCGTCGCAGCGCCAGTTTTGCCGCCTTCTGATCGACCGGCGGGACCGCGCTGGGTGACGCACTGGCGGACGCGCCGTTCTTCAGCGCCTGCATCGTGCCAATGGTCCCAATGGTCACCAGAGCGGCTGCGGCAAGCGCCAGCGCCCACCACCGCCGCTTTGTGGCCAAAGCTGGCGGGGCGCTCGGCAGCCGGGTCGGCGCGGCAAAGTTGCCGGTCAAGCGGTCGGCCTGCTCGACGCGCACTGGCACGGTCAGCCGGTAACCAACCCGTGCCACCGTCGCGATAATCGGTCGGGTGCCATCATCGTCGCCCAGCGCCTTGCGCAATTTGCGAATGGCGGTGGGCAACGATGCTTCGACCACCATCACG
>VFQM010002550.1_pt1 | contig 13199 bp, 12 predicted proteins | sample 3512391 | NCBI WGS metagenome assembly VFQM01 (sample SAMN10412369, study PRJNA504923) | tailings metagenome | isolation source: Replicate 1 from Balatoc abandoned mine | place: Philippines
TCGAAAATAATCTGTTCATCCCTCCTAGCTGGCATCGCGAATCCAAGGTGGAAAGCGATAATTTTCAGCATCGGCAAATTGACACCTGGAATACTCCTCTGCACGTTGAACAGCTGGAGAGAGCAAGATGGCAAAACAGGCAGCAAAGGCCGGGCTGGCCCCGGCGCAGGTCCGCACGATGATGTGGGTGCTGCTGCTCGTTTACATCCTCAATTTCCTCGATCGCCAGATTCTCAACATCCTCGCCGAACCGATTAAGGCGGACCTGAAACTCAGCGATACCCAGCTCGGCCTGCTCGCAGGGCCTGCCTTTGCGGTCTTCTATGCCGTGCTCGGCATCCCCATCGCGCGCTATGCCGATCGGGGAAGCACCAACCGCGTGTCGCTGATTTCGGTGTCGCTCGCGGTCTGGTCGGGGATGACGGTGCTATGCGGCTTTGCCCAGAATTTCGTCCAGATGGCCTTGGCCCGCATCGGCGTGGGGGTGGGGGAGGCGGGCTGCACTCCTGCCGCGCACAGCCTGATCAGCGACGCGGTCGCGCCCGAAAAGCGCGCCTCTGCTATCGCCTTTTACGGCATGGGGGTGCCGATTGGGACGCTGCTCGGCCTCGTCATCGGCGGTGTGGTCAACGACATCTGGGGCTGGCGCTATGCGCTGATGCTCGTCGGCTTGCCCGGCATACTGCTGGCGCTGCTGCTCCCGCTGCTGATGCGCGAGCCGCGCCGCCTCGGGCTGGTGCGCGGTGACGCCGCTCCGGCTGGCCCGCCGCCTATTCCGGTAAGAGAAGCGGTTGCCGAGATATTCAAATCGCGCGCATATCTCCTGCTGCTCGTCGCTGCATCTTTCGCTGCCTTCCTGTCCTACGGCAAAGGTCTGTGGACCCTATCGCTGTTCATCCGCAGCCATGGCATGTCGACGACCGAGGTCGGGCTAATCGGCGCGGCCTCGCTTGGTCTTGCGGGCGTGTTCGGTACCTGGCTCGGCGGCTGGGCAGCGGACCGCTTTGGTCAAATCAACCGGCGACATATCCTGACACTGCCCGCCATCGGCATGGCGGTGGCGGCGCCCATCCAGTTCCTCGGCTATGGCGCCCCCATCTGGTGGGTGGCGGGGCTGTTGATCCTCGTGCCGACCATCCTCAATGCCGCTTACTACGGGCCGGCCTACGCTTGTGTGCAGGGGCTGGTGCGCAAGGAACTTCGCGCCGTCGCCGCGTCGCTGATGTTGTTCGGCCAGAACCTCATCGGCCTTGGCCTTGGCCCCTTCATCTTTGGCGCGCTGTCCGACCTCTTCACCCCCATGGCGGGCACCGAAAGCGTGCGCTGGGTGCTTTATGGCGCGGCCTGGCTGGGCTTCATCCCTGCCTACTTCTTCTGGCGCGCCAGCCTGCGGCTTAATGCGGAGTTGAAGGCCGGATAACTTGCGCGATTGCAGTTACGGGCGAATAGAAATCGGGATGCCATTTGGAACAATCGCGCACAGCTGCTGCATCTCCGCAAATGTGATCCCAATTTTGCCGTTAAGTTTCTGGTTTAGTTGCGTATTGTTTCGGATAGATGGGCCACCTAAGGGTACTTCGCCCACAATCTCGAGCTCTTGATGCGTCGTTTCGCCATATGTGCCATCACGTTCGGCAGATCTAACTGGCGTTATATCAAGCTTACAAGGGCGGCGAGCATCCCGAGTGCCGCGTTCGATGCTAAAGTTGCCGACCGGAATCATTTCATTGCCGTTCAACTGCGCCGACTTCGACGAAGGCTCGCCAAGTTGGATGTTGAAGTAAGTGACGAGTTCGTCATCGCCATTGTAAGCAGTCAGCCAGCCTTGGCTTTTAACAATGACGATTCGGTCAGCGGTGGACCCGGATGCAAGTTCCGGTGGTTTCGGTGCGTCGCATCCTAACAGCGTCATGAGGAAAAACGGGGCGACTAGGTATCGGCGCATGCCCTCATCCTATCCCCAGCAACTAATTGCGCAAGATTGACCTAATCGCTGAACGGATCGCGGATCAAAATCGTGTCCTCGCGCTCGGGGCTGGTCGAAACCAGCGCGATGGGCGTTTCGATCAGTTCCTGCACGCGCTGGATATATTTGATCGCCTGCGCGGGCAGGTCGGCATAGCTGCGCGCGCCTGCGGTCGTTTCCTGCCAGCCCGGCATTTCCTCGTAAATCGGCTCGACGCTCGCCTGATCGGCGGCGTGCGCGGGGAAATAGTCGAGCACTTTGCCGCGCAGCCGGTATCCGGTGCAGATGCGGATGGTCTCGAACCCGTCGAGCACATCCAGCTTGGTCAGCGCGATGCCGGTTACCCCGGCGACGGCGCAGGCCTGCCGCACGAGCACCGCGTCGAACCAGCCGCAGCGGCGCTTACGCCCCGTCACCGTGCCAAATTCATGGCCGCGTTGGCCCAGCCGCTCGCCGGTCTCATCGGCCAGCTCGGTCGGGAACGGCCCGCTGCCCACGCGCGTCGTATAGGCCTTGGCGATGCCCAGCACGAACCCGACTGCGCCCGGCCCCAGTCCCGAACCACTCGCCGCCGTGCCGCTCACCGTGTTCGAGCTAGTGACAAAGGGGTAAGTGCCATGGTCGATGTCGAGCAGCACGCCCTGCGCGCCTTCAAACAAGATCCGCGCTCCGGCCTTGCGCACCTTTTTCAGCCGCTTCCACACCGGCTGCGCGAATTGCAGCACGAAATCGGCAATTTCGGCCAGCTCGGCGACGAGCGCCGCCCGGTCAATCGGCGGCTGGCCGAAACCGGCGCGCAGCGCGTCATGATGCGCGGTGAGCCGGTCGAGCTGGGCATCAAGCTGGTCGAGGTGGGCGAGGTCGCACACGCGCAGCGCGCGGCGTCCGACCTTGTCTTCATAGGCGGGGCCGATGCCGCGCCCCGTGGTGCCAATCTTGCCCGCGCCCGCCGCCGTTTCGCGCAAGCCATCAAGGTCGCGGTGGAACGGCAGGATCAGCGCGCAATTGTCGGCAATCGCGAAATTTTCCGGCGTAATTTCGACGCCTTGCCCGCGTAGCTTGGCGACCTCATCACGCAGGTGCCATGGGTCGAGCACCACGCCATTTCCGATGATCGACAGCGTACCGGTGACGATACCCGAGGGGAGCAAGGACAGCTTATAAACCTGCTCACCCACAACCAGCGTGTGTCCGGCATTATGGCCGCCCTGAAAGCGCACCACCGCATCGGCGCGGCTCGCTAACCAATCGACAATCTTGCCCTTGCCCTCGTCACCCCACTGGGCGCCGATCACCGCGACATTCGCCATCATTCTGTCCTGCTTGTGCTGGCCGCATCGGGCCGCGCGCGGCTTTAGCGGATTGCGGAGCAAGGGCAAGGGGCTGTCGGCATCGAGCAGTGCCATGCTAGTGCTGCGGAATGAATCTAGGATTGCCTTTCCTGTTGCTGGTCACGGCGATGGCTATCAGCCCTGCCGCGGCGCAGAGCACGCCCAAGGCACCAGCACCGACCGCATGGCAGGAGACGGCCCCGGCTCCCACGGCCACGCTGGTCTATGGCAGCGCTGCTCGCCAGCAGGTCACGCTCTATCGCCCGGCGCGCGGCGGGCGCGGGCGCCCGCTAGTCCTTTACATTCATGGTGGCGGCTGGGCGGCGGGCAGCCACAAATCGGTCTATGGCCTGCCCGACTGGGCGAGCCGCGCCAATCTTTGGTTCGGCTCGGTCGGCTATCGTTACTTGCCGCAGGCCCCGGTGGAAACGCAGGCGGCCGACGTCGGCGCCGCCATCCGCAAATTGCAGGGCGAGGCGCGGCGACACGGCTATGATCCGAACCGCATTATCTTGATGGGGCACAGCTCGGGCGCGCATCTTGCGGCGCTGGTGGCGACTCACCCACGCTATGCCGGTGCCGCTTTTGGCGCGATCCGCGCCGTCATCTCGGTCGATGGCAGCGCCTTTCATGTGCCGGTTCAGCTCGCGAGCGGACAGGGTGAGGTGATGCGCCTGTTCCGCAACGCCTTTGGCGTCGATGCCAAGCGGCAGGCGGCACTGTCGCCCGCATTGCAGGCCAGTCGCGGCGATGTGCCCCGCTGGCTGCTCATCCATGTCCGCGGTCGCGGCGGCGCGGCGGCGCAGGCCGTGCTGCTCGGCGCGGCGCTGCAACAGGCCAAGCTGGCTGTGACGACTGCCCCGGTGCCGGGCGACCATATGGGATTGATCCGCGAATTCGGCGCGCCCGGCTATCCGGCGCTGGGCGAAGTTGACGCCCTCGTGCGCGCGGTTGCTGCCGAATAGGGTCCTGACCCTTGGCTGCGACAAAGTGCGACAATTGCCGCGCGGCGCGGCAAAGCCTTGCGACAAAGCCCGTTCACCCCTTGGCGATATAAAGGCCCGACTCAGGGCCACGCCATGGAGGACGAATGATGCGCAAATGGGTGTTGTTGGTATCGCTAACGGCACTGACGCTCGGCACCGCAGCGGCGCAGGAACGCGAACGGCTGCGCGATCGGCTGACCGAACGCCGCATGGGCCAGACAATGGGAACCGCACGCGCCGATGTTACGCTCGCCTATGGCAGCGCCGACAAACAGCGCGTCGACCTCTATCGCCCCGCCGCCGGGGGCAGCGGCCAGCCGCTCATCCTCTATGTCCACGGTGGCGGCTGGGCTATGGGCAGCCACAAACAGGTTGCGAAAAAGCCAGCATGGGCCAGCCGCATGGGGCTGTGGTTCGGCTCCATCGGCTATCGCTATCTGCCCGAAGCGCCCGTGGAAACGCAGGCCGCTGACGTCGGCGCCGCAATCCGCAAGGCGCGCGCCGAAGCGGGCAAGCATGGCTATGATCCGAACCGCATCATCCTGATGGGCCACAGCGCGGGCGCGCACCTTGCGGCATTGGTGGCGAGCGACCCCCAATATGCGGGCGACGCCTTCGCCGCGATCAAGGCGGTTATCCCTATCGACGGCGCCTGCTACGACGTGCCGGCACAGATTAAGGCCGCGCCGTTCATGGCGAAGCGCACGTACATCCCAGCCTTTGGGTCCGAACCCGAACGGCAAAAGGCGCTTTCGCCCATCACCCACGTCGGTGGCCGCGACGCGCCGCGCTGGCTGATGATATATGTCAACAGCCGCGACGACGCGCGCGCACAGTCAAACGCTCTCGCCGCGAAGTTAAACCGCGGCGGCGCGCAGGCCAGCGTCAAGGGCATCGCGGGCAATCACATGACCGCCAACCGCGATTTCGGCAAAGCCGATTATCCGGCGCAAGCGGAGGTTGATGCGTTGGTGAAAGCGGTCGTGGGCTAAAGCGGTATGGGACCGTTGGCGCTGAGGCGGTGCGAACAGCCCAATGCCGACCCATCATCGCTATCGGCCAGCGCCGCCAATGTCTCCCACCCCTCGGCGCGCAGCTTTGCCGCCGCGGCTGCATCATACCCCAGCGGCAGGAACACCCGCCGCGCCGCGCCTGTCTCCGCACCCAAGCCCGCGTCAATCAGCGGATCGGGATAAAGCGAAAATCCCACCGCCGGCTCGCCGCTGCCGTCGATGCGATAGGTGCCGCCGCGCCCGATGGCGTCGCCTTGTCCGGGCACAAACAACGAAAAGCCAAACCAACTTTGATAGGCAAAGCCATGCCGCTCGGTCGGATCCAGCATTAACCGCGCACGCCCGTCGATGCGCGCGGCGATGGTCTCGAGCGCCGCAATCTGGTCGGCCAGCACGCCGCGGGCATCGAATGCGCGCAGCGCCGCCAGGGCACTCGCGAAATTGCCGGTTGCGGCGAGGAGCGGCAACCACTCTGCGGCATCCAGCGCTGTCAGCGCACCCGCATCCTTGCCGTCCAGCGCCGCGGCTATGGCTGACAGCCGGTCCCGGTCAACGTTTGGCCCGGCCAGCCGCTCGAGCGCGTCGGGCAAGGTAAAATCGACCGTCACCGGCCCGATCCCTGCTGCCTCCAGCGCGTCGATGGCGATGGCCACAATTTCGGCCGCTGCTGCCACGCTTTCGCTGCCGACCAGTTCGGCACCGACCTGTAACATCTCGCGCGCCGGGCGTAACTGACTGGCGCGCAGCTTGACGACCTGCCCGGCATAGCAGAGCCGCAGCGGGCGCGGCGCCCCAGCCATCAGCGTCGCGGCAATCCGCCCGACCTGCCGCGTGATGTCGGGCCGGAACGCCAGCGTGCGCTGCGATACCGGGTCGGTAAAGCGCAGCAAATCGTGGCCACTTTCTGCGCCGTCACCACCGCTTAGCGTCTCTCGATACTCCGCCAGCGGCGGCGACACCCGCGCATAGCCATGGCTGCGCAGCACATCGATCATCGCGCGCGTCACCCGCGATGCGGCCTCCGCCTGCGGCGGCAACCGGTCGCGCAATCCTTCGGGTAGCAGGGAAGGGGTGGTCATGGCACTGGCCTTAATCGACTTGCTGGCACTGCGTCAAAAACGCAGCGCCTTCACGGTCTTCACGCCAGGGACGTTGCACAGCTCCCACAGCAACGGTTCGGGCAGCGGCTCATCAACCGACAGCAATAGCACCGCTTCGCCGCCCGCGCTGCGGCGGCCGAGGTGGAAGGTGCCGATGTTGATCCCTGCCTCGCCTAGCCGCGTGCCCAGCCGCCCGATAAAGCCCGGCGCATCCTCGTTGACGATATACAGCATATGGCCGTCCAAATCGGCCTCCACCTTGATGCCGAACAGCTCGACCAGCCGCGGCGCGCCGTTGCTGAACAAGGTGCCGGCAACCGAGCGATTGCCCTTCGATGTCGCCACCGTCACGCGCAGCAGCGTCTGGTAATCGCCGCGCACGTCGTGACGCACCTCGCGCACATCCAGCCCGCGATCGCGTGCCATGTGCGGCGCGTTGACCATGTTCACCGCGTCCGAATATTGCCGCATCAGCCCGGCGAGAACGGCGGCGGTAATCGGCTTCATGTTCAGCTCAGCGGCCGCGCCTTCAACCTCGATGGAAATATTGGTGAGATTGTCGTGCGCCAGCTGGCCCACCAGACTGCCCAGCTGTTCGGCCAGCGCCATATAGGGTTTCAGCTTGGGCGCTTCCTCCGCCGACAGGCTGGGAACATTGAGCGCATTGGTGATTCCGCCGGTCAACAGATAGTCCGAAATCTGCTCGGCCACCTGAATGGCGACATTGACCTGCGCCTCGTCGGTCGATGCGCCCAGATGCGGCGTGCAGATGAAGTTGGGCGTGCCGAACAGCGGGTGGTCCGCTGCGGGCGGCTCGGTTGCGAACACGTCGAGCGCCGCGCCCGCAACATGGCCGCTGTCGAGCGCCGCCTTCAGCGCGTCTTCGTCCACCAATCCGCCGCGCGCACAGTTGATGATGCGCACGCCATTTTTGCATTTGGCGATATTCGCCGCAGACAACACATTGCGCGTCTGCTCGGTAAGCGGGGTGTGCAGCGTGATGAAATCGGCGCGCGCGAGCAGGGCATCGAGATCGACCTTCTCGACGCCCAGTTCGACAGCGCGATCTGGCGTCAGAAACGGGTCAAAGGCGATGACCTTCATCTTAAGGCCGATGGCGCGCTCGGCGACGATGCTGCCGATGTTGCCGCAGCCGATCAGCCCCAGCACCTTGGACGTCAGCTCGACCCCCATGAAGTCATTCTTCGGCCATTTGCCCGCTTGCGTCAGCGCATTGGCCTCGGGGATTTGCCGGGCGAGCGCGAACATCATCGCAATGGCATGTTCGGCGGTGGTGATGCTGTTGCCGAACGGCGTGTTCATCACGATCACGCCCTTTTTCGACGCCTCGGGAATGTCGACATTGTCGACGCCAATGCCCGCGCGCCCGACGACCTTCAGGTTCGTCGCCGCGGCGAGCACCTCGGCCGTCACCTTGGTGGCCGAGCGGATGGCCAGCCCGTCATAATCGCCGATGATGGCGATCAGCTCATCCTTGGTCTTGCCGGTGATTTCGTCGACCTCGACCCCGCGCTCGCGGAAAATCGCCGCCGCCTTGGGGTCCATTTTGTCAGAGATGAGAACTTTTGGCATGTGAAAAACCCTTCGTCACTCCCGCGAAGGCGGGAGTCCATCTCCCGAAGTCGCAGCATGAAATATTGTAAGATGGATCCCCGCCTGCGCGGGGATGACGAACCTCAAGAGGCCAAAGAAGCCCGCGCCCAATCAAACCACGGTCCCAGTGCGGCGATGTCGGCGGTATCCACCGTCGCTCCGCACCATATGCGCAGGCCCGGCGGTGCATCGCGATAACCCGCGATGTCATAGGCTGCGCCTTCGGCGTCGAGTAGCGCCGCAAAGCGCTTGATATAATCCTCGTCCGCGCCTTCGACCGTCAGACATACCGACGTCTTCGACCGCGTCGCCGGATCGGCGGCCAGATGCCCCAGCCAATCACGCTCGGCAACAATGGCATCCAGCGCAGCCGCATTGGCATCGCTGCGCGCCATCAGCGCATTGAGGCCGCCCAGCGACTGCGCCCATTCCAGCGCAAAGATGACATCCTCGACCGCCAGCATCGACGGGGTATTGATGGTCTCGCCCTTGAAAATGCCCTCGGACAATTTGCCCTTCGCCATCAGGCGGAAAATTTTGGGCAGCGGCCATGTCGGCGTGTGCGTTTCCAGCCGCTCGACCGCGCGGGGCCCCAGAATGATGACGCCGTGCCCGCCTTCACCGCCCAGCACCTTCTGCCAGCTGAATGTCGTCACATCCAATTTGTCCCACGGCATGGGATAGGCAAACACCGCACTTGTCGCATCGTTGAACGACAGGCCTTGGCGGTCATCGGCAATCCAGTCACCATCGGGCACGCGCACGCCGCTCGTCGTGCCGTTCCAGGTGAACAGCACATCGTGCGACCAATCGACTGCCGCCAGATCGGGTAGCGCGCCATAATCGGCGCGAATGATGGTGGGGTCGAGTTTCAGCTGTTTCGCCGCATCGGTGACCCAGCCTTCGCCAAAGCTCTCCCACGCCAGCGTCGTCACGGGCCGCGCGCCCAGCATCGTCCACATCGCCATCTCAAAGGCGCCGGTGTCGGACGCGGGTACGATGCCGATGCTGTGCGTGTCGGGCACCTGCAGCACTTCGCGCATCAGATCGATGGCAAGGCCCAGACGCGACTTGCCAATCTTGGCGCGGTGCGACCGGCCGAGGGATGCGGTGGCTAATTTGTCAGGGGACCAGCCCGGCGGCTTGGCGCAGGGACCAGAGGAAAAAAACGGGCGCGCAGGGCGCACCTGCGGCTTAGGAACGTTCGTCACTATAATCTCTCCTTGCAGAGAGCTCGCGCGGCGTTGGGACCGCGTGGCCCGTCGTCGCGTCTAGGGGCCATCCGACAATTGTCAAATGAATAGCGGTTTCCGGGGCAACCAGTCGGACGGGCAGCATACGCTGTATCGCTGGACCCGCGATCTGTCCTATGTGCCATAATAGAACATTCCTGTCTCATCCACGATTCGACTCTGCACGCCACACAAGGTAAAGAAACCCTTAAGCGAAGGGTCGCAACTTTGTGTTGCAGAGCCGCAAACGGCCGCAACATGTTGCAAAGGGTTTGGGAATGCTAAGCAAATTGATGAAATCCGCCGCTGTAGGCGCTCTCCTGTTCGCGACTCCTTCAGCCAATGCTGCAGTTACCGTGGTAAGCGGCCCGACGCCGGGTTCGACCACCGCGACCTTCACGCCGACCTTTGGGGTAGGGATAAACAACACTGTACTGCTGAAATTTAATGGCTTCAATTCAAGCGCCGGTGTACCCATTAGCGGGCTTACAGCTGAACTGGCGCTGACGCTGCTCAGCGTCACAGGGAATAGCTATAATTTCAGCTACATCCTCAAAAACACCTCTACAAATGCCGCCCCGGGGGTTATTGATGCGTCTCGCATTTCGGTCTTCGGCTTTAACTCGGATCCCAACCTGCAGAGCGCGTCCGTTGATAACACCGACCAGTTCAATCTGGTCAAACTGAATGGTGCGTTCAATAATAATGGCGGACCGGACAATGCGGCAGGCGGTCTTTTGGAATTTTGTCTTAAGGACGCCGGCAATCTGCAGAATTGCAACTCTGGTGCCCAAGGATTGGCTCAGGGAGGTACAACCGACGGCCTTTTCTCTTTGACCTATAGTAGCCTCCAATCTTCCATTAAATTGGATAACTTTGCCGTCCGTTATCAAGGTATCGAGTCTTCCGCACTCGGTATTCGTGACGGTTCGGCTGCGGGCATTGTCTCGGGCATCGTCCCCGAACCCGCCACTTGGGCGATGATGATCCTCGGCTTCGGCCTGATCGGCGGCGCGCTGCGCAGCCGCAAGGCTCAGGGCGCGCGCGTCACCTACGCCTGATTGTGACGAACACCAAAAAGGGCGGGGGAAGTACTATGCTTCCTCCGCCCTTTTTTGTTTCCGCTAATTCTACCCAGTCCCCTTCAGGGGAGGGGCAGTGAGACTTGGCAGCTTGCTGCCTAGTCGCAGCGGGGTGGGGCTTCGCGTCCTTGCGCAAGGCCGACAGGCCCCACCCCAACCCCTCCCCTAAAGAGGAGGGGCTATCCGCCGCTCAATACCCGTCTTTCCGGAACAGCACTTTCCCCCGCTGTTCGACATACAGCTTCTCGAACGTCACCGGGTGGAAATAGGCCTCGACCCGCTCGCCCGTCGGCAGCGTGGCGTAAACTTCATAACAGCCGCCATCGACCTTGGCCTTGCGGACCGTCCAGCCGTCTTTGGTCAGCGCCGCGGTCAGCGCGTCCATGCTTTTCCAGCCCGACTGCGGTCCGGCCTTGCAGGTGATCTTGCCGGTTGCGGCGGCGGGCGTCGCGCTGATGGCGGCGACACCGGCGGCCAGCGCCACGGCGAGCGAAAGGGATAGGGTTTTCATGGGTTATGCTCCTGCTTGTTTGAGGGGAGGGGGAGAAAACAGTCGCTTCGCCGCTAGCGCCAGCCAAAGCAGCACCAGCGGCGCGATATGAAGGAGGGCAACTGCCGCGCCATCGTGGATCCACAGCCAGTGGAGCAAAGTCAGCACCGCCGCCGGATAGGCGAGCCGTTGCACCCGCTTCCACGCGCGTTTCAGCGCCCGCATCGCCGCCTGATTGCTGGTCAGCGCCATCGGCAGCATCAGCGCGAGCGCGGCCCAACCGGTCCAGATCGCGGGTAACGCCATTTCGTCGATGATCGCCGCCAGCTCGCCCATATCGAGCGCATAGAAGAACAGATGCAGCAGCGCATAAACGAACGCCGCTACCCCCAACGCGCGCCGCCGCGCCAGCAACCAGCGCAGCCAGCCGCGCTGGCCAATGACGCCAGCGAGCGGCCCGATCAGCATCGCCGCAATCATCGCGCGGGCGCTCCATTCGCCGCTGGGGGCGATCAGATCGATAGGCTCGATGGCTCCGCGCAACCAATCCGCGACCAGCCACAGGCCGGGCAGCGCCAGCACCAGCCAGAACAGCGGCAGGGAATCACGCAGGGACCGGAGCAGATTCATTGCGGCGGCGATAGGGCAGGGGGTCGGGGTGGTCAAGCTTGTTGATAATCGTTCGCAATAATAACCATCCCTATCGTCGTCCCGGACTTGATCCGGGACGACAAGCCACCGGCCGCGCGTTGTCCCGGATCAAGTCCGGGACGACGAAAGGCAAAGCAATTGCTGCACAACTCGCCGTGTATCCACCCTGCTTTAACCCTTCGTTAACCATGATTTGTCAGCTTCGCCGAGATCATGGCTCTCTTTCGCGCCCTCCGCCTCCTCGCGCTCGCCGCCCCGCTGCTGCTGGCGGCGTGCGTTGGCGGTGCAGACCGCCCGGCGCAGCGCCCCGCCGCCAAGCCGCAAACCAGCGCCATCCCCGCCTTCACTTCGCCCGAAGCTAGGCAATGCATCGCCGACCTCGGCAAAGCGGGCGTGCGCTTCACCCCGCTCGCCAATCAGGAGTTCGGCGGCGGGTGCAGCGCGATGGACAGCGTGAAGCTGCTCGACATCGGCACGCCGACCAGCAATTTGGGCGCGATGACCTGTCCGTTGGCGCGCAATTTTGCTGCCTGGGCGCAAAATGCCGTCCGTCCCGCCGCGCGCAAATATCTGGGGCGCGAAGTGGTCAAAATCGAAACCTTCGGTACTTACAGTTGCCGCAACATCTATGGCGGCCGCTCAGGCCGCCTGTCGCAGCACGCCTCTGCCAATGCAGTCGATGTGTCCGCCTTTGTGCTCGACGATGGCCGCCGCATTACCCTGCTCGATGGATGGAAAGGTTCTGACGACGAGCGCGAATTTCTGCGCACGCTCCACGCCTCGGCGTGCAAACGCTTCGGCACGGTGCTTGGTCCCGATTACAATGCCGCGCACCACAATCACTTCCATTTCGACATGAGCGGGCAGGGCTATTGCCGCTGATTGCGGCGCTGCATGCCGCCGTCTTGGCTTTTTCGCACTGTGCGGCTAGCGCGTTCGGATGACCGACAAAATGCCCCATCGTTCGGCTTTCCACAAAGCGCAGGAAAGCCGCGAATTCGCGAAACATAATGTCTCGACGCCGCAGACACAGAGCGGCGCGTACAAGCTCGCCTTTCAGGACACGGACTTTCTGTTGCGCGAGGACCTGCGCCCGGTCCGCTTCCAGCTCGAACTGCTCAAACCCGAATTGCTGCTTGACGAAGCGAAGATTGAATCAATGCTCGTCATCTACGGCTCGGCGCGCATTCCTGAGCCCGAGGCTGCCGACGCGATCGAGGCCTCGGCCACCGACGACACGACGCGCAACATCGCGCGCAGCCTGAAGGCCAAGGCGCGCTATTATGACGAGGCGCGCAAACTGGCGCAGCTTGCGAGTGCCTTTCCGCCCGACGCCAATGGCAAGCGCCATTTCGTCGTCTGCTCGGGCGGCGGTCCATCAATCATGGAGGCCGCCAATCGCGGCGCGCACGATGTCGGCGTCGATTCGGTCGGCCTGAACATCGTCCTGCCGCACGAACAGGCCCCCAACCGCTTCGTCACGCCGGATTTAAGCTTCCAGTTCCACTATTTCGCGCTGCGCAAGATGCACTTCCTGCTGCGCGCGCGCGCGGTGTGCGTGTTCCCGGGTGGCTTCGGCACGTTTGACGAAATGTTCGAACTGCTGACCTTGATCCAGACGGGCAAGATTAAGCCCATTCCGGTCATCCTGTTCGGGCGCGATTTCTGGAATCGCGTGGTCAATTTTCAGGCGCTGGTCGACGAAGGCGTCATCAGCGCGCCCGACCTCGACCT
>VFQM010002551.1_pt1 | contig 13193 bp, 8 predicted proteins | sample 3512391 | NCBI WGS metagenome assembly VFQM01 (sample SAMN10412369, study PRJNA504923) | tailings metagenome | isolation source: Replicate 1 from Balatoc abandoned mine | place: Philippines
AAACCCTGCAACAACCTTTGGTTGTTGCGGTGGGTTTGAGTAAGTTCAATACGGGAAGAAGTCGGTCGCAGACCGACAATCTTGGCTTAATAACATATTCACCTATTTAAAAATCAATTGGATAACAGAATCTCAGCTGCTGGTTCTGTTATAATAACTTGCCAGAATCCGTCTTTCCAATGAGGCTTAACAAGTTTATTATTCACTTTACAGATTGAAAAATTACTGGTTGGTAATCTAAATATTACACGCCATCCTGATGTTTTACTTTTGAATTTATAGGTAAGCTTGTGATTTGTCTTGCTGAAAGTGACTGAAAACACATTACATCCAACTGGCATATTTTCCAGAGAACCTTGGTTTAATGAATCAGGCAATACAGGAGCAATCATTATCTCTTTTTTAAATGCCAGAGGTTGTATGCCAAAGAACTGCTTTACAATGGGTATGACATAAGCATATACATTCCAGGCCTGCGTCATCATACCATAATCCGGAGAAACTTCGTACATGGAACCAGGCAATGCATAGCCAAATGTTTTATCTACCTTTTTTAAAAGCGAGTATGCTTCATTAGGCCTTCCATAATTATTTTCGGCAATAATCTGAACCGCAGTGGGTAAAGTCATTACGGTACCTGTATAAGTAAATTCATTTTTCCCAACACTTGCTGCGTAGGAATATTCCTTTTCATCTCTTTTAATATTCTTATCAATTCCTGTTACATACATGCCAAAGGGATTAGAAAACTGTTTGGCCGTATTCAAAGCTTTTATTGCGATTTCCTTTGGAGCGATCCCTGTTTCCAGAGGCGTGTTTACTACCCAATTATGATGCAATACAAACCCTTTTGGCAGGTTACTCGTGTCTTGAATTGTCTGGCGTTGAAGTTTTTTCAAAGCATTTACGGCCCAATCATTCCCCAATGTATCTGCTCGAATTATTGCATCAGAGATCAATTGCAATGCTTGGGTTTTAGTAGCAATAAAATCGGCATAGGAATGATCATTTTCAACCCAAAATTTATCATTGATTTTCTTTTTTATCAAATCCGCTTTTTGCTGATAATCTTTTGCTAAATCCAGCTTTTTTAGAAATAAAGCCATCTGTGCCGCATCCGAAAATGCTTTCTGCGTATAGGTGGCTACATCTATCATTTCAGAAGTGAGTCCATGAATTTCCATCATACCAGCACCATCTGGTAATAAATTACGGTCTGCATCATTTTCATTCAAAACCCAGTTCAAGCCTTTCACTACTGCAGGAAAATATTTCTCAAGAAATGCCTGATCCCCTGTCCAGCAAAATACTTCCCAGAGCAGGGAGATAAATTGAGGCGTTTCGTTTACGTTTCCCGGATTAAATACGGCTCCATTGGTTGAAACTTCATGTACAATTCTGCCATTGCCATTATGTTTCTCAGAAATGCGCTGTATTAAATCAATGGAACTATACACTAGGTCCTTCTGACCCATTGCTATCAGCGCCTTTAAGGTATACGCCATATCACCTCCAAACCACCAAGGATAATCAGGCAACCCTGCAACGATGCCTCTCCCCATTCCATCAACATCTGCAATCAACCAATCACTATTGTACTTTAACCACTCAAAACTTCTTGCTAAAGAGGTATCGTTCAACTGTAGTTTGGCAACCGTATTCATTTTTTGCAGGCGCTTTATTTTCTTTTCCAACAAGACATAGGCAGACCTATGCAGTGTTTCATAAGCAGCTATTGCAAGCTCTTTAGTTTGGGCTGAACCTGCAATTACAAATGGCAAGGAAACAGATTCATTAGGGGATATAGTCAATTCATAATTTGTGTGCGTGACCGTTGTATTGATTTTCTCTATTACAGGTTTTATAACAGGAGTTGAAGTGTTATTAGATGAATTTCCAAAAACCAACCACCAAGGATTCAATGAATCCTTTACAATCCAGCGCCGATGATTAGCCTCATAAATAGCCAAATCCCTTGAATTCACCATTCCTGTTCGCTCACCCAGCCAAACAGGCATTAAATTAGAAATAGCTTCAAATTCAAAATTCAATTGACGTTTGTGTTTGCCTTTATTGGTGATTTTATACTCAACATACAAAGCTCCTAACTGATCAGGCACAAACTGAAATCGTTCTACAATAAGGGCTGAATCATCCATATTGAAAACATGCTTATTCCCAAAAGGATAATTTTCAAAAGAATCAGCTTTATTGAGCATTACGGTTTTCTGACCCAAGTACAAAGTAGCGGTAAATCCATTCATCAGTTTAATTGGATGATGCCAGATTCCACCCATTTCCCCTTTCACATGCCATCCCAAGTCTGGGAAGCTTCCATCTTGATACCCTACCATGTATAACTTGTCTCCCGCAGTATTGTAAGGTGTTCCTAGAAAAGCCGGCTTCCCCAGAAGGGAAGTCCTATTATTGAACAAAGGGCTAACTGATTGTACAGCCGCGTTTTGGGCGTTTAAGAATAAAAAGCTCAAAAATAAGACACTGAAAAGGAGAATTGACTTTATAGCTGACATAATGAACTGAATTAAGAATACCGTTTATACGGTATCGAATTAAAATTAATGGAACTTAGATTTACTTACTAATTATCAGCTTATGATTACAAGGAATATCTGTAAACTAATTCTATTTATTGCAATAAGCAAAACAAGCTTTTCACAAAAAGGGGAGGTATACATCAGTGGTATGTACAAATACAGAATCATGCCTGCAAAAGACAGTTTAGGATATTTGTTCTAAATTCAGCGAATGAAGTATATATCATTTGTTGTTTTGTTGATTTCATTAAAAGGACTGGTTCAAACACCTGCAAGCAAATTAGATAGTTTCTGGACTAAGCTTCAACAGCATTGTGGCAAAGCTTATGAAGGGACCATTGTAAGTGGAGCTACTCCAGATTTCAGCAACAAAAAACTAACCATGCATGTAAAAGCTTGTGCAGAAAATAGCATCAGAATACCATTCAATGTAGGGGATAACAGATCTAGAACCTGGGTACTTACCAAGAACCAGAACCGTATCACGCTGAAGCATGACCATCGGCATGAAGATGGAACTGAAGATTTGGTAACACAATACGGAGGCACCAGCACCAATGAAGGATTTTCTTATATGCAGATTTTTCCGGCTGATATGCAAACACAAAAAAACATTCCTGCAGCAGCATCCAATGTTTGGTGGATTACCATCAACGACAGCAGTTTTACCTACAACCTCAGAAGAATTGGCTCAGACAGACTGTTCACGGTGACCTTTAATCTAAAGCAGCCGATAGAAGCGCCATTGGCACCCTGGGGCTGGAAAGATTAATGCAATACAACTGTTCCACCCATGTCTTCCAAAGCAACCCCTTTTGTTTCCGGCATCATTTTCCAAACATACAACAGCTGCAATACCATCATAAAAGCAAAGAAACCAAAGATGATGGTTCCCGAAACGTTGGCAGCAAAATAAGGAAAGACTTGCGCAATCAATGCTGCAAAAACCCAGTGCACCAGGCATCCGAACGAAGTACCGCTTGCACGCACAGAATTGGGGAACAACTCCGACAAGAAGACCCAAATAACGGCACCCTGTCCAACCGCATGCGCAGCAATAAACATGAATACGTAATACACAACCATGGAATGATCAGTACTATTAAAAGAAATGGCAATCATGGAAAGAGAAATAATATAACCGGCCGAACCAATAAACATTAACACCCTTCTACCAAAGCGATCAATAAGGTACCATCCAGCAATTGTAAAAACCAGATTCATCACTCCAATTCCAACCGTAGACAGCAACGCTCCCTCCCTACCGATACCGGCCATTTCAAAAACTTTGGGAGCAAAATAGATGATGGCATTTATGCCAGATAACTGATTGAAAAATGCTATTAAAAATGCTAGTAATAAAGGCTTAAAAAATTTCTTATTAAACAAAGGCTCTGTAGTGGCTTTTCCAACAGATGCTTTGATATCTGCAATTACCCTGGGTGCGTCTTCTCCTGTCAAAGCCAATACTTTAGCAGCAGCTGCATCGTCTTTTTTAAAGAGCACCAACCACCTGGGTGTTTCCGGCGTGATGACCATCAATAAAGAAAAAAACAAAGAAGGAATCGCCACAACACCCAGCATCCATCTCCAATCATTCTCTCCACCAACTCCTGCCAGTAAATAATTAGAGAAATACGCAATCAGAATACCGGCCACTACATTTAGCTGGAAAGAAATTACCATTCTTCCTCTGTACTTAGGGGGTGCAATTTCTGAAATATACACAGGCGCTACCACTGAAGAAGCACCAATGCTCAGTCCGCTTACGAAACGGAAAAACATAAACGCATATACATTCGTTGCCAGTGCCGCACCTATAGAAGTTACGAGAAACAAAATGCCAATCCAGATAAGGGTTTGTTTTCTTCCGATTTTATTCGCAGGAATATTTCCCAGTGCTGCACCAAAAGCTGTTCCGTACAATGCCATAGCAATAGCAGTTCCGTGCATCCAATCTGATAATGACCAGAGTTGTTGAATGGCTTGTTCGGCACCAGATATTACCGCTACATCTAATCCAAAAAGGAATCCTCCGAGGCCAACGGTTATTGACCAGATTGCTAACTTATTATTCATCGCAAGTTTTGTTCAAAGTAATTTATTCAATAAATGGATGCAGAACAAAATAAACCGAAATTTGATGCTATGAAAAAGATATTAGCCATCTGTTTGCTTTTTGCTTTGAATAGCTATGGACAGAAAAAAAATGCTGCAACAAATAACAATCATGCTGCAAGCCAGCAACTGAATGCACTGAAAGAAAAGACCCTATCTATGCTAGACGCTAGCTATGCAGCTGATAAAAAAACAGCCTTGCAAATCTGGGACTACGCCGAGTTGGGGTATAAAGAAACCAAAAGTGCCGCTTTGCATATACAGAATCTGAAAGAAGCAGGCTTTTCCGTAGAGACTGGCGTAGCAGGCATTCCAACTGCATTCGTAGCAACCTACGGATCGGGCAGTCCGGTCATCGGCATCCTTGCAGAATACGATGCACTCCCTGGTTTGGCTCAGGAAGCAGTTCCAGAAAAAAAATCGATTGATGGAAAAACAGGAGGACATGGATGCGGACACCATTTATTCGGCACCGCTTCTGTATCAGCTGGTATTGCGATTAAAAAACTAATAGAAGAAAAGAAAGTGACCGGCACCATTAAAGTGTATGGTTGCCCAGCAGAAGAAGGTGGTAGTGGTAAAGTTTATATGGTTAGAGAAGGGTTTTTCAAAAATGTAGATGCAGTGATTCACTGGCATCCTGCCAATCAGAACCGGGTTATCATGACCAGTTTCATCGCCAATAAATCTGCCAAATTCCGTTTTAATGGAATTGCTTCTCACGCAGCCATGTCTCCTGAAAATGGCCGCTCCGCTTTGGATGCAGTGGAGGCTTTGAATCATATGGCCAATATGATGCGAGAACATATCCCGCAGGAAACCCGAATTCATTATGTAATTACCAATGGCGGTAAAGCGCCCAATGTGGTTCCAGACTTTGCGGAAGTATATTATTATGTACGTCATCCCAAAAGAGAAGTAGCGGTAGATGTGTTTGATAGAATTACCAAAGCCGCAGAAGGAGCAGCATTGGGTACCGGCACAAAAATGAGTTATGAAATTGTGGGTGGTACACATGACTTACTGATCAATAAAACCCTCGCTGAACTGATGCAAGAAAACCTGGCTAAAACAGGCGGAGTAAGTTATACAGAAGAAGAAAAAGCTTTTGGTAAAAAAATTCAGGCCAGCTTTATTGGAAATGCCCCGCCCATTGAAGATGCATCTACCATCAAACCATTGCAGATAGAAGCAGACGCAGGTGGCGGATCCAGCGATGTAAGCGATGTTAGTTATGTGGTTCCTACAGTGGGATTGGAAACTGCTACCTGGATTCCGGGAACTTCAGCGCATAGCTGGCAGGCAGTTGCTTGTGGTGGCACAGAGATTGGTACCAAGGGCATGTTAGTAGCAGCCAAGACGATGGCATTAACAGCTATTGATTTATTCAACAAGCCCGCTGTAATTCAAAAAGCAAAAGAAGAATTCGTTAAAGGCGTGGGTAGTTATCAGTATAAGCCTTTACTAGGAGATAGAAAGCCTGCTTTAAATTACAGAGATTAATCTTCCATTCAAATCAATAGCCGACTTCTAACAAACGGCTAATTGCTTAATAAATATTCCTTAAAAGAAGCATAGTCCTTTTGCATGGATATGCTTCTTTTTTGTTTAGTAAATAATTCTATCGCCGTTGGCGGGATGGGAACCTCCTGTCCAGTAGCCCTTTTCACGGCTTCGGGAAACTTAACAGGATGGGCCGTTTCCAGAATATATCCTCTTACACTTTTGTTTTTCTGCTGATACTGCGTTAATGCTGCATAAGCCACCGCCCCGTGCGGATCCAGCAAATACCCATATTGCTGATACACTTTTTGAATGGTAGCTAATGTGGTTTCATCATTAATCGTATAACCGGACATCATTGCTTGTAAACTATCATAATCCTGATTCATCAATTCCATGATACGGATAAAATTGCTGGGATTGCCTACATCCATTGCATTGGACAAGGTTGACACACTGGGTTTCACCTGATAGTCTTTGGTTCGTAAGTAAGCAGGCACCGTATCGTTTACATTACAGGCAGCAATAAAATGTTGAACAGGCAATCCCGTTTTATAAGCCATCATACCAGCACATAAATTCCCAAAGTTTCCACTGGGAACTGAAATGACCGGAGGCTCATCATGCTCCCATTGCTGATGGGCTAAAAAATAATAGATCTGCTGAGAGAGCCAGCGAGCCACATTGATAGAATTGGCAGAACTCAGATTCATAGTGGCAGCAATATCGACATCCATGAACGCTTCTTTCACCAGCGCCTGACAATCATCAAAGCTTCCGTCTATTTCCAACGCAGTAATATTGGATCCACAGGTAGTTAATTGTAATTCCTGCACTGGACTCACTTTTCCCGAAGGATATAGGATGATCACTTCAATCCCATCAACATCTAAAAATCCATTGGCAACTGCCCCACCCGTATCCCCTGAAGTGGCTACTAATATGGTAGTAGGCTTTGTTTCATTTCTTGAAAAATAGGCCAAACACCTGCTCATAAATCTTGCACCCACATCTTTAAAAGCGAATGTAGGGCCATGATACAATTCTAAAGAGGCAATATGCTCATGGATAGCATACAATGGAAAAGGGAAAGCAATTGTTTCTACAACTATCCGTTGCAATTCATTCTTTGGAATGGTGTTACCAACAAAAGGCTCCATCACCCTGAAAGCAATTTCTTCTTTTGAAAAACTCCGAAGCTGCTCAATGAACGTATTCTCATGGCGGGGAATCTGTTCAGGAAAATACAGACCCTTATCAGGAGCCTGTCCTTTTAAAGTTGCTTCTCTAAAATCTACAGAAGGAGATTGATTATTTAAACTATAGTATCTCATGAAGCTTCACTTAAAAGGATTCCACTTGTATTAATGGTTGTTAAATAAGTATGATACCCCAGTCCAATTTTATCATAAATCTGTTGCATTGCCAACTCCACAGATTTGGCTGTGCTTTCGTTGGTACTTAGCATGAATATAGAAGGACCTGAACCTGAAATACCTCCTCCGAGTGCCCCTAATTCTTTACTCACTTTTTTAATGGCTTCAAATGCAGGAATGAGAATGCTGCGGGTAGGCTCAATCAAAAAATCTTCCAACGATCTTCCAATTAAATCATAATCGCCTTGTTCCAACCCAGCTACTAGGCCCGCAATATTGCCCCATTGTTTAATGGCATCTTTTAATTGTACTTGCTGTTTAAGTATGCTGCGTGCATCGGAGGTCTTTACTTCAATCTGGGGGTGGATAATCGTTACATATAAATCAGGCACATTTAATTTCACAATGTCTAATGGAAAAACAGAACGAATTAAAGTAACGCCGCCATAAATGCAGGGAGCAATATTATCTGCATGCTTAACCCCTGAAGCCAGCTTCTCGCCGTTCATGGCAAATTTCACCAGCTCCTCATTAGAAAAAAGATTGCCCAGCAATGCATTCGCACCCACAACAGCACCAGCAGAACTGGCAGCACTGGAACCCACTCCGCTTCCTGGTTTAATTTGCTTGTTAATCGTCAATTTAAATCCCACCGGCTTTCCATATGCTTCCATTAAGGCAAGTAAAGCCGCACCAGCTACATTATGCAAAGGGTCTGTTGGTAAATTAAAGTCGTCCTCATTCACAATTACGATACCAAGCTCCTCTGTAATTTCCATATGCATAATATCATAGGGCTCATGCACAGCAAAGCCCAGCACATCAAAACCACAAACCATATTGGCTACAGTAGCAGGACTATGTATCGTAATTTTTTTACTCATTTAAGCTATGCGTATAATATCTGCAAATACTCCAGAAGCAGTTACTTCAGCTCCCGCTCCTGCTCCTTTAATTACCAATGGCTGTTCGGGATACCTTTCTGTATAAAACAATACAAGGTTATCCTTTCCATATAAATGATAGAAATCAGAATGCGCAGGAATTTCCTGTAATCCAACTTTTGCAGCTCCATTATAATACTCGGCAACAAACTTCAATTTGGCATGATTGGTATGAGCAGACGCATACAAATTTTTAAAATGATCTTCCTGCTTTTCCATTTCTGCATAAAAGTCATCTACTGTGCCTTCAAAACAACTGGCGGGCAAGAATGCCTCATTGGCAATCTGATTCATCTCTATCGGCTCTCCTGCCTCTCTGGCAAGAATCATAATTTTCCGCATCACATCTGTTCCTCCTAAATCCAGTCTTGGATCAGGCTCTGTATAACCTTCATCCTGAGCACGCTTAACTACTTTGGCAAAAGGAATGGTTCCATCATAATGATTGAATACAAAATTCAAAGTACCCGAAAGAACCGCCTGAATTCTGGTAATCTTGTCTCCACTTCTGGTGAGATCATTGAGTGTGCCAATAATTGGCAAACCTGCTCCCACATTGGTCTCAAACAAAAAACGTGCATTGTAGGTTCTGGCCAGACTCTTTAGTTTCTTATAATTTTCATAAGCTGAGGAACAGGCAATTTTATTGCAGGCTACCACAGCCACACTTTTGGCTAATAAAGTTCCATACACAGAAGCCACTACTTCATTGGCTGTTACATCAACAAAAACACTATTGCGGAGGTTTTTTTCTATAATGGCAGTAACAAAACCATGAATGTTTGTTTCTGGTGATTCTTCTAAAACTGATCTCCAATTATTCAAATCAATCCCTGCATCATCCAATATAGCACGTCTGCTATTTGCAATACCTACTACTTGTATTTGCAAACGCATATGATCTTTTAAATACTGCAACTGCTGATTCAACTGCCCCAATAATTTTCCTCCCACATTGCCTGTCCCAGCTACAAATACATTCAACTGCTTATAGGTTGTTTCAAAGAAGTCCTCGTGTAAAACATTAATTGCTTTTTTAACATCAGTTGCAGCAATTACAGCAGATATATTTTTTTCAGAAGATCCTTGTGCAATGGCTCTAACATTAATACCGTTTCTGCCCAACCCCCCAAACATTCTACCGCTGATACCGGGCAAGCTTTTCATTTGCTCGCCTACCACTGCTACTATACTCAATCCTGTTTCTACAGATACCGGATTTACTTTCCCATTTTCAATTTCATAGGCAAAAAAAGCATCGATTGCTTGTTGCGCGGCATTTGCATCTGCTTCATTAATGGCAACACAAATAGAATACTCAGAGGAACTTTGGGTAATTAAAATTACATTGATACTATTCAATGCCAGCACTTCAAACAACCGCTTACTAAAGCCGGGTATGCCAATCATACCACTTCCCTCCAAACTCAACAAAGCAATTCGGTTAATACTAGATATTCCCCTTACTACATCAGTGTTGGCAACCGCATGTTGTTGAATAACTGTACCAGCGGCATTGGGCTCAAATGTATTTTTCACCCAAACAGGAATATTTTTTTTCATCACCGGCTGAATGGTGGGCGGATAAATTATTTTAGCCCCAAAATGAGAGAGCTCCATAGCTTCCTCATAAGAAATGGCTTCAATTGGTCTGGGGTTCTGCACCAGACGTGGATCAGCCGTCATCATCCCAGTAACATCCGTCCAAATTTCAAGTGCAGTGGCATTGGTTGCGGCAGCAAAAATGGCTCCTGTATAATCCGAACCGCCCCTACCCAATGTAGTGGTATATCCTTTTTCATTGGTAGCAATAAACCCAGGAGTAACATACAAAGAAGCGGAATTATTTTGTATAAAGGAAAGAATCCGTTGATTGGTCTTTTCAAATTGCACACTTGCATTTCCATAGAAATCATTGGTAACAATGAGATGTCTGGAATCGGTCCAGACAGGATGTGTATTCAATTCCTTCAATGCAGCAGTAATGATATAAGAAGAAAGTAACTCTCCATAACTTACCAGCCTATCCTGTATTCTGGCAGACAATTCTCCCAATAAAAAAATACCATCACAAATCCTTTCCAGTTCATTTAGTTGCTGTTTCACCCAACTTAAAGTTCCACTTTGATTTTGTATTGGCAATAACCCTCGTACTGCTTCCAGGTGTTTTACTTCAAGCTCCTTGATTTGATCTTTATAACTTTCGTCACCACCAGCAGCTTTTGCGCCAATTGCAATTAATTGATCCGTTACCCCTCCCAAGGCAGATACGACTAAAACAACAGGCTCTTTTTCTACAGCCTTTGCCACTATGGCTATTACCTTGCTGATATTAACAGCATTGGCAACAGAACTTCCTCCAAATTTTAATACCTGCATAACCTTATATTAAATTAAGTACCCAAATAAATTATCATTCTTGTTGATGGGAGTAAAATTGATATGATAGCGTTGCATATTTTCTAGCAAACGTTCATAATCTGCTTTGTCCTGCATTTCAATACCTACCAATGCAGGACCAGTTTCTTTGTTATGCTTTTGTATATATTCAAAGCGAACAATATCATCCGTTGGTCCCAAAACATGATTCACAAATTCTTTTAATGCCCCCGGCCGCTGCGCAAAACGGATTAGGAAAAAATGTTTCAGCCCTTCAAACTGCAAGGACCTTTCTTTAATCTCCTGCATACGATCAATATCATTGTTGCTTCCGCTCACAATACAAACCACTTTCTTTCCCTTGATGGCTTCACAAAAATTATCAAGTGCAGCCACAGACAAAGCACCTGCAGGCTCCACCACAATAGCATCTTCATTGTATAATTTCAAAATGGTTGAACAGACTTTTCCTTCATTTACCAGAACCATCTTATCAATGACTTCTTTACAAATTTCAAAAGGATAATCCCCAACCCGCTTTACGGCTGCACCATCTACAAAGGGATCAATGCTGTCTAACTTCACAGGCTTCCCATATTTCAAAGCTTCTGACATGGAAGGTGCGCCTTCTGGTTCCACCCCAATAATTTGGGTATTGGGTGATACAGTATTAAAATAAGCTCCCACTCCTGCAATTAAACCTCCCCCTCCAACAGGGGCAAAAACATAGTCAATATCTTGCAAATCTTCCAGCACTTCAACACCAACGGTTGCCTGACCCTCAATTATTTTTAGATGGTCAAAAGGTGGAATAAAATTTAACCCATTTTCTTCAGTAAATGCTTTTGCTGCTGTAGCACAGTCATCAAAAGTATCTCCAACCAATCTTATCTCTACATTTCCATCCCCAAACATTTTAGTTTGTCTAACTTTTTGGTTAGGAGTAATGATGGGCATAAAAACAACCCCTTTAATATTAAGTACTTTGCAGCTATAAGCGAAACCCTGCGCATGATTTCCTGCACTGGCACATACCACCCCTTTGGCCCTCTGTTCTTCAGGCAAACTACTGATTAAATTATACGCGCCTCTCAGTTTATAAGATCTTACTATTTGTAAATCTTCTCGTTTTAAATAAATAGTACAATCATATTTTTTTGACAGTGAGGCATTGTATGTTAGGGGTGTATGCTTTACTACATCCCTCAATTTTTTAACAGCCGAATCAATATCTAATTCAAACAATACTTGTGCAGATTGACTGTCAACTGTAGATTGATTCCCTATCGTTGTATGATTCGCCATTTGTTTAATCCTTCTTACTGATTGGTTGCGATGGTTTTCATATCGGTCATCGCTTGTCTTAATTTTTCTCCTACGATTTCTACAGGATGGTATCTAATCACTGCATTCACTGCAATCAGGGTTTTATTGTCTACGCCATTGTCTTTTCCGTCATTGAAGTTTTTCCCAATCACATCTGTATCAATATGGATCATAAAATCGGCTAATAATGGCTTACAAGCATGATCAAATAAATAACAGCCATACTCTGCCGTATCAGAAATTACGCGGTTCATCTCGTATAATTTCTTTCGTGCTATAGTATTAGCAATCAAAGGAGTTTCGTGCAATGATTCGTAATATGCTGACTCTTCTTTAATACCAGCCTCGACCATGGTTTCAAAAGCTAACTCTACACCAGACCTTACAAAAGCAACCATTAATAATCCGTTATCAAAAAATTCTTGTTCGGAAATTTTCATAGTACCTGCTGCAGTTTTTTCAAACGCTGTTTCACCAGTCGCTTCTCTCCAGGTCAGTAATTTTTTATCTCCATTGGCCCAGTCTTCCATCATACCCGAAGAAAACGCACCGCTCATAATATCATCCTGGTGTTTTTGAAATAAAGGACGCATAATTTCTTTCAATTCTTCCGAAAGTTCAAATGCTTTTAGCTTGGCAGGATTAGATAAGCGATCCATCATAGCAGTAATACCACCCTGCTTTAAGGCTTCTGTAATTACTTCCCATCCGTATTGGATTAATTTTGCTGCATATCCAGCGTTAATTCCTTTTTCAATCATTTTATTGAATGACAAAATAGAACCAGTCTGTAGCAAGCCACATAAAATAGTTTGTTCCCCCATTAAGTCGGATTTCACTTCTGCCACAAAAGACGACTTTAATACACCTGCTCTATGTCCGCCTGTAGCTACACAATAAGCCTTAGCATAATCCCAGCCCTTCCCTTCTGGATCATTTTCTGGGTGTACTGCAATCAAAGTAGGTACGCCAAAGCCACGCTTGTATTCTTC
>VFQM010002552.1_pt1 | contig 13184 bp, 16 predicted proteins | sample 3512391 | NCBI WGS metagenome assembly VFQM01 (sample SAMN10412369, study PRJNA504923) | tailings metagenome | isolation source: Replicate 1 from Balatoc abandoned mine | place: Philippines
CTCCGGCAAATGCTGGACCGCTTCGGGACGGTGCACATGGCGCTCGCCGCGTACAACGCGGGACCTGGCGCGGTCGAGCGCGCGGGCGGGATTCCGCTGAATGGCGAGACGCCTAGCTACGTGCGCGATGTGCTTCGCCGCTGGCGTCCGTGACTTGCCGTTCAGCAGGCGATGGGGGGCTCGATAACCCCGGCGCCGCTCATTGCTTGGTGGGGATCACCTTGCCCCCTCCGCCGTCGCAATAGGCGCCCCAAGCCTCCATCAGCTTGCGTCGCTTGTCCAGCATCGCACCGCGCTGATAGGCGCGCTCGACCTCGTTGGGGTTCTGGTGTGCGAGCGCGGCTTCGGCGACCTCGCCGGGGAAGCTGGTCTTCTCCGCCACCCATGTGCGGAACGAAGAGCGGAAGCCGTGGGCCGTGAACGGCTCCTTCATCCGGCGTAGCACGGCGAGCAGGGTCATGTCCGACATCGGGCCGTTGGTGCCGGGAAAGACGAGATCGGTCCCGTCAAGCCGCACGGCCATCGCGCTTTTCAGCACCGCCAGCGCTTGTGGCGAGAGCGGGACGAGGTGCTCGCGCTTCATCTTCATGTGCGCGGCGGGAACGGTCCACAGGCCGTTCTCAGTGTCGAACTCGTCCCATCTCGCCAGCCGGACTTCCTGGCTGCGCGCGGCCGTCAGGATCGTGAACTCCAGCGCCAGCCGCCCCCACACGCCGCCGCTGGCACGGAGCCGCGTCAGGAACATGGGCAGCTCGTCGTAAGGCATGGACGCGTGGTTCCTGCCGTGCGGCTGTCTGGGCAGGCCCTTGCCCGCCGCCAGCGATCGCGCCGGGGCCTCGGTCGCCCGCCAGCCGCGCGCGTGCGCGTAATCGAGCACAGCGCAGGTCCGCTGGCGAACGCGGCGGCCTGTCTCCGGCTTTGCCGTCCACATCTCGGCGATGGCTGCGATGATATCGCCGGCCGTAATGTCCCCGACCGGCTTCTTGCCGAGCGTGGGGAAGGCATACGTTTCAAGCGTGGCGAGCCATTGACCGCCGTGCTTGCTGCTGGCCCATTGATGCTCGCGGGCCTTGTGAAGCGCCAACGCCGCTTCGCGGAAGGTGACGGCCGCCGCCTTGGACTTGCGCTTCTCGGCGAGCAGATCGCGCCCGTCCTCGCGAATCGCTTTGCGCGCTTCGGCGGCCTTCGCCCGTGCGCTCGCGAGGGACACGAGCTTTGCACTGCCCAAGCCTATATCGCTTCTTTTGCCCTGGTGTTGGATGCGTAGCCGCCATGCCGCGCCTCCACGGCGGTCCACCTTGAGAATCAGCCCATCGCCATCCTGGTAGGTTCCTGGCCTTCCCAGCGCCGCCTTCACCTCGTTAGCAGTCAGCTTGCCCATGGCTACACCCACTCGATTGGGAGTTTACGCCCACACTCATACCTTACGCCCACACTTCCGCCCACATTTTTGTGCGGATGCGGGCGGCGGACAGCGGTCGAGAGGAGACGCTTGCGGACGAGTAATCCGCTGAAATCCGGGATTTTTATGGAAGTTTGCGGATGCTTGCGGAAGCAATCCTGGCGGAGACGGAGGGATTCGAACCCTCGGTACCCTGATAGAGTACGGTTCCTTAGCAGGGAACTGGTTTCAGCCACTCACCCACGTCTCCGGGCATCAGCTTGGGCTGCGAGGGCGGGGCTATAGTCGGCACTTGCCGAGGCGGCAAGGTGGCTTGGACAAAAAACCGCAAAGCCCTCGCCGGATGCGGCGGTTCGGCACGCGTTCAGCCTTCCGGCGCTAGCCCCGCCTCGGCTCGTCGCAATTCGGATTCGCCTCGGCGACGGGCGGTTGCCTGCGCTGCACTATGGGATTCTCGTTGCTTCGCAGAACACCGGGGGCTGACACGAGGCTGCGAAAGGCTGCATTATGAGCATGATGATCGCCCGTTTCCCTGATTTCGCCCGCCGTCTTGCGGGCATGGCGACAGGTGCGCTGGCCGTGCTGGCGCTGGCTGCCGGACCCCTGGCCGCGCAGGAGGTCGAGACCCTCGATCCCGATGCCGCCTACAGCCAGCAGAGCGGTGCGGGCACGATCGACGGCGATCTCGCCCCGCCGCAGACGCCGCCCCCCGCTGCCGGGCCGGCCGGGCCTGTAAGCGACAACCCGCTCGGGGATTATGCCGCCCCGCCGCCTGCGCCCGGCACCGCCCCTGTCGATGCCGCGCCCGCGACCCCGCCCGTCGCGGCGACGGAGGGCGATATCGCCCCCGTCACCGCCGCCGCCGAGGCCGCCGGCCAGACCTATGGCGAGGACGACCTCATTGGCGCGGCCGAGGGCCTGTTCGGCAAGGGCGCGGAAGGCCTCGCCAAGCTGATCCAGGACCTGCTCAAGAAGCAGGGCGAACCCAATGGCTATATCGTCGGGCGCGAGGCGGGCGGGGCGTTCATCGTCGGCGCCCGCTATGGTTCGGGCACGCTCCACCACAAGGTCGAGGGCACCCAGAAGGTCTACTGGACCGGCCCCTCGATCGGCTTCGATGCGGGCGCCAATGCCGCCAACACCTTCGTGCTGGTCTACAACCTCTACGACACCGAGGACCTGTTCAAGCGCTTCCCAGCGGGCGAGGGGCAGGCCTATTTCGTCGGCGGCCTCCACGCCAGCTACCTGCGCCGCGGCGATGTGGTGCTCATCCCGATCCGGGTCGGCGCCGGGCTGCGGCTCGGGATCAATGCGGGCTACATGAAGTTCACCAAGGAACAGAAGTGGGTGCCGTTCTAAAGGGCGTGATTTTCGCGCCTTCCTGCGAAAAGCCGGTTGCGATGCGCGCAAGCGCGGGCCATGCGCTGCGCCCATGATGCTTGACCGACTCAGCCCGCAGGCGCCCGACGCCCTTCTCGCCTTGATCCGCCTCCACGCCGCCGATCCGCGCGGCGACAAGATCGATCTCGGGGTCGGCGTCTACCGCACCGAGGAGGGCGCGACCCCGGTCTTCGCCGCGATCAAGGCGGCCGAGCAGGCGCTGCTCGAGACGCAGGACAGCAAGTCCTATCTCGGGCCGGAAGGCGACATGGGCTTCGTCAACGCGCTGATGCCCTATATCTTCGGCAGCGGCGACCCGACGATGGGCGGGCGCATCCAGGGGATGCAGACCCCGGGCGGCACCGGGGCGGTGCGCCTCGCGCTCGGGCTGGCGCAGAAGGCGGGCGTGCGCCGCGTCCACATGGGCGTGCCGAGCTGGCCGAACCACGCGCAGATCCTCGCCGATCTCGGCCTCGAGCTGGCGCCCTTCGATCATGCCAATGCTGACGGGACGGCCAACCTCGACGCGGTGCTTGCCGCGATCAACGGCGCAGGCCCTGACGAGGCGGTGCTGCTTCACGCCTGCTGCCACAACCCCACGGGCATCGACTACACTGCCGGGCAATGGGCTGCCATCGCCGATGCCTTCGCCGCCAGCGGCACCTTCCCGATCATCGATTCGGCCTATCAGGGCCTAGGGCAGGGTATGGAGGAGGACGCCGCCGGGATGCGCGCGGTTCTGGCGCGCGTGCCGGAAGCCTTCATCGCCTATTCCTGCGACAAGAATTTCGGCCAGTATCGCGACCGCGTCGGCGCCTTCTACGTGATGGCGGCGGAAGCAGGCGCGCTCGAGACCGCCTTCTCCAACGCCAATGCGCTGGCGCGTGCGGCATGGTCGATGCCGCCCGATCACGGCGGCGCGGCGGTGCGGATCATCCTGCGCGATGCGGGCATGACCAGGCAGTGGCTCGCCGAGCTTGACGACATGCGCGCCCGGATGCGCGGTGTGCGCGAGGCGCTCGCCAAGGCAGGCACGGCGGGGCGGATCGACCTTGCCCCGCTCGGGCACCAGAACGGCCTGTTCTCGATGCTCCCGGTGAGCAAGGAAGAGGTCGCAACCCTGCGCGAGGAGCACGGCATCTACATGGCCGCCTCGGGCCGCATCAACATCGCCGGACTGACCAAGGCCAACCTGCCCAAGTTCATCGCGGCGCTGGCTGCTGTGACCGGCTGAGGCTGGTACAGCGCCAGCCTCGCCGCCACCCTAGCGCGTCACGGCGAGGCTCTGCATCCGCTTGAGGTAACGCGCCAGCACGTCGATCTCGAGATTGACGCGGTCGTCTGTCGCAAGGCCGCCGAGCGTCGTCACCGCCGCTGTGTGCGGGATGATGTTGAGCAGGAAGTCGCAGGTCCCGTCGGCCCGGTCGCGCACGTCGTTGACGGTGAGCGACACGCCGTTGACGGTGATCGAGCCCTTCTCGGCGATGAAGGGTGCCATTTCCGCCCGCGCGCGGATCGCGATCTGCCAGCTATCGCCCTCGCGCGCGACCTTCACCACCTCGCCGACCGAATCGACATGGCCGGTGACGATGTGGCCGCCCAATTCGTCGCCGAGCCGCAGCGAGGGTTCGATATTGAGCTGCGCGCCCGCGTTCCACATGCCGGGCACGGTGCGGCTGACGGTCTCGCCGGAAAGGTCCACATCGAACCACGCATCGCCCGCCGTGCCGCCGCGCTCGACCACCGTGAGGCACACGCCCGAACACGCGATCGAGGCGCCGATGTCGATCCGCGCCGGATCGAGCGGGGCGGTGATGCGCAGGCGCAGGTCGCCACGTTGCTCGGCGGCGGCGATGGTGCCGATGGCGGTGACGATGCCGGTGAACATTTCTTGGCTGGCTCCTGATCTCCTCCCCCTTGAGAGGGAGGCCGGGTGGGGTGTCATCGCACCCGCAGATAGGCGGCGAAGCTGTCGCTGCCAAGCTGGCGGCGTTCGTTGAGGTGCCAGCGGCCATGCGCCTCAGCGAGGCTGCGGAGGCCGAGCGTGCCGAGCGCGCGTTTGCCGTCTCCGATCAGGACAGGCGCGGTGTAGAGGTGGAGTTCGTCCACGAGGTCTGCGGCGAGAAAGGCCGCGGCGGTCCCGGCCCCGCCCTCGACATAGAGATAGTGCACCCCCTCCAGCCCGGCGATGGCTTCAGGCGAGGGCAGGGCGATGACGCCCTCGGGCGCGGCGCCGCGGGTCAGCACCACGCGCTGAGGTGAGCGGGCTTCGAGGCCGGGCAGGCGCACGTCGAGGCGGGGGCGGTCGCTGCGCCATGTGCCGCCGCCGACCAGAATGGCGTCGTGGCGGGCGCGATGGGCGTGGACATGGGCGCGGGCGGTCTCTCCGGTGATCCACTGGCTCGATCCGTCGGCAAGCGCGATGCAGCCGTCGAGCGAGGTCGCCAGCTTGAGCGTCACGCGGGGCCGCCCGTGCCTCATGCGGGTGAGGAACCCGGCAAGGCTGGCCGCCGAAGCTGCGTCGCCGAGCAGGCTCGTGGCGATCCCGGCGGCCTCGAGCCGCGCCTGTCCGGCGCCGGCGGTGCGCGGGTCGGGGTCGTGCTGGCCGATCACCACCCGGGCGGGGCGCGCCGCCACGATCAGATCGGCGCAGGCCGGGCCGCGCGGCGACCGGTGGGCGCAGGGCTCGAGCGTGACATAGAGGCTCGCCTCGCGCAGGGCGCCGGGGGCAAGGCCGGCAAGCGCCGCCGCCTCGGCATGGGGCCGTCCGCCCGCTTGCGTCCACCCGCGCCCGATCACGCGGCCTTGAGCGACCACCAGCGCGGCGACGCCCGGATTGGGGCGCGAGAGCGGGCGCGCGCGTGCGGCGAGGCGCGCGGCGGCGGCCATCCAGTCGTGATCGGAAGGCGGGAGGCTGGCGGCTATTGTCCGGTGCCTTCCTGCGCCGCAGCGCGGACCCGCGCCTCGGCCTCCTTGCGGCGCTGCGCCTCGGCGGCGGCCGCGGCGGCACGCTCGGCCTCGGCCTTGCGCTCCATGGTCTCGACATCGATCCCCGTCGCCTCGCCGAGCGCCTTGTACATCTCGCGCTTCTCGGCCGCGATCCGCTCCTCTTCGGCGGCGCGCAGGTCCTTCAACTCCTGGTTGGCGCGGTTCTCGGCGAGGATCTCGGCATCGCTGCGGCCCTCGGGGAGGGTGGTGATATAGGTGATCCGCGGCCGCTCCGGCTCGGCGAGGAACTGCTGGCTCCACGCCCAGCCGAGGATCAGCCCGACCGGCAGGGTCGAGAGCGCGAGGATCGGCCAGCGATAGGGGGTGGGGCGGCGGATCTCGTTCCAGAAATCGGCAAGACCGCCGACCGGATTGAAGCGCGAGGCGCGGCGCGGCTTGGGAGCGGGCCTGGGGGCGGTCCTCGGAGTGGGCTGGGCGGGCATGGTGGGAATATAGGCGCTGCCAGACGCAAGGCCAACAGCCGCGTCAGCCGAAGCTGGCGTAAAGCCCGCGGCCGTGTTCCTTCAGCCAGCGGTCGGCATCGGCGATCTCGCCCTCGAAGATCTGTGCCAGCAGCGCATGGAAGGCGGGCGAGTGGTCGAAATGGACGAGATGCGCGACCTCGTGCGCGACCACCGAGCGGCGCACGAAATCGGGCGCCTGCACCAGCCGCCAGTTGATGCGGATGCGGCTCTTGTCCGAGCACGAGCCCCAGCGCCGCTGCGCCCGGGTGAGGCCGATCGGCACCGGATCGAGCCCGGCCGCCGCGCAGTAATCGCGCATATCCGCCTCGGCGAGCCGCAGCGCCTCGCTTTCCATCCAGCGCTTGAGCCGCGCCTCGAGACCCGTTTGCGGACCGCCGATCCGCAAGGCATCGCCCTCCACCGCCGGGCGGCGCGGGCTGCGGCTGTCCCATGCAAGGCGCAGCGCCGCGCCGCGATAGCGCACTTCGCCGCCCGGCTCGGGCGCGGCGCGCTTGGGCAGGCGCTCCATCTGCTCGGCCAGCCAGCCACGCCGCGAATGGGCAAAGGCCAGCGCCTCGCGCCCCTCGGCCCAGGCGGGCAGAGTGATCCGCACCTCCGAGCCGTCGGGCGCGAGCCGCAGGGTCAGCCGCCGTGCGTGGCGCATCCGCTTGAGCACGATCGGCAAGCGCGCGCCGCCGATCTCGATCTCGGGATCGAGCGGGCGCTTGACCGAGGCGCCGCGCAGCCAGTCGATCACGCCTCCTCCTCCCTGAGGTTCCAGTCGCGCCGCGGGGCGGGCCACTCGGTGATGTGGTGCTCCATCGGCCCGGCATCGACCTCGCTCACCACCCGGCCGATCACCGAGACGCCCGCGCGCCGCACCGCATCGCGGTCGCCCGAGAGGAGGTAATGCCAGTCCGGCAGCGGGCGACCCTCGTTGCGCAGGCGGTAGGCGCAGGTCTGCGGGAGCCAGGACACCTGCTCGACGATCCGCAAGGTGAGGCGCAGGCAATCGGGCACGAAAGCCTTGCGGTTGCGATAGTCCGAACATTGCGCCGTGCCGGTATCGAGCAGGCGGCAGGCAATATTGGTGTCGACCACCTCGCCGGTGTCCTCGTCCTCGAGCTTGTGCAGGCAGCAGCGGCCGCAGCCGTCGCACAGCGCCTCCCATTCGGGCCGGGTCAGCTCGCCCAGCGGCAGCTCCCAGAAGCGCGGTCTCAACTCACCCATCGATCCAGTTCCGCCGCCACCGCTTTGGCGCCCTTGTCGGTCGGGAGCGTGGCGATCGGCGCGCCGTCGGGGCCGAACAGGTAGACCACGTTGGAATGGTCCATGAGATAGCCGCCGCCCGGCTGGACCTCGCCCTTGCCGTGATAGACCCGGAAGGTCTTCGCCGCCGCGTCGATCTCGGCGCGGGTGCCGGTGAGGCCGATGATGTCGGGCGAGAAGGCGGCGGTGAATTCGCCCACCACGGCCTCGGTGTCGCGCTCGGGATCGACGGTGATGAAGATCGGCACGATCTTGCCCGCCTTGGCCGGATCGCTGCCCTTCAGCGCCTTCAACCCCTGCGCCACGCGCTGCATGTCGGTGGGGCAGATGTCGGGGCAGAAGGTGTAGCCGAAATAGACCACGCGGTATTTCCCCGCAAAGTCGCCCCAGCGCACGGTTTCGCCCTTGGCGTTCTTCAGCGCAAAATCCCCGCCGATGCTCGCGCCCGCCAGCGGCGGCTCTTCTCTGGGCGCAGCTCCGCTGCACCCCGCGAGCGCCAGCGACAGCGCGATTGCGACGGAAGCGAAGGCGGAAGGCTTGTTGATGCGGTTCATGCTCTGCTAACTGGTCGCTTGTGAAAGGCGCTGCGGCTCATGTCCCCTGCGCCGCGCCCATGCAAGGACGTGTGGCAGGTAATGCGAAAGGATCAAACCTTGGCTCTTGGTGTTTTGCGCAAGTTAGGGCGGATCGTGGCGATTGCCAGCGGGATCGCGCTGGCTGCGCCCGTTGCGGCGCAGTTCCAGTCCGAGGGCTACCAGTTCCTCGAGGCGGTCAAGGAGCGTGACGGCGACAAGGCGACCGACATGCTCTCCAAGCCCGGCACCCAGATCGTCAACGCCCGCGACATCACCAGCGGCGACACCGGCCTGCACATCGCGGTGCAGCGCAGCGACGCCCTGTGGGTGCGCTTCCTGCTCCAGCGCGGGGGCGATCCCAATATCCGCAACAAGAAGGGCGTCACCCCGCTCCAGCTTGCCACCGCGCTCGGCTTTACCGAGGGGGTCGAGGAGCTGATCAAGAAGGGCGCGAGCATCGATATCGCCGACCAGACCGGCGAGACCCCGCTGATCGCCGCCGTCCATGCCCGCAATGTGCAACTGGTGCGGCTGCTGCTCGCCAAGGGCGCCGATCCCGACCGCAACGACAATTCCGGCCGCTCGGCGCGCGACTATATGGAGCTGCAATCGGGCAACAGCCTGCTCAAGCAGGAATTCACCGAAGCCGATGCCAAGCGCGCTGCGGCGGGAACCAAGAAGAACTACGGGCCTTCCTTCTGACATGACCGATTTTGCAGACCTCACGCTCGACGAGCTGCGCCTCGCGCTCGCGCCCGACATTGCCGCCTCGGCGATCTTCGATGGCTGGAACGAGACCGCACTGATCGCCGCGGCCGAAATGGCGGGGGCCGATGTGGATATAGCGAGGCTCGCCTTTCCGGGCGCGAGGCCGATGGACATGATCGAGGCGTGGATCGCTTCGGTGGACGCGGCGATGGAGGCCGAATGGCCGGCCGAACGCCTCGCCACGCTCAAGATCCGCGAGCGCATCCGCACGCTGGTCGCCTTCCGGCTCGATGCGGTCGCCCATATCGACGAGGCGGTGCGGCGGGCGCTGGCTGTCATGGCCCAGCCGCAGAACGCGCCCCGCGCGCTCAGGCTCGGCTGGCATTCGGCCGACATCATGTGGCGGCTCGCCGGGGACACCGCGACCGATTACAACCACTACACCAAGCGGGCCATTCTGGCGGGCATCTATTCGGCGACGCTCGGCGTGTTCGTGAACGACGATTCCGAGGGCAAGGCCGACACCCATGCCTTTCTCGAGCGGCGCATCGACGGCGTGATGAAGTTCGAGAAGGTCAAGGCGCAGTTCCTCGGGCGTGACCGCGAATTGCCGAGCCTGACGCGGTTCCTCGGGCGGCTGCGCTATCCGGCGCGGTAAGCGCGTCGCGATCTGGTGATTACCCCCGGGCCGCGCCTCGCGCCCGCCGACGCTCTGCCCTATTGCCCGACTCGGATTCGCGGGCCATTCTCGGCCCTGCGGGATCAAGTTATTGACGGGAAAGGTATTGCGATGGCGGGTTCGCTCAACAAGGTCATGCTGATCGGCAATCTGGGCAAGGACCCGGAAGTGCGCACCTTCGCCAACGGAGGCAAAGTCTGCAATTTCTCGATCGCGACCTCGGAAAGCTGGAAGGACCGCAACACCGGGGAGCGGCAGGAAAAGACCGAGTGGCACAATGTTGCGATCTTCAATGAAGGTCTGGCGGGTGTCGCCGAGCGCTTTCTGAAGAAGGGCAGCAAGGTCTATGTCGAAGGCCAGCTCCAGACCCGCAAGTGGACCGACCAGAACGGGCAGGACCGCTACACAACCGAAGTCGTGCTGCGCGGGCCGAACGCGGTGATGACCATGCTTGACGGCCCGGGCGGCGGCTCTGGCGGCGGCGGAATGGGCGGCGGCGGCGGTGGCGGGAGCTACGGCGGCGGTCGTTCAAGCGGTGGCTCGGGCAGCTATGGCGGCGGCGGTGGCGGCGGCTGGGATCAGGGCGGCGGCTCTTCGGGCGGCGGCGGCGGCTTCGGCGGCGGCGCGCCTGCGGGCGGCGGCTACGACGATCTCGACGACGACATCCCGTTCTGAGGCCTGGCCCTCAATCTGGAAACGAAACAGCCCCGCAAGCGATTGCGGGGCTTTTTTGTGGCCGGTTTCGACCGGGGCCAGCCCGCGCCAGAGCGCCGCTTGACCCCGTCTTGCCCCCCTCCAGACCCTCTTCAGACCCCCGCCATTTCGATGTTTCATGTGAAACATCGGCCCGGCGCGGGTGCGGTCAGTCTTTCTTCAATGCGCTGAGCAGATCGGCGAGCGGACCGAGCTGCTCGCCCTCCTGCACGATCCCGGCAGCCACCCGCGCGGCATCGGCGTTCGGGCCTTCGGCATAGGGATCGATCACCAGGCCAAGGGTCTGCGCCACCGCCTCGCCAAGGTCGAACATCTCGCCTGAAAACTCGATCTCGTCGCAGTCGTCGGCTTCGAACTCGATCTCCTCGTCGGGCGTCGCAGGGCGCTGGCCTTCCTCGACGAAGCGGAGGTCAACCGGCTCGTCGATGGTGACGGGGAAATCCTCGCCGCTGACGGCGCAGGGCTGCATGATCGCGGCCCGCAGCCGCCCGGTGGCGCGGATCGCGCGGGGTTTCTGTTCGAGCGCGATCTCGGCCCTCAGGCTCTCGACCGCGCCGAGGCCGAAGCGCGCTGCGAGCGCTGTGCGTTCCTCGGGCGAGGCCTCGATCACGACCGCACCGCCCGGGAGCGGGCGTGCCTTGATCATGCGCGACAATTCGGACGGGGGGAGGGGCGCGCTCACCAGATCGCGCTCGCCTTGAGCATCTCGGCGTCCGAGAAGCGGGTGAGGCGTTCGGACAGCTTCATGATCCGCCCGGCCACGGCGCGTGCGCCAGCGGCCTCGTCGGCCCCTTCGGCAAAGGTGACATTGCGCGCCGCCGCCGCGGTCAGGCGATCGAGGTCGCCGTCATTGAGCGCCCCGCGATAGGCCCCGAGCCGCCCGCCGAGCACGCTCATCAGCTTGCCGATACGCTTGCCCACGACCACGTCATTGACCCCGAATTCGCGCAATTGCCCGTCCATGTCCTCGACGAAGAGCTCGGCCAGCAGGGCGCTTTCGGCCCGCATATCCGAGGCCTCGAGACGCACCATCACGGTGCTCAGGACGAGCGTGATCATGTCGAAGCGCCCGGCGATCGAATCCGCCACGCCGCAATCGGTGTAATAGACAGAATCGCGCGCCAGCTCGATCACGCGGTGCCACAGCGGCCGCACGCCCTCGCGCGGGTCAGGGGCGGTGCCGAGCAGGCGGGAGAGAAATGACATGGGGCAAGGGGCCTTTCGCGAGCCGGTCAGGGTTACAGAAACAACGGGGCATGAGCCCTGCAACGCTACGCCAACGCACGGGCGGCGGATGCGTTCAACCCGGGTTCAACCGGTCTCGCCCACCGCTTCGCCATATGGTGCGTTGCAAGCTTGCTCCTAGCCCCTTAAAGCACCTCGCCCAAGGAACAAGTGGCGCAAGTCGCGCGATACGGAACGGGACGGACACGGTTTGGCGCAGATGAACGCTGGAATGCAGAAGGCAGGCGCGATCAACAAGAGCAGGCGCAAGGCCCGCGCGGCAGTGCTGCTCGCGGCGGCGACGATGCTGCTGCCGGCCTGTTCGGCGATCCGCGAATCGCGCGGCTACATCGTCGATCCGACGCTGACCTCGATGATCCAGCCCAAGATCGACAACCAGCAATCGGTCGAGGGCACGCTCGGCCGCCCGACCTTCACCAGCCAGTTCGGCACGCCGACCTGGTATTATGTCTCGAGCATCACCGGCCAGCGGCCCTTCAACCGCCCGCGCATCAAGGACCACTCGGTGCTCGCCGTCACCTTCGATGCCAATGGCCGGGTGAGCGAAGTGAAGCGCAGCGGCGCCGAGCAGGTGGTCTATCTCGACCCCGAGGGCGACAAGACCCCGACCCTGGGCCGCGAGCGCGGCTTCCTCGAAGACCTGTTCGGCAATATCGGCCAGGTCGGCGGAGCGGGCGTGGGCGGCGCGCCGGGCGGCGGCCCGAACGGCCAGTAAGCCGCTTGAACGCTTCCTTGCGCGCTCCATATTGGCGGGCATGAGCAGCGATCCTTCAGCCCACGGCCTCGTGCAATGGCACGGCACCACCATCATCGGCGTCCGTCGCGGCGGCACCACCGTCATCGCCGGCGACGGGCAGGTGTCGATGGGCAACACCGTGATGAAGCCCAACGCCCGCAAGGTGCGTCGCATCGGTGACGGTTCGGTGATCGCCGGTTTTGCCGGAGCGACCGCCGATGCCTTCACTCTGTTCGAGCGGCTCGAGAAGAAGCTCGAGCAATATTCCGGCCAGCTGATGCGCGCCTCGGTGGAGCTCGCCAAGGACTGGCGGACCGACAAGTATCTGCGCAATCTCGAGGCGCTGATGATCGTCGCCGACAAGGACACGCTGCTGGTGCTCACCGGCAATGGCGATGTGCTGGAGCCCGTCGGCGATATTGCCGCGATCGGATCGGGCGGCAATTTCGCGCTCGCCGCCGCCCGCGCGCTCGCGGATTACGAGGCCGATGCCGAGACCATCGCGAGGAAGGCGATGGCGGTCGCGGCCGATATCTGCGTCTTCACCAACGGCAATCTGACGGTCGAGACCGTCTGACCTCCCTCCTCCCCGGAAGCAAATTCATGGATAACCTCACCCCCAAGGCGATCGTCGCCGCGCTCGACGAACACATCATCGGCCAGGCCGACGCCAAGCGTGCGGTCGCGGTCGCGCTGCGGAACCGGTGGCGAAGGCAAAGGCTCGGCGCGGACCTGCGCGACGAGGTCACACCCAAGAACATCCTGATGATCGGGCCGACGGGCTGCGGGAAGACCGAGATCAGCCGGCGGCTGGCCAAGCTCGCCGAAGCCCCGTTCATCAAGGTCGAGGCGACCAAGTTCACCGAGGTCGGCTATGTCGGCCGCGATGTCGAACAGATCGCCCGCGATCTGGTGGAAGAGGCGATCCGGCTGGAGAAGGAACGCCGCCGCGAGAAGGTGCGCGAGGCCGCCTCTGCTGCCGCGATGGAGCGGCTGCTCAACGCGCTGGTGGGCGAGAACGCGT
>VFQM010002557.1_pt1 | contig 13164 bp, 8 predicted proteins | sample 3512391 | NCBI WGS metagenome assembly VFQM01 (sample SAMN10412369, study PRJNA504923) | tailings metagenome | isolation source: Replicate 1 from Balatoc abandoned mine | place: Philippines
AAAAGGTTCTAAAGTCGTATTCTGGAAGATTTCCAAGTTTGTAAAAGGAAAGGCTTCCAATGAAGAAGGAGAAAACGAGGATCTTTTTGGAAGAAAGTTTACCCCCTTTATCTGGACGGTTTTCAACATCGATCAGATAGAAGGAATCGATTTTTCCATTGAAGGTACTGAGGAAAGGGTTTTTTCCCCAATCGAAACTTGCGAATCCATCATTTCAGGTTATACCACCTGTCCGAATATTGTTCATGAAGGAGACGAGGCATTTTATAGCCCTTCCAGAGATTTTATCAATATGCCGGATAAGGAATCCTTCAAAGGTGACGAGCAATATTATTCTGTACTTTTTCATGAGATGATCCATAGCAGTGGCCATTCTAGCAGATTAGGAAGATTTGCAGAAAGACCGGCTTTGGTTGGCTTTGGTTCGGTGGAATATTCAAAAGAGGAATTGATTGCCGAAATGGGAGCCAGTTTTCTGAATGCGCTAGCCGGAATCAAGGATGCCAATTTCAAAAACTCCTTGGCCTATCTGAAAGGATGGTTTAAGCCACTTCAGGAAGATCCTAAAATGCTGATCTATGCTGCCCAAAAGGCACATCAGGCAGCCAATTATATCCTAGGAATTGACCAAGAAGGGGAGGAGTAATTCTCCTTTTTTTTGTCAATTTTTTCTTTCCAACCACCAAAAAAAATTGCCCCCCTTCGGTGGTACTTCTGAATAGGAGAGAAATTCTTGCAGGAAGTTTATCGCTCCACTAAATCAAAAAAGACCATGAATGATGGAGCAAAAAAACGGAAGAAATTTGGTTGCAGAATACCTACTTTAGGTCAAGTCAGGGATTATTTTCTAACGAACAGGTTCGGAACAGAAGAAGGGGAGCTTTTCTTTTTCTTCCACCGATCAACTTATTGGCGTTCGCAGTCCGGGGATCCAATTGGAGATTGGGTGAAAGCAGCAGACAGATGGATGTGGAACCTGGAAAACTGACAGGTTTTTGGATTAGTTAGAAATCTTCAATCTTCTAATCTTGGAGAAATAGGCATTATCAAAAAGTGATTGGTTCTTGCAAGATTTATTTCGAGTGTTTAAAATGTTGACATGAAATTGCCAAAAAAATTAACACTAGAAGAAGAACGTCTCCGGGAAGAATTGGTGACCTTGGAGGAGCGTATCAGAATGAAGATTCGAAGGATCTGTTCAACCAATTTGAAATTGCCTTATGAGCGACTCGCAGCTGGACGCTGCCTAAAGGAATTGTGCTTGTTGGCGATTGCTTCAATAGACAATGGAGATGAAATCACGTTAGCGGCTTGTTTGAGGGAATTAAGAGAAAAGGGGATAAATATTTGAAATTTCGGATGAGTTTAAAGCTTATCCAAAATTTCCCTAATCAGCCGCTCTCTGTCCAATTCCTTTTTTCTTTTTGTCCGTAGGCTTAAGATGTAAAGTATCCAAATCCCCCACGCAACTGCAAAAAGCGGAAAAGGATTTTCTGCTCCCAATGCTCCAATCATTGCAATGAAGCTGATGAAAATAGTTCCTAAAAATTTAATTGTATTCCACATAGTCAAGCATTCAAGATTTCATTATAAGAATTTACGATCCTAATTCAAAGTTGTTGCATTTAAAAATGTAAATGTATATTTATATAAAAGTATAAAGATATTTTGATTTTTTTATTGAAACAGAGGTCTAATTATTTAATAATCAGGATTCTTTTCGAAGTCTTAAAATGGTGGGATTTAGTTTTAATTGAATTAGCAAGGCTGACTGAACCAGTGTTTTATTGAGACATTATTCACATTCGTCCTTTTATCATTCATTTATTGATATAAAAAACTGATTTACTTTTACATTAAAATGTTTTTCAAACATATCGTTAACTTAGGATTTAGAATGTGACTGGCCACATTTGGAACCTTTGTTAATTTGGAGTTAGTATCAAAAATATTTCACAAAATTGAACGTAAAATTTCTCAAAGCATTTAACGGGGACGCTATTCTAATCTCTTATAGAGATAAGGACGGTGTCCGTAGAAACATTTTAATTGACGGGGGGCCATCGCAAACCTATTTACGCAAAGGCAAAAAAGGCAAGCCAGAATACGGTGAACTTCATTTATTGGTTCAGGAGCTGCGATGTCAAGATTTAAAAATCGACCTTTTGATATTGACTCACGTGGATGATGACCACATCGATGGAATTCTCTCCTGGATCCAAGACGATTCCCGTGCTCACGAAGTTATTGGTAAGGTCTGGTTCAACTCTGGCAAGATCATCGCGGCGCACTTGGCGATGGCGGAAAATCCTGAGCTTGAGATCTCGTTACACATCAAAGCGGATTATAAAACCAGTATTCCCCAGGGAGCAACCTTCAACAAATGGCTAGAGGAAAATAACCTGATCGATGGAATTGTAATTTTTGGAGGCAAGAGTATAGAATTAGGTGAGCTCAAATTTGAGTTTCTCTCACCTGACATAGATAAAATGACCAAATTGTTAACACTCTGGAAGAAAGAAGATCCCAATTACAATACCTCAGCCAAATATGCAGGCTACTCAGAGACTCTAAAAGAATGCCTTGCAAAAGACACTTTTGAAGAAGATGACCGTGTCGCCAATGGGAGCTCCATCGCATTTATTCTGACGTACAAAAATCAGGACAAATATCTCTTTTTAGGGGACAGTCATCCCGGTGTTGTGCTCAAACAGCTGAATGAACTGGGATACAACAAAAGTAATCCCCTACCGGTAAAATTTGTCAAGATCTCACATCACGGAAGTAAAGCGAACACGAGTTCAGAACTCCTCAGAGCAATTGCTACCGATAGGTACGTGATCAGTGCCCATGGCCTTAGCCACGGTCATCCGGACAAAGTGCTATTGGCGAGGATCATCGAGAATAACCCGGAATCCAGGATATATTTCAATTATCCTGAGCTGACCGGTCTAATTTTTAATCCACAGGACAGGATAGATTATAATAAATTCCAGTTTTTTGACGCAAACGACATCAATATATGAGTGATCAGCTTAGACCATATGTGGTGATCGTCAATAACGGCAGTGGGTGCATCTTTCAGCCAATGGATATCGGCTATAGCTATATCCTTACCGCAAAGCACAATCTGTTAGATGAGGGCGATCAGCTGAACATGCTCACCCGGTTTGAACAAAACGGTGCGAGCTGGACAGCAAGAGAAATACCTTTCCAGACTCTGGCGCTCGGTCAAAACTATTTTCCCCATCCCCAGCTGGATATCGCCATCATCACCGTACCTCGCATTCAAGGAGTCAGCTCAATTTACCGTAGCGACGAACTTAATGAACAAATGAACGCAGGTTATGCTTTATTAGGATACCCCGCCACCAGAAGACAAGCGAATTTAGCCAACAAAAGTCTTTGGTTCCGTTCAGATGCAATTACGCAGATCATGGGCCACAATGACAACGCCAGAGAATTTACGTTAGCAGGGAACGCCAATCAGGAGGAAGTGACTGGACAGTCCGGTGGTCCCGTACTTATTCTTCACCAAAATAACGTAATGATTGCAGGCATTGAAACCAATATGGCCAGGGCATTTGGAGAAAACATGGGCAGAGCAGAATTTTTCCCCCTAACATCCTTTGATGAAATCATTGATCAAAATCCTGATACACTTTGCCAGCTGTTACCAGCACACCTAAGCTGTTTCTCCTTCCTGATGGACGAGGCTTTCGATCTGGATGCCGGGTTTTCGCAAAACAATATCGCGGGCATAAAAGCTTTTCTGCTAGATAAGGCGAGATCAGTTACCCAAAGCGGGGCAGCGCCACACATAATCAAAAAACAATTTGCAAAACGGCTGCTGATAGCAGAGCAAAAAGAAGAAATCCTTCAGGGCAAGGAAATCTGGAAAATCTGGCTGGAATTCATAACAGTCATGCAAATCATTCAAGACAGGATAATAGCGGAGAAGGATCTGGAAGACTTGTTCAATACCGTCCGCCTGTTACACTCCGATTCGGATAAAGACTGGAGCAGCGAACTCTCCAATATCGCCTATTCCGACTATCTGGGGCTCGCAGATGAGGGAACGGTAGTAATTTCTACCCGTAAACCGCCAGCAAGAGATGATCAGTATATTATTGATGGTAACATTCCCCTGATCGCCAGCGCTAGAAAAACAAGAGAAAGACACAAACTAAAGATTAACGATGGAAAGATCTTTCCCTTCGATCACTACAAGTTCGTACACATGGATTATTTCAAAGGAAAATCCATCAGTAGAAAACATGACGAGTACAGTGCGCTGGAAACCGACCAGGAATACCTAGATAAATTAAAACTAGAATATGGAGCAGTATTTAATCCTTAGAAATAAAGCGATAGAGATATTAAAAGACCTTTTCCCAGGGGCAACAGTTGAATTCCACCGGATTGAATATGGTGGATGGGTAACAACGGTATTCGTCCGGTTTGAATTGGACGAACTGATCCAGCTGCTATGGGAAGAAATTTCCAATGCTGTCGCATTATATTACCAGACCAAAATCGAAACCGATTTTGAGCGCTGGAACCTTTATCTTTTTTACCTGAGCAAGCAAAAGATGGAGAAAGGATTAAAATACCGGATAGAAAATGATCCGATCTCCAGCAGGAAGATCGTGATAGAAGAATTTAATGAAGCGCTTGATCGCGGAAAAATGGAGGAAATTATTTCTAACCATATCACTAATTCCAGCCTCACCATCAATACCCCGCAGCCGGCGCCGAGTCCATTTGTACAGGATCAGGCAATCACTGCAGTGCTTAACAAGATTCTCGCTGACGTTGATGATAAAAAGAAAAAAGCGATTGATTATGATGACCTGCTAAAAAAAATAGAAAGGAGCTTTAAGGATGAAATTTAAAAAAGTCGAGATACAGGCCTTCCGTGCTTATGATAAAGCCGAAGACGGTACATTTGATTTTCAGCTGAATAACCAGCGCAATGCGGACTTCATTTCAATCTATGCTCCAAACGGATTCGGTAAGACCTCTTTTTACGACGCGGTAGAATGGGGATATACCAGCAATATCCACCGTTTCCTGAGAAAGCAGAAATTCAACCAGGAAAGCAGCAAGTCTCAAAAAAACATTAACAGCGAGGAAGGTAGCCCTGAGCACAAAAGCAAGTACCAGATTCTGCGCAACCACAATGCCGACGATGCCACCCAAGGATATGTAAAGCTCTTTACCACAAATTCTGATAAACCAACCGTCCGCAACATCCCCATACCCCGGAGTGGTATGGTCGATTATAAGTTCGACAGCAAGGAAACAGAAAACGATTTTTTCCAGAAAGTTATCCTTTCCCAGGAATGGATTGATGCATTTTTAAAAGAAGATGATGCAGCAGAACGTTACAAAACCTTTATTAGCTATTTTGGCAACCAGCAGCTCGATAAGTACTATACTTCGATAGTCAGCCTGATCAAAACCACAGATGCGAAGATCAAGCAGTTAACCACAGATCTTAAAGGTGTCCAAAAAGAAATCCAGTTCAACGGCGACCATGAAATCCTGAAAAAGGTCAACGATAAAATCACCGGCCTTAGAAGCATTTATAGTGAGCTAACGCTGATCGATTCTGACTTTAGCGATAAAGATTTTGTGCACTATGATAGCCAGTTGATCGAATTACAGCACGCCCTAGTCTTCCAGCTCAACAAAAATAACGGCGTCCTGAATGTGATAAAACTTGCTTTTCAAGGTAACGAAGAGGTATTAGGCCTGAACCAATACGAGGCCCAGCAGGCAAGAATGCCGGAAGTACGAAAACTATACGAAACCTACAAATCCCGCCTGAATAGTCTCGACGACTTGAGCAAATTGAATGACGAGCTGAACGTCCTGCTTGATCAGGTGGCAGAAATCCAGAAGAGCCAGGCAGAAGTAAAGGAAATCCAGCGCATTTTTCCTGGATACGTCCAGACCCAAAAAGAAATTGATGCAGAAAAAACCAATGCCCGAAATGCAGCGGATCAACGTGATAAGGCTGAGGCTTCGCTTGCTGAAGCGAATAATGCAATCCTAAAGGCTGCAGAAGCGGAAAACAATAAACTGAACCAGATTTCCGCGACTCTGAACCGAAAAAAAGATGCCCAGTCTATCGAGCAAAAAGTAAAACAGGATCAGTCAGAGGAAACTAAGCTGTTCAACCAAAAAAGCAATGAGCAGGACAAGTTAACGGAGATCGGTCAAAAAATCGTTACCACGCAGCAACACATTAAACGTGTCGAGGATAATTTAACCGGCCTTTCCATCGGAAAATACCCAAATACCGCGGATCAACAATACGCCAGTTTTGTAGAACGTATTGAAAAAGCCGAACAAGAGCAGAAACGAGACGATCAAATCCGCGCACAACTCATCAACCTGGACACGCAGATCCAAAGCAGGGAAGAATTCAACAGTGAAATTGAAAGACTGGTAGCCTTGGGATCACAGATCGTTAACAGAACCCAGACCAGCGAATGCCCGTTGTGCAACCATGATTTCAAAACTTATTCTGATCTAGCCAGCAACATTGCCGGAAATACACTGCTAGCTAAAGACCTCCAGATAATGCTGGAACAGCGTACCATTCTTCAGCAGCAGCAAAACCAGACGCTCGAAACGATCAATCAGCTGCGTCAAGAAATGGAAGCTGATTTCAGGAATGAATTGGACGGCTTTGACGATAAACTGAAAAAACAGCTTGCCGAAGAGTCTTCGATGAAAAGAGACTTGGAAACTATCGATAGAGCTCTTGCGGAGATCAACCAGACCAAGCTTGATTTTAAAGGACTTTTAAACAATAACACATACACTGACTACCTGTCCGAATTAGATCGCCAAATCGGACAACAGGAAAAAGAACTGACAACAGCCAAGGAAAATACGATTGAGGCTAAAGCCAAGGCAGACCTGGCCAGAGAAAAATTCGAAACCACAAAAAAACAGATCGAGCTCTTTGTAAGCCGCCAGGAAGAATTGGCCGAGCGGCAGGACTATCTCCGTGTACTGGAATATTCCTTAAAAAACCTAGAGCTAGGAACTCCAGACCCGGAAGAGTTAGAAGCCTTTTCAACAAAACTCGACCATGCAAAAGATGATCTGGAAAAACAGCGAGCAGAAAAAGCTCTAATGGTAGCAGAAACCTCTGCACCCATCATTGGCATGAACCGGGAAGACGTGGACGCACAGGTGCGACAGGCAAGAAAATCTTTAAACCAGGCAGAAGAAGCCATTAGTTCCTTCGAATCCTTCCTAATTAGGGAATTCAGTTACTTTCCAGATGAACCAAATACTGCAAAAGATTTTCTTCTGGAATTCGACAGACGCCTGAAAAGCGATATAGAAAAAGACCAAAGGACACAGCTAGATCTCCAGGTGCTAAAAGAGCAGCTCAAAGCAGTATTGCCATATTTGAAATATCAGATGTCCGTACGGGAAGAGCGGGATCTCAGGGAACAGCTCGGATTTCTGAAAGATACCGTCAGAAAAAGGCTAAACACCGAAAAGAATAAAGTAGCAACACACCTGGACAAAGAGATCAGTTCATTCTTCTACCAGGACCTGATCAACGACCTGTACGAAAAGATCGATCCGCATCCAACTTACCGCAAAATCCGCTTCCTGTGTGATTTTAAGGACGATAAGCCCAAGCTCAATGTTTGCGTAGTTGGAGATACCGGAGAAGAAATGCTCATCCCGAACCTCTATTTCAGTACCGCCCAGTTGAATATTCTCAGCCTGAGCATATTTTTAGCCAAAGCGCTAAACGTAACCGATAAGAGTGGCAAGTACGTGGACTGTATTTTTATCGATGATCCCATCCAGAGCATGGACAGCATTAATATTTTATCTACAATCGATTTGCTCCGAAGCCTGGTTCACAATAATAAAAAACAAATCATTCTGTCAACACACGATGAGAATTTCCATAATCTATTGCAGAAAAAAATACCGACAAATCTCTTTGATTCCAAATTCATAGAACTAGAAACCTTCGGTAAGGTGAAACGAGATGAAATTTATTAGAAAAATTTTAATAATGTCGATAGGTCTCAGTTCGCAGAAGACCTAGTGTGATTAAGCCTGTATTCATAGCAATTATGGAATCCGAAAAAAAACGGATTATGTCATTGGGCTGATCCTAGTTCGCTTCGCCAAGTTGACTTTCGTCAAATCTCGCAAAATACCATTCTTCAGTCTTCCCAATTTTTGAAATGTTTTTCCTTAAAGCTGTCAAAAGCTGCTCGCGCTCTTTTAAGTTGAGCTGTACTTGTTTCGAGATCATGGAGTGATTTCCATCCTTGAATAGTTGGGTTATTGCTTGAGGATAAGAGTTCAGATCTTTCGAATTCTTCAGAATCCATTCTTTTAATAAGGTCTCTTCTTCTTGTTTCAAATTCTCTTCCAATTTGTTCCTCAAACTCCCTTGTGCTTTTAATGATTCCATTTCTTCGTTCGTCAATTGACTCCTCTTCATTTTTAAACTGCTTGCTAATTGATTTAAAGTCGCAGAGTTCTCTTGCTTTATTTTGCTCAAACTCATTTGGAAGCTCTTCTCTTCTTTTAGTATAGTTTTTAATAAGGTTTCTTTCTCCGTCGATATCTTTTGATACTCGTTCTGTAGTTCTGTTATTTTCAGATCTTCTTCCTTCAATGCTAAGTCGACTTTGTTCTTCTGCTCCGAAAAGATTTCTTGATTCTTCATCAACTTTTCTTTGCTCGTCATCAATTTTGCCTCTTTTTGTATAATATCTTGTGACCAAGTCTTCAGATTTTTTTCTAAAGTCTCGTTCTTCTCTCTTAAATTTTGCCTCTTCAGTTTTAATTCTCTCCAGTTCGACGCTATTTCTTGATTCCCAATCTGCTCTACTGAAACTTCGATATTCTTCTTGTTCTGATTTAATTCGCTCTGTAGAACTCTCAACCCTTTGTATTTCCGATTCAAGGTGTTGTTTAACTGTTCTATATTGTTCTGATTCCAAGCAGACTCCAATTCTCCGTATAAGGTCTCTAATTTGCGCTGCTCTACACTTAAAAGATTCTTTGAAAAAGTAATCCGGGATTTCATCAGTAGATAATATTCCCGTTCCATTTGATGGGGGTAGTTGTATATACTCGCTTTTTTGCTCGACATGATTATAGACCCATTTAATGTATTTGATATGTTTATTGAAATTTCTAATGTCCTCTATAGATGCTTTTGGGATTACAACTTGAACCGTGTCGATTCCTAATCTCTGAAGTTTTAAAAATTTCTCTTCATCAATTTTATGGGTTGCGACGATTTCTATTAGTAAAGTAGGCTTTCCCTCTTTGTCAAAAAATGAAATGTCAGGTTTGATTAAAAGATTTTTTTCTTTAACATTTTCATTTTTGCCCCATCTTATCTCGCAATTTTCATCTTCGTAAAATGTCAGTTCTGTTTTTGCGATTTCTGCGGAAATTACATGAGATGCCTCAATCAGGTTTGGAGGAGAGTTTATTCCAATAGGAGGATGCTTTAGGATATCTGGAACTTTGATTTGTTTTTCAATTTGAAGTATGTCTTTGGCTAGCTTATGCCTGAAAGTTTCATCTTTGTAGGTGCATTTTGGTAGTCCTTTACTCGCGCTGGCATCATGCCTAAAATAGGGAAAAAATGTCCCTTTCTTAGATTTTACTGCTTGCATAACTCTATTGCAACCCATACAGAAATACCCATTTCGTCCACTTTCCGCGTCTGGAGCAAAAACAATATCTCCTTTTACATTGAATGCAAATACGTTTTCATTTTCCTTGAGCCAATTATTCATAGTTGAATATAAGTATTCCTCTATTTTGAGGTATTACAAAGAACTTGATTAATTGAGAAAGTGACACATAATGTCGGTAATGCAAGGAGGAGAGGTCGAAAAATTCTGTGCAATGCCGATTTTTGAAACCTCCTAATGATTTTTCCTAGGCGAAGAAAATGGGTCGAGGATTGAAGGAGTCAGATAAATAAGAGGATAGGAAAATCAATCCCTTACTTAGGTTCTATTGACAAACGATATCAATAATGGTGAGAAAAATGAGCTAGTGATTCGTACACCTCGTACGCTTCGTACCTCTCGTACCATACGAATTGTTCGAGGATTGAAATTCGAAATCATACAAATCTGTTAAAACCATAGTACCCAAAATTTGACTTACCGCGGAAAGAATCAAAAATGAATGTTCGATTTTGGCAAAAGGTTAGCAGAAGTCTTTAGGTTTCCAGTCCTTATCACCAAAACGAAAAAAACCGTCCAACTTTCTAGCCTTTAGAATGGCTTAGGGATCTTAGTTTTAGAAAGAATTCGATAGCATGATTGAAATAAGTTTAAATGAATTTGAAATTTTTTGACCAAAATGAACCTGTTCCCCTATTTGTCTCGCCTGAAATATAAGATTCAGTAAATCAACAATTTACAACAGTACTGCTCAAACTAATAAACAGGTGATCGTTCTGTGGTCAACTTTTTGGTTTTTTTAGGGATTTTGATCCAGCTTGTAATTTCAAATCGATTCCATTTGATTTAAATTGTCCCCAAATCTGTCCTACGATTTGTCCCGCTTTTTCCTTTTTTGGATCTCATAACTTTATATTTAAAATGATTTAGCGGTTGGGAATTAGAATTTCTATGGGTTACGATTTCGACTTGACTGCTTTTTTTAAGAATCCCATTTCATTTTCCAAGCAGTAAATTCGGAAGGTCTGATTCGGTAGCGGACAAAATTTCCTTCATGTAATCCCAAGAGTTCTGTTTCTACTACTTCGGAGAGCCTGGATTGGTCTGGTTCTGGTAATTTTTTGACTTCGGATTTTATTGCTTCGGATGCTGCTTCTTTATCCATTGCATTGCTTACAATTTGGCTGACGATCCCGCGTATTTCTTCTCGGTATTTTAAGCGAAAAGGATCCGGCTCGCCAAGAGATTGACGAATGGCTGCATACCTTAGGGCTGACCGCTCATAGGCCCACAAAAAAACATCCTTGAATAATTCGATGCGGTTTAATTCATAAATGCCTAGCATTCCTTTGATATAGCTTTCTTCCGGTACGTCTATAAATGAAAGAGGAGCAAGGTTGTGTCGGTTCAAAGGAATATTGGCAGCCAATCTGGATACTCGCTTATTGACATCATCAAATGGTTGGAGATAGGGAAGCTGAACCAATACAAAAAAAGCCTGCTCAAATGGATTTTGGATTTGGCTTGCCTTTGCTAGTATTAGGTCAAAAGATTCTTCGATGAGTTGTGGAATTCCCAACGGAGTAAATACCGAATTGGTGATTCCCACGCCAAATGTTCTAAGCCTGCCGGATGCAGCCGGATTTGGCAACAGGTTGTTTGAAAGCAGGGCATGGAGATTAAGAAAAGTGTAGCGATTGAAGCCCACCTCATCAGACGATTCTACCAAAAACTCGATAGCCTCCTTGTGATTGAGAATCATCTGGGTTTCCATCGGAGACTTGTTCGAGGGGGTTTTCCCGTTATGGATTAACAGCTCTGTATCCAACAAGGAATAGGTGTTCCCTTCCAGTCTGCTTGAATTCCAAGAAAGGTCGATCAAAAGGCGATTTAATATTTCTCTGGCATAGGTACCTGCTGGCTGTTCTCCATTCCTAGTATTTCCCCATTCAGCCAGTTTTTGTTTTTCTTCTTTGCTGAGAAAGCTGTCGATGTTGGGACGGTAATTTTCCAAGAAACTTCGTTCGTATCCGACAGGTTTCCTTTGTGCAACAAGACGTGAGACCAAGGCCCAAACGTCTTTGCCTTCTTGTGAAAGCGGAATGGTCGATTGTAGCTCCTCTTCTGATTTTATCTTTCCAGAATCCTGAGTTTGTTCAGGGACATTTGTATAATACTTTGTTGATCGAGCTTCTCCTTTTATTAGAATCAGATTCTTTTCTCTGAGGCTTTTTAGTCGTCTTTGAAGTGCTCTCTTTTCAATTTGAAATGGGAGCAACCTAAGAAGTTGTTCTATTCCTAAGCCATCAGATGATGATGCAATTATTTCTTTAATCAGTTGTAGCTCATCTCGATTTTCCATTTTCAATCCCATTTGTATCGCGACAATAATAGCATAAAAATGACGCAATAAAAAGAATCGTGTCACGATAATTGACGCAATATTTAAATCGCGTCATTCTTTGGAAAGAATGTCGATTCTCTATTTCTCCGCTTTTGTCGAGTCGTTTTGAAGAATTGTCTCTGAGTTTAATCCCTAAGTTATAATATAAGAAGGTGGAATTGATCAGATTCTAAAACCAAGGGAAATAACCAAACTTCTTCCATCAGACGACCATATGCCTGGTCCCGGATACATTTGAGGTCTTTTTGTGAAATAGGAGTTGTCGAAAATATTCTGAAAACTTGCCCGCAAAGTCAGGTTTTCATAGGTATAAATTCCCTGAAGATCCCAAATGTGATAAGAAGGAACCAAACCCACTGCACCTGATGGAGGTGGACTTTTTGTATTGAGTGCGTCGGAAAAAGATTCGCTTACAAACTGATGCTGTAGAGCCAATTGTAAAGAACCATAGGAAGCGGTTAGCCCGTTTCTGCTGATCCACTCGGGAACAGCCTCGACATGATTTCCCTCGATTTCTTCATTTCCTTCCGAACCAGCCACAAACCCGTTTAGATATCTTGCCCGCATCCAACTTGATGAGGTATAGAATGAGAGTGCAAAGCGATCTTTTTTCAAGAATTCCCAATCCCAAAGGAGCTCAACCCCGGCCGTTCCGCTGTCTCCGATATTGCTTTTTTGAATCAGGGTATTATCATCTTGCTCCACTAAAATACTGCCGATGCGTTTGCCTATAAATGTGTAAAACAGGGTAGCGTTTAAATGCATCGATTCCTTGGGGCTGAGTTCCCAGCCTATTTCCGAATTGTATCCAAAGCTGTGGGTAAGGTTTGGGTTGATTATAGTTAGAGGATTTCCGGGAATTATATCCTGAAACAGAACCGGTCTGTTGGCTTGGGAAATTCCTGCATAGAGGCGATTGGAAGGCGAAAACTGATAATTGGCGTTGATCCCCAACGTCACAAAATCATATTCAATTTCCTGAGGCACTTGCTCTGCTTCCACATAACTGATAGTTCCGCTCATTGCTGAACTTCCATTCTCTATCCG
>VFQM010002560.1_pt1 | contig 13158 bp, 11 predicted proteins | sample 3512391 | NCBI WGS metagenome assembly VFQM01 (sample SAMN10412369, study PRJNA504923) | tailings metagenome | isolation source: Replicate 1 from Balatoc abandoned mine | place: Philippines
TGTATTCTAAAAATGAAAGCAAATCACAACGCAAGTACTACGTTGCTCGTGGCGGTATTCGTTGTATTCAAAGATCGTGTATTCTAAAAATGAAAGCAAATCACAACACGTGGACTACCCGTTACAGATGGTCGTAAGTTGTATTCAAAGATCGTGTATTCTAAAAATGAAAGCAAATCACAACAGGAAAAGAGCATGGGAACACGACTATTTGTTGTATTCAAAGATCGTGTATTCTAAAAATGAAAGCAAATCACAACGGTGATAATGACATCCTATTACCAAAAATAGTTGTATTCAAAGATCGTGTATTCTAAAAATGAAAGCAAATCACAACAATGTCAACTGAGTGCATGAATCCTTTTACGTTGTATTCAAAGATCGTGTATTCTAAAAATGAAAGCAAATCACAACTCTGTTCGTTTAATGGAAGAATCAAAAAGGGTTGTATTCAAAGATCGTGTATTCTAAAAATGAAAGCAAATCACAACCGGACATCGAGCCAATTTTGGATATATATGGTTGTATTCAAAGATCGTGTATTCTAAAAATGAAAGCAAATCACAACTGGTTCGTTTCACAAACATACGTGTAAAAGTTGTATTCAAAGATCGTGTATTCTAAAAATGAAAGCAAATCACAACAATCGCATCTTATGGCCCAACTGGGAAAAAGTTGTATTCAAAGATCGTGTATTCTAAAAATGAAAGCAAATCACAACGGAAGTTTGCAAAGGGTAACAGGTTACGAGTTGTATTCAAAGATCGTGTATTCTAAAAATGAAAGCAAATCACAACTATAATGCTTGTTCAAAACGAAATACTATGTTGTATTCAAAGATCGTGTATTCTAAAAATGAAAGCAAATCACAACAAAGATGACCCACGTATTCCAGAATATGCGGTTGTATTCAAAGATCGTGTATTCTAAAAATGAAAGCAAATCACAACTATTGGTTGCGAATCTCTTATCCGATTTGCGTTGTATTCAAAGATCGTGTATTCTAAAAATGAAAGCAAATCACAACCACTTGCCCAAATTCTCCGACTATTTAAATGTTGTATTCAAAGATCGTGTATTCTAAAAATGAAAGCAAATCACAACGCTGGTTCACAAATGCTCACCAATGCATCTGTTGTATTCAAAGATCGTGTATTCTAAAAATGAAAGCAAATCACAACTACCCTTGCAAGGGGAAAAAACCTTTTTTTGTTGTATTCAAAGATCGTGTATTCTAAAAATGAAAGCAAATCACAACAACAAGCTGGTCTTAATCCGCATTTAATTTGTTGTATTCAAAGATCGTGTATTCTAAAAATGAAAGCAAATCACAACTAATACGTGAGTGAATACCACGAGTAGAGTGTTGTATTCAAAGATCGTGTATTCTAAAAATGAAAGCAAATCACAACAAAAATGACCCACGTATTCCAGAATATGCTGTTGTATTCAAAGATCGTGTATTCTAAAAATGAAAGCAAATCACAACAGAAATGCTCTTACTAATACAACTTTAACTGTTGTATTCAAAGATCGTGTATTCTAAAAATGAAAGCAAATCACAACTGTTCGCCCAGGTATCATTGAACTTCCAAAGGTTGTATTCAAAGATCGTGTATTCTAAAAATGAAAGCAAATCACAACATTCAACCCATCACCCTTACACCCGAAATAGTTGTATTCAAAGATCGTGTATTCTAAAAATGAAAGCAAATCACAACCGTTCCTTACCTTAAACGCATCAGCGCAAAGTTGTATTCAAAGATCGTGTATTCTAAAAATGAAAGCAAATCACAACTATTTTAGTGTTTAATGTTTAAAGTTTACTGTTGTATTCAAAGATCGTGTATTCTAAAAATGAAAGCAAATCACAACAAATTATCGTAGGTCATCTACTTTAATACTGTTGTATTCAAAGATCGTGTATTCTAAAAATGAAAGCAAATCACAACGCAAAAACCGTGTTATAGGCAGTGCATTTTGTTGTATTCAAAGATCGTGTATTCTAAAAATGAAAGCAAATCACAACAGGTGCTGAACTATTGAGAGCGCACGGCATGTTGTATTCAAAGATCGTGTATTCTAAAAATGAAAGCAAATCACAACAAACAGAACTCAGTACAAAAGACTTTGGCAGTTGTATTCAAAGATCGTGTATTCTAAAAATGAAAGCAAATCACAACAAATCGTGTGAAATACAGCGATACTGCTAAGTTGTATTCAAAGATCGTGTATTCTAAAAATGAAAGCAAATCACAACGGTAGGTTGATACTTCTACCTTGTCAGCGTGTTGTATTCAAAGATCGTGTATTCTAAAAATGAAAGCAAATCACAACGTTATTGCCACTGGTGCCTGCAAGAAGCAGGTTGTATTCAAAGATCGTGTATTCTAAAAATGAAAGCAAATCACAACACAAAGAAGGTGTGTTCACAAAGTTGTGCAGTTGTATTCAAAGATCGTGTATTCTAAAAATGAAAGCAAATCACAACCTAGAATCTACCATAGAATTCGCCAAAGATGTTGTATTCAAAGATCGTGTATTCTAAAAATGAAAGCAAATCACAACTGGCTCGGTATACAAAAACTCAGGCAGATGGTTGTATTCAAAGATCGTGTATTCTAAAAATGAAAGCAAATCACAACGCAACCTCTTCGTTAATCTTTCTTTGAGTGTTGTATTCAAAGATCGTGTATTCTAAAAATGAAAGCAAATCACAACCACTTACCTCTTGTGCAAAGCCATAAAATCGTTGTATTCAAAGATCGTGTATTCTAAAAATGAAAGCAAATCACAACTGCATTCAATGATGACAAAAGGGTCTTCAAGTTGTATTCAAAGATCGTGTATTCTAAAAATGAAAGCAAATCACAACTTATTCTTTTCTTTTACAGTATTGGGCAATGTTGTATTCAAAGATCGTGTATTCTAAAAATGAAAGCAAATCACAACATTATGCTACTCTTAAACTTTTGTCGTTTGGTTGTATTCAAAGATCGTGTATTCTAAAAATGAAAGCAAATCACAACATAATCAATAGTGCTACGAAGCGAGAATCTGTTGTATTCAAAGATCGTGTATTCTAAAAATGAAAGCAAATCACAACTCGGTTAAGAAAGGTTGGTAGTCTTTTGAGGTTGTATTCAAAGATCGTGTATTCTAAAAATGAAAGCAAATCACAACTGACTTCATCACGTGCATTGAAGATGATTTGTTGTATTCAAAGATCGTGTATTCTAAAAATGAAAGCAAATCACAACCGTTGGCATTAATGCCGAAAGATTAACCTTGTTGTATTCAAAGATCGTGTATTCTAAAAATGAAAGCAAATCACAACTGGAATATCTGAATATATATCTAAGGTTTAGTTGTATTCAAAGATCGTGTATTCTAAAAATGAAAGCAAATCACAACGAAATAAGGTATTTCCATTTTATTTCCACAGTTGTATTCAAAGATCGTGTATTCTAAAAATGAAAGCACGGGAAAAACAATTTTAATTAGGTATTTATACCCTAACAGTTCGAATAGAAAATATTAGGTTGTTTCACTTGCACAGAATGGTATTAAAAATAAACGCCCCTTTTTCAGGAGCGTCGGCCCAGAGATACTATCTCTGGGGATGTACAAGTGTAAAAGTAGATGTATTTATTAAAAAAAGCAAATTATGTCAAATGATCTTGACCGAGTAATTGTATATGTAGACGCCTTTAATCTTTATTTTGGAATGTTAGAGAGTGGGTTGAACAATTGTAAATGGTTAGATATTAATAAATTAGTAAGTAGTTGTCTTTCCAACAATCAGAGGCTAATAGAAATAAAATATTTTACTAGTAGGGTTACAAATAACCCAGAAAAGCATAAAAGGCAATCAACTTATCTTGAAGCCCTTGAAACAACACATGTAAAAATTATTTATGGTCTTTACAAGTCAAAAAAAATTGAATGCCAAAATTGTGGCCATTTATGGCAAATTGCCAATGAGAAAATGACTGATGTTAATATAGCCATGCATTTGCTTATTGATGCATATGAGGATTTATTTGATACTGCAATTCTAATTTCTGGTGATAGTGATTTAGTCCCTCCAATTAGGTCAGTTCATAATCGTTTTGTTACTAAATCTGTATCTGTATTTTTCCCGCCTGGTAGGCATAATCTTTCCGTTGCAGCTGCTGCAAAGGGATCAATGATACTTGGTAGAAAAAAATTGAATGATAACCAGTTCCCAATTATTGTATCAAAGCAAAGTGGGTTTAAGCTAGTTAAACCCACTTCATGGCCTTAGTTATCTTTATTTTTAGACTGTCTATCTAATCTGCCCTCTGATTACGCCCGATGGTCTCATGGTTGAATGCACATTTACATAAAGCGCGTCATTTTTGATTGAATTCAAGATAGCCATACTGGGTGAGAATATTTTTGTGATGCCAAAATCAGCAGCAGATTCACAAATGCCAATCAATACACCACCGTTGGTACCCGCAGCCCCTGTATGAATATGTGCAGCACTTAGGGCATCGCTTGACTCTAAATTGCTAACGGTTACTTTGCTATACAATTTGTTGTCTGTAGTAATTCTGATCAATGCCATTCCTGTTGCGGTAGTAGTTACAGAAGGTACTTCATTCATGCCGGATAATGCTACGCTGGCTGCAAAATTTACTTCATTGAATAGTTGTCCTCTTACAATTCCAGAAGGTACTTGCGCAGAGTGGATATTTACATACAATTCAGCTGTTCCTGCTTTTAAACTATCTATGAAAGAAGCTCTTACTCCCTTCACACTTGCTTTAACCATACTGCCAGTAAAAGCGGGCATAAAATCTAATACGACAGGCCCATTGGTTACCGGATCTCCCGCATGAATATGTGCCAATGTTAAATTATCTCCCGAAGCCAATCCGGTTATAGAAGCATCCATCGTAATGGAATTATCGTTGTATACTTTAATAGTAGCCATTCCTCTTTCTGTTCTTCCGGTTGGTTGTGGATTTTCATTGGCTGCAGCTAGCATAACCATGATTTCTTTTACTACCTGTGCTTCAGGTGCAGAATCTGATTTTTTGCAGGATGTAAAAATGGCTGTTGCTGCAAATAGTGTTACGAATAGTTTGTAATTTCTCATAGTTTTTATTTTTACTTACGAGAAACCAGTCAGTTTGGATTTCTTTATTCAAAAAAGTCTGCTTTGTTTAAAGTAAATTTGATATAACACTTTAACCCTTTACAAAATCATTGGTATGAGGTATCTATTTATTGCTCTATTAACTTCATTGTTTGTTTCCTGTGCCAGTCCACGAATACTTGACGTGGCTACTGCACCTGACGCCAATTTCAGCAATTACAAAACTTTTGCATTTTACGAAGTGACTGCTTTTGGAGATACCATTTCGGATCAGTTCAATGAACGAATAGCGTATTTAAAAAAAGGAATAGCACGCGAAATGGCGCAGCGTCGCTTTATTCAGGTAGACAAAAACCCTGATTTGTATGTGAATATTGGAGTAGCGGTTAAACTAGAAGTGCAAACCCGTCAAACAACCTGGCCACAAGATGGTATGATGCGGTATATGGGGCAGAGAAACTATAAGTGGCAATCAGAAGAAGTAGAAGTGGGTCGATATAGAAGAGGGGCCATCACACTACATGTGGTAGACGCTGCCCAAAATCATATGCTATGGACGGCAACCCTAAAGGGATCATTACCGGATGACAGCACCAAACTGACTGCTTTTGCAGACAAAGGCATAGAGGCTTTGTTTACTAAATTTCCCGTGCAGTAAACTTTTGAATTTGCTTTATATAACTTCCCGCAATTCCTCCCATCTTGAGGTATAGCGCGGGCTTCGCAATTCCTGTCGCATTTTCCAGTTGCGTGTAGTGCCTGCTGCTGCAAATTGTACAATATCGTTGCGCATGGCAAAATTGATATTGTCAATGGCGCTCATGAGTTTTCTGTTTTGTTGCGGAACGGCATCGGTAAATAAATTTCCTTGCACCGATTCATCGGGTACGAGTCCGCTCAGAATTACGCCGGCTTTTTTGTAAACAGCCCCTTCCTCAAAAAGCTGGTCCACTGCTGCTACAGCGGGTTTAATCAGCAAGTGCGTGGCAGAAGTGGCATAAGGTAAATGCACATAAGTGCCTACACTATTGCCATGTCTGAATCTGCCTTCTGTTCTTTCTTGTTTGGGAATAACAAAAATATAAATAACCGAAGCGGCACTTTGTTGTCTTCTTAATTTTTCGGTAGCCCTAGTAATATAAGTGGCGATAGCTTCTTTGATCTGCGCTTTACTCGTTACGTTTTTTCCGAACATGCGGGTAGTTGCTATCATTTTTTTATTCAGCAAAGGATCTTTCATTTCAATACTTTGTACACCATTCAACTCTCTTAAGAGTCGCTGTCCTACAACCCCACCGAGGTTTTTTTGTACCCAGGTTTCTGGCATACTTCGCAAATCAAAAGCCGTGTTGATATTGTATTTACGCAGCTTCTCCGCGTACTGACGACCTACGCCCCAGATATCTTCCACGGCTGTTTGCTGCAATGCGGAGGCTACTTTTTCCGGTGTGTTCAATACCATGATGCAGTTGGTTGCCTGCTTGTTTTTTTTCGCCAGCCGATTGGCTACCTTACTCAATACCTTGGTAGCGGCAACACCAATAGATACTTTAATGCCCGTCCATTGTTCCACTGTATTTTTCAAGTGGAGCGAGAACGCCTCTAACTGAGAGGGCTCAATATGATCGAGGGTTACAAAACATTCGTCAACAGAATATACTTCCACTGCACCGGCGGGAAGGCATTGCCGTAGGGTTTCCATTACGCGCCAGCTTAAATCCCCATATAAGTTATAGTTGGAAGAGAAAGTGTGAACACCCTTTTGTTGAATCAGTTCTTTCGCCTGAAAATAAGGAATGCCCATGGCAATCCCGGCCTGCTTGGCTTCGTCGCTGCGCGACACAATGCATCCGTCGTTATTGCTCAGTACCACCACGGGTGCATTGTGCAGGGCAGGTAAAAAAAGCCTTTCGCAGGAACAGTAAAAACTATTGCAATCAATTATTCCAATCATACTAATCTTTAGAAGCAGGTATGCAGATGATAATACCTGTTCTTTATACCGCGTGAATAGAATACGTTACAACACCCCATACCTGGGCCCGTTCATCGAAGCCCCCGGTTAAAGGAATGTCTGCAAACTTTTTGTTCTCCGCTACCAGGGTTAGCTGGTTAAAATTTTTTTGTAACCGGCGCACCAGTAATTCTCCGTCTAAAATGGCAATGATGATTTTACCGCTCACCGGTTTAATACTGCGGTCTACAATTAAAGTGTCCCCGCTGAAAATACCGGCCCCCGTCATGGCATCACTGTTCATTCGAAAGAAAAAAGTAGCTGGCTTGTTGTGCACCAGTTGCTCGTTCAGGTCTATGCCGCGTTCCATATAATCGTCGGCAGCAGCCCCGAATCCGGTGGCATTGGCAGTAGGTACCTCCCACTGCGAATACCGCTTGGAGCCCTTGTAGGCGGCTCCGTACCCGATTTCCCCGTCCATAAAATGATTTTTTACTTACTAAATTATTTAGTAAATTTATACTAAAATAATTATCAATCTAATTTTTGTTTATGCAAGAAGGATATGTTTTACCCGGGGATCAACAGCCGCTGATGACCAGTGAAAGGGAGCAGTATTTGCTCATGGCTTATCCTTTTGAAATAGCTGTTTTTGAAGCAACGGAGCAGATGGAAGAAACCATTATTCGCTGGATGCGCCGCATCATCAGCAATAAATCTGTGTTTAGGGTACAGGTGCATCAGCAGATACAGGAAGATACGGGTCAACTCCAGATTCGCCTTGCAGATGAAGGGGCTTTTGCGCAACTGGCCAATGAATTAAAAGTGGTAAGTCAGTTCATCAGCAGTTACCAATGCAGGGAAATGTATTTTAATCTCCGACCAGCTATTCAGCATCAATTGCTCTGTCATTCGCCAGCTTATACCATTACAGAACTAGTACTATTAAGGAAACCATTCGGGCAGGAACAATACAAGCAGGTAAATGTATTTGCTTTAAAACCCTGATGGATGCCCCCGCTTTGGATTCTTAGTTTTATTTTCGTTGAAACTAGCAACGTTTAATGGAATCAGTAATAGCCGCAATTGAAACACTATGTCAGCACGAACTAAAGCTGACACCCAATCGAATAGAGAAGCTACCACAGAGCGGGAGTGATCGAATTTATTTTAGAGTATATGCTGGTGAGCAAACCTATATTGCTACTTACAATATCAATACCAAGGAGACTGCCACATTTGTATATTTCAGTCAGCACTTTAAAAAAGCCGGCCTTCCTGTTCCGGCTATATTAGCAGTGAACGATACCAATACTATTTATTTACAGGAAGACTTGGGAACGGAATCGCTGCTGAATAAGCTAGAAGCAAACGGACATGGCGATTATGTTTACCAGCTTTTTCAGAAAAGCTTGTCAGAATTGGCCCGGGTGCAGGTATTAGGACATCAGGGTTTAGACTATAACTGGTGTTTAACTGCCAAGGAATTTGGCAAGCAAGCCATTATGAGCGATTTGTTGTATTTCAAATATTATTTTCTGGACACGCTGCAATTGCCTTATGATAAGCAGGCAATGCTCGATGATTTTGATGCATTGAGTACTTACTTAACCCGTACGCAGAATAAGTATTTTATGTTCCGCGATTTTCAAAGCCGGAATATTATTGTACAAAATGATCAGGTACGTTTTATTGATTACCAGGGGGGCATGCAGGGAGCTTTGCAATACGATGTGGCTTCCTTGTTATGGCAGGCAAAAGCAGAGTTGAGTGAAGAATGGAAAGACCAACTGCTGGAATATTATATGGATCAGGTAGATCCTTTATTGCCTGAACCTGTAGACAGAATTACGTTTGTAAGCCAGTACAACGGATATGTATTGATCCGTTTGTTGCAGGTATTGGGTGCGTACGGGTTCAGAGGCTTATTTGAGCGCAAAGCACATTTCCTTGCAAGCATACCGCTGGCATTGCATAACCTGAAATTTTTTATTGAGCATAAAAGGGTGGGAATTGTAACCCCCGAATTTGATCGTGTACTGAAGCTGGTAGTAGAAGACAGTATGATTAATAAGTTTGTAGCACCGCAGGCCAATGAAAATACGCCACTGGTCATTACCATTAATAGCTTCAGTTATAAACGTGGATTGCCTCATGATGAAACAGAAAATGGAGGCGGGTTCATGTTTGATATGCGCGGCATTTTGAATCCGGGCCGATTTGATGAATACAAAAAGCAAAGTGGACTGGACAAACCCGTGCAGGATTTTTTAGAGCAGCGAACCCGGATGGGTAAGTTTTTAAACAGTGTCTGGGATTTAATTGACATCACGGTAGAAGATTACCTGAACAGGGATTTTGCCAATCTGATGATTAACTTCGGATGTACGGGGGGGCAGCATAGAAGTGTGTATGCCGCAGAACAAACAGCCAGACACCTGAGAAACAAATACAAAGTGAAAGTGGTATTAACACATACCAATCGTGAAAACTGGGTTAAATAAATGACGTTATGAAAGCAATGATTTTTGCAGCAGGATTGGGTACCCGGTTAAAGCCCTGGACCGACCACCACCCCAAGGCGCTGGCCATGGTGAATGGAAAAAGTTTGTTGCAAAGAAATATTTTATACCTGCAGGAATATGGAATAACGGATGTGGTGGTAAATGTGCATCATTTTGCGGATCAGATTATTGAAGCAGTTGAGCAAAATCGCGGATGGGGTTCTACTGTAACTATTTCCGATGAAACCGATAGCGTGCTGGAAACAGGGGGTGGTTTAAAAAAAGCAGCACCCCTTTTTGCAGGAGAAGAAAATATCGTTATCCTGAATGCAGACATATTGACCAATCTGCAATTGGATCAGATGATATTGCAACACAGACAAACGAAAGCCCTGGCTACGCTGGCTGTTTCGCAAAGAGAATCCTCCCGTTATTTTTTATTTGGATCGGACAGTAAATTAAAAGGATGGACCAATAATACAACGGGTGAAGTAAAGCCTGAAGGATTAAATACAGAGGGGTTATTCAAAAGGGCTTTCAGTGGGTTACATGTGGTGCAAACTGCATTATTTCAGAAAATAAGCCGAGAGGGAAAATTCTCCATGGTAGATATTTATCTCGATCTCTGTGCAACAGAAGACATTTACGCTTTTGATCATACTGGTGCACTATTGCTTGATGTAGGTAAACCGGAAAGTCTGTTAAAAGCAGCCAGTTTATTTGAGTAATGGACAATACTATAATGAATCATACACTTTGTTTTGCCATGATTGGCTGTGGCAGGATTTCTGCCGAGCATATTCAGCAAATTACCCGTGTTGGCAAACTCATGGCTGTAGTAGATATTGATCCGCTTAAGGCAGAACAAGCAGGTATTCAATATGGAGTTCCGTTTTTTACCAGTGCAGAAAAATTATATTCTTCTAAAATTAAAATGGATATTGTTGTAATTGCAACACCCAATGGATTGCACGCTGAACAGGCTATTGAAGCATTAGAGAATGGATATCATGTTTTAATTGAAAAGCCTGTTGCATTGTTTGCAGAAGATATTCTCCGAATGCAGGCAGCTGCTGGTAAAGCGGGTAGAAACATTTATACGGTGATGCAAAACCGGTTTAATCTACCCGTACAATTGTTATATGCTTTGTTACGTGAAAAAGCATTGGGGAAAATACAGCAGGTGCTGGTAAAATGTTTCTGGCATAGACCGGCAACTTATTATACAGATAGCTGGCACGGAACTTTATTGCTCGACGGCGGAGTTTTGTTTACACAGTACAGTCATTTTATGGATCTTTTATGTTGGTTTTTCGGCAAGGGTAAATTAATAGAAGCCAGCTTTAATAATCGGATGCATGAAGGGTTGATTGAGTTTGAAGATGAGGGGGTTCTGCAGTTGGTTTTTGACCATGGGGTTCGTGTGAAGATGGAATATAGTATAAATGAGCCGGAGTTTAACCGTGAAGGATCTATAGAAATAATTGGTGAGAAAGGGAGGATAAAAGCTGGCGGTGCTTATTTAAATGAATGGGATTATTCAACAGATGACCCTGCGTTGAAAAATAGAATTGTTTTACTGCAGAAAGAAATTTTTTCTAATGCTGATGCCGATCTAAAAACGATAACAAATTTACAACAACCATTTTTGGGTCCTAACGATTACGGAAATTACCAGGGTAGCATGCGCAATCATCATTGTGTGTATGATAGTCTGGTAAAATCACTGCAGCTTCAGACTCCTTATTATACTAATATAGAAGAAGCAAAAAATACCATTGAACTGATTAATCTCATATATCAGGCACGGTAATTGAACTAAATTGAATAAAATTTAGTGCCATGTTACCTACTTTTAATTTAATAGAGTCTTCTGTGCGCGATGTACAGTTTGGAAAAAATGTAACCATTGTGGGACCCGTTAATATTTATGGATGCACTATTGGTCATGATTCACGCGTAGGACCTTTTACCGAAATACAATCCAATGTAACTATTGGTGAGCGATGCAAAATTCAGTCTCACAGCTTTATCTGCAGTTTGGTAACCATTGGCAGTGATTGCTTCATAGGACATGGAGTCATGTTTATCAATGATTTATTTTCAGAAGGAAGACCCGCCGGCGACGCTTCTAAGTGGCAGGCAACTTTTATAGGTAATCATGTTTCTATTGGTAGTAATGCTACCATACTTCCGGTAAATATTTGCGACAATGTAGTAATTGGGGCAGGAGCAGTGGTTACAAAAGATATTCTTGAACCTGGTTTTTATGCAGGTAATCCAGCCAAAAAAATCCGATAAGTTAGACTTTGATATAGATTTTTTTCTTGTCTAAAATGTAAACAATCAGCCAGTAAAAAGCAATCATACTCAATGCGTACACCAGAGATCCTACCCTTGGGTCTTCTGCAATGGGTTTGCAAAGCGTGTTGTAGAACCAAGATAAAAAGCTGGTATAGTGTTTTGTTCCATCGGCATCCGTCTCAGATACCCATCTGAGTAAGCCAGATAATCTTGGTAAGAAGCCGCTCAATACAAAAATAAATAGCGGGTTTTTCCCAAATACATCAAAGAAACGGCTCCATGCACCTTTAGCCCCTTTAAATTCAATAGCATAAATCATTACACCAATGGTTAAAATGGCCAGACCTGTTGTGTATAAAGTATAACTACTGGTCCATAATTTTTTATTGATTGGAAATACCAGATCCCAGCAATAGCCACTGAAAGTAAGCACTAAACCTGCAACAAAGAGACTGCTTAACATATCGGAATTCTTTCCTTTTAGCTGAATATATTGTCCAACCAGGAATCCAAAAATTACCTGTACTATAGCAGCAGGTGTACTCATGAACCCTTCCGGATCAAAAGGAACCCCCTCTCCCTTGTAAATATGATTCACACCTAAAATGTCAATATCTATTGCTGTTCCAAACCAACCTTGTAAACTATAAGGATCTCCATCAGCGCCTAACGCGTAACAAGCAAACCAGTAAAGCAAGAGAATCGCCATGCCAATTACGTATGCACCTCGGGTTTTACCATAAAACACAATTACAGAGGCAAAGAAATAGCAGAGGGCTATTCTTTGCAAAACGCCCAATATTCTTATGTTTTCCCAGGATTTAAATACCAGTTCTTCTCCCTCCCATTTTACAAATGGGCTCCAGTGCAACAAAACCCCAATTCCAAAAATGAGCAGGGTTCTTTTGATTACTTTTTTCCAGAATTCAGCAGGACCTGCTGCTTCAAAACGGGGCATTACAAATGCCATGGCATTACCTACCGCAAATAAGAAAAAAGGGAATACCAGATCAGTGGGGGTTACTCCATGCCAAGGTGCATGTTGCAAGGGGCCAAAAATATGACTCCAGCTCCCCGGGTTATTAACCAGAATCATTAAAGCAACGGTAGCGCCCCTGAAAACATCCAGCGAATAGTATCTGTTTCCCATAATAATAAAAGTGTGAAGTCTAAGGTAAAGTAATTGGAGATTGCTGCCAATTTATGCTATATGCATTTTAGGTTGCATATTTGCATGAATCTAGCAATATGAAAAAAGCATTAATCAC
>VFQM010002563.1_pt1 | contig 13144 bp, 12 predicted proteins | sample 3512391 | NCBI WGS metagenome assembly VFQM01 (sample SAMN10412369, study PRJNA504923) | tailings metagenome | isolation source: Replicate 1 from Balatoc abandoned mine | place: Philippines
TGAATCTGGCCATGGCCGCACCGCTGGCAGTCGACGGGCAGGTCACGTTCGATGATGGAACCACAGCGACCGTCGACCAGATGGCCAAGGACGTGACCGCATTCCTTGTCTGGACGGCTGAACCCAATCAGGTGTCGCGCGTGTGGGCGGGCTGGGCTGTGCTTGGTTTCCTAGCCATCTTCACCGTGCTCGCCTATATGTCCTATCAGGCGATCTGGGCCGACAAGAAAAAGCATTGATCGGCGCGCGGGGGGGGCGGATCATTATGCAATGGCCCGCCGCGCGCCCCGAGCTTGACCTCGCGGCCCTTGTCCGCACTATTCCCGACTTTCCCAAGCCGGGCATCCAGTTTCGCGACATCACCACGCTGATCGGTCACCCCGAGGGCTTCACGGAGTCGGTCCGCCGCCTTGCCGAGCGTGCGGCGCATTACCGCGCCGACGCCATCGTCGCAGTCGAAGCGCGCGGCTTTCTGTTCGGCGCAGCGATGGCCGCGATGATGGGGCTAGGCGTGGTGCCGGTGCGCAAAGCTGGCAAGCTGCCAGGCGTCACCATTGGTGTCGACTATGAATTGGAATATGGCACCGACCGGCTCGAACTGCACGAAGGCGCGATTGCGCCGGGCGACCGCGTGGTGCTGGTCGACGATCTGCTCGCCACGGGCGGCACGATATTGGCGACAGCCGAGCTGATGCGCGCGGCGGGTGCCGAAGTAGCGGCGGCGCTGTTCGTAATCGATCTGCCTGACCTTGGCGGCAGTGCGCGGCTGGCTGCAGGCGGCGTCGCGTGTGAGACGCTGATCGCGTTCGACGGCGATTGAGTCCAAGAAAAAGCCCCGCCGAAGCGGGGCCAGGGTGCGACCCGGGGTTTGCCTTCAAATGGGCACCCAGCTTTGTTTCTTGCGGAACTTCATATAGCCAACATTGGCACCCAGCCGCGCGCCCACACCGACGCGGATGGGGATGAGCACCACATCGCCGCGCCGCATGTAGCTGGCATTGAACCCGCCAAGCAAATAGGCGGCACCCTCGCCAGCAGGGAAACGCTTGTAGAGGTCTTCGCTGTCATGGAGGTTATAAACGAGCACGAAGGTCTGCGCGGCGTTGGCCCCCGCGTCGAACCCGATCGACGGACCGGTCCAATAGGCGGGGCGTTCGCCCTCCACTTTGTGATAAAGGGTGCCCGAGCCATAGCGCACGCCCAGCACCAGCGCACCGCCAGCCTCGCGTCCGACGATGTAGGCGTTGGGTTCGCCCTGTTCCTTCAATATCTTTTCGATCATTTTGGCGAGGCCTTCTGCGCCCTTGCCGAATACACCCTCGGCGGCGCCGATCAGATCGTCCTGCTTAAAGGTTTCGCCGCTGTTCGCCGCGGTTGCCGCGGGCGGTGTTGTCGTGGCGGCGGGGTCGCCCGCGCTCATCAGATCGCCATCGACATTTTCGGCGGCTGGAGCAGGCGCATCGAACTGGGCGGGTGCCGGCTGGGCCAGGTCGGCATCAATTGCGGTGTTGGGATCAACACTGGTCATCTGCGCCTGAGCGGCAGGGGCAAAGGCCATTAGCGCGGCGGCAAGCGGTGCGAGAAATTTGAACATGTTCGGACCAACTCCCTGATACGCCGTTATCATGACTCGCTGTGGGCGCGGCGCAATGAACCGGCGATGACCCGAATCAAAAACGCGCCCAAGCGAATCAACGCCGTGACAAACCGGGCTGGGCTAGGCTGGTTTTTGCCGTTGCAGGCGGGATAAGGGCTGGCTATAGCCCGCGCACGGTCATCCCCCGGTCAGCGCCGGGTTCCGCGCGGAGACGTGGGTGAGTGGCTGAAACCAACGGTTTGCTAAACCGTCGTAGGGGTACACCCCTACCGAGGGTTCGAATCCCTCCGTCTCCGCCACCGTTCCAATGCCAAATCTGATGCAGCGGACGTGGGCGCCAACTGGGCCGTCCGTCGCCGCCGCTCTATTGTCCGCCCACCTGCTTCAGCAAGATACTTGGTTCTGGCGACGCGCTCATTTTATCGACATGTTTCCGCGTACCGGTACACGTTGGCGGTTGTTGCTCGGCTGGGTGACCGCCAGCCCCTCTGGCGAAGTGATCGCCTGAACCACGGCCAACACCGGTTGGGTCGTGGGAGCGATGGCCGCTGCCGATGCAGAAGGTGACGGCACCGTCGCGGTGAAGCTGGGCGTAGCAGCCGGAGTATTTGTGGTGACGCGTGCCACTGGCACGGCCTTCGCCTTCTTTTTCTTGGACGATTTGCGGGTCGGTGTAGGGGCCGGCGCAACCGGCGCTGATGCGACCGGCGCAGACGTGGCGCTGGTGCCGGACGTGTTGATGGCTGCGCCACCAAAACCGCCGCCAACATTAGCCAGATCGGCATCCATTTCACCGCGACCGTTCATACGTGCATTGCTCGGCGTGGTCGTGGCCGGAGCCTGCGCTTGCGGGGCAGGCGTGGTGGGGACCAGCGGGACGAGCGGCGGCGGGGTGAAGGGATCTGCCTGCGGTGCCGTCGGCGTTGGTTCGGGCTGCGGAGCCGGGGCAGCAACTGGCGCAGGCGGAGGTGCAGGCTCGGCAGGCTGGGGTGCTGGAGTGGTTTCCGGGGCTGGTGCGGGTGCGGATGCCGGTACCGGTACCGATTCCGGTGAAGGCTCGGGCTGAGGCGCAGACTCAGGTGCAGTAGGCGCTGGTTCCGGCGCAGGCGCGGTAGGCGGCGCTACTGGCTCAGGTGCGGGCGCAGTCGGTGCGACCGGCTCGGGCGCAGGCGCAACAGGTTCTGGTGCGGGCGTAGTCGGCGCAACCGGCTCGGGCGCGGGGACAACGGGCTCTGGAGCGGGCGCAGGTGGTTCCGGCTCGGGCGCGGGCGCAGGTGCAACAGGTTCTGGTGCGGGCTCAGGTGCGGGCGCAGTCGGCGCAGCTGGCTCGGGAGCTGGTGCAATAGGTTCTGGTGCGGGCGCAGGGGGCGGCGCTTCGGGTTCGGGTGCAGGTTCAGGCGCAACAGGCTCGGGCTGGGCGATGGGGACCGGCGGATCTTCACCTGAACAGACTTGGGTACCGTAGCCGGTGGGAGTGGCTTCAACAATATTGCTGCAAGCAACTACATTGGTGCTGTTGGGCGCTTTGATGGTGGCATTGACCAGCGGACCTGCGCCATTCTTGAGCCGGGAGCCATCAATGGTCATTACCTGATTGCCGACAATGCGCACCACGCGGCCTGCACCAACGACGATACCGTTGGGGAAACTGATGTCCATATAGTTGTTTTCAATAGTGACACGGTCAAAGCCGCCATCATCCACGCCGTCGCGAATGTGGTTACCGAGGAAAATTCCCTGCATATAGCCCGTCATGCTGTTCCCGCGGATGACGATGTCGGCGGTGGGAGCGGTGGTTGGGCGCGACCAGAGCTGGATGCAGTCCGGATGGTCGCCATCTTTCACCAGGTTTCCGGCCTCGTCATAAACGGGCAGGATCGGGTTGAAATTCGAGCAGCTATTACCCTCTATCACAATCTTGCGCGACTCTGCGGCATTGATTCCGTCGGTGCGCAGTCCCGAAAGCCGGTTTCCGAACACGCCGACCGCTTCTGACCGGTTGATCACCATGCCGCGCACGGCGCCGGTGATGTCCATACCGCGAATCGTTACCGATTTGGCGTAGTCAATATGTACGGCATAGCGGACATCGGGCCCGCCGATCACCGCCCCGCCTTCGATAATTATGTTGCTGCTTTGGCGGATGAGTATGCTCTCTACGTTCGACGAATTGTTCCGGATCGTTATAGGGTCATCATAATGCTTACCCGTAACTACCAGCGGTCCAGAAAACGTGGAAGGAATATCGATGGTTTCGCCTGGCTTGGCGTTCGCAACCCGGGTCAGGACTTCCTGGTTGGTCATGGTTGCGGTTTGCCAGGCATAGGCGTTGCTCGCGGTTGCCATGCAGGAAAGGAGCGCGGCGCTGACCGCGCTGATCTTGAAAACTAGCTGGCTCATGGGGCGCTCCGCAACTTGTGTGGTTAAAGGCGTGGCGTTTTGACCGCCGGGCGCTATAGCTAGTGTGACCGGGTTAAAAATTGCTCGCGATGGCGTAAACCTGAACTTTACTTCGTTTGGCGCTTTTCGGGCTTCGTATGTCGCGCACTGCCAGTCTCGCACTGGTGACAGGCGCCAAGGGGTGGACATGGAAACGATCTACGACTGGGTTACCGTGGCGATGTTCGCCGGGTTGATCGTGCTGTTCCTGCACCGGTCGGCCGCCGAAGAGCCGGTTGACACCATCTGGCATTATTTGCCGCCCAGCATCTGCTGTGCTGCAGCCAATTATTTCGGCAATGAGGGCAATGTGGCCATCGCGGTGGCGTTGATGGTGGCGGTTGGCATTTATGTGGTGTCGGTGCTGAACGTTCAGCTGCCCAGCAAGAAATAGATCCGGCAAGATTTTTCATCATAAGCTGGTGCCATTGGCGCTTGCACCTTCTGCGTCGCAACGGGTATCGGACATTATGGGTTGGTTTTCCAAGTTGTTTCGGCGCAACCGGACCGAAGATGTTTTTGCCGAGTTTTCCGAACCGGCATTTTCGTCCGGCGCGGCCGAAGCCGGGCCCAATGCGGCAAGGCAAAGCGGCAGTGCCGCGGCGGGTGATGCCGATCATCTGGGCTTCGCGATATCGGGCGGCCGGTTTCTGGGCGGGGCAGAGAGCCAATCCGGCGCGAGCCGACGCTATCGCCAGGGCTTTACGCCATCGCAGCCAGTTGCCGACGTGCGTCGTCTAGCGGGCCGGACCGCGCTGATCCGTCGCATCATCCGGTCGATCGAAGACCAGGACCTGCATGTCGTCCTTTACGGTGACCGCGGTATCGGCAAAACGTCGGTTTTGAAGGTCATCCAAGGGCTGGCCACGCGGGCCAATTATCTGGTGCACTATGTTTCCTGTGGTCACTCGGCTTCGTTTTCCGAAGTTTTTCGTTCGCTCGCTAGCCGGATCCCGCTGTTGTACGACAGCACCATCGACCCGACCGAAGGCGACCGCGAGAACAGCCGATCGCTGGCCGATCACCTGCCCGAGGGCGATTTTTCGGTTTCGCAGCTGACTGAGGTTTTGAACCGCATCGAGGGCGCGCGCATCCTGCTAATTCTCGACGAATTTGACCGGTCGGATATTGACGGCTTTCGTCGGCCCATCGGGGAACTCATCAAGAATCTGTCCGATCGGTCGATTCGCGTGCAATTGTTGATAGGCGGGGTGGCCGGAAATCTGTCCGAGTTGGTGGCCCATGTTCCCTCCATCCGGCGCAATATCGCCGGCATTGGTGTGCCAAATCTGATCGCCAGTGAAGTCGATGAAATGGTGGATATTGCCGAAGCGTCGGGGAGTGTGCGCTTTGATGCGCTGGCGCGCGAGCGTTTGGCCGAAGTGTCCGCTGGGCTGCCCTATCTGGTCGGGCTCATTGGCCAGCATGCGATTTTCGAGGCGGCCGACGCCGGTGATGATTGGATTGCGCGCGCGCATATTGATCGTGCCGTAGGCGTGGGGTGCGAGGAAATTGCCAGTCGCTTGAGCCTGCAATGCAATTTCGCGCTGGAACGGCTGAGCCGCGGACATCGCAAATTGGTGGAGCGGGCCGCGGTCGAGGCCGTGGGCAATGGCGGTCTGATCGTCGACCCTGCAACCACCGCCGAGCTGCGCACTCATGCCGGCGATGTGGGGGATATTGTCCATCCGCTGGCCGATGATCCGCGCGGGGGTTGGCGTTTCAATGAGGATGGCGCGGCGAGCTTGGTCTGGTTGCGGTTGATGCAGCCGGCGGCGGCTGTGCCAGCCTGACCGCGCCGTTCCATCATTCGGTTTGGCCAAACAGCAAATGCCCACGTCTCCGTCCACGTCAGACAAACGCTTGTCCGCGGGCCTGAAGAATGGCGACGAGGCAATTTCCAAAACAACAATCTCAAAGACAATAAGCCGCGTCTTGAAGGGCGATCTGTGCACGGGCTGCGGCTTATGCGCTGCTGTTGCCGACGGCCGAATCACCATGCGCACCGTCGCGCCCGGCTATAGCCGACCCCAAAGTTCAGCGTCGATTTCGCTGGACGCCGAGCGAACCATTGCCGCCGCCTGTCCCGGCAACCGAATTGCTCCATGGGCAGCGGCACCGCAGCGGCATAGCGTGTGGGGCCCTTGGTTCCAGACCCTGACTGGCTATGCCGTCGATGCCGAAGTGCGCCATGCCGCATCGTCGGGCGGGGCCATATCAGCGCTGCTCATATATGCGCTCGAGACCGGGTTAGTCGACCGCGTGCTGCAAATCACCGCTGATCCGGCTCAGCCAACGCGTAACATAGTCGTTTGGTCCAGCAACCGCGCGGAAGTGATCGCCGCCGCTGGATCGCGCTACGCCGCATCGTCGCCGCTTGCGGAGATTGACGCCGCGCTTGCCGCACCCGGGCGGTTTGCCTTTGTAGGTAAGCCTTGTGACGTGTCAGCCCTGCGGCAGTTGGCGACAATCGATCCGCGCGTGAATGAACGCGTGCCGCTCATGCTGTCCTTCTTTTGTGCAGGGATACCCAGCCATGCGGGGGCCGACCGGATTATCCGCGCGATGGGCTTCGCGCCCAAAGACGTTCGGTCATTTCGTTACCGCGGCAATGGTTGGCCGGGGATGACGCGCGCCGAAACGCACGACGGGCGAGTCGCCGAAATGCGCTATGCCGACAGTTGGGGCGGCCAACTTTCCAAAGAAGTGCAGTTCCGCTGTAAAATCTGCCCCGATGGCGTTGGCGGGGTCGCCGACATTGCATGCGCCGATGCCTGGTACGGCGGTGAAAGCGGTTATCCCGATTTCGACGAACAGGACGGCCGCAGCCTGATCATGAGCCGCACGAGTAGCGGAGATACACTGTTGCGGCAGGCGATGGCGGCGGGCGCGGTCGTCGCGGAACCGCTGGCCATCGACGAAATCGACCTGATGCAGCCCGGACAAGCACGGCGAAAGCGGCTGGTGGCTGCAAGGCTTGCGGCATGTTTTGCGACGCTGCAACCGCGCCCCGTGATGGACGGATTGGATGTTGGAGCCGCCGCGCAGCGGGCCGGCGTGGGAGAGACCATCAAGAACGGTCTGGGGACAATCCGGCGGATTTTGCAGGGGCGGCGTTGAATGTCGACACCGGCCACAAATGCATCGCTTACGGTCGGGCTGCTTTGGCATACCGTTAACTCGGGCAATTTGGGTGTGGGCGCTCTGACCGTTGGCAATATGGCGCTGTTGCGGCGGGCCTGCGCCGAGATGAATTATGCGGTCCGCTTCATGGTGCTCGGCTTCGCTGACCGGGGTCAGCCCGTCTATATCGAAGGCGATGACATTGAATCCGTGCCGCTGAACGCGCGGGCCATGCTGCCAGGCGGCGCATTTAATCGCGCGATCAAGCAGTGCGATCTGATTGTTGATATTGGCGGCGGCGACAGCTGGACGGATATCTATAGCAACAAGCGATTTGCATTCCTGTGGTGGAGCAAGGTGCGGACGGTGCAGCTTGGCATTCCTCTGATCATGGCGCCGCAGACGATTGGTCCATTTTACCGGCGGCTGCACAGCTGGCTGGCGGCCAAGGTGATGGAGCGGGCTGCGCTGGTGGTTGCGCGCGATCCCGATTCCCGCCACGCCGCACAACAAATGGCCCCTGGAGCCAATCTTTTCGAAGCGGTGGATGTGGCCTTTGCCATGCCGCACACGCCATGGCCCAAGCGGGACGACGCGCCGACCATCGGGATCAATGTGTCAGGTTTGCTGTTCAACCGTGGCTATGACGGAAAATCGAGCTTTGGCATGGAGATTGATTATGCCGCCTATACGCGCAAGCTGCTGACCCAGCTACTGTTGCGGCAGGATCTGCGGGTCGAATTGATTTGCCACGTCAATAGCGACGTCATGCCGGTCGACGATGATGGCCGCGTTGCGGAAGCGCTGAAGCAGGAACTTCCAGGCATCGCAGCGGTCCGCAAGTTCACCAGTCCGGTTGAGGCGAAATCCTGCATTGCATCGCTCGATTTTCTGGTCGCTGGCCGAATGCATGCCTGCATTGCGGCCTATTCCACTGGCGTGGCAGTGCTACCGGTGGCGTACAGCCGCAAATTTTCGGGATTATTTGCTGGCGTGCTTGACTATCCCCATGGCGTACCGGTGCGCGGTGTTTCGACCGACGCCGCAGTAGCGATGACGCTGGACGCGATCGAGCGGCGTCAGGAGCTCGCCGTCGCCACCCGGCCTGGTCGGCAGGTAGCCGAACGCCGCCTTGATGCATATGTCGAGCAAGTTGCGCGGCAAATAGCCTGCGCAAGGCGCGGAAGATGATGTATGTGCGCGTGTGCATCGTCGGATTTCGCGCGCCCGACGATATCGTCAGGTGCGTTGATGCGCTTGCCAAGCAAAGCTATCGCCATTTTGAAGTTGTGGTGTGCGAAAATGGTGGGCCAGAAGCATTCCGCGCATTGATCGCAAAGCTGCCACAGGCCCTTGAAAATGGCCAAGGCGTCCGGGTGATCGCAGACCATAACAATCCGGGATATTCTGGCGGCGTCAATCGCTGCATCGAAGCTGCTGGCGCCGCTGACGCCTATTGGGTGCTCAATCCCGATACCATAGCCGACGCCAAGGCCTTGGCGGCATTGGTGGCGCGACTGAACCAAGGCGATGCCGATGCGGTGGGCGGGCAATTGCTGAATGCCGACGGCACGCTTGGTTCCTGTGGTGGGGAGTGGATCGCTATTTTGGCCTATGCACGGAGCATCGGGCTGGGGCGGCCTGCGACCAATGCGCCGACGCAGCGGGAGGTTGAGCGCAAGTTGCGGTTCATCAGTGGCGCGTCGTTGCTCTGCACGCGCCGATTCGTCGAGGTGACGGGCCTGATGCGCGAAGATTATTTCCTCTATTGCGAGGAAGTGGAGTGGTGCCTGCGCGCCCGTGCGCGCGGGATGAAGCTGGGGCATTGTCCGGAAGCCCGCGTTGTCCATCATCAAGGTAGCACGACCGGTTCGGGGGATGCGGTGCACAGTCGCGGTCGCCTTCCGGTATATTGCAACGAGCGCAACCGCATTTTGACCTTGCGCGATTCGACGCCGCATCTGCTGGTTCCCGGCATATTTGGTGCGTTGCTTATGACGCTATATTTTTACGCCAAGCGCCGGGCTTGGCGGCAATTGCAGATTGCGCTCGCCGCCTGGTTTGATGGGGTGAGGGACCGGCGCGGTAAGCCAGAATGGGTTTAGTCCCGCCGCCAACCGAAAGCCAGACGATGGCCGTCCCACCAGCGCCATAGCCGCAGTCGCACCAGCCCCTTGAAAGCGGCCCATCGATTAGCAGCCGAACCCAGGTTGGGATCGCGAAGGATGCGCGGGGTGTGGGCGGCAATTGACAGCGGCATGGCCCATGTGCGCGCCAACCAGCGTATCTGGTTGGAAATGCTCGGGGTCTTTAGTGCATAAGTTTCAGATTGGATGCGCAGCCATTTTCGCCGCAGTTCATCCCATGTCCGGCGCGCCGGATGGCCAATGACAGCGTCCCTGACAAAGCCAAGGCGGAAACCATGGCTGGTGGCGCGGTGCGACCATTCAAGATCTTCGGACATGCCCACACGAAATCCGCCTACGGTGTCGAACACTGCACGGCAGGTGAACAAATTGCCGGAACCCGTGAACCCTTTGTCGCGCACGTAGGATTCATTGTCGAATGCAAAGACCATTTCGAACGCCTGAACCGGCGTCCACGGCGGCGGTTCGTCGATGAGCACATTTACGGGACCGCCGCAAAAATCATAGTGATCGAGCGCGGCAATCCCGGCAGCCAACCACTGCGGATCGGCCACGCAATCGGAATCGATGAAGGCCAGCAGTGGCGTCTTTGAGGCCGCGACCGCGGCATTGCGCGCCGGTCCAGCGCCGCGCTCAGGTGCATGGATGAGTTCTGCACGGCCAGCTATGACGGCAGCAATAGCGTCAATCCCTTGCGGCGAGCCATTGTCGGCCACGATTACCACAAAATCCTGACGTGGATAGCTTTGTTGCTCAAGCGCGGTCAGGCAGCGGTCAAGGCCGATCGGGTCATTATAATGCGGAACGATGACGGAAACTGAAGGCATGGTGAAGACAATATCCTTACCAGCGCTAGGCTTGGCTGACTATGATTGGCGCTCATAATCTGAGCAAAGACAACGAGGCCTGACAGCACGGGCAAGTCATACAAGCAAGGTAAATCCAATTGTCTATTTGCCCGCGCTGTGAGACGGCGCTGGACCACTTCGCAATCAGTGACCAGTTATGATTGAGCACAGCAAGCTACCCAGCGTGATCCCATGCCAATGACAAACGGAAAATTGTGCCTGGCAGCATCAGGGGGCGGGCATGTTCGCCAGTTGCTGGACCTGCAAGACGTGTGGGCCAACGAGTCCATGTTCTTCGTCACCGAACCCACCGCGCTTGGCGAAAGCATTGCCAGCAAATATCCGACGCATTTTGTCGCTCATTTTGCATGGGGTCAGGCCAAGCTTGGCAATTGGCGAACAATGATTGGTGCGGCGTTCGGCAATTTGCGTCAGTCGCTCGCCATCATCCGGCGCGAGCATCCTGCCATCATTGTAACCACGGGCGCCGGATCGATGGCGCCGCTGTTGCTGTTCGGCCGCGTGGCGGGCGCAAAAATTGTGCTGATCGACAGCTTTGCCCGTTTTCATGCGCCATCGCTGTTCGCACGGCTGGCGGGATGGCTGGCGCATGTCCGAATCTCGCAGTCGCAGCAAAGCGGCGCGCAGTGGCGCGGTGCGCTGATATTCGACCCGTTTGTCGAACTGGACACGCCGCCGCCGCCCAAGCGCGCGCTGGCACTGGCCACGGTTGGGGCAACGCTACCCTTTCCCCGGTTGGGCGATTGGGTCGAACGGGCACGGCAAGAGGGCCGGTTTCCGGCGGAGCTGATCGTTCAGACCGGAACCGGAGGCCGCTCCTTCGCCGATGCCGAATGCCATGAGGGACTGTCCTTCGACCAGATGGGCGCGATTTTGGACGCGGCCGAGATCGTTATCTGTCACGGCGGCACGGGATCGATCATCACCGCGTTGCAGCGCGGTTGCCACGTCATCGTTATCCCGCGGCAGTTTGACCTCGGCGAACATTATGACGACCACCAGAGCGAGATTGCGAGCGCGTTCGAGCAGCGGGGATTGTTGCAGGTGGCGCGTGATTATCCGGCCTTTGCCAGAGCGCTGGGCGCAGTGAAACAGCGAAAGCCGCGGATGGCGACCACCGATCCGCGCGCGCTGGCCGAGTGGTTGCGCGCCTATATTGCGGCGAACAAAGCGCCCAGGACTTAACGTGATCAAGGTGATACAGGCTGGGTTAACGATCTTGAAACCATAGGCATCATGTGCGAGGGGCGCGGCAAGAGGTCAGGGGACAACAGTTACAGTGGCATATCGCAAATCGCCAACGCGTCCGCTGTCGCGCGGTATGACCGCCTTGCTGGTGCTGGTCGTGCTGACGGCATTTCTGCCGCACCGCGAGCGCGCGTTGTTGCTGACCCGCGATAATATGGACGGGATGCTCGCATCGCAATTGTTGGAAAACAGCCGGTTTGCGCCGCCAATCGCTTGGGACCGGCTTTTCGGCAATGACTGGGGCTCGCCGACTTTCGCTGCGCTTGATCCGCTGCGACGCGAGCGCAGCGGACCGGCGCGACCTGCATTTACTAATCGCCTGCCGGGCGCGGTGCCGACTACCACCACTGCAACCGTTCCAACGCTGATACCGCTCGGCACCGACGTGCCGGGTGGGGCTCCGGTCTTGTCTTCGCCAGCGCCGACCAATCCGGGCGGCGGCGGCTCTGGTGGCTCGGGGCCGGTCGGGGGCTTTCCCGGTGGCGGCGGTGGCGGCGGCGGGGGTGGTAGCATTACTAACCCAGCACCGCCGGTGACGCCGCCTGCGCCGCCCGTGGGCGTGGTGCCCGAGCCTGCCACATGGGCAATGATGATTTTGGGCTTTGGTTTGATCGGTAGCGCGCTGCGCCGGGCCGGTCGCCGCGTTCGGTATGTCGCCTGAGCAACTCAGGCGATAAGCCTGTCTTCATTCAATTGGGTTTATGCCCCGTCGTCGGTGGCAAGCATGGCCAGTTCTCGCTCCTGCCTAATAGCCGACCGGCGAAAATGGCGTGCGAACAGGGCGGCGAGCAGGCTGAGCGCGAGCAGTTCGAACATCAGCACGACAAATGGGCGGCCCGCCGACGCGGCATTGGCAAAAATAACGGCGCTGCGTTCGGCCACCGGGAAATCGGCATCGCGATAAAGCGCACGGATTTCTGGCATCAATGCGTCGAAGCGCAACACGCCATCGATGCTGGCGGGAACGTCGCGCGCCGGGTCCATACCGTAAACTTCAACGAATAGATTATAGGGCGCGCCGGGGCCTGTCCCGCGCCCGACCGGGGCGAGGAAGCGCGTGCGGCGCAGCAACAGAAAATCCTCTGAATAGCGGGCAATGGGGCCGATTGGCCGCAGACCGGTGACTGACACGGGGCCGGGCACCAGCCTGGCGGTGCTGCCCCCAGCGAGCGAAATTGCGGTTGCCGGACCGCGCGCCGATGGTTGCTGCATCCATTGAATGAAGGTGCCGATGGTCAAAATGAGTCCGATCACTGCCGCGCATTGCAGAAACAGCGCCGCGCTGCGCCGCCTGGCGATGCGCCGCAGATGCAGCGTTTCGGGCGGGGGCGTGCGCCGACCCCGGCGCAGAATATAGCGCGCGGCTTCCCACAGCAGATAGAGCAGCACCAGCACGGCGATGATGCTGAGCACCGGGAAATAGCGGTCGAATATTTCGAACTGCCATTCCGCAAAGCGGTACATCAGGCCGATGTAATTGACCGACTGATAGAAAAGAAAAGCAAAGACCGCGACAATGGCCGCCGTCCAGAGCCAGAATAGGCGCCGGCGCCCAGGGGCCTTGCTCCCCACAGCTTCTTCCTTTGCCATCCTGTGACCTTATTCTTGTTTTTGCCGTCCGGGGCGCGCCGCCGGTACGGGAAGGCATGATTTTCAATGTTATGCCCATAGGGTCAAAATGCGACAGCTTCAATTGGGAAGGCAGCGAATAGGAAATTGCA
>VFQM010002564.1_pt1 | contig 13136 bp, 17 predicted proteins | sample 3512391 | NCBI WGS metagenome assembly VFQM01 (sample SAMN10412369, study PRJNA504923) | tailings metagenome | isolation source: Replicate 1 from Balatoc abandoned mine | place: Philippines
GCCGTCGGGTAGCATCGCTACCCGCAAGAGCATTTCGTTTCGAGATCGAAGCCATTTCGGCGTCCTTCGGATTTGACCCATTTTGCCCAGGGCGGCGTCAGAAAGCCTCGAGATATCTGCATATCCCATCGCCTTTCCTCCTAGCTCCGAGCAAAATGGCCTCAAACCTCGAACGCGCATTTAATGGGTCCTGACCCTTGGGTGCGTTGCAACAAAATAATCACAAAGCGCGGCACTTTGGCAAGAGGGCTATTTTTGCTCCCCAATCTGGCGCAGCGCGTCGGCCAGCGAGCTTTTGCCGCTGCCGCGCCGCGCGGGTTGCTGCTGGTCAGGGTGTGGGGCCCAGGCGGTGAAATAGACGATGCGCAGCGTCTCTTCGGCGCGGCCGTCGGCGCCGCACATGGCCGCAAAGCCGACGTCGAGTGCGCGCAGTTCGGCGCGGGTCAGCGGCGGCGGCGCGGTTACCAATTGCCCCGCCAATCCTGCGCTACGCAAATCGGCGACCAGCCGCCGCCAATCGGCATAGCGCAGCGAGGTCGTCTCGACATCGGCGACCGGCAGCGCAAAGCCTGCGCGCTGAAGCAGATTACCAAGGCTACTGAGGTCAATTTGCGGATGCATGCGCGGAGTGGCGCGCATGCGCTCGCCCGCCAGCAGGCGGCGTAGCAGCGGAAAACTGCCATCACCCACCAGCGCACCGAGCAGCAGCCCGTCGGGTGCCAGCGCGCGCCGCGCGCGGATCAGCGCGCCGGGCACATCGTTGATGCTCTCCAGCCCGCCGGGCCAGACAATCAGGTCGAACGGTCCGGCGTCGGCAATGTCGTGTTCCGCCACCACTTGTCCGGTCATCGCCTGCAAGGGGGCGTGGAGCGGGTGGTGCGAATCCGCGACCAGCAAAGCGCGCGCGAACGTCCGCGTAACCATCCCCAACCGGTCGAGCAGTGATTCGGCAATCATCGTGCCGATAAAGTCATCCTTCCCGGCGTTTCGCGCTTGCTGCGCGGAGCGGCGCTGAGGGGAAAAAAGGGCAGGGGCCTGGTTCACCGCGCGCTTGTGCCGCCTGCCGCGCCGCGTCACAAGTAGGCTATGGATGAAGCGGCACCGGCAGCGACTATTGGCGACCGCGTGGTCGGCGCACTGGCGCGGGGCATGCGGCTGGTCGCCGATTATGCCTTGCCGCCGCGTTGCCCTGGTTGCGGGGTCATTGTTGGCGAGGATCGGCAATTCTGTCTCGCCTGTTGGTCGTCGCTCGATTTCCTGGCCGGACCCGCTTGCGCGCGCTGCTCGATCCCCATTGCGACTTTGGTGCCCGACGATGCGGCCCAATGCGGCGCCTGCCTTGCCGATCCACCCCCTTTCCACGGCGCGCCCGCCGCCATCGCTTATGGTCCGGCCGCCCGCCGCGTCGCGCTGCGCCTGAAATATGGGCGGCGGCTGGGGCATGCGCGGCTGATGGCCGATTTGATGGGACGCCCGCTGGCCCAACTGACCGCTGATGCGGGCGATCCGCCGTTACTGATTCCCGTACCGCTGCACCGCTGGCGCTTGTGGTCGCGCGGCTTCAATCAGGCCGGGCTAGTCGCGCAGCATCTCGCGCATGCGGCGCAGGCCGATGTGGCGCATGATCTGCTGCTGCGGACCAAGGCCACGCCGTCGCTGCGCGGTCTTGGCCGCAAGGCGCGCGCGCGTGCGGTGCAGGGTGCCTTTACGCTCGCGCCGGATGCCAAGGCGCGGCTGGCCGGGCGCCACGCCATCTTGATCGATGATGTCCACGCCAGCGGCGCGACGCTGCGGGCGTGCGCACGGTTGCTGGTGCGCGCCAAGGCGGCACGCGTCTCGGCGCTCACCTTCGCGCGCGTGGTTCCCGAAACGCCGGATGATGCGGCATTTGACTTTACGGCCATCGATTCCGATATGGGGTTGGTGACAAGGATATGACGATGCCCCAAATCGACGTCTACACCAAATTTCTCTGCCCTTATTGCTCCCGGGCCAAGGCTCTGCTGAACGCCAAGCACGCCAATTTCAACGAGATTGACGTGACGATGGACAGCAAGGGTTTTTCCGCAATGGTCGAGCGTGCCGGTGGCCGCCGCACCGTGCCGCAAATTTTCATCGACGGTCGTCATATTGGCGGCAGCGACGATTTGGCTGCGCTTGAAGCGGCGGGCGGGCTGGATCCGCTGCTGAGATGATCGTTTTCGACCTTGCTTGCGCGCACGGCCACCGCTTCGAAGGCTGGTTCAACAGTTCGGCGGGGTTTGCCGATCAGCGCGAACGCCGCCGGATTGCCTGCCCGGTGTGCAGTGATACCGAGGTGGACAAAGCGGTGATGGCCCCGCGGCTGGCGGCCAAGGGCAATCAGCGCAGCGATGTCCCTGCACCAGGTCCGGCCAACACCCAACCGGTGCCGATGACCACTGCTCCGGCTGGCGACGGCACGCCTAGTGAAGCGATGATGCGCGCGCTGGTTGCAGCCGTCGCGGCAAAGCAGGCCGAAATGCTGCCCCAATCGCGCTGGGTCGGCCGCGACTTCGCCCCCGCCGCGCGGGCGATGCACGAAGGGCGCGCCGAAGCCGAACTCATCCACGGCAGCGTGTCGCCCGAAGAAGCCGCTGCGCTGCGCGACGATGGCGTCACCGCCTTGCCGCTGCTGGTCCCCTTTGTGCCGCCCGAACAAGCAAATTGACGGCTCCCGCGCCGCGCGGGTAATGCGGCGACGCGTGCCCGTAGCTCAGCAGGATAGAGCATCAGATTCCTAATCTGGGGGCCGGAGGTTCGAATCCTCTCGGGCACACCATTCTCTTGGCCAATTCCTGCTCAATGATAGGCAGCAACGCTGTCAATGCGGCACTCGATGTCGTGCGTAAAGCATAGGCGCGTGCCGGGGGTCAGCGCGCGCAGTTGCTCTGCGAGTGCGCCATCGGCGCGGTAATAAGCGGCAAGTTCGAAAAAGGATATCAGCAGCGCGCCGGCAATGTTGGGGTGGGCGCTAACGCTGCGCACGGTGGCTTCGATTGTCCGCATCTTTGGCTCCGCTGCTTGATGCCGCGACGGGGCGCGACAGGGTTATTGTTCGCTGGGAAATAGAACGGGCGGAACGTCCGCGGACGGCCCGCCCGTTCGTTCGCTCACCCTTGCGCCGGGGAGGGAGGGGTGTCCCACCGGCTTGCGACCCGGCCGGCGCGTTGGCGGCTACGGCGTCATGCTGCCAGCTTCGCTGCGGTCCGCGCGACGCGGGCACCCAAGTAGCGCGCACCGGTGAGATCGGTTTCGCTCGGCTGGCGGCTACCGTCGCCATCGGCAATGGTGGTGGCGCCATAGGGCGCCCCGCCCTTGACCTCGTCGACCCCCATCTGCCCGGCGAAACCATAGTCGAGCCCGACGATGGTGGTGCCAAAGTGCAAGAGGTTGGTGATGATCGAAAACAGCGTCGTTTCCTGCCCGCCATGCTGGCTCGCGGTGCTGGTGAAGGCAGCGGCGACCTTGCCGTTCAGCTCGCCGCGCATCCACACGCCGCCGGCCGCATCAAAAAATGCGGCCATCTGGCTCGCCATGCGACCAAAGCGTGTGGGCGAACCGACGATGATGGCGTCATAGCCTTTCAGCTCCTCCACCGTCGCAATGGGCGCGGCCTGATCGAGCTTGAAATGCGCGGCCTTGGCAACAGCTTCGGGCGCGGTTTCGGGGACGCGCTTGATCACGGCCTCGCCGCCTTCGCTGCGCACGCCTTCGGCAATAGCCTCGGCCATCTTCTCGATATGGCCATAGGAGGAATAATAGAGGATCAATGTCTTGGTCATGGGTCGTTCCTGTCGTGGTCGTGAAAAGTTGTGGCGTGGAACCGGGGAATGGGAAACCAATCCCGCGCTGAAGGGGTAGGGTGTCAGCTGCGATCGATGCCGAAACGGCCTGCGCCAAAGGCCATCACCTGAAGAAGTCCACCGGCAATGGCGATATTCTTCATGAACATGATCGACTGCATCTGGTCAGCGAAATCAATGTGGAACAATAACGCAGCGGCCAACGAGAAGAGGGCGAGCGCCAAAGCTGCAATCCGCACCCGATATCCAGCAATCAGTGCAGCGCCGCCAAGCAATTCAAGCGCAATGGCGCCCCACGCGACAGCCAGAGGCGCGGGTATGCCAACCGATGCGATGTATGCCGCCGTGCCTGCTGGATCGCCCAGTTTCGAAACGCCACTGATAATGAATATCGCGGCAAGAAGAACGCGCCCAGCGATGGCCAGCCATGGCTGCCAGTCGGTCGCTTTGCTTTTTTCAATTGCTGTCATGTCCAATTCCTCCATTGCGTTAAAGGCTGTCGACCAGAACCAGTTCTGCATCGCTCAGCGCTTCGACGGTGATGCTGTCCACATCGCGGATCGCCGCGCCGTCGCGTTCGTTCAGCAGCGTGCCGTTCACGCGCACCTGACCCTTGGCAGGGACCAGATAGGCATGGCGGCCCTTGCCGATGTCATAGGTCACGGTCTCGCCCGCCGCGACCGTAGCTCCGGCAACGCGGGCGTTGGCGCGGATGGGCAGGGCCTCATCGCCCGTCATACCGCTTGCCAGCGTGACGAACTTGCCGGTGCGGTCGGCCTTAGGAAATTCCCGCTGGCCCCAGCCGGGTTCGCCGCCGGTACGGTCGGGCAGAATCCAGATCTGGAACAGCGTGGTGTCCTCATTCTCCAGGTTGAACTCGCTGTGCGTCACGCCGTTGCCCGCGCTCATCACCTGCACATCGCCCGCGGCGGTGCGGCCGACATTGCCCATGCTGTCGCGGTGCGTAATCGCGCCGGAGCGGACATAGGTGATGATTTCCATGTCGCGATGCGGGTGTGGGGGAAATCCGCTCTTGGCGGCGATTTTGTCGTCATTCCAGACGCGCAGGGCGCCCCAACCCATGCGGCGAGGGTCATGATAGCCCGCAAAGCTGAAATGGTGCCGCGCGTCGAGCCAGCCATGGTGGGCATGGCCCAGACTGTCGAAAGTGCGAACGTCGATCATCGGTCATTCCTTGCATCGGCGGGGTAAACTGGTGCCGCCGGAACGCAGCCCAGATAGGCGCTAGCGATTAATTCGATAATAGCTTATATTGCAGGATATTGTTTCCATTTGGGGTGTAATCATGCCGCTACCCGATTATGAAGGCTGGGCGATGTTCGCTGCCGTCGCCGACGCGGGTAGCTTTGCCGGAGCGGCGACGACGCTCCGCGTTTCGCCTGCCAGCGTGTCGAAAGCCGTGGCCCGGCTCGAGGCCAGCCTCGGCCTGACCCTGTTCCACCGCACCACGCGGCGCGTCACCCTTTCGACTGCCGGGCAGGACTTGCTGCCCGAAGCGCAAGCGATGGTGGCGGCTGCAGCGGCGGCGGTAGAGGGCGCGCGCGAGGAACGCGGCAAGCTCGCTGGTCCCATCCGCCTGACCGCGCCGATGAGCTTTGGCATTCGCGCGCTGGGCGCGCCGCTGGCGGCCTTTGCGGCGGCGCACCCTGATGTCACGCTCGACCTGGTGCTCAGCGATGATCAGTGCGACATAATTGCCGAAGGCTATGATCTTGCATTGCGTATAGCTGAACTGCCTGACAGCGACCTGCTAACCCGCACCGTTGCGCCGGTGCCGACTGCTGTCATGGCGAGTCCGGCCTATCTTGATCAGCACGGCACGCCGCGCCACCCACTTGACCTCGGCTTGCACCGGCTGCTCGGCTATGGCCACCATCGGCGCGTAGTGCCGCTGCGTTTTATGCGCGGCGGTGAAAGCGCGACCATCACCCCCGGCGGACCGCTGCTTGCCAACAATGGTGATGTCATGGTGCCGCTGTTGGTGGCGGGGCAGGGGCTGACCATGCTGCCCGAATTCATCGTCGCGGATGAACTGGCCGACGGGCGGCTGGTGCGCGTGCTGACCGAATGGGACTTGCCCGCCATCCGCCTCCAGATCGTCATGCCCCCCTCGCGCCGCCGCCCCGCCCGCGTCAATGCACTAGTGGAGCATCTTGCCGCAGCGCTGAAGGCTTCGTGCGGCGCGCACGCGAATTGACAGTTATAACAAATGTAGCTACACATCTTTCATGACGATGCAGTTCAAACTCAAAGCCATCGGCAATTCGGTCGGCCTGATCCTCCCCAAGGAGGAACTGGCGCGGCTGGGCGTGGGGAAAGGCGACACGCTGACGGGCGTGGCCAAACCCGGCGGTATCGAGCTGCGCGCCGCCGATCCGGAATTTGAACGCCAGATGGCGGCCGCCGAAAAGGTGATGGCGCGTTACAAAAACGCCCTGCGCGAACTCGCGAAGTAAAGCGTCATGAACGAGTGGCGCTGGGTGTCGGCGGAACTCGTTGGCCTGATTCATGATCAGCAAATTGCCCGCTTCGGCGGCGGCAGCGGGCTGCGCGACGAGGGGTTGCTGCTGTCAGCGCTGGCGCGCCCTGAAAATCTGGCTGCCTATGGCGATCCCGATGTAGCGGCGCTGGCGGCCAGCTATGCCTATGGCATCGCCCGCAACCATCCGTTTGTTGATGGTAACAAGCGCACCGCGCTGGTGACTGCGGGCGTGTTTCTGCTCGAAAATGGTCATGAACTGGTTGCGTCTGAGGCCGACGCGGTGCTGACCATCCTCGCACTTGCTGCAGGCGATCTGACCGAAGATTCCCTCGCCGACTGGATCCGCGCGAACATCATGCCTGCTTGACCAATTCCCGCGACTCGCGGGGAATCCTCATTTAATTCAAAATTAACCTTTTCCGTTCATTGCTTTCGTGGTTAATAAACCGGCGGCACGAAAATGGCCGCTGGGGAAACGGATCAAGGGGCACACCCAATGCGCGTATTGTTGATCGAAGACGAGCCGACGACCGCCAAGGCCATCGACACGATGCTGACGACCGAAGGCTTTAACGTCTACACGACCGACCTGGGGGAGGAAGGCCTCGATCTGGGCAAGCTTTATGATTACGACATCATCTTGCTCGACCTCAATTTGCCCGACATGCACGGCTACGACGTGCTGAAAAAGCTCCGGACGGCCAAGGTGCAAACCCCGGTGCTGATCCTGTCGGGCATTTCGGAAATGGATTCGAAGGTGCGCTCGTTCGGCTTTGGCGCCGATGATTATGTGACCAAGCCTTTCCACCGCGACGAACTGGTTGCGCGCATTCACGCCGTGGTTCGCCGTTCAAAGGGGCACAGCCAGAGCGTGATCAAGACGGGCAAGCTCGCGGTCAATCTCGACACCAAGACGGTCGAAGTCGACAGCCTGCGCGTGCATCTGACCGGTAAGGAATATCAGATGCTGGAGCTTTTGAGCCTGCGCAAGGGCACCACGCTGACCAAGGAAATGTTCCTCAACCACCTCTATGGCGGCATGGACGAACCCGAACTCAAGATCATCGACGTGTTCATCTGCAAGCTGCGCAAGAAACTGGCGCTGGCGTGCGGCGGTGAAAATTACATCGAAACCGTCTGGGGTCGCGGCTATGTGCTGCGCGACGTCGACGAACATGGCAACGAAGCCCGCCGGGTCGCCTGACCTTGCATATACTGGTCCAAGCGAAAGGGCGGCAGGGGAAACCCTGCCGCCCTTTTCCTTTGGCTTAGCCCAGCCCTGAGAACCGGACATTTTCGACACGGCCATAGCGCACGAAGCAGCTGAACTTGCCGCGATCATAATAGCCATCGCGCCCATAACGCCCCCGATAACCGTCACGCACGACGACATTGCCCTTGACGATATAGCCATCGCGGCGGCGTTCAATATCGCGGATCTGGGTCACGTCGGTGCGGCCCCAGCGTCCGCTGCGATATTCGACATCGCGCACGCACTGGTTCACGGCCTGGCGCGCATTGCCGTGGCGGCGATAATCATAGCCATAGTCGCGCTCATAATAGCCGCGGTCATAGCCATAGCGGTCGTTATAGCGACCGTCGTAGCCGCGATAGTCGCCCCGGTCATTGTCCGACAGGATCGCGGCAAGCCCGCCCAGGATTACGGCGCCGGCGATAACCTCGCCCGCGCTGATGCCATCGCGGTCGCGGTCGCGCGCCACGGCGGCAGGAGTAGCGCTCAGCATCGCGCCGGTGGTGGCCGCGGCAACCGCAGCCTTGGTCAGGGTCGAAAGCGTCTTGGCCATAAAAGCCTCCATCTGCGGCCCGCAACCATCGCGAGCCGTTGATGTCGGTCTAGCGATTCGGCCTTGTCGCGATGCTGAACTTGAATGTTAGCTCGCGTTCAGCTTCACCAGCTGCCGAAGCTGGCGTCCGCCGGGTCGCTGCGGTGCCGCGCGCGCTGTACCCGGCGGTGACCGTATCGCGCCCGGCGCACCAGCAACAGGCACGGCCAGTCGCCCGCCTGGCTGCGCGCGGCGAGCCGGAAACCCTGCGCGCGGTAAGCGGCCAGCACCGCGTCCTCCTGCCCTGCCAGCAGCCCGGCCAGCACGACATGGCTGCCCGGCGCGGTGGCGGCGGCAAAATCGGGCGCCAGCGTCATCAGCGGCCCGGCCAAGATATTGGCGATCAGCAAGTCATAGGGTGCGCGGCGACGGATGGCGGCATGGTCGGTCCCCGCCGCCGTCACGCCCACAATCTGCCCGCGCGCGCGCCCGACGGCAAAACCGTTGAGCCGCGCATTGGCCAGCAGCACGGCGACGCTGACCGGGTCAATGTCGCTCGCGAGCATGTGCGCGCCGGGCCACAGGTGCAGCGCGGCAAAGGCGAGCACGCCGGTGCCCGACCCCACATCGGCAATGTTGCGAAACTGCCGCCCCGATCGCGCCAGCCGGTCGAGCATCGTCAGGCACCCTGCCGTTGTATCATGCCCGCCGGTCCCGAACGCCAGTCCCGCATCAATCTGCAACGCACGTGCCCCGGCGGGCACCGGCCCGCGATTGTCGGCAGTGTGGACATAAAAGCGCCCCGCATGCACGGGTTTCAGCCCTTGCTGGCTGACCGTCACCCAATCTTCATCGGGCAGCGCTTCGACCAGCGGCTTGGCGCGCTTTGCGCTCGGTACCAGCAACCGCACCGCGGCAATGGTGGCGGCATCGGGCCGGTCGCTGAAGTAGCAGTCGAGCTGCCATGCCGCTGCGGCCTCATCGATCTCACGCGTTACCACCACCGGCGGATCGGCCAGCGCGTCAAGCGCGGGTACTTCGCCCGACAAAGCCTCCGCCTCGGCACGCGTGCAGGGCAGCGACAGCAGCCAGCCTGCCATTATGGCGTCTCCGCCGCTTCCTTCGCCAGCCGGTCATCCAGCCGCCCCCGCATTTTGTGCACCAGCCGCCGTCCGGCGTCGCGGTCAATCAGCGGTTCCTTGCCAGCGAACCGCTGGAACAAATTGCTGACGCCCGGGTGCGCCGTGATGAACAGGTCGCCCGGCATAGTCCGCACCTTGGCAAAGGTTTCGCGGAAGGGCTCAACCTTTTCGGGATGGTCGGCAAAGCGATAATCGTCGCGCGATACGGCGGTGAGGCTGTCGAGATAGCCGATGGTCAGGCAGCGCGTGCCTTCACAGCTGCGCCAATGCCAGCTGGTGCCGCCATCAGTGTGCCCCGGCGTCGCCACGGCCGTCAGCGCTACGTCGCCCACACGCAGCACCTCGTCATGCGCATAGACGCCGTCGACCGCCACCGGCGCCATGCCCTCATGCAGCCCATATTGCGGATCATCGGGAGCGGTCTGTCCGGTTTCCAGCACCACGCGCGCGGGTTCGCGCACCATCAGCTTCGCGCCCGTTGCTGCTTTCAGCCCGGCAAAGCCGCCCATATGGTCATGATGCTCATGGCTGCCGACGATCAGCTTTATGTCCTTCGGGTCAAAGCCCAGCGCGCGGATGTTTGCGAGGATCGACGGAACCGCCTCTGCCGTCGCGCCGTCGATCAGCACATGGCCATCAGGCGATGTGACCAGCAGCACGGTAATCCCGCAGGTGCCGACATAATAAGTGTTGCCGAATATCCGCGCGGGCGGTGCGGCATCGCTCCACCCATCGCGCCCCTCGCAGGCCTTGGCGAGCGCGCGCTGCTGGGTCTGGGTGGGGGTAAGGGGGAATTTGTTTTTGGCGGTAGCGGCTGGGCCAACAACTAGCAGCGCCAATGCCGCTAAGCACCGCAGCCCTGAGCTTGCCGAAGGGCGTTTCGCAACCTCGCGCTTGCCTTTGACACGTGCTTCGACAGGCTCAGCACTCCGGTGATTGAGTCCCGATTTACCGAACATAGCTGGCCCCGTTCACATCCAGCACCGCGCCGGTCATCGACGGCGGCGCATCCAGCGCGCACCAGCGCGCCATTTCGGCGACCTCGTCGGGCATCGCCACCCGGCCCAGCGGAATGTCGGCGAGCAATTTTTCGCCCCCACGGCTAGCGAGATAATCCTCCGCCATGCCCGTCATGGTAAAGCCGGGGCAGATGGCGAAGGCGAGCACGCCCTGCGCCGCATAGCCGCGCGCGATGGTCTTGGTCATGGCCACCATGCCTGCCTTGGCCGCTGCATAATGCCAGTGTGCCGGGCTGTCGCCGCGATGCGCTGCGCGGCTGGCGATGTTGACGATGCGGCCTTCACCGCCGGTCGCAAGCCGGTGGTTCACAAAACGCCGCGACAGGTCGGCCGCTGCGGTCAGGTTGATGCGCAGCCCGCGCTCCCATCCGGCCAGCCACGCGGCGTCGTCAGCATCGATAGGATTGGCGGCAAATTCGCCCGCATTGTTGATCAGCACATCGACGCGTCCCGCAAGCCGCGCCAACGCATCGTCCCACAGCCGCGCGGGCACGGCGGGATCACTCAGGTCGCCATCCTTGGACGACAGCGCCACCAGCCGCACATCAGGCTGATCCAGCGCTGCCGCAATGGCCGCGCCAATCCCGCGCGAGGCGCCGGTGAGGAGGATATGGGTTTGCATGCCCCGCGCTTAGCGCGCGGGCGATCGAAAGTGCAACCGTCGGCAAATCAAACTTTCGTCGTCCTGAACTTGTTTCAGGACAAAAAGCCGCTGTCCGCCCGTTGTCCTGAAACAAGTTCAGGACGACGAAACTCTCGGCACAGGAACTTTATATGCTCTACGCCACCCGGCGGCTAAATTCGCTCGCGGCCTGCTCCAGCTTTTTCAGCCGGTCGCCCATTGCGGCAAACTCGCCAGCCAGGCTGCCGATCTCGCCCGCGACCTGCCCCGTATCGCTGCGGATGGCCGCGATGGTGGATGACATACTGTCGGCGGCGAGCGCGGTTTCATCAACCGCGGCGGTAATGCTCGTAACTGTCTGCGCCTGCGCATCCATCGCGTCGCGGATGCGCTGCGCTGAAACCTGGACATCATGGATGGTGGTCTGGATGGACTGGTTGGCGGCTACGGTGCCGCGCGTCGCTTGCTGGATCGCGGCGATCTTGCCGGCAATATCGTCGGTCGCGCGCGCGGTTTCATTGGCCAGGCTCTTGACCTCCTGCGCCACCACGGCAAATCCGCGTCCACTCTCGCCCGCGCGTGCCGCCTCGATGGTGGCATTCAGCGCCAGCAAGTTGGTCTGTCCGGCGATATCGCGGATCAGCCCCAGAATCGAATCAATCGCCTCGGCATGGTGCGACAGGGCCTCGGACATGGCGACCGCTTCGCCCGCCTGTTGCGAGGCGCGCGTGGCGACGTCGGCAGAGGCTTCCACCTCGGCGCGGGCATCCTCAATGGCGCGGATCAGGCCAGCAGCCGTCGACGCCGCCTCGCGCATTGCCATTGCCGACTGCTCAGACGCGGCAGCCACTTCGGCGGTCTTGGCAATCATGCCCTGCGCGGCGGAATCGGCGCTTTGGGTCTGCTGTGCCACGCGGCCGCGCACATTTTCGGTGTCCTGCACCAGCGCGGCGATTGACCGATCGAAATCCTCGGCCAGCGTGCGGCGGTTTTGTTCCTCACGCTGCCGCTGCATCTGCTGCCAATAGGCCGCCATGATGTCGTTTTCGAACATCGCCATGCGCGTCACCGCTTTGGCGACATCGGTCATTTGGCTCTGTCCGGCATAGTGGGTGATGACCAGTTCGAGGATCGTCTCATGGCCTGCCAGCAGGCAGGTTTGCACATCGACCACCGACATTCCCGCGCGTGCGACCATGTCGGCGTTGCCGCAGCATTGGGTCACCCAATCCTGACCTTCGACATCGGAATAGCGGGACAAAATGTAACGCGCGCTGTTCTTGGCGTAAGTTTCCAGCAGCGCGCCTTCCACGCGGCGCGGGATAGTGGGCAAGCTATTGTAAGTGTTCCAGAACGACATGGCGATGGCATGCTCATGCCCCTGGATGGCATCATAGATGGCGCGCGCCAGTTGGGGCAGCCGCCCATCGCGGTTGAACAGGTGGATCCGTTCCTCGACGCGTACTGGCGTAATCGGCTTGGGTTCCAGCGGCGTCTGGTCGGTGGCGGTCATTTGGCGTCCCTGTAGCAAGCGTTTTTCCCTGCCAGCTTAATGCCCGCCAACTGGTTAACAGGCCGTTAGGCATGGAGCCTTCGTTTACCGTCTCATTGCGAGCGGAGCGAAGCAATCCAGAGCGGTGCGGCACCAATGTCAGCGTTGCAACGCGCTGGATTGCCGCGTCGCCTTCGGCTCCTCGCAATGACGAACAGCAATTTCGGCCGCGCCAGTCGTGTTTGCCGCTGCTATAGGCGGGCCGAGAGGAGATTCTGCCCATGATCATCGGCACCCCCCGCGAGATTAAGAATCACGAATATCGGGTGGGCCTGACCCCCGAAAGCGCGCGCGAACTGGTGGCGCATGGCCATCATGTGCTGGTGGAAACCGGCGCAGGCGCGGGCATCGGTGCCAGCGACGAACATTACCGCATCGCGGGCGCGGAAATCGTCGCCACCGCGACACAGATTTTCGCCGACAGTGATATGGTGGTGAAGGTCAAGGAACCGCAGGCGGGCGAACGCGCCATGCTGCGCAGCGGACAGATACTTTACACCTATCTGCATCTTGCCCCTGACCCCGACCAGACCCGCGACCTGATGGCCTCGGGCGCGGTGTGCATCGCCTATGAAACGGTCACCGGCGCTGGCGGCGGCTTGCCCTTGCTCAAACCGATGAGCCAGGTCGCCGGGCGCATGTCGATCCAGGCCGGCGCGACCGCGCTGGAAAAGGCGCATGGCGGGCGCG
>VFQM010002565.1_pt1 | contig 13135 bp, 11 predicted proteins | sample 3512391 | NCBI WGS metagenome assembly VFQM01 (sample SAMN10412369, study PRJNA504923) | tailings metagenome | isolation source: Replicate 1 from Balatoc abandoned mine | place: Philippines
CCTGCCACTTGCTGCTCCATCCAGGTATTGATGGGCACGATGACCGGTTTGCCCGCCCCTATCGCTTCCGCCAGAATTCCGGAGGTTTGCGAGTCATAATGCTGCTGCAGGTAAGGAATGATCACGACATCTGCAGAATCTAGCAAGGCTTCGTACTCTATTTCGTTGAGTGCAGAATCGATCAACCTGGCACCCAGTCGGGTCAGGCGGCCGTACAGCGCTTCCCAATCCTTTGGCGTAAAATCATGATCTGCTGCCTGCAAGTGGAACATGACGCCGCGGCCTTCTCCAGCGGCTTGGGCGCTTGCAATAGCGTCCGGCAGCAATCCGAAGCCCTTGTTTCGCCGGGCTTGCCCCAAATAGACGATCTTGATGGGCCCAGAAGGAGCGTTCGGTTCAGCCCTGTTGGGAGAGAGGACGCAATGGGGAATAGGGACCAAGCCGATTGGAAGATCGGTGAGAAGTCCAAACTGGTCCCGCAGCAAGTCTGAATCCGTGAATAGGCGTGGACGGATTGCAGGATTTAGTATCGCCAGTTCGGCAAATGCGCTGCGATACTCTTCAGCCTCGACACCGACCCGCCCGGCAACCGGAAAAGGCGTGTAATGCAGGATTAGGATGACTCGGGGTGCGCTTGCATGATTGATGTTCGCTAGCCAATCCGCGATGCCGCCTAGCTGCCACTGGCGAATGCTGTTGATGAAGAGCGTGTCCGTCGCCGTGAACCGGAAGCGCGCGTCAAGAGTTCGCAAATCGGTTGAAATTGAGCGCCTGTGTCTGGCGAGAACTTCCTGGCGGCGTTTGGCATCGCTCATGAATGCCGATCCAACCGGCGGGATCTCATCGCAGGCGAGCTCGAAACCGGGATGAAACTCTGGCAATTCTCCGATGAACCTATCGGCCGACCGGTGGCCGACGATAAGGCAATTCTGACCACAGCGATTTAGCTCAGGCTTTAATGCCAACAGGTAATTTGCGCAGTGCCCTAGATAGGAGGTTAGCGAAGGGTCTGCCAGAAACCAGCGAGCAAGCGCGCCTTTTTTTTTACGGAACCAGCATTAGGGGGGCGGCCGAGCCGTTGGCCAACCCACCGGTAATGCTCTTCGGGATCCATGCCAAGTTGGTCGACGTCTGGGTACTGTTGCCGGTACCAATCCGGATCAAAGGCAGTGGTTGGCTGCTTGCTCCGATTGGCGGGATCGGAGGGGTGATCTAGCTCACGCAGTTTGAGCGCGAGTTCGGTTACCTGAAGCTGCAACGCGTCGCGTTCCGCGGTAAGGTGGCGGATCTGGCGATTGAGCGATGCGATTTGTTCTTCAGACATGATGTTTCCGCTCTATCATTGTTTGAGGCTTTTCCAGAGCCACGAATGTTGCTCAAAACGGTTATCGTTAGTAATCAGGTAATTCGGTTGGGCGTTATAGCCCATCCGCGCCAAGCCGGCCGCATGGCGCACCTCAGTCGATTTGCAGAGCTGCCAAGCATGATAGACGCGATCCTGAAGCTCTTCAGCGGGGATGGGGCGGTCAATGACTTCGAGTGACCGGTAGGCTTGCTGCAGGCGCTGCAGATCCGGCGCGACAAATCGCGCCAGGGCGGACTCTGGCTTGCGGTTCAGGACATACTTCGCGGCCTGTACGCCCAGGTCGATATCCGAACTGATATGCCCGCAGTAGGATTTACGATAGCCCACGCAATGCAGCAGCAGTTCTTCAGCGTCTTCAGTCGGGCGATGGTCGAACAGATATCGTAGCCCTCCTTGGGTCCTGAACAGATACCACGCCCGGTTGTCTTCCAGTTCGGCCATCGGGCTCGATGTCGTCTGGCCGTCGGCATAGTTCATGAACAGCCCCAATCGCCAATCGACATAGCCGACACCGATGTGGGGCATTACGCGGTTCTTAAACTCGGTATCCCCGGCGCCGCGGAACTTTTCGTCGAAGTACCCAAACCGATCATGGAGGCTACGGCGATATATCCCGCCCACAAAAGTCAGATAACAGGTGTCGAGTAGCGGATGAACGCGTGTTCCACCGGTACGGTTGTAGGGCATGACGTCATTCTTGTGCAGGCCGAAGTCATCAACGTCAGTGACAATCGAGTTGCCCTGTACCCAATCAATCTGGGGATTCTCATCCAGGTAATCGACCAGAATATCGAACCCTTCGGGCAGCACGGCTTCGTCAACACCCAGGAAGGCGAGATAAGGCGACCGCGCAAGCAGGATTCCCCTGTTCCATGCTGCCTGGATTGTCTCGCGATCGGCAGAACGCACGTAGATCGAATCAAAAGGATGGCTTCGGTAGAACTCCTCGAACACCGATCGCTCGTCGGACGGCGATCCGCTATCGACCAAGATCACTTCGACTTCACCGCGCCGCAGCATTGTTTGGCGGGTTAGCATGGTCAGGAAGTTCTTGAGCTTGTCTGCTGCATTATACAGCGAGACAATTACAGAAAGGCGCGGCTCGGTATTCTTCCGCCGGTCGTCTCGGATGGCCAGCGGACGGTCCTGATAGCTGAGCAGGCTCTGATAGCGTGCACTTAGCAGCGCCTGGACCCTGTCTGCGGCCGAGATAGAATCAGCATAAAGGGCTTCGGCCGCCTCTGCCTCTTTGACTGCGCCAAGTCGGAGCAAAGTCTCCGTAATTCTTGGCAATAGGCCGAATCGATCCTCTCCCAACGTGCGCAGCATGCGCAACTCGTACGTGACAGCCATGTGCTCGTTGCCGCGCATTCGTTCGATGCGCGCAATTTCCATCCAATAGTTGCCACGCGCTAGAACATGGGGCGTTACCGAATAGAGATACGATAACTTGTCTGCGAGAGCGTCGTCGTTGCGCTCGGTCATGTGCCCTGCGTCTCGCAAGTGCTGCAAGACGCCTGCTGCCGATTTGGTCATGGCAGCGATATGCGGGTCCATGGCAAATCCCGCCCCTAGAATCTCGCGGTACGTGCGGCCTGGATCGGCAGAATGGCCACGCGACGGTGTGTCATAGGCAATGAGACCACCTTGGCTGATAGGGCCAAAGGTCAACGTCGGCACGCGCCTCGGCGCTTTCAGGAATGATTCGTAAAGTCCGCGCATATCAAGCGGCGCAGACGGCCAGGGGTTATTACGATCAAGGGCACGCTGGAGCTGTTGCCGCCGGCTATCATAGTTGCGCAGCAAATCCTCAAGTGCAGGCAGGGCTCCATAAAAGTCCGTCAGGTCAATCTTTTCGTATGGAAGCTCAGGGTGGAACTCGTCGAGGTAATCGCAAACCCCAGCCTTGGTCGAAACGATAACAGGGCAACCTGCAAACAACGCTTCCAGTGCCACCAAATTTAGCGTGTCGAACCTGACCGGCAGGACCACCAGCGACTTTTTCGTGAACAACTTCTGCAGTGCGTCGTGGTCGATCGGACCACGATAGGAAACCAAGGTTTGCCGGACATCAGCAAAGTTGTGGAGGCGGATATCAGAGGGTATTCCTTCTGTTCGATCCACTCCGCCGATGTGAGCCGCACCTGCAAATAGTGTGGGATCAGTCCAACGGGTCAGTTCGACAAAAAGGTCATTGCCCTTCAATCGCTCGGACCTGCCAATGCAGTACATCGTCGGCAGGACAGCTTCATCGCTCAGCCACGGCTCGCGTACCGCTTTGGGAACAAAGTGTGCGGGGTCAACAAAGCTGACCTCACGAGGAATCAGGCCCTGCCACTGAGAAATGTAGCGTTTTGAAATCCCATAGACGGCGTCAACGCCATCAAACTGCAACCGTTCGAGTTGCTGCAATTCAAACGTTCGGTTTCCTGGGCTCGACCAGTTCAGGTCGATTGAGGTCGATATGTTGCCGTGCAGCGATAGAACCGTGCGCCCAAGGCTTACGCCATGGTGCGCGAAAGCCGACCGCAGAAAGGCGCCGCAGGTGAAGAAATCGGGGATCTCTACGATATCAAACGCACGACCCGCGACGGAGCGAGCATAACTGTCCGCTTCAACCATGGCGGACAACATGTGCTCGTGGTGCGGTGGCGGGCTGTTTAGGGCAATAGGAGCACGGGCCGCCAGCGGAATCGCATGAGCATTCGCTGGACGCTTTGCGCTCGGGGTCTCCTGAACGGAGAAATAGTAAAAATCGATATCGGGTGAAGACTCGACGATCTTGCGATAAACGGTCTGTCCTCCACCAACATCCTTGTATAGATCAACCAGAACTAGCAGTACTTTCATAGTGCTACTCCCAGCTCGGCTAGGTACCGCTCCACACAGTCTCTGGTTTCTGGCAGTTCAACATAGCGACAATCCTTTTCGGTCGAGATCTCGTAAACTGCAGGCTTCGCCTCTGCCGGTGCAGAGCATTGGCGCCCAGTCATTGCCATCACGTCTTCAACAGCGATCGTGCCGCGCGCAGTTAAATTGAAGACCTCGTTACGAGGGGCCCTTTCAAGCAAATCGAGTATAGCATTGGCTGAATCATCGACGTGGATATATTGAAACCGGCTTGCAGGATGGACCCAGATTCGGTCACCGTTAAGCACGTCGTAAACGGCGTTCTTTTTTAACCCGGGCCCAACAAAGCCCCCTTGACGAACGATGGTCCAGTCCGGCGCGGCGTGTTGGACCAGCTGTTCGGCCAGATACTTGTGAAAGCCATAGGGGCTTTGCTGCCTCGGTTCTGGCTTGCTCGATTCCAGAGTAATCGCAGGCGATGAGCAGTCCGGGTAGATGTCGCTGGTGGAGAGAAAAAGATACCGGTCAAACTTAAAGTCACATAGGGTGTTGCGGACAGAGGCGACCGATGCTTGGAAGTCGAGCTTTGGGTCTTCACGACCTAAAATCTTGCTCGAGTTTCCGTTGGCATTGATGAACAAGTCACAACGCTGGCCAGCAAAGTCAGTGTAATTCTCGCGAGTCAGGGTGACAAAAGGCAGGCCGCGCGCTTTGAGCGCACGCGACATCCCACTGCCGACAAATCCGTTGCCCCCCAGCAGAAATATCACAGACGAAGACCTTCGCCCCGACTGTCATAGTTGCGCGAAAGCCAGGCGATTGTGCGGCGTAAGCCTTCCTCCAGCGGCGTGTCGCAAGCGAGGCCGAGCGACTTCATGCGTTCATTCGAAAAAATCTTCACCATCTGACCATCGGGTTTCGTCTCATCCCAATGGATCTCACCTTGGTAGCCCACAAGACGGGCAATCGTTTCAGCCAGGGTCTTGATCGATGTTGAAGTGGCCGTGCACAGGTTTAAGGGGCCTACTTCATCGTAGGATTCGATAAAGAATGGCAGCATCGCGGCAACGTCGCCTGCGTAGGTGAAATCGCGCGTGGGTGAGCCGGTACCCCACATTACTACCTCCGGGACATTGTCGCGCATCGCCTCGAAGTAGCGCCGCACCATCGCTGGTACGACATGCGATTCAGAATTTCGAAAGTTGTCGAACTCGCCATAAAGGTTGCCAGGGATCAGTACCGTGGCGTTCAATCCATACTGATCGCGGTAGGATCTCGCAGCGACCACGCCCATCATCTTTGCTGTGGAATAGCCCGCGCTTTCGGGCTGCGGATAGCCACAGAACAACTGGTCCTCATCGATTGGACTGGTCGCCTTTGCCGGATATGAGCACCCTCCCATCGTATAGACTAGTTTGCTGACTTCGCGCCGAGCAGACTCTTCAAATACGAGTGCTGTCAGGATGGTATTGCGGAAATAAAAATCAGCCGGGAAGGCGCGGTTCGCGCCGATCCCACCTGAGTACGCAGCGAGGTGGACGACAACATCAGGCGTGATATCATCGAACATCCGGCGAACTTCATTTGGATTCATCAGGTCGTAGTCTGCTGAACTGACGCTTGCTACATTCTCGGCGCCATAACGCGCCTCAAGAACTGGCCGCGCATGACGACCGAGGAAGCCGGTGGCTCCAGTCAGGAGGATTTTCTTCGACAAGGCTAGGGCTTTCTATTGAGTGAGGATGACCGAACCGTGGCGATCCATACCGATCGGGATCAGGCTGCAGCCGGACATTGCTGCGTCAAAAGCCGCGCGCCGCTTGGGGGGCACAACCATAAGCAAAAACCCGCCGCCGCCTGCACCGCAAAGCTTGCCGCCCAGCGCGCCGGCCGCAAGGGCAGATTCGTACAAGGCGTCGATTGCCGCGTTTGAAACACCCTTCGACAGCTGCCGCTTGGTTTGCCAGCCTTCGTGCATCATGGCGCCGAAATCGCGAACCATGACTTCTGGATCGGTTCCTTCAAGTACATCGATTGACTGCGACACCAGTGCAAGCAGGTGTGACAGTTCCGAGTCGATCTTGCGTTCTCGCGTGGCCTGGATCTGTTCAGTGAGGACTTTCGATGCAAACCGTGTCTGTCCGGTATAGATGAGGACCAGCGAGTCCAAGAGATGGGACTCGCACTCTGATGTCATCTGCACCGGGGTGATTCGAATTCTTCCATCAACAAAGTCGAACCGATTGAGGCCGCCGAAGGCGGCATGCAATTGATCCTGGACCCCGACGTTCTCCTTGAGCAGCACTTGTTCGACGTGAATGGCGGCCTGACCCAGATCAAGCCGCGTCTGGGTCCTGCCGCGAAGCGCGCCTAGCAGGTTGACCAATCCGACTGTGAAGGCGGACGAGCTGCCAAGGCCACTCGAAGCTGGCAAATCCGCCTGGATTGAGATGTCGAGCGGCTGGTCAATGCCGTAGTGACGGAGAACCTCGCGCACCACCGGATGCTCGAGATCGCCGCAGTCCGAGACCATTTCAAGCCGGGAGTAGCTCAAGCGGTACTTGTAGTTGATGATATCTGAGAGCTGTAGCGCGCTAACGTAAACATAGCGGTTTATCGCCATCCCGACCACGGCTCCAGGATAGCGCTCGAAATAGTCGGGGTAGTCAGTTCCACCACCGAAGAAACTGACCCGCAGCGGGGTTCGGGAGGAGAGCAGCATGGCAGCGTCAGACGTTACTGAACACGCCATTGCGTATGGTCCGGTAACCCCGGATCAGCTCCTGGATACCCATCTCGATCGTGTGATCTGGCATCCATCCCGTCTTTTCCAGCTTCTCGTTCGAGACGATATAGTCGCGCTTGTCGGGATCCTCGCCGATCGGCGCGGTCAGGCTGACGAAGCCCGGCACGAACTGACGAATCTTGTCGCACAGCTCGAGCTTCGAGAGGTTCGCCGATGACAGGCCGACATTGTAGGGCTCGCCGGTCATGGCCTCGTAATTGTCCATGCTGTGAATGAAGGCCTTCGCGACATCGCGAACGTGGATGTAATTGCGCTTAGCGTCGCCTTCGAAGATGACGACTGCCCGATCGGTGACCGCGCGATAGGTGAAGTCGTTGACCAACAGGTCGAGCCGCATGCGCGGTGCCATGCCAAACACGGTAGCCAGGCGCAGCGTGATCCCGTTGCCGCGGTCAAGAATGGCGCGCTCAGCCTCTACCTTGGTCGTGCCGTATAGCGAGATTGGATTTAGCGGGGTTTCCTCAGTGCAGAAAACGCCCTTCTGCCCAATGCCATAGCCGGAATTGGTGGTTGGATAGATGATCCGCTGATCCGCCGACATGTGCCGCATCATCATCAGGATGGCGTCCCGGTTGAGGGTGGTAGCCGCAATCGGGTCCTGCTTGCAGAGCGGTGCGCCAACCAGCGCCGCCAGCGGGATCGTTAGATCTGCCTTGGCGATGTGGCTCTTGACCAAGTCTTCGTCGCGGGCATCGCCGCGGACCGGCTCAAACCGTGGATTGGCAATCACATGCGCCAGTGATGCATCGTTACGCTGAAACGTGTCGATCACGGTTACACTGTGGCCGCGGTCCAGCAGTTCAGGGACCAAGATCGAACCGAGGTAACCGGCGCCGCCGGTAATGAGAACGTGCATGTCGACGGAAACTCTCACCAAGTGTTGCGACAATGCGCTCTGACAAGGCAGTTAGCGCGGCATTGTTACAACAAGTTAATCCAAACCGGGATCAATTGATCCCGCCAAATGCATCGAGCAATTTGCCTGGCGGCAAGCACTCTTTTGCCTGACAACCGACCACTAATCGGATTCTCACCCAATATCAACGCGTCACGGCGTTAATTGTCGGCGATAGGCGCAGAGGTTAGGGCAACCCCGATCAAGACATTGGCTTGCGCAGGACAGCACAAGATTGCCCCAACGCACCCTCAGGCACAATCGCTTGATCGCCCGAGATCAGATGCTCAAGTTCCATTCCCAGCGACCTTGCCCAGAATTCAATGGCATCGCGTTCGATAAAGACATTGAGGGGCTCGACCGCTCGTGCCTTGGCCAGGTTGAGCGTCTTCCAAAAGACTTCCTGGTGGAGAGGGTTGCGCACTTCCAGGAACGAAAAGACAATCCGTCCGCCGGGCTTGAGGACCCGGCGAGCCTCTTCAAGGTACCAATAGCTGTGCTCATGCAGGAGATGGGTCAGCACCGAGAAAAAACAGACGTAGTCAGCCGTTTCGTCGGGTGCGGGAATGCCGATGTGGTCGATTACCTTGAACTGCCAATCTGGGCGATTGCTGATCTTTCGGGCGTGCGCGATCAGATCCGGAACCAGATCGATTCCCAGGTAGGGTCCCTCTAGATAGGCCGACAGCGGACGTGCCAGCCGTCCGGCCCCGCAGCCCACATCGATCAGGCTATGCTGTGGCTGCAAGCCGAGCGCCTTGAGTACGGCCAGCTCGATCTTGCCAAACTCCTCGAAGCCCCCGCCGATCGCCAGTTCCATTGCTTCGTCATGGTCGAATTGACGCCGCATGCGGGCGACCAGACGAAGGTTGACTGCTTTCAGGTCCAGCTGGCTAACCCCAGAAAAGCGGATACGATCATAGAGATTGCGCAGAATCGAAGGCATCTAGGGTCTTTCAAGCACCGGCAGTGAACCGGGGTTCTGGAGTTGAGCGAGCTAAGGCACTGTACCTCAGCAGGTCAGAACAGCTCGCTGGCGATCATGCGACCGATGGGCAAGGCTGCGGTCGCGGCTGGTGATGGTGCGTTGCAAACGTGGACCGTCCGGTCGGTCTTGCGAAACAGGAAATCGTGCGTGGCGGTACCATCGTTCATGACGACTTGGGCGCGAATGCCGGCGCGATAGGGCTGCAGATCGTCGAGACCAAGTTCCGGGCAGTACTTCTGACATTCCCTCAGATATTGAGAACGGAGCAAGGAGCCCTTCAGTTCATGCAGGGCATGTTTGCGGTTGGCCCAGACTAGTCGCCAGAAACCCGGGAACGTGGCGTAGGAGGCCAGATCAGCCAGGTTAACAGAGAACTTCGGGTATCCTTCGCGGGCAAAACCGATCACGGCATTGGGGCCAACTGTCACACTGCCGTCGATCATCCGGGTCAAGTGCACACCGAGGAACGGGAGCGAAGGATCCGGCGCAGGGTAGATCAAATGCTTGATGATGCTGTTGCGATGGCTCGGCAGCTGGAAATATTCCCCGCGGAACGGGACAATGCGGAAATCGATCGGCAGCCCTGCCATGCGCGCCAGCCGGTCCGCCTGCAAACCGCCACATACAACCAGCCGGTCGGCAGTCCAGGTTTTGCCGGGCGTATCGATCACGACATGTCGCGGCAATTCCTGAATCCCGATCACTTCCGCGCCAAGGACAATTTGCGTCCCCCGCTCCGCCAGCAGGGCAGCGAGCCTTCTGGCCATGCCGGGATAGTCAACGATCGCAGTTTCGGGTGATAGCAGCGCCGCCGTTCCGCTGATCGCGGGCTCGCGTTCGCGCAGCTCAGCGCCGGTCAACTGGCCGAGCTTCAAGCCGTTTGCCGTTGCCCGGTCATAGAGCTCGGCAATCCGCGCCTCTTCAATCGGGTTGGTCGCGACGATCAACTTCCCGCACTGGTCATAAGCGATGGCATGTTCGGTGCAAAATTCGCGCGTTTCTCGCAGGCCCTCGCGGCACAGACGGGCCTTGAGACTGTCGGGCGCATAATAGATGCCGGCATGGACTACGCCGCTGTTGTGGCCGGTCTGATGTGCCGCGAGCGCGGCCTCCTTTTCCAGCAGAATGATTCTGGCGTCCGGCCGGGCATTGCTGATCGCCCAGGCCGTCGCCAGACCAACGATCCCGCCTCCGACAATACAGAAATCGTAGTGCATCGCGCCGTCGTCGTCTTTCAGAAACCCAGTGATCGCCCTTCGGCGATGCCGTGCGACAGATAGTGCTGCAATGCATCCATTCCTGCTTCGCGAACATCGGGATTGCGCGTCAGATAGGCTTCCGCATCGAACAGCCCTTCGCGCTTCAGCTCATCTTGCAGCTGCTGGTCGCTTCGTCGGACAAGCCCGAACCTGCCAGTGGCCAGCGTCTGTCGGCGCAGCAGTGCGGCAACCTTCACGAGCCATTCAAATCGCCAGTCACCGCCCTTGCTGGACTGCTCGGCTTCAGCCAGCCAGCGCGTCAGCGTGGCGATTTCAGCATATCGATCTGCCAGCTCTGCCGAAAGGTCAACCGGCCTGTCGACCGGGTCGGCCTTGTCGACCGACACCTTCGGCTTGCGCGCGCTTCGTCCCGGTTGCTTGGTTGCCATCGTCCTGTCCTTGGTTTCGCATGCCGATCAGGCCTAGCCCGCTTGCGATGCGATGCGGTGCGTTGCCCGATTTTCAGGCTGCCATCAACTGCTCGTGGAAGGCAATTGCTTCATTCGGCGAAGAAAATTCGTGCAGCTCCCCATCCAGTAACACAGCGCCACGATCACAATGGGACTGGAGGTAATGAGTGTCATGCGAGACGATGATCAGTGCACGATCGGCGCGCTTTTCAAACAGTTCGACCTGGCATTTGGCCTGAAACCGGGCATCGCCGACGGCCGTGACCTCGTCGATCAAATAGCACTCGAATTCAACGACCATCGAGATTGCAAAGGCCAGGCGGGCCCGCATCCCCGATGAATAGATCCGCAAGGGTTCGCGAAGGTATTTGCCGAGCTCACTGAATTCGGCCACGTAGTCGACGGCTTCATCATAATCCGTGCCGTAGATCCGGCAGATGAACCTCAGGTTATCATAGCCGGTCAGACCGTTCTGGAACGCGCCGCCAAATGCCAGTGGCCACGAAACGCTCATCGTGCGCTCTACAGTGCCCGATGTCGGCAGCTCTACACCGCTGATAATCCGGAACAGCGTCGACTTGCCGGCACCGTTGCGACCGACAATTCCCAGCCGATCGCCGGGCGCTACGGTCAAATCGATGCCACGCAGGACTTCGGACATCCCCGACCGCGTATGGTACGACTTGCGAACACCCTGCAGCCTGATCATTCGAGGATCACCCGTTTGCTGGCATAGCGCTCCTCGGAAAGCGCGAAGAAGGTGAAGAACAGGCAGATCCCAGTCATGTAATACATATCGTAATGTGCCTTGATGGCACTGCCGAAATAACCCTCACGCATCAACTCGGTGCCATGCAGCATTGGAATCCAGAGCACCAAATGCTGAAACTGCGGCGGCATGGCATCGACCAAAAAGGTTGTGCCGGACAAAGGTAGCATCAGGTAGGAAACAGGATGCCAGATCTTTTCAACAATCTCTGTTCGTTCAGACAACGCGCCAAGGAACATGGCGAATGAGGCGCCAAACCAGGTGAGCATGCCCCAGCCCCACGCAACCTTGAGGATATCCTCGGGCGGCTTCATCATGTCGAGGCTGATGAACAGGATCGAGAGCACGATAAAAGATGTTGTTGCGCCGATCGCTTCAAGCACGAGGCGTGACAGATAGATATCGATCAGCCGAACATTGCGGTGATACATTAGCGCGGCGTTGGTCAGCACCGAGCCGATGCAGCGCGAAGGCATGTTGCGCCACAACAGGACGGCCGAATAACCGGTCAGCGCGAAGGCAACAATCGGTAGGTTCGATGAATGGTTGAGCCCGGCAATTGCCCACAGTGAGGCAACGCCCAGGGTGAAGATCATCGGTTCGACGAATAGCCACAACACGCCGATGTTGTGTCGACCATAACGCGTCAGCACCTCGCGCAGGACCAGGGCCCCGATCACCCGGCGCTGAATCGCCCACGATCGCCCCAGTGATGGCGGATGCAAAGGTGCTGGAGAGCGGGGTTCGCTCAATCGACATGCTCCTTCACGCTCGACAGCAGCATAGAGAGTACACCCCAGAGAACCAGGCCGACGATAATCGAGGCGAGGATCGAACGAAGCCGGCGCGGTTCAAGCGGTGCGTCAGGAAGGTTGGGCTGAACAATCCGTTCGACATAAACCTGCTTGCGACGCGCTTCATTGCGGGCCTGTTCGAGCGACGACATAGCGGCCGTCAGCTGTTTGTCCGCGAACTGGGTTTCGATCAGCAGACGCTGATACTGTGCGGCAGCCGAGGACAGTGACTTGCTGCCACCCGCGACCTTGGTAAGCTCGTCATCGATCTGTTCGGCCAGGCTGCGCGAGCGGGCGCGCAACACATCGACTTGCGGATTGCGCGGGGCGAACTGCTGCAATTGGCTTAGTTCGGTGCGCGTGCTGATAAGCTCGTCCTGAAGCTTCGCGATCATCTGCAGCTGGACGTTGGCCTGCTTCTCAGGATCGACGATCCCTTGCTGGTTACGGTACGCTGACAGCGCCAAAGCAGCTTCGCGCGATGCCGCCTTGGCCTCTTCTACCTCGCGTTCTGCATAGTCGATCAGGTCCTGGCGCCCCCGAGAATTGAGGCGATTGACCGTCGCTTCGGCCATTTCGATCAAACGTTCGTTGATCTTCTTGGCATCCTCCGGGTCATAGGCCCTTACCGTCAATGTCGTCACGGTCGACGCCGAGTCGTACTCGATTGACACCTTCTTGGTATAATAGCGGTACAGGTCCTCGAAGGTCCCATCCATTCCCAGCGGGTCATAGCGATCAAAGATCGAGATCGAATCTTTTCCGAAAGCCTGCCGAATTTCGCCCTTCTGGTCGAGCGAGCGCAGCGCATCGCGCGAAGTGACGAACTCCTTCGCAGCAAAAACCTCGTCCCCAGCATTGGTAAAGCCAGCGGACTTAAGCAAGACCCCTAGGCCGCTTCCGGACGGTTTTTCCGGGCTGCGGACAACAAACTTCGCCTGCGAAACGTAAACATCTGACGCCAGCAGTCCGAAATAAAGCAGGGCAGCGACCGACGG
>VFQM010002568.1_pt1 | contig 13118 bp, 10 predicted proteins | sample 3512391 | NCBI WGS metagenome assembly VFQM01 (sample SAMN10412369, study PRJNA504923) | tailings metagenome | isolation source: Replicate 1 from Balatoc abandoned mine | place: Philippines
GACGAGAGCGACGGCAGCTTCCTGCGCCTCAACCCGCTGGTGGCCGTGGTCACCAACATCGACGCCGACCACCTCGAGAACTACGGCGGCGACTTCGGGCGCGTGAAGCAGGCCTTCAACGAGTTCCTGCACCGGCTGCCGTTCTACGGCCTGGCGGTGCTGTGCGTGGACGACGAGGAGGTCGCCGCGCTGGCGGCGGAAATGCCGCGCCACCTGGTGACCTACGGCATCGCCGCGCCGGCCGACGTGCGCGCCACCGACGTGCGCCAGCAGGGCGGGGCGATGCTGTTCACCCTGCACCTGCCCGGCGAGGCGCCGGCGGCCGTGCGCCTGAACCTGCCGGGGCGGCACAACGTGCTCAACGCGCTCGCCGCCGCCGCGATCGGCTGGCAGCTGGGCGTGTCCACGGCGCACATCGCCGCGGCGCTGGAGAAGTTCCACGGCGTCGGTCGCCGCTTCAACCTCAAGGGCGAGCTCGACTTCGGCCGCGGCAAGGCCCTGCTGGTGGACGACTACGGCCACCACCCGCGCGAGCTGGAGGCGGTGTTCGCCGCCGCCCGCGGCGGCTGGCCGGAGCGGCGCCTGGTCGTGGCCTTCCAGCCGCACCGCTACACCCGCACCCGCGACCTGTTCGACGACTTCGCGGCGGTGCTGTCGAGCGCCGATGCCGTGCTGCTGACCGACGTCTACCCGGCCGGCGAGGCGCCGATCGCCGGCGCCGACGCCAAGGCCCTGGCGCGCGCCATCCGCGCCCGCGGCCGCATCGACCCGGTGCTCTCGGGCCCCGCCCGCGAGCTGCCCGGCGTGCTCGCCGACGTGCTGCAGGACGGCGACCTGCTGCTGGTGATGGGCGCCGGCGACATCGGCGGCGTCGCCGCCGAGCTGGCCGCCAACGGAATCCATGGAGTGAACAAGGCATGACGCCGATCCCCGCCCCGCGTACCACCGACCCCAAGGCCTTCGGCCGCGTGGCCGTGCTGATGGGCGGCACCAGCGCCGAGCGCGAGGTGTCGCTCGACTCGGGCCGCAACGTGCTCGAGGCGCTGCGCAGCCGCGGCGTCGACGCGCACGCGGTCGATGGCATCCCGGCGCTGGTGCAGGCCCTCGTGGGCAAGCAGTTCGACCGCGTGTTCAACATCCTGCACGGCAACAAGGGCGGCGGCGAAGACGGCGTGCTGCAGGGCCTGTGCGAGGCGCTGGGCGTGCCGCTGACCGGGTCGGGCGTGCTGGGCTCGGCGCTGGCGATGGACAAGATCCGCACCAAGCAGGTGTGGCTGTCGCTGGGCCTGCCGACGCCGCGCTACGTGCGCCTGGCCAAGGGCGCAGACGTGCACGCGGCGGCGCGCGAGCTGGGCCTGCCGGTGATCGTGAAGCCCTCGAGCGAAGGTTCCTCGGTCGGCGTGTCGCGCGTGTTCGACGACGCCGGCCTCGAGGCCGCGGTCGAACTGGCGGCGCGCTACCCGGGCGAGCTGCTGATGGAGCAGCTCATCGTCGGCGGCGAATACACCGTCGGCATCCTCGGCGACGCCGCGCTGCCGACCATCCGCATCGTGCCGGCCGGCGAGTACTACGACTACCACGCCAAGTACCTGGCCGAGGACACCCAGTACCTGTGCCCGGGCCTGGAGGACGCCGCCGCCGAGCGCGGGATGCAGGCGCTGGCGCTCGCCGCCTTCCGCGCCGCGGGATGCAGCGGCTGGGGCCGCGTGGACGTGATGCGCGACCGCGACGGCAACAACTACCTGCTCGAGGTGAACACCGCACCGGGCATGACCAGCCATTCGCTGGTGCCCAAGGCCGCGCGCCAGGTCGGCATCGGCTTCGAGGAGCTGTGCTGGCGCGTGCTCGAGACCAGCCTGCCGCCGGAGGGGGCGCGCGCATGAACGCCCTGCTGCGCATCGCCGCGTGGACCCTGGCCATCCTGCTGGTGGCGCTGCCGGTCGTGGCGGTGCTCAACGGCTGGATCGCCGGCGACCGCTGGCCGATGCGCAAGCTCGCCGTCACCGGCGCCTTCCAGCAGGTGGACGAAGCCGCGGTGCGCGAGGCGGTGCTGCCCTACGTGCAGGACGGGTTCTTCGCGGTGGACCTGGACGGGGTGCGCACGGCGGTCTCGGCCCTGCCCTGGGTCGAGCACGTGCAGGTGCGCAAGCGCTGGCCCGACCGCCTCGAGGTCGCGCTGACCGAGCACACGCCGGTGGCGCGCTGGGGCACGGACCGCATGCTGGCCGAGGACGGCGACCTGTTCCCGGCGCCGCCGGGCGCGGGCGCCGGCCTACCGCTGTTCGAGGGACCGGAGGGTCGCGCCGGGGAACTGATGGCCATGCACGGCGCCGCGCGCCCGCTGTTCCTGCCGGTGGGGCGCCGCATCGAGGTCGTGCGCCTGAGCGCGCGCGGCAGCTGGTCGCTGGTGCTCGACGACGGCACCGAGGTCGAGGCCGGGCGCGGCGATCCCGCGGCGCGGCTGGCCCGGTTCGCGCGCCTGCTGCCGCAGCTCTCCGCCGACCCGTCGCGCCGCATCGGCCGCGCCGACCTCCGCTACACCAATGGATTCGCCATCACCTGGGCGCCCGTCGCGCCGGGTGGACCGACCCCCGCCACGCCGCCCCGCGCGGACGGCGGCCCCGCACAGGACGCATGAAATGAACCGCAAGGGCGACAAATCGCTGATCGTGGGCCTGGACATCGGCACGTCGAAGGTGACGGCGCTGGTGGGCGAGTACTCGCCCGGCCACGAGATCGAGGTCATCGGCATCGGCACGCACGAGTCGCGCGGCATGAAGCGCGGCGTGGTGGTGGACATCGAGTCCACCGTGCAGTCGATCCAGCGCGCGATCGAGGAGGCCGAGCTGATGGCCGGCTGCGAGATCCGCTCGGTCTACGCCAGCATCAGCGGCAGCCACACCCAGTGCCGCAACTCGCCGGGCATCGTGCCGGTGGCCGGCGGCGAGGTGACCTACGCCGACCTCGACCGCGTGCTCGAGGCCGCCAAGGCCGTGGCCGTGCCGGCCGACCAGAAGATCCTGCACGCCATCCCGCAGGAATACATCGTCGACAACTCGCAGGAAGGCATCCGCAACCCGGTCGGCATGAGCGGCGTGCGGCTCGAGGTGCGCGCGCACCTGGTCACCGGCGCGCAGTCGGCCGCCACCAACGTGATGAAGTGCGTGCAGCGCTGCGGCCTGCAGGTGGACGACCTGATCCTGAGCTCGCTGGCCTCCAGCACCGCGGTGCTGACCACCGACGAGAAGGAGCTGGGCGTGGTGCTGGTGGACATCGGCGCCGGCACCACCGACATCGCGGTGTTCGTGCAGGGCGCCATCCGCCACAGCGCCAGCCTGCCGATCGCCGGCGACCAGGTCACCAACGACATCGCCCACCTGCTGCGCACGCCGACGCCCGAGGCCGAGCAAATCAAGGTGCGCTACGCCTGCGCGCTGGCCCAGCTGGCGACCGCCGAGGAATCGATCCAGGTGCCCAGCGTCGGCGACCGCCCGCCGCGCCGCCTGGCCCGCCAGGCGCTCGCCGAGGCGGTGCAGAACCGCTACGAGGAGATCTTCGAGATGGTGCAGGCCGAACTGCGCCGCTCCGGCTTCGAGGAGCTGGTGCGTGCCGGCCTGGTGCTCACCGGCGGCGCCTCGCGCATGGAGGGCGTGGTCGAGCTGGCCGAGGAAATGCTGCACATGCCGGTGCGCGTGGGCATCCCGCAGCACGTCAGCGGCCTGGGCGAGGTGGTCGGCAACCCGGTGCACGCGACCGGCGTCGGCCTGCTGCTCTGGGGCAGCCAGATCGAGAACCCGCGCCGCCCGACGCTGTCGGCGGGCAAGGCCGGGACGCTTTGGACGAAGTTCAAGAACTGGTACCGCGGTGAGTTCTGAACGGCGTCGTATTGGAAGAAGCAAGTCGTAACCAAGAAGAAAAGACAACAACCCCTGGAAATGGATTCACGGAGGACGAGGACATGGCACATTTCGAACTGATCGAGAAGCTGGCACCCAATGCGGTGATCAAGGTCGTGGGCGTGGGCGGCGGCGGCGGCAACGCCGTGGCGCACATGGTCAACGCGGGCGTGGAGGGCGTGGAGTTCATCACCGCCAACACCGATGCGCAGGCCATCAAGCAGTGCGGCGCCAAGCTGCAGCTGCAGCTCGGCGGCAACGTCACCAAGGGCCTGGGCGCCGGCGCCAACCCCGAGGTCGGCCGCCAGGCCGCGCTCGAGGACCGCGAGCGGATCGTCGACGCGCTGGAAGGCGCCGACATGGTGTTCATCACCGCCGGCATGGGCGGCGGCACGGGCACCGGCGCCGCGCCGGTCGTGGCGCAGCTGGCCAAGGAGATGGGCATCCTGACCGTCGCCGTGGTCACCAAGCCCTTCCCGTTCGAGGGCCGCCGCCGCATGCAGGTGGCGCTCAAGGGCATCGAGGAGCTGAGCCACCACTGCGACTCGCTCATCACCATCCCGAACGAAAAGCTGATCACCGTGCTCGGCCGCCAGGCCACGATGATCCAGGCCTTCCGCGCCGCCAACGACGTGCTGCTGGGCGCCGTGAAGGGCATCGCCGACCTGATCGTCAGCCCCGGCCTGATCAACGTCGACTTCGCCGACGTGCGCACCGTCATGTCCGAGATGGGCCTGGCGATGATGGGCACCGGCGTGGCCCGCGGCGACGACCGCGCCCAGGCCGCCGCCGAAGCCGCGATCTCCAACCCGCTGCTGGACGAGGTCAACCTGTCGGGCGCCAACGGCGTGCTGGTCAACATCACCGCCGGCCCGGACTTCACGATGGCCGAGTTCGACGAAATCGGCCGCACCATCGAGGAGTTCGCCTCGGAGGACGCCACCGTCGTCATCGGCACCTCGCTGGACGCCGACATGCAGGACGAGGTGCGCGTGACCGTGGTGGCCACCGGCCTCAACCGCGGCGTCGTGCGCCAGCCGGTGCGCGTGCCGGAGAAGGAGACCCAGCGCGCCCCGGTCAAGCTGGTGCGGACCGGCACCGGCGGCTTCGTGGACGTGGACGCGGTCGACCGCGGCATGGCGGCCACCCCCGCGGCGGGCGGCCACCTGGGCCTGCGCGCCCGCGGCGGCAGCGACGGCGCCTCGGCCCCGGCCACCGCCCTGGGCGACCACGGCGACACCAGCTACCTGGACATCCCGGCCTTCCTGCGACGCCAGGCCGACTGAAACACCCGGTCCGGGCCAGGGAAGGGTCCGGACCGGCGGCTGGCCAGGACGGCCGGTCGCGTGGGACCCCGGCGCCCCTCTCGCCGGGGGCGGATCCCCAGGGGGATCGCAAGGCTTTGGCCCGCCGGCCTGTCCGGCGGGCCGTTTTGCCGGTCCGGCCCCCCGAAAGCCCGAAGGACGATGGGCCAGGTTCCGGGATTTTCGTTGCAAAAATGAGACACGGGCCGAATGTTAGGTTTTCGTTCAGAGCCTCGTGTGTTATGGTCGCCCCGTTTCGCGCGCTCCCGCCCCGGAGACCGCCAGAAAAATGATCAGACAGCGAACCCTAAAGAACGTCATCCGCGCCACCGGCGTCGGCCTGCACAGCGGCGAGAAGGTCTACATGACCTTGCGCCCGGCGGCCCCGGACACCGGCATCGTGTTCCGGCGCGTGGACTTCGACCAGCCGGTCGAGATCCTCGCCAAGGCCGAGAAGGTCGGTGACACCAGCCTCTGCACCGCGCTCGTCGAAGGCAGCGTGCGGGTCATGACGATCGAGCACCTGCTCTCGGCCATGGCCGGCCTCGGCATCGACAACGCGTACGTGGACCTGTCCACGGCCGAGGTGCCGATCATGGACGGCTCGGCCGGTCCCTTCGTGTTCCTGCTGCAGTCGGCGGGCATCGAGGAGCAGGAAAAGGCCAAGCGCTTCATCCGCATCAAGAAGCCGATCAAGGTCGAGGACGGCGACAAGTGGGCCCGCTTCGAACCCTTCGAGGGCTTCAAGGTCGGCTTCACCATCGACTTCCAGCACCCGATCTTCAACAAGGCGACCTCGAGCACCGAGATCGACTTCTCCACGACCTCGTTCGTGAAGGAAGTCAGCCGGGCGCGCACCTTCGGCTTCATGAAGGACATCGAGTTCCTGCGCGAGCGCAACCTGGCGCTGGGCGGCTCGATGGACAACGCCATCGTCCTGGACGACTACCGCGTGCTCAACGAGGACGGCCTGCGCTACGAGGACGAGTTCGTCAAGCACAAGATCCTCGACGCGATCGGCGACCTGTACCTGCTGGGCCACAGCCTGATCGGCGCCTTCTACGGCTACAAGTCCGGCCACGCGCTCAACAACCTGCTGCTGCGCAAGCTGCTGGCCGACGCCAGCGCCTGGGAAGAGGTCACCTTCGAGGACCCGGCCCTGGCCCCGATCTCCTACGCGCACCCGGCCCAGGCGGTCTGAACCCCCCGCCTCTGCGCCGCTCTTAACGCGCCTTTAACTCCCAATTAACGACATGCTCCGTTCCACGGGGCATCATGCCCCGTCGGTTTTCGCCGGCCCGGAGGACGCCAGCCGAAGCAGCTGGTCCCTGAGGCCGGGGTCGGAGACCGAGTGGGCGGTGGCCCGCAGTGAATCGCGGACTGCCTCGGAAAGTGGTTTCGCCGGACCGTGTCCTCCCGTGGGGACGGAAGGCTCGGGGGGCGCCACCTTCACCACCAGCGACCTGGCGGACAGCCCGGCCGCGGCCGCCGCGCCCAGCAAGGCGTCGGCATGCAGCCGCAGCTTGGCCTTCCACACCGGGGAGCTGACGAGGAACACCACGCGTTTGTCATCCACATTGGCCAGCCGGCACTGGCCGGCCAAGGTGGCGGGGAGACTCTGGCGCAGCAACGGGTCGAGCGTGGCCAGCCACTGGGCACGCGCGACCAGGCCGGCCAGTCCGGTGCCTTCGAGGGCCTTGAGCACCTCGCGGGCCGGGACGGGCGGTGCGGCGCCGCGGACGGGTTTGAATGGGTTCGACATGATGAACGTCATCATCGCAGCAAAATTCCTCCGGACGCCAAGGAAGCTGGCGTTCGACCAGCCGAAGGTGGCGGCGGTGGCGATCGGCAGCGTGCTGCTGGTCCTGGCCACGGCCTTCGGTGCGGGCTACCTGGCCCGCGGCGCCGACGGCGCGGCGCGCGAGCAGATCGCGGCGCTGCAGGCCCGGCTCGACGCGCAGCAGCGCGACCTCGACCAGGCCCGCGACGAGGCCCAGCTGGAAATCAACGCCCTGGCCGCCCGCATCGGCGAGCTGCAGGCCCAGGCCAACCGCCTCAACGCGCTCGGCGACCGCCTGACGCGCGTGGGCAAGCTCAAGGACGGCGAATTCAACTTCAGCGAGACGCCGGGCCAGGGCGGCGCCGAGTCCGCGTCTGACATGCCCGCCGGCGACCTGCTGGCCGGCCTCGAGGACCTGCAGGCCCAGTTCGACCGCTCCGGCCGCCAGCTCTCGGTGCTCGAGGCCCTGCTGTTCGACCAGAAGCTCGAGAGCAAGCGCACCCCGGCCGGCATGCCCGCCCCGGGCTACATCTCCTCGCGCTACGGCGCCCGCAGCGATCCCTTCGGGCGCGGCCGCGCCCACCATGCCGGCATCGACATCGACGCCAATTCGGGCGATCCGGTGACCGCCGCCGCCGAGGGCGTGGTCAGCTTCTCCGGCGTGCGCAACGGCTATGGCAACGTGGTCGAGATCGACCATGGCAACGGCTACCGGACGATCTACGCCCACAATTCCGCCAACCTGGTCAAGGCCGGGGACGTGGTGCGGGCCGGCCAGCAGATCGCCAAGGTGGGTTCGACGGGCCGCTCGACCGGCTCGCACCTGCACTTCGAGGTCATCCTCAACGGCCGCCAGGTCAACCCGCGCCAGTACCTCGACAAGGTCCGCGGCTGACCCCGCCGGGGCTTGAACGCCCGCCCCGAGGCCCCACGTTGTTAAACTAGCCGGCCGCGACGCCCTTCCGGGCCGCCGCGGCCTTCTATTTTCTGCGCCTTGCGCCCCAACCGGCTCTCCCCATGCTCAACCGCCTGCTCACCCGCATCTTCGGCAGCCGCAACGAACGCCTGCTCCGCCAGTTCCAGAAGAACGTCGCCCGGATCAATGCGCTCGAGCCCGAGATGGAGAAGCTCGACGACGCCGGCCTGCGCGCCAAGACCGACGAATTCCGCGCCCGCGTCGCCGCGGGCGAGACCCTCGACGCGATCCTGCCGGAGGCCTTCGCGGTCTGCCGCGAGGCCTCGCGCCGCGTGCTCGGCCTGCGCCACTACGACGTGCAGCTGATCGGCGGCATGGTGCTGCACTCGGGCCGCATCGCCGAGATGCGCACCGGCGAGGGCAAGACCCTCGTCGCCACGCTGCCGACCTACCTCAACGCGCTGGCCGGCAAGGGCGTGCACGTGGTGACGGTGAACGACTACCTGGCCAAGCGCGACGCGGCCTGGATGGGCAAGCTCTACACCTTCCTGGGCATGAGCGTCGGCGTGGTCTACCCGGGCATGCCGCACTCGGACAAGAAGGGCGCCTACGCCGCCGACATCACCTACGGCACCAACAACGAATACGGCTTCGACTACCTGCGCGACAACATGGCGCTGTCGAAGGACGACCGCTTCCAGCGCGGCCAGTTCTTCGCCATCGTCGACGAGGTCGACTCGATCCTGATCGACGAGGCCCGCACCCCGCTGATCATCTCCGGCCCGGCCGACGAGTCGCCGGAGCTGTACGTCAAGGTCAACCGGATCGTGCCCAAGCTGGTGCGCCAGCAGGCCGAGGACGGCGAGGGCGACTACTGGGTGGACGAGAAGGGCAAGCAGGCCCACCTGTCCGAGCAGGGCATGGAGCACGCCGAGGCGCTGCTCAAGGCCGCCGGCATCGTCGCCGCCGAGGACAGCCTCTACTCGGGCCAGAACCTGGCCGTGGTGCACCACCTCAACGCCGCGTTGCGCGCCCACGCGATCTACCAGCGCGACGTGGACTACATCGTGCGCGATGGCGAGGTGATCATCGTCGACGAGTTCACCGGCCGCACCCTGCCGGGCCGCCGCTGGTCCGATGGCCTGCACCAGGCGGTCGAGGCCAAGGAGGGCGTGCCGATCCAGCGCGAGAACCAGACGCTGGCCTCGATCACCTTCCAGAACTACTTCCGCATGTACCAGAAGCTGTCGGGCATGACCGGCACGGCGGACACGGAAGCCTACGAATTCCAGACGATCTACGGCCTCGAGGTCGTGGTGATCCCGACCCATCGCCCGATGGTGCGCAAGGACCACCCGGACCTGGTGTACCTGGCCAAGCCGGCCAAGTACGACGCGGTGATCGAGGACATCCGCGACTGCTACGGCCGCGGCCAGCCGGTGCTGGTCGGCACCACGTCCATCGAGACGTCCGAGCTGCTGGCCGGGAAGCTGCGCGAGGCCGGCATCCCGCACGAGGTGCTCAACGCCAAGCAGCACGAGCGCGAGGCGCACATCGTCGCCAACGCCGGCGCCCCGGGTGCGGTGACCATCGCCACCAACATGGCCGGCCGCGGCACCGACATCGTGCTGGGCGGTTCGCTCGAGGCCGAGCTGCACGCGCTGGGCCCGGACGCCACCGAGGCCGACAAGGCGAAAGTGAAGGCCGACTGGCAGAAGCGCCACGACGAAGTGAAGGCCCTCGGCGGCCTGCACATCATCGGCACCGAGCGCCACGAGTCGCGCCGCATCGACAACCAGCTGCGCGGCCGCGCCGGCCGCCAGGGCGACCCGGGCAGCTCGCGCTTCTACCTCTCGCTCGACGACAACCTGATGCGCATCTTCGCCTCCGACTGGGTGCAGAAGGCCATGCGCGGCATGGGCATGAAGGAGAACGACGTCATCGAGTCGGGCCTGGTGACCAAGCAGATCGCCAACGCCCAGCGCAAGGTCGAGGCCCACAACTTCGACATCCGCAAGAACCTGCTGGACTTCGACGACGTCGCCAACGACCAGCGCAAGGTCGTCTACCAGCAGCGCAACGAGCTGCTGGAGGCCGAGTCGGTGCAGGATGCCGTCGAGGCGATCCGCGAGGACGTCATCACCGACATCGTGCGCAAGCACGTGCCGGCCGATTCGATCGACGAGCAGTGGGACCTGCCGGGCCTGGAGCGCGCGCTGGCCGAGGACTTCGCCCTGCAGATGGACCTGCGCGGGCTGGCCGCCGGGCGCGAGGAGCTGGACGCCGACGGCGTGCTGGCCGCGGTGCTCGAGGCGGGCAACCGCATCTTCACCGACAAGGAAGCGCAGCTGGGCGTGGAGAACATGCGCCACCTCGAGCGCCACCTGATGCTCAACGTGCTCGACCAGAACTGGAAGGAGCACCTCGCGCGCATGGACTACCTGCGCCAGGGCATCCACCTGCGCGGCTACGCCCAGAAGCAGCCGAAGCAGGAGTACAAGCGCGAGAGCTTCGAGCTCTTCGGCGAGATGCTCGACAAGGTCAAGCACCAGGTCACCTCGCTGCTGGCCCGCGTGCGCATCCGCACCGAGGAGGAGGTGGCCGCGATGGAGGCCGCCGAGCGCCAGCGCCTCGAGGCCCAGGCCCGCAAGATGCAGTTCCAGCACCCGGAGACGGGCGGCTATGGCGCCGACGAGGAGGCCGCCCAGGCCCAGGCCCTGGCCGCGCAGGGCGAAGGCGTGCTGGCCGGCACCCTGACCCGCGAGGGCCCCAAGGTCGGCCGCAACGATCCCTGCCCCTGCGGCAGCGGCAAGAAGTACAAGCAGTGCCACGGCAAGCTCGACTGACCGGGCCGGATGCCCAGCGACCGAACTGACAAACCCGTGCACGTGGTCGCGGCCGTCCTGAGGGACGCCCGCGGCCGCATCCTGCTGGCCCGCCGCACCGCGGGCCGCGACCTGGCCGGCGCCTGGGAGTTCCCCGGCGGCAAGGTCGAAGCCGGCGAAACCGCACGCCAGGCCCTCGACCGCGAACTGCACGAGGAACTCGGCATCCGGGTGAAGTCGGCGCGTCCGCTGGTATCCGTGCCGCAGGCCTATCCGACCAAGCGCATCGTGCTCGACGTGCACGAGGTCGACGCCTTCGAAGGCACGCCGCGCGGACGCGAGAAGCAGGCCCTGGCCTGGTCGCCGCTGGACAAGCTGGCGAGCTACCCCATGCCGCCGGCCGACCGCCCGGTGGTGGGCGTGCTGACCGCGCCCGGTCGTTACCTGATCACGCCCGAGCCGATGCCGGCCGAACGATCGGCCTTCCTCGCGCGCCTGGACAAGGCGCTGGAAGCCGGCATCCGCCGCGTCCAGTTGCGCGCCCGCGGATGGCCGGCCGCGACCCTCGCCGACCTGGCCCGCGACGTGGCGCAGCGTTGCCGCCAGCGCGGCGCCGAACTGCTGCTCAACGGCGAGCCGGCCCTGGCCGCCGAGCTGGGCGTCGGGCTGCACCTGCGGGCGTCGCAGCTGATGGCGCTCGAAGAACGGCCGCTGCCGCCGGAGTTGCCGGTGGCCGCGTCCTGCCATGATGCCGGCGAGCTGGCGCAGGCCGAGCGCCTTGGCCTGGACTTCGCCGTGCTCGGCCCCGTGCGCGCCACCGACAGCCATCCGGGCGCGCCGGTGCTGGGCTGGGAGGGCTTCCATTCCCTGCGCGAACACGTCTCGCTGCCGATCTACGCCCTGGGCGGAATGCGCGCCGCCGACGTGGCGACCGCGCGCCGGCACGGCGCTCAGGGCGTCGCGGCGATCCGGGGCCTCTGGCCATCGGCCAGGTAGCGATCGTGCAGCTTGCCGACCGCGAGGCGCAGGTCGGCCAGGGATCCATCGTTCACCAGCACGTCGTCGGCGATGGCCAGTCGCGCGGCCCGGCTCGCCTGCGCCGCGACCATGCGTGCGGCCAGGCCGGCATCGATGCCATCGCGCGCCTGCAGCCGCGCCGACTGGATCGCCGGCGGCACATCGACCACCAGGATGCGCTCCAGCCAGGGATAGGCCAGGCGCCCGCCACCCTCGGCCAGCAGCGGGATGGCCACGATGGCATACGGGCCGGCCGCGGCCTCGCAGGCCTCGCGCAGCCAGCGGCGGATGGGCGGATGCAGCAGGCCCTCCAGCCGGGCCCTGGCGGCCGGGTCCGAAAAGACGAGGCGGCGCAGGGCCGGGCGGTCGATGCGGCCGTCACTACCCAGCACGCCCGGCCCGAAGGCGCCGAGCACGGCCTCGAATGCGGGCTGGCCCGGCTCGACCACCGCCCGGGCGGCCACGTCGGCGTCGGCGACGGGCACGCCCAGCGCCTCGAAGGCGGCGGTGGCGGCCGACTTGCCGGACGCCACCCCGCCGGTCACCGCGATGACCCGGGTGGCCACGTTCAGTCCAGGGCGGTCCAGGCCTGCCAGGCCTGGAGGATCTGGGGGCCGAAATTCAGCTGGATCCAGCCGGCCACGGCCAGGTAGGGGCCGAACGGGATCGGCGTCGCCCGGTCGCGGCCACGCAGCCCGAGCCACAGGCTGCCGACCACGGCGCCCAGGAAGGAGGAGATGAGCACGATCGGCAGGATGCCGGCGACGCCGCACCAAGCGCCCAGCGCGGCCAGCAGCTTGAAGTCGCCATGACCCATGCCCTCCTTGCCGGTGAGCAGCTTGAAGCCCCAGTACACGCTCCACAGGCTGAGGTAGCCGACGGCCGCGCCCGCGATCGCCTGCACCGGCGGGACGAACAGCGTCGTCGACGACAGCAGCAGGCCGAGCCAGAGCAGGGGATAGGTCAGGGCGTCGGGCAGCAGGGTCGTGCGCAGGTCGATGCCGGTGAGCGCGACCAGGAAGCCGCTGAACACCATCGCCGCCAGCGCCTCGGGCGTGGCGCCGAAGTGCAGCACGCAGGCGGCGAACAGCAGGCCGGTGGCGAGTTCGACGAGCGGGTACTGCCAGGAGATGCCGGTGCCGCAGCCGCGGCAGCGGCCGCGCAACAGCAGGTAGCTCAGCAGCGGGATGTTCTCCCAGGGCGCCAGCTTGTGCCCGCACTTGGGACAGGCGGAGCGCTGCACGACGATGCCGGGCGGCGCCGGGTCGTACTGCTCGGGCTGGCCGAGGATCTCGCGGGCGTCGCGGCGCCACTGCCACTCCATGCGGGGCGGCAGGCGCAGGATGACCACGTTGAGGAAGCTGCCGACCAGCAGCCCGA